>Ga0351890_10038_pt1 | contig 49684 bp, 48 predicted proteins | sample TotcelFGM3001M15_FD_206743 | JGI IMG/M metagenome (GOLD analysis project Ga0351890, IMG submission 206743) | Enriched cells from coal bed in the Powder River Basin, Montana, United States - Total cells FGM rep3 HSBNCT.FGM.300.1.M15 ...
CATATTAGAAACTTTTTAACTAAACTTAATATAGCAAGATATAAAAAGCCTACTTATCAGGCGCTTTATGTGTATTTTAAGTCCCGGTTTTTTACGGGACAAAGCAGTTAATCGTGTTATTCTCTAAAGACGCTTCACAAAAAGGCAAGTAGAATAGCAATAACGGCTGAATAATTGTCAAAAAGCAAGTATAACGTAATTTAAGCTGTAATCCACTTTACAATTAATTGTTTATTTATTTCATTATGATTAGTCAAGTAACTGAAAAACAAAATGATATTTTTTGCCCTTCTGGGCTTAATAGCGATTTTGCTTTTACTAATCTCACTTTTGCTGAGTATGTATTACGCATGCGGGAGATTATTGAACAAACTCGTGTCGATCTAAATACCACAGAAGCTGAACTCATTATCGATGCTAATAGTCCTTATGAGTGGTCACCCCCTTCAGCTGAGGCCCGAAACCCTCTAACGGGACGAATTAAAAATGGCATTTTACTGTTACATGGCTTATTTGATTCGCCTTGCACATTAAACAGTATTGCACAGTATTATATGCAAAAAAACTTTTTAGTGCGCACTATCCTATTACCTGGTCATGGCACAGTGCCTGGCGACCTCCTCCAAGTAAGTTATCATAGTTGGCTTAAAGCTACCGAATTCGGTATAAAAAGTTTTAATCATGAAGTTGATAATCTTTTTGTGGGTGGCTTTTCCACCGGCGCTACCTTAGCGCTTTGCAGCGCTTATTATTATAACCAGATTAAAGGCGTACTCTTATTTGCACCCGCTATTAAGTTGCAAACCCAAGTCGCCCTTATTTCAAGTATCAATCATCTCATGACTAGAACTATTGGCGGCATGAAGTGGTATAGCCAAAATATTTATAATGATTACGCAAAATACCATTCATTTACTCTAGATTCCGCCCGGCAAGTTCAATTGTTAACAAAAATTGTATCTCAATTACATAGCAAGCAATCACTCACTACACCTCTGTTCATTGCCATGAGTGCTGATGATGAAGTTATTTCCACAACCGCCGTAGTCAATTTTTTTAACTCTCTGAATCATCCGGAAAATTCCCTTTATATCTATGGCAAAACACCCGAAAAATTTACTAATCCAAACATTATCTGGCTACCTAGCCATTATCCTGAAGCCAATATTATCGACTTTTCTCATATCTGCATCACAATAGCTCCTGATCATCCGCATTATGGCATGCATGGAGACTTTCCAGATTTTCAACATTATTCACGGATTTATGGACGATATTATGCGAAAAACAACTATAAACCAGAAATATATAAGGGTGCTATTAGCTATAAGAATTTAAAAAAATACCACTTAATGCGTTTAACCTACAATCCAGATTTTTATCCTATGATGGAACGCATTGATAATTTTATGAATCGTATTTTGCAGCTGGAAAAACCTGAATAATAAGCTTAATGCGCTCTTAGATTATTTACTAGGGCACTTTTTGCCACCCTCTTCAGCAACGCGCACCCTGCCTGTCAAGCTGACGATAATCAAACGTATAACCTGCTGCCTAGATTGACCACTACAATAAGTAAAAGTCCCATTTTGACTTTTTAATAAATAACCATTGGGTGACATTTGGATTAAATTTTCACTGCGATTCCACCATAAACGATTGTTTGCTGGCAAAGCAGGATAAACACGCAATTTACTATCCCCGGCTTGATAATTTCCCTGTGCTGTTTGATCAATAAATAACAACATTCCATCCGCCCATTCACCGCCGCATTGGTGGCCATCTCGGCTTGCGCACAAACTAACAACTTTATGCCTAATCAATGCCTGTTGGCGTGCATAATTTAGCGCAGCAACCATTTGATTAACCACCACATTAGCTTGATTTTTTTGCTCTAACCATTGATACGATGGAATTGCAATGATAAATCCTAATGCAACTAAGCTTATGACAACGATTAATTCAAACAGAGAATAACCCGATCCATGCGTCATATTTAATTCCTTTTTACTCACATCTTATCCACAGATTACTAATCACTTTTTGCCTTGCTTTCTTATTAAAAACGCTCTATCTTGTATGTAGGAATAGGTTAAGCACAATATGTTGGGGTGACACTTCATCTAACACTCTCTGTTCAGAGGGCAGTAAATTGACAAGGTTCTCAATGATAGCGCGAGATAACCTCAAAAACCATTTCCAAATAATTCAAAATTCCAAATAAAATCAGGAGGAAATATGCAAACTGAATCGCGGCCAAGTGACATTATTGCCGCCAATCGCTTACACGCTAAAATTGATCCGTCACAAAAAAATGCTGAACTCATCGCTACAGCCCCTGGCCAACTGCGGGTTATCCGGCGCAATAGCACCATTACACCTTACGACCCAAATAAAATTGCAGTGGCCATGACCAAGGCTTTTCTCTATGTTGAAGGTGGCAATGCAGCCGCTTCTACGCGCATACACGAAACAGTCGCTAAACTAACTGCACAAATTACCGAGGTATTTCTGCGCCGTATTGAAAGTGGCGGAACCATTCATATTGAAGATATTCAAGACCAAGTCGAATTAGCCTTAATGCGCAGTGGTGAACACAAAGTAGCTCGAACCTATGTATTATACCGAGAAGAACGCCGTAAAGCGCGTGAAGCCAACCAGCGCGTTAACGAAATTAGTCAAAATAATCTAGCAGCCGCTTTGTCGCAAAATCTTATCCATGTCACATTAGACGATGGCCGTCGGGTACCATTAGATACGGCACGTCTCACTACAATTGTCACTGAAGCTTGCCATGGCCTTCCCGAAGTCAAACCTGAACTTATTCTTAATGACACTATGCGTAACCTTTTTGATGGCTTAAAGTTGCATGATGTTAATAAAGCCTTGGTAATGAGCACACGCACACTTATCGAAAAAGAACCACATTATACTTATGTAGCCGCCCGCCTATTGCTTGATTCACTACGCAGCGAAGCATTGTCTTTTATAAATTTACGCACCCATGCTACCCATAATGAAATGACGACACTTTATGCTACCTACTTTCCTAATTATATTGAGCGTGGCATTGCGTTAGAACTGCTTGATCCCCAGCTAAAAGAATTTGATCTGACAAAATTGGCCGCGGCATTAAAACCGGAAAGAGATCAACAATTCAGTTATCTAGGTTTACAAACTCTCTATGATCGCTATTTTATTCAGCATAAAGGCCACCGCTTTGAATTGCCACAAGCATTTTTTATGCGCGTCGCCATGGGGTTAGCGTTGCACGAAAAAGATAAAGAAATGCGCGCAATAGAGTTTTATGATTTACTTTCTTCTTTCGATTTCATGAGTTCCACTCCCACATTATTTAATTCAGGCACTCTACGGCCACAATTATCCAGCTGCTTTTTAACCACTATCCCAGATGATTTAGATGGTATTTACGCTGCTATCAAAGATAACGCGTTACTGTCCAAATTTGCTGGAGGTCTTGGTAATGATTGGACACCCGTTCGTGCCATGGGCGCTCATATCAAGGGAACCAATGGTAAATCACAAGGTGTAGTACCATTTATGAATGTGGCGAATGCTACAGCAGTTGCAGTTAATCAAGGTGGCAAACGTAAAGGAGCTGTTTGTGGCTATCTGGAAACCTGGCATCTTGATATCGAAGAATTTCTAGAATTACGTAAAAATACGGGTGATGATCGTCGTCGTACCCACGATATGAATACCGCCAACTGGATACCTGACTTATTTATGAAGCGAGTATTTGAAGACCAAGATTGGACACTATTTTCACCGGATGAGGTACCTGATTTACATGACTTATATGCCAGCAATTTTGAAACTGCCTATGTAGCTTATGAGTCCAAAGCAGCTCGGGGTGAAATTCATAATTTTAAAACTATCTCTGCAGTGAAACTCTGGCGTAAAATGCTGAGTATGCTGTTTGAGACTGGGCATCCATGGATAACTTTCAAAGATGTTTGCAACGTTCGCTCACCACAACAACATATCGGCGTTATTCATAGCTCTAACTTATGCACAGAAATCACATTAAATACTTCCCAAGATGAGATTGCAGTATGCAACTTAGGTAGTATTAATCTCCCAGCTCATATCAATGCTAATGGTATCGATACCATCAAGTTACAACGTACGATTAACACTGCCGTGCGCATGTTAGATAACGTCATTGATTACAACTATTATGCTGTGCCACAAGCAAAAAATTCTAATAGCAAGCATCGCCCGATTGGTTTAGGCATTATGGGTTTTCAAGATGCGTTATACCAACAAGGTATTGCTTACACTTCCGATGCAGCCATTAATTTTGCTGATAATTCGATGGAGTTAATCAGCTATTACGCTATTCAGGCTTCCACTAACCTTGCTGAAGAACGTGCCCCATACCCAAGTTTCCCAGGCTCTTTATGGAGTAAAGGTATTCTACCGATTGATTCTATTACACAACTTAAAGAGATACGTGGTACTTATCTAAAACAAGATATTAGTGAAACTTTGGACTGGAATAGTCTACGCGCTCGCGTTATGAAAGTGGGCATGCGTAATTCAAACGTGCTTGCCATCGCTCCAACAGCAACGATCTCAAATATTTGTGGCGTCTCACAATCCATTGAACCGACTTATCAAAATCTCTTTGTTAAATCGAATTTATCTGGTGAATTTACCATGGTTAATCCTTATCTGGTCGAAGATTTGAAAAAACTCGGCCTTTGGGATGAAGTGATGGTCAATGATCTCAAATATTTCAATGGTAGTGTGCAAAAGATCGATCGCATGCCACAACAGCTCAAGCAGCGCTATGCAACAGCATTTGAGATTGATCCTCAATGGCTGATTGAAGCCGCTTCACGCCGACAAAAATGGATCGATCAAGCCCAATCACTTAACCTTTATATGGCAGAGGCTTCCGGCAAAAGATTAGATACTTTATACCGTGCAGCCTGGTTATATGGCTTAAAGACCACTTATTATCTTCGCACATTGGGGGCGACCGGTACTGAAAAATCCACTATTCACGATGGCGCGCTTAATGCCGTCTCTTTAACACCCGATACTGATAAGCCAAAGACTTGCGCCATTGACGACGAGAACTGCGAAGCTTGCCAATAATTTTATAAGAGGAAAACATAATGAGTATTGCAACAGAAATTTCTATCAGTAATGATAATGACATCTTACCAATGCCAGCTTTTGATGTGCCGAAGACTGGCATCACCGGCTTAGAAGACTTAAACATGGGTGCCGCACGCATTCGAGTCGATGATAAAATGATTATTAACTGCCGTGCCGATGTTAATCAGTTAGTCCCATTCAAATATTATTGGGCTTGGGAAAAATATTTGGCAGCTTGCGCAAACCATTGGATGCCGCAAGAAATCAATATGACGCCTGATATCGCCTTATGGAGAGATAACGATGGCTTAACTGAAGATGAACGTATCATTATCAAACGTAATCTCGGCTTTTTTGCTACAGCGGATTCACTCGTGGCAAACAACCTAGTACTAGCCGTTTATCGCCACATCACCAATCCTGAGTGCCGACAATATTTATTGCGTCAAGCCTTTGAAGAAGCATTGCATACACATGCTTATCAACATGTCATTGAAAGCCTCGGTATGGATGAAGCTGAAGTCTTCAATATGTATCGCGAAATCCCTGCTGTCGCGAAGAAAGCGGCCTGGGCATTACCTTATACTCAAAGTTTAGGCGATGCGAACTTTCATACTGGCACACCTGAAAATGATCAACGATTATTGCGTGATTTAATCGCTTTTTATGTCGTTTTTGAAGGTATTTTCTTTTATGTTGGTTTTACACAAATCCTATCAATGGGTCGCCGTAATAAAATGACTGGCACTGCCGAGCAATTCCAATATATTTTGCGTGATGAATCGATGCATCTTAATTTTGGTATTGATGTTATCAATCAGATCAAAATTGAAAATCCGCATCTGTGGACTCCCGACTTTCAAGCAGAAATCATCGAAATAGTTAAAGAGGGAGTCGATCTTGAGTATCAATATGCTATTGATACAATGCCACGAGGAATTCTTGGATTAAATGCAACAATGTTTAAGGAATATCTCCACTACATCGCAAACCGTCGTTTTGCACAAATTGGATTAGCACAACAATACCCAGGTGCAGTCAATCCTTTTCCATGGATGAGCGAAATGATGGATCTTAAGAAAGAGAAGAATTTCTTTGAAACGCGAGTCATCGAATATCAAACCGGTGGCGCACTGAAGTGGGAGGATGAGTAAGCAGAAGTTTCTCAATTACCGTCATTGCGAGCCCCACGCTTTTTGTTTTTGTGGGGCGTGGCAATCCCATGCATTAAAGCGTGGCAATCCAGACATTAGCCCCGCCGTCATTGCGAACCCCCGCGCTCTTTGCTTTTTGCGGAGTGAAGCAATCCAGACATTAGCTCCGCCGTCATTGCGAACCCCACGCTCTTTGCTTTTTGTGGGGTGAAGCAATCCAGACATTAGAACCAACGCTGATTTTTACTACGATGTTTTGTCTTTTAACAAGGCTACCTGGATTACCGCGTCTGCAAAAAGCACCAGACTCGCAAGACGGCAATGGAAGTTTCTCTTCCAATCATTTTCCAAGACGGTGAGTATGAGTAGGACTCTCTTTTTCTTTTTGACTCTCATTTTTGTTTGAATGCTGTTTTTTCTCAGCTCCAATATCAACGGTACTTTCTCCAGCGGAAAGACATAGACGATAACGATTTCCGATAGTTTTACATGCCTCAGTTTCTGTTACGCTCTCACTATTTTTTACTGCATTCTTAAATTTTTGCTCCATCACTTCCTTTACCTTGGCGCTAAAATTTTCATACAGGTCAGATTGTATGACAGAATATAAGTTTTCTTCTGTCAATTGTTGAATGATGTTTTCTATTTCTCTGCATAATATGTTATATAATGGCATCAATACTTGAGTAAGTTTTTTACATATTTTCACCATCTTTAAGTCTGGTATACGAGAAAAAACATCATTAAGAGTTTCTTCACTGGATAGAGTAGCATTCATTGTCTTAAGTATTATTTGCCACATAGCTATAGGCCAATCTTGTTCTCGATAATGTCGTTCATAAAAACATATACCCTTAAGCAATTCATTACAATAAAGTAACAACTCCGAATTATCTTTTTTAAAGATAGCATTTGTTATCTCTAAAAGCTCAATGAGCAATGTTTTCTTTTTTGAAATAGGAAGTTTATTGATAACTTCATTCAATAAAGTTCGATATCGTTTATACCGACTCGAGGGGGACTCTTGTTCTAAATTTAATTGTCTATTCATTATCCCATTCATAAACGTCTTATAAATTATATTATATTCAGTAAAAAAAACTGATAATTGAGTAGACATTTCATCTTGTGCAACATTTTCCTTTAGTTTTTTTATTTCATCTTTTACTTGGGATAATTCCATCCACTTAGCGTATAACTCTTCTCTAAATAAATCTTCAGCTTGCCACCATTGAAAATGCTCATCCAAACTTCTTATTGCTTTGATAAAATCATATAATCTTTCATCATCACATTGTAAACGTTCTGCCATCTCCACAACCTGATCGGCTTTTTCTTCTAACTCATAAAAAATAGGATGGCTAAATAACCTTGCTCCTAACGATCGATATTCTGCTATCACATTCTGTTCTGAGTTTGGCATTTTACGTTCAGATTGAAGGTTTGGTTTGCTCTGTAAAGTACCGGGTTTGCATAAAGTTGTTATTCCTGTACCACCATCATATTCTCTTGTTCCTGCAACAATATCATCAATATTTTTTATTGCGAATCGATGCATGGGTCTAATATAATTGTCTAAACCGAAACGTACTAGCCCGATTGCATCATATACTCCAACACTCATATGAATAAGCTCATCATTTTCGCCCAAACCCAGAGCTCCTTCTTTCTTAGAAAAATTTCCTAAAGACGTAATATAAAATACTTGTTCTGATAGTGGTAAAATTGCAATTAAATTTCTCAACTGCTCTAGCTGTAATTCATCTAGGTATTTTGGATAATGTAGTTCTTGCAGCGCTTTTAATAAAATATTTATAGCTTCTTCATTAAATTCACCCCATTCATTTAAAATTTCATAGGTTTTGAGATGAGTAAATTCACTAAAAGTTTGCCATCTTTCCATTAAAGTTGCCAATTGTTGGAAAGTAATTCTTTCAGATCTATAGAGAGACAAAGCATATTGACATAAATCAGCATCATTAAAAATGACATTATCCCAATCAGCTTCTTTTAGTGCTCCATCTAAAATATCAAGTGAATCAACAGATACCGACAATAGACTTGGCTCAATGTGTTCACATATTCTTTGTTCTTGAGCTTTATAACGTTCATAAAATAATTGCCATAAACTATTTGCTCTTTTACTTGGTAGCTGCAATTTATAAGCTTCAGATAAAAAAGAAGAAGCATACTCTTCACTTTCTTCTAAACTACATCTATCGTCCATAATTGCTTTCATATAAGCAGTACAGGCCTCAGCACTACAATCAGGATATTTATTTAGATAATCAAGACTAAGAATTTCAATAATAATATCTTTTACTAAAATTTTCTTGAAAAAAATAAAACCAATAGTATTTGCTTCAATTTCTTCACTGACTAAATCAGGGATAAATGAACGAAGATAAATATCTTTGGCTGACAATTTTTCGCAAACATCTTGCGAAGTTCCATCATTTATTAAAAAAACTTTGGACGGAAAAAACCTATCTTTAATTATCGTAATTTTATCTAATGAAATAAAAAGTGGCAAACAAGTTTTATCTACCTTGTTAATATGATATAAATCATTTCCTATCAAAGCATACGCCATTGAAGATGAACCTGGTAAAGCTTGATATTCTTGCGAATTAGGTATATCAGCTAGCAAAAGCAAATCAAATCTTTTTCTTGCCGCTTTTTTAAAAGCGATTATTGGCAAAAATACCGATATATTTATATTTATGATATTCTCTATAACTGCAAATTGTTGGTAGGCTTCTGATAAATATTCTTTTGGTATGGATGCACAATTTTCCATTTTTTGACCAGGAATAGCAGCTGATGCTAATAATTTTTCTAACTTTAAAAAATCAAAAAATATTATAAGCTTTAATAGTTGAATTTTTGACGGATCTTTTTTAATCAACGGAAAAATTTCACCAACGATTTCATAACATATTTTAAATAAATTAGACAAATATTTAGTTTCAATGCTCAATTTCTGCCAGATATCTGGATTGTTATGCATATCAAGAAGAAGTGCAATAAAATTAACATTTACTCTGTTGTTTAAAATAAAGCCACAGTATTTGACTGCGCCTCCACCCATTTCAATCATTTCGCAAAATAACTGTGTTAAGTTTTTATTAGAAAATTTTGTTAAATCATGCGTTTTAAGTAAAGTTATTGGATAGACCATTTCACAATCAATCAAAGTCCAAATTTCTTTTGACCATGTCATTCCTGTATATCCACGCATGATATCAACACAATATCCTAAAACGACCAGTAAAATTTTTGGAATGGCAGAAAGAATATAAGCATGATATTTATCGTGACTTGTTGCTTCAAATCCAGTGACTGCAGAATCAGGATAGTCATGAAGATTTTCATAAGGTTTGGTGCCAGGAAAATGGAGTGATGTTATTCTTACTACACAATAAATTAATATCTTTTCATTATCATCAACCATTGATATTTCTTCATCATCCTCACTTAACCATTTTTCATCATCTTCACTTAATTTTTCTTCATCATCCTCGCTTAACCATTTTTTAGCATCGACAACTGGCATTTTAAAATGAGATACAAACGTTTTCCCACGTATTCCCTCTTCAATATTATCGATAGTAGCCATGCCTAAACGATGCAAAGGCCTGACGTATTCATTGAATCCAAAGCGAACTAATCCTAATGCATCGTACACCCCAGCGCTAACATGAAGGATTTTTTTATCTTCTGTAATTAAGATTACATTATGAGAAATTAATGGGTTTGCTAAATTTAATTGATTTTTCTCTATTTTACCTAAACCCGTGGTATAAAATATTTGCTCTGATTGAGGTAAGGCAGAAATGAGATATTTTAATGCTTCTAATTGAGAGCCATCTAAATCTTTTAAATAACGTAATCCTTCCTGTGCTTTTAATAAAATACCGCGAGCTTCTTCGGTAAACTCACCTCTTTCATTTAAAATTTTATAGGTTTGTAGATGAGGAAAATCAGTAAATGTTTGCCATCTTTCCATGACAGTTACAAATTGCTGGAAGCTAACTCTCCCAGCTATATGTAATGATAAAACATAATGGGGCAAATCAGTTTCATCAAAAATTGAATTATCCCAATCAGCCTTCTCTAATGCTGCTTCTAAAATATCAAGTTTTTCTGAATCAACAGGTTTCAGTAATACATTTAAATCAATTTTTTCACATAATCTTTTCTCATGAGCAGCATATTTTGCATAGAAATGCTGCCATAGCATTCTAGCTTCCAACAAATTATATTGATTTAACATACACAACCCTCTAGAAAAAATTAAATAACGTCAGTTATGGATAAAAAGCTTTTAACATATTGATAATATCTAACTTTTTACTGCCGTCATTGCGAGCCCCACGCTTTTTGTTTTTGTGGGGCGTGGGGCAATCCAGACATTAGGGTGAAGCAATCCAGTATGTAGGTTGGGCTGAGCTTGCGAAGCCCAACACGACAGAACTTGAAGTTAGTTAGAAGGAACTGCTTTTTGCTTTGATGCAATCCAGGTTGTCTTTAGTAAAATCAATGAGCAAAACGCTGGATTGCCGCGCCCCGCATAAAACAAAAAGCGCGGGACTCGCAATGACGGAATCTAAGAAATTGCAGTTAAATACCGTTTTATCCATAACTGACGTTAAATAGTGTTTAATATGACAATATATAATACAAATTTATTCTTAAGAGAATATTAAAAGGTATGTACATTTTAACGGCAGATTATTACCAGAATGGAAACAAACTAGGAAAAAGTAAAAAAAACACGTAAATATTCAGCACTAGATGGAAGCCATCTTTTTAGGCAATCTTGAACGAAAAATCTCGCAAAAAAATGCTTATTTACTACCTATGACATTTTTTCTCAGCATTACTTTAAAACAACGTCTCCTCTTTTCTTCATAAAATACGAAATAACAAACGGAACACTTAAATAAATCACATTACTACCAATAATAATCCCTTCATACCGCCAAAGCTCTCCGGTCTGTATTCCTGTCGGCGGAACAAAACTGATAATAATCGCCACAATACAAGCAATAATCGCTGCCCCTGCAATTATCCATAGACCCACATTACCACCCGGAATTTTATAAGGCCGTGTAACCTGAGCTTCGGAATAACGCAAACGTATCGCAGCACTAAAAACAAAGATATACATTAATAAAGTCGATTGACTTGATAAATCGATTAAAACCCAAAAAGCAGAATCGCTATTGGGTAGATATAAAAACACCAATGATAAAATAGACGCCATGACTGCTTGCATAATTAAAACATTCACGGGTGAACTACCCTTGTTTTCTTTTGCAAATAATTTAGGAAACAAACCATTTTTCGCAGCCGCCGACATTCCACGTGCAGGCCCAAGTAGCCAAGCGCTCAAAGTCGAAATCCCACCAAATAAAATCAAAAATGCTAAAATGGGTGTAGTCCATGCTACATGAAAAGCACTGAAAAAATTCTCAAAACCTTCCATTAATCCGGATACTAAATTGAGTTGATTATGAGGAACTACAATCGCAATAGCTAATGATGCAAACAATGTTATCAATAAAATTAATATCACAGCCATAAAAATAGCTTTGGGATAATCCCTACGCGGATGCTTTACATTCGGCGCATGAAATGCAATCAATTGCATGCCTGAATAACCTGATAAAACACCAGCAAAAAAAGCCAGATTATTCAATTTAGAAAAATCAGGAAAAATATTGGCAAACGAAAATACTATTTGCGAGTGGTGATGTGATAAAATCCAATAAAAACCTAAGAAAATAATGATGGCTCCCGGGATTAAAGTGCCTAACAATGCTCCGAAGATATTTAAACGGCTGGATGCTTTAATTCCCAAGCAAGAAAATAATGTCACACTCCATAAAAGAATCAGCGTCGTAATAAAAATAAATAATTTGTGTTGTCCAAGGACAGGACTAAAAATATAAGCTAGCGTGGCCGACATAAAAGATAATGAGGCTGGATAGCTAATCACATTATTAATCCACTCCAGCCAAATGGTAAAAAAACCAGTTTTTTCACCAAAGGCTTTTTTTACCCATAAATAGATGCCCCCCGCCTCAGGGAAGGTACTCGCTAATTCAGCACAAATTAAACTACTGGGGATTAAAAATAGAAGAGCCGCCAAAATATAAAAAAATACCGAGTTTAATCCCACACTCGCCATGATGGGCAAACCACGAAGATTGATAATAGCAGCTATGCTGATCATAGCTAAAACAAAGGGGCCAAGCACTTTTTGGTTGGTTGACATTAGGTCATACCTATGGGTAGTAAAATAACGCAGGATAGGGATGAATTATCCAACTTCAAACACCCGCTGCTTTAAAATCGTATAAACTGGCCAACCTTGTAATTTCATGCCATGAAACGGTGACCAAGCACATTTAGTATGTAATTTTGCGTTATCAACCGTCTTTTCTTTATTTAAATCGACTAAAACAAAATCCTCAGTTTCCGGTAAATTAAAAATCTCTCGCGCTCGGGTTGAAGTCAATTGTACGATCCGTTCCAGTGATAACATCCCTTGCTGATGAGCATTTAACAATAAAGGTAAAGTTGTTTCGATGCCAGGCACGCCTGAAGGACACTCGCCATAAGGTTTTTCTTTTTCTGCATGCGTATGCGGTGCATGATCAGAACCAATGGTATCAATGATATTATTCTGAATTGCTTCAAATAAAGCCGCTTGATCAGCTGCAACCCGCAAAGGTGGATTCATGACCGCCTTTCCAGCTAATTCTTGATATGCCGTTTGATTTAAAAATAAATGATGGGGTGTCGTTTCAGCAAATACCGGTACATTTTCTTGCTTGGCTTGTTTAATTAGTTGGATTTCATCTAGAGTACTGGTATGTAAAATATAAAGCTTAGTTTGATAAATCTTGGCAATTTGAATAGCTTTTTCCACAGCTCTTACAGCAACATCGCGATTGCGAATCTGAGAATGAATCTGGTAGTCAGTATTGCCAGAAAATTGTTTTTTTCTTTCTTTAATTAAATGTTCATCTTCAGCATGTACTGCAACTATTAAATTCAAACGTGCAGCAATAGCAAAAACAGCGTGCAAACTACTATCATCATCAATAACCATGTTGCCGGTACTGCAACCCATAAATACTTTTATGCCGATAATTGCGTTTTTAACTCGATAAATTTCATTAAGATGGGCTTTATCTGCACCAAAAAAGAGTTGATAACGTAAGGGAATATCTACTTCTTGTAACTGCTTTTTTATAATTGCATTTTTTTCTTGTAATAATTCAGCAGTAATTGTGGGCGGAATAGTATTTGGCATATCAAATACTGTCGTATAACCACCAGCAATGCTCGCCTTGGCAGCAGTATACCAATCTTCCTTGTATTCTAATCCTGGCGTTCGGAAATGCACATGCGGATCAATTAAAGCAGGTAATAATGTTAAGTTATCCGCATCAATGATAGTATCTTGCTGACTTTCTAAGCTTAAATTCTGTTTTAATCCAAAGATTGTTTGTACGTTTCGAATTTCGATCATGGAAGATCTCTTTATTTAGGTATGTTTTGAATAAGGAATCAATAGTAGTAAGGACGTAAAGCATGCAAGCGGGAATCCATAATTCCGTACAAATCTGAGTACTGTTTGCAGAAAGCTCTAGATTCCCGCTTGATAACTAGTTGTGTTTGCTCTTTGCTGTACTAGCGGAAATGACGCCGAAGTAACTTCAAATCAAATCCCCCGTCGCGCAAACAACAAAAAGCGCAACAACGCCTTTACAAAGGAGGTGTTTCTTTTATTCCTCTTCCAATAAACGATCTCGTTCAAACTGTTTTTCACAATATTTACAAATCAGCAAAATAGATTTAGCGTAACTTTCTATAAAAAAGCAGCTAGCGACTGGCTCATATCGAGTCACACAATTTTTGTTAGGACAAATAAGTATATTACTAATCATTGTAGGTAATTCAGTATTAATTTTTTTAACTACCACAAAATTTTCGATAATATTAATCGTTGCCTGAGGGGCAAAAAGAGTAATCTGGTTAGCTTCTTCTTTAGAAAACAGCTTGTTTTCAATCTTGATTAAATCCTTATACCCCATACTATTGCTAATCAAGTTAAGACCAATCGTCATTTGTTGTCTGGCATCGGCCAATTTTAATAAACGAATTATTTTTATGGCCTGACCAGCAGCAATATGATCGATAACAGTACCATTTTTTATGGCTGAAACTGAAAGGGTTGTGTTCATGATAATTCTTCATTTAACAACAAGCTTAACACCGCTTGTCTGACCCAAATACCATTAGCTGCTTGATCAAAATAATAGGCATAGGGTGACTGATCAATAGCCACAGCAATTTCATAATTGCGCGGCAAGGGATGTAAAATTTTTAGATTAGGCTTGACACTTTGCAACATCTCTAGCGTTAAAGCATAATTATTTTTCTTTTGTAGATCTTCTTCATCAAAGCGTTCCTTTTGCATTCGCGTCATATATAAAATATCTACTTTATTAATAATCTCTTCGATTTTTCGGTGGCAAGAAAATTTTACGCCTTTCATTTTAAGCAAATCAAAAACTGTATCAGGCAAAGATAAACTCTCTGGTGAGACCAGGAATAAGCGATTATCAAATTGCGCTAAAGCAATCACTAATGAATGCACCGTCCGTCCGTATTTAAGATCCCCAACAATGGCGACATTTAAACCGGACAACGAGTGTTGGCTTTCTTTAATAGAAAAGAGATCTAATAACGCTTGCGTAGGATGTTGATTAGCAGCATCACCGGCATTAATAACAGGTTTATCAGATACTTCAGCAGCTAAACGCGCAGAGCCTTCTTGGCTGTGACGAATGATGATAGCATCGGCGTAACTCGACATGATTTTAATCGTATCATGAAGCGATTCACCCTTTTTTAATGAGGTATATTGCCCATCGATAAAACCAATGACTGAGCCGCCAAGTCGTAAGGTTGCCGTTTCAAATGATAAGCGTGTGCGAGTAGAAGGTTCAAAAAAACAATGCGCTACAATTTTATTTTTTAATAGGTTAGCTGGTGGATTTTTTTTAAAATTTTCAGCGGTATTTAAAATTAACTGTACTTCATCATGCATAAAGTCATTGATAGAGATAATGTCTGATTGAAAAAGCTGGTTAGGCATGTAATTTGTCTCTAGTCATTTTAAGTGGGGGTATTATATACCATCTAACCCAAGCTATACATATCTCTCGCAAAGAAGTCTATTGTTCTCCTTGATGCGCTTCGCTGCTTGCGCCTTACTATGTAGCAAACTCTGCAAGGCGAAGCTTATCAAGGCTACTTACTTTGAGCTATCAAATCTCTTCAAATAATGACTCGAAAATCAAACTTTTGTTGTTTCAGTTGATTTAACCAAAGGCCAATGAAAAAATTCTCGCCAGGATCGAATCTTCTCAGTTTTATGAGAATCCGTAACCAGACACTCTAAAATAATTTGCGCCGTTTGCGCATTCGTTATTAAAGGAATGTGATGATCAATAGCCATTCGCCGCATAACAAAACCATCAGTTTTTTGATGGCTGTCATTGCCGCTTGGAATGTTTAAAATTAATGCTACTTTACGCTCAGCAATAATACTAGAAATATTTAGCTCACGTTTATCACTCACTTTATAAACGAAATAAGAACCAACGCCGTTATTGGCGAGAAATCGGTGCGTTCCTTCCGTACTATAAATTTTCCACTCATGTTCATCTAACAATTTTAGCCAGGGCAATAATTTATTTTTATGATTATCCGCTATGCTTACCAACAAAGTTTTATCGGTTATTCGCTGTTCAGTTGCTTGCCAAGCAGTAAAAAAAGCTTCAGTTAAATTCTCGCCCATGCAAGCTACTTCACCCGTCGAAGCCATTTCTACTTGAGCCACTGGGTTAGCGCCTTTTAAACGATGATAAGAAAATTGCGGGGCTTTTACTGCGACATGATCTAATTCTAATGTTTCAAATCGTTTTGCTTTATATTTACCCAGCATAATTTGGGTCGCAATTTCAATCAAATTATGATTTGTTACTTTAGAAACAAAGGGAAATGATCGCGATGCTCTTAAATTACATTCAATAACTTGTATAGCATTATTTTTCGCGATGAACTGAATATTAAAAGGCCCGGTAATATTAAGGGCTTTGGCAATTTGTCGCGTAATTTTTTTAGTTTTTCGAATGGTTTCTAAATAAAGTTTTTGTGGTGGTAAAACAATTGTAGCATCGCCCGAATGAACACCCGCATTTTCGATATGCTCTGCAATTGCCTCAATCACAACCTCTCCTTGTTTAGCTACGCCGTCAATTTCTAATTCTTTCGCCTCTTCAATAAACTTCGAAATAACCACTGGAAAATCACGCGAAACTAAAGCGGCCTCTAGTAAAAATTTTTCCAAGGAAGATTCATCGAACACCACATTCATCGCTGATCCAGAAAGAATATACGATGGTCGAATTAATACGGGATAACCCACCTCTTCGGCAAAACATTTAGCTTTCTCTAAGGTTGTTACACTCTGCCAAGCTGGTTGATCAATTTCAAGTTCATTCAATAATGCAGAAAAACGCTCACGATTTTCTGCTTGATCAATTGACGATGGAGATGTACCTAAGATCGTATAACCCGCATTTGCCAACGGTAAAGCCAGATTATTAGCAGTTTGCCCGCCCACAGAAACAATAACTCCACGTGGTTTTTCAAAATCTGCAATATCTTGGACGCGCTCGAAGGTCAACTGCTCAAAATACAAGCGATCAGATTCATCATAATCCGTTGATACGGTTTCTGGATTGGAATTAATAATAATGGATTTTTCGCCTAATTTTCTTAGTGTGCGTGCGGTATTAACCGCACACCAATCAAATTCAACTGAAGAGCCAATGGTATAAGGTCCGGAACCCAATACTATAATCGGATTTTGTTGTGAAGATTCTATATCGTGCTCACAAGCATGATAAGTGAGATATAAATAATTTGTTTGGGCGGCAAACTCACCGGCAAGTGTATCAATTTGCTTGATATAAGGAATAATGTTTTTTTCAAGACGCAGTTCACGAATTTCTTGTTCTGTCTTATTTTTTAATTTGCCAATCACACGATCAGAAAAACCCATTCTTTTAGCTTGTAATAATACATCTGCAGTTAATTTTGTATCCGCAATTTTTTTCTCTTGCTTTGCAATAGTATTAATGTGCTCTAAAAACCAAGTATCAATTTGTGACATCTGATGTGCCAGTGATACCTTGCCAGATGCTTTAAAAAATTCATACAGAGCAAAAAGTCTTCTATCCGTTGCTTGCAATATTTCTTTATTTGGATCAGGAATTTCATAGGAATAATCCGCTAAACAAGTAGCGCCTATATTTAACATCCCAACCGCTTTTTGCAAAGCTTCAGGAAATGAGCGGCCAATAGCCATCACTTCGCCGACACTTTTCATTTCAGTGCCAATAGTACGTTCTGTAGCCTTTAATTTGTGAGTATCCCAACGAGGAATTTTTACGACAATATAATCCAAAGCAGGTTCAAAATAAGCACTGGTTATTCCCGTTACAGAATTTCTTATTTCTGGCAATTGCAAACCTAATGCTAATTTCGTTGCTACAAAAGCTAAGGGATAGCCTGTTGCTTTTGATGCCAATGCACTCGAACGTGATAATCGTGCATTCATTTCAATGACGCGATAATCTCCATTTACCGGATTAATGGCATATTGAATATTGCATTCACCCACAATTGAGAAATGAGCGGCAATTTTTAAAGCTGCGCTTCGTAAGAAATGGTGCTGTTGGTTGGTTAATGTCTGGGCTGGAGCCACCACAATACTATCGCCAGTGTGGACCCCCATCGGATCGAGATTTTCCATATTGCATATTGTGAGTGCATTGCCTTGCCCATCGCGAATAATTTCGTATTCAAACTCTTTCCAACCAAAAAGATATTCTTCAATTAAAATCTGAGGCGCACTAGTTAACGATTCTTTAGCACGCTGCTTCAGCTGAACGGCATTATCAATTTTTCCTGAACCTAATCCACCCAGTGAAAATCCTGAGCGCAACATAATCGGATAACCAATTTCTTCTGCTGCTGTTAATGCAGCATCAACGGAAGTGACGCAAAAACTTTTTGGTGAATTGATGTCAATCTTTTCCAATTCCATTTTAAATAAATCACGGTCTTCGGTTTTACGTATCGTTGCAATAGAGGTCCCAAGCACCGTAACCTGATATTTTTTTAAGATTCCGTGTTCCTCAAGTTGCAAACCTAAATTCAAAGCTGTTTGGCCGCCAAAGCCTAGTAAGATGCTATCAGGTCTTTCTTTGGCAATAATTTTTGTAACTGCTTCCAAATTGAGTGGTTGCAAATAAATTTCATCCGCCATACCGTGATCGGTTTGCACGGTAGCGATATTAGGATTAACAAGAACGATTTTGATTCCTTCTTCTTTCAGTGCCTTAATCGCTTGTGAACCAGAATAATCGAATTCACCTGCTTGGCCGATGCGTAAACCACCTGAGCCTAGTAAGAGTACTTTTTTTGTTGTGAAGGACATGTCAAACTCTCTATTAAATAGTGAATATCAAAGCATTCGATAAAATTTTTCAAACAACCATTGCGTATCCAAAGGTCCTGGTGCTGCCTCTGGGTGAAATTGCACTGAAAAAAATGGTAATTCTTTATGTTCTATGCCAGCAACGGTTTGATCATTAATATTGCGAAACGATACACACCAGTCGCTAGGCAGTGTCGCTTCATCAATGGCATAACCATGATTTTGCGACGTTAGAAAATAACGTTGGGATGCAATTTCCAGACAAGGTTGGTTTTGAGAACGATGACCAAAAGATAATTTATAGGTTTGAGCACCAATAGCTAATGCCATTAATTGTGTGCCAAGACAAATACCAAACACCGGTTTCTTTTTTTCTAATACTTTTTTTACAATTTTTATTGTTTCTATGCAACACTGCGGATCACCGGGGCCATTAGAAATAAAAACACCATCAAAATGTTCATCGGTAAAATCATAGTTATACGGCACACGCTTTATTTTGATAGGAAAATCCAGTAAATTCCTTAGAATATTTTCTTTCATACCACAATCGATAGCAATAATTAATTTTTCTCCCTCGCCATAATTAATGGGCGTAGGAACTGACACCTGTTCCATCCAATTGATAAGGTCATTCTGAGAAAATTTCTCAGGTTTTTCCTGCATACTCGCAATAGCTCCTGGAGCCACACCTGCGGTACGTAAACGTTTTGTTAAGGCTCTGGTATCAATATTCGTAATATAGGGGATTTTTTGTTGCTCAAGCCAAGACTGCAATGACATGGTAGCGTTAGCATTTGAAAAAGACTCCGCCATCTCTGACACTACGACACCAGTGACTTGAATTTTATGCGATTCCCAGGTAGATACATCTGAAACACCATAATTGCCAATTAATGGGTACGTAAATACTAAAATTTGACCTGCATAAGAAGGATCGGTAAGCGCCTCTACATAGCCAACCATCCCAGTATTAAATACGACTTCACCAAAACAAACACCACTTTGGTTAGCCGGTATCTGGCCTAAAAAACGCTCGCCACTGCTCAAAACCAATTGTCCATCAATCATATTCATGGCGATACTCCAAACAGAGGCAAGATTGCAGATTTTTGCAAATAGGCTTGTTTTAATAAAATGGAATTCTTAAAACTTTCTTGGAAAGATAGAATGCAAGTCAATAACGCTGGTATTTCTAAGAACATAATCTCTCAATCAATAAAAATTTCGTAACTCCCCAGCCTCTTACTAAGAACACTGTTTCTCTTGATGTCACCCTGAAGGGACGCTCGGAGAGTTACAAAATTTCACTGTACTCCTTGTTTGGAAGAAATCCTCTCACACGCTTTCCAAAGCTTATGGCTATAGATTAATCTGAGCTAGTTTCTATAAGTTTACCACAACGTTCTAAATATGCCGCCCAACCAGCTTTGCGATAGTGTTGCGCCACTAAAAAAGGTGATTCTTGTTGATAAATACTTCGTCCTACAATAATAACATCTGATAAATTTTCAGCAATGACTGTGTGTGGATGTAAATAACCCTGCCCTAATTTGTCCTGGGCTTGTGCCATACTGACACCCGGTGTTAGATAAATAAAAGCTGGATCAGCGTGTAATTTTCTTTGTGCAATGAATCCAATGACAAAATCCTTATTTTGCATAGCTAAATCCAGTGTTGCTTGGATATATTCTGCATTAAAGAAATTTCCAGCAGAACTCATTTCAGCTAATAGCAACAACCCACGGTGTTTCTTAACACCGGCTGCTTTCAAGCCTTGTACTATCCCTGGCCCAGGTAATCCATGCGCATTAATAATGTCCGCCCAATCAACAATTTTATAGATACCCGCTGTATATTGTAACTGGACTGTATTACCAATATCGGCAAATTTACGATCTTCAAATAATAAAAATTGATGTTTACAGGCTAATTCTTGTAATTGCTTTGGTAGGCTTGAATCAAAATCTTCAATAATATCAATATGAGTCTTCAGAATACAAATTTGACTACCTAGTTGATCGGCTAGGGTCAATAATTCATCTTTAGTTGTGACATCAGCGGATAAAGCAAGATTAGTTTTTTTATCATTCATTAAATGAAACAAACGCTGTGCCAAAGGATGGTGGGTATATTGTGCACGTTGTTGATAAGAAAGGTTTTTGCTAACGTTCACTGATTAGGCTCGTCAAGTAATTCACGCAAGGTAAATACGCTATAAAATTCACATCCATGATTAATCAAGTTTTCGCGCCCTCCTTGCTCTCGATCAACTAAAGTCACCACATAAGATGCCTGTAATCCCACTGCTTTTAATTGGTCAACAGTGGCCATAATGCTCATACCACTGGTTACTACATCTTCTAAAACAAGGCAAGACTGTCCTGCTTCAAAATGGCCTTCGACTCGCTGTTTAGTACCATAGTCTTTCGCTTCTTTACGTACCATCACCATGGGTTTGTTCAACTCAAGAGATAGTGCAGTAGCAAAAGGCAAAGCAGTATAAGGTACACCACACAGCAAATCGATTTTCAGATGTTTAACTTGTTGCCACATCAGATTAGCAACGGATTGCAATAATTTGGGATAGGAAATGAGACCACGTAAATCAATATAGATAGGAGATATAACCCCACTTTTGAGGGTAAAAGAGCCATGCTTAATTGCGCCGATGGCTTGAAGCTCTGCAATCAATTTGTGTTTATCCATAAGGTGGGAATTATAGTTGTGGGAAAGCTGCTAAGTCAAACTAAAAAATATACTTCTACTTACATAAACAAAACTCGAAAATTGCAGTACGAGTAGTATCCAGGTAAGATTGCGTCTTTATATACCTATTTTAAAAAGTAAATATCTTAAACATTTGTTATTCCATCCGGCGTCATTCCCGCCAGCATAGCCTGGGTAAAGATGCAAAGCGTGCAAGCGGGAATGGCGCCGGATGGAATAACAAATGTTTTCGCTGGAATGACAAAGTAAAAAGGCAAATTTAATGGAACATATCCTGCAACGTGCCGCGCAAGTGCGCTTGCTAATCTGTGATGTGGATGGCGTCTTCTCTGATGGAACAATTTATTTAAGTGACCAAGGCCATGAATATAAACAGTTTCATGTACATGATGGTTTAGGAATAAAATTGTTGCTTAAAACAGGAGTTCACGTGGCCGTGATTAGCTCAAGATCATCGCCATTGGTAGAAAAAAGAATGCGTGCTCTGGGTATTCAACATATCTACCAAGGGCATGCTGAAAAATTACCGGCATATATTGATTTGCTTCGCCACTTCGAGCTGACTGATACACAAGCAGCTTATGTGGGCGATGATTACCCCGACTTGCCTCTACTCAAGCGCGTTGGACTTAGTATTGCAGTTGCTAATGCAGTTAGTTTAGTCAAACAATATACGCATTGGCAGACTAAAACTCGAGGTGGACAAGGCGCTATTCGTGAAATTTGTGAGTTGATTATGTTGGCGCAAAACACACTTAACACTATTCAAACAAATTACCTCACTATATGATTAAATTAAGAGCGGTTGCTTACATTATACTGGTTCTCATTCTTATAGGCTTAGGTACCAGTTTGTTTGAGGTCATCTCAAATCAAAATAAACCCGCGACGGCACTCAAGCCCGATCAACCAGATTCTTTTGCTGTAAGTGTGCGAGTAGTACGTTATAATAAAAACGGTGATGTTAGCATAGAGTTAACCGCACCAAAATTGAGTCATTATTCAGCAAATAATGATACGCTTTTTTTTCAACCGAAAATTGTTCTATATACCAAACAACAGCAACCATGGACTATCACTGCTAACCTAGGCATAGCCCAAAATGGCTTTAATATCATTCATTTGAAAGGGAATGTGGTTTTGCACCAACCGCTTGGACCAAAGAATCAAGAAATTGCTATTAACACCAACGAATTAGATGTAAATATTGATCAGCAAATAGCAGCTACAAAACTGCCGATTACTTTGTCACAAAGGGACAAAAATAAAAGCATTATGATTGTTAAGTCCATTGGAATGCAAGCTAATAAGAAAACCGGACAAGTTCTACTGCTATCACATGTACGAGGCTATTATGCTCCTGGCAAATAAAAATCTCAGCTGCAAACTATTCGGATCTGTTTACAATTGGCCTCTATTTTTTTGTATCTTACTGTTATTTAGCATCCCCTCTTTTGCTCTTCCAACTGATAAAACCCAGCCTGTTTATTTTAATGCTGATACTGTTTCTTATAATCATACTACCGGTGTAGGAATTTATACGGGGCATGTCAAAATTATTCAAGGCTCCACCCAAATCATTGCTAACCAAGTTATGACTTATAGCAATCAACAAAATCAGGTGCAAAAAGCCGTTGCAATCGGAACTCCTGCCCAATATCAAACGCAGCCGAAACCTAACCAAGCCTTAATCCATGCCAATGCCAGTGTGATAGAATATTATCCACAACAAAGAGTAGCGATTCTCAAAGGTAACGCCAGCGTCATTCAAAATAAAAATGTGCTCAAAAGTCCTTGGATTTCTTATGATATGAAACTCGACAAAGTTAAAACTGGGACTAAGGACACTAAGCAACGTACCACTATTGTTTTTCAACCAGAGAGTATTAAACAAAACCCATGAGTTCTCTAAGCGCTCAAAAACTTACTAAGCGATATAAAAACCGTCAAGTTGTAAAAGGAATTTCACTCAATATCAACCAGAGTGAAATCGTTGGTTTATTAGGACCCAATGGAGCAGGAAAAACGACATGTTTTTATATGATCGTCGGTCTTATTCATTGTACTAGCGGCAGTGTTTTATTAAATGATCGCGATATAACACAGCTACCCATGCACAGCCGCGCTCGTTTGGGTATTGGTTATTTACCGCAAGAAGCTTCTGTATTCCGTAAATTAACTGTCAGCGAAAATATTCTTGCTATTTTGCAATTACGTAAAGATTTGTCAAAAAAACAACAAAATGAAAAATTGGACTCTTTGCTCAACGAGTTTCACATCACTCATATTCACGATAGTATTGGTTATAGCTTATCTGGAGGCGAACGACGCCGCGTTGAGATAGCTCGCGCTTTAGCCATGGAGCCAAAATTTGTATTACTTGATGAGCCTTTTGCCGGCATTGATCCAATCTCAGTTATTGATATCAAACGTATTATTACCCATTTAAGTCAACGCCAAATTGGTGTTTTAATTACCGATCATAACGTCCGTGAGACCTTAGACATCTGTCAGCGAGCCTACATAGTGAATGATGGCGCTATTATTGCCGGCGGCTCATCAGAAGAAATTCTAGCTAATCAACAAGTTAGAGAAGTTTACTTAGGCGAAGAGTTTAATCTTTAGGCTTTTATACAAATCAGGTATAATGGGTTCTTGCGTTAGATTATGCGTTAATGCGGTTGAAAATTTAAACTGAGAGCCTGTTTAAAATCTTGGATTTTTGGCGAAAGACAAGGCAAAAATGGCGAGCAAAGCGGAGTTTACACACAAGTAAATGAGCATTGCGAGCCATTTTTAACGCAGTATTTAGTCAAAAAGATAGATTTTAAACAGACTCTGAGATAAAAAGGAGATTACACTATGAAAATAACATTCACTAGTCCACAGTTTGAAATCACCGATGCCATGCGCCAATTTGCACAAGAAAAATTTGATCGTTTGTATCGTCATTTTAATCGTATTACTAGCATCAACCTTACCTTTCTTATGGAAAAATTAGATAATATTGCCGAAGCAACTATTCACATTCCTGGTGAATCATTTCATGCAAGCTCAAGATCAACTGATATATATAGCGCTATTGACACGCTTATTGATAAACTTGACCGACAATTAAAACGACATAAAGAAAAAGAAGACGAGCATCGCTAAAAAATAACTTCATTCTCTATGTCTATAAAAGCACATATGCAATCAACTACTCTACATGGGGTCTTTCTTGAAGTATTAGGCCTAGGCGTACTATTAACAGGCACTAGTGGAGTCGGCAAAAGTGAATTAGCATTAGTTTTAATCAACCGGGGACACAAATTAATTGCAGATGATTCTGTTGACTTCATCTCACGCTCAGATGGCACAGTCCTCGGCTATTGTCACCCCATCTTACAAGACTTTCTCGAAGTTCGTGGTCTTGGCCCTTTAAATGTCCGAGCAATGTTTGGCGACTCTGCCATTAAAGCAAATCAAGCTCTAAATTTAATAGTTAATATACGCCAATTAACTGATGAAGAATTAATCAATATGGATCGTGTCCATGGAATGCATATTGAACGCGAGATTGTTAATCTCAAAATACCTGAGGTGACCATTCCCGTTAGCCCTGGCCGAAATTTAGCAATTCTGGTAGAGGGAGCGGTACGTAATCAACTACTTCGCTTAGCCGGATATAATGCTAGCGAGGAATTATGTAATCGGCAACAAACTTACATGAATGAAACACTTACTTAAGTGAGAGATATTATGTCTGTCAAAATTCTCATCATTACCCATGAAAATATCGGTAGTGCTTTATTGAATGTTGCTTTAAAAACATTTGGTAAATTACCTTTAGCTGCATTGGTTGTACCGATACATTACAATACCGATCCAGACGTTATCTGTGGTAAAATTAATTTTCTTGTCACTAATCTAAATAATCCAGATGGTATATTAGTGCTAACCGATTTATTCGGTTCTACCCCAAATAATATTGCGCGTTCTTTGCAAAATAATTTCAATGTTAGAGTAGTTACTGGGGTTAATTTACCTATGCTCATTCGAATAATGAATTATCCTCACTTATCATTAAATGAGCTAGCTGAAAAAGCTATCAGCGGTGGTAAAGATGGTGTATTAAACTGTGCAGAATGTGTTGGCTAAATACTAATCCTATGATCCGAAAAACAATAACAATAATCAATAAATTAGGTTTGCATGCGCGAGCTGCTTCAAAATTAGTCGCAACTGCAGGGCGCTTTATTAGCACCATTGAAATAGCTAAAAATGGCCGAGCAGCGAACGGGAAAAGCATCATGGGAGTTATGATGTTGGCGGCCAATCAAGGAACAGAGGTTGAACTCATTATTGAAGGTGAGGACGAGCAAGAAGCCTTACAAGAATTAGAACAATTGATTAACAATAAATTTGGCGAGGATAGTTAGCTTGCACTTTTCGCCTCATATTTTTACTCAATGGTTGACACACTATGGTAGCGGTGCTTTATTTCTTCTTCTTGCCTTTGGTATTTTTGGTTTACCAATCCCTGATGAAACTTTATTAGTTTTTGCTGGCCTTTTGATAGCAAAAGGGCATTTGTCGGCCTATAAAACCATACCTGCCGCTTATCTCGGTGCAGCTACTGGCATTAGTTTAAGCTATTTTCTTGGCTATACCGCGGGGCAAGTTACTATTCGTCGTTATGGACGTTGGATCGGTTTAACTACAGATAAACTGATAAAAGCTCATCATTGGTTCGAAAAAGTTGGTAAGTGGCTGTTATTATTTGGCTACTATATTCCAGGGGTACGTCATTTTAGTGGCATTATCGCTGGAACCACCTATCTTACCTATTGGGAATTTGCTTTATTTGCCTATACAGGAGCCATTCTCTGGTCTTCGACCTTTCTTGCTATTGGCTATTTTGGCTTTAACGCTTGGCAACATTTTCATTTGTTTTAACGTTTTTGGCGGGCGTCACTCTTGCAAATTGAAGCTACTTCGGCGTCATTCCCTAGCCTACCCCTTTTTCAAAGTAGGCGTAACGCCCTCCCCATTACTATTCTCCTGCTATCATCATTTCTTCTAATAAAATAGAACCTGTATGAATGCTACCACGACGATCCACGTCATTCCCTACTAAGACGAGATGAGCAAACATATCCTTTAAATTTCCTGCGATAGTAATTTCTTCCACCGGATATTGAATCTCGCCATTTTCGACCCAAAAACCAGAAGCACCGCGAGAATAATTGCCCGTGACAATATTGACGCCTTGTCCCATTAATTCAGTGACTAATAAGCCTTTATCCATATGTTTAAGAAGCCCTGGTAAATCATTATCACTGGTGCTAATTACAGCATTATGTACGCCACCTGCGTTCCCTGTCGTTTGCATTCCTAACTTACGGGCAGCATAAGCACTTAAAACATATCTTTGTAAAATGCCATCTTTAAGAATATCACTTTCGCGCGTTATCACTCCTTCCCCATCAAATGGTGCACTTGCCAAACCTTTTCTGATATGTGGTAGTTCACGCAGGTTAATATTTTTAGGGAATACCGCTTCTCCTAAGTGATCCAATAAAAATGATGCATTTCTATATAAGTTACTGCCTCTAATTGCAGCTATAAAACAACCTAGTAAACCATCAGCAATATCAGCCCTAAATATTACTGGTACTTTCCTTGTTGATAAACGTTTAGAATTTAAACGCTGAACTGCTTTACTAGCAGCCTCCTCTGCAATTTTATTGATTGCAACTAAATCAAGAGGATCACGAGCTACGGTATAATTAAAATCTCGTTGCATGCTAGCGCCTTCTTGAGCAATAAGGGACAACGAAATCCCATGACGAGAGGCAGGAAAACCACCAATAAAACCATGACTATTACCGTAAATAGCAATTAAATCATGGCTTGACACCGACGCGCCTTCTGAATTAGTTATGCGTTTATCGAAAGCACGACCCTTAGCTTCACAGTCTCGTGCTATTTCAATAGCCTCTACTGGCGCTAACGCCCAAGGATGAAAGAGGTCTAAATCAAGATAATTAAAAGCCATCAATTCTTTAGCGGCCAAACCCGCATAGGGATCAGCGCTGGTATATCGAGCAATATTAAATGCTTTTTGGAGCGTTTCCGTAATGGCTTCATTAGCAATATCAGAGGTACTCGCCGAGCCTTTTTGTTGACCCACGTATAAGCTAATGGAAATGCCTTTATGGTTATGATGCTCAACCATATCTACCTCACCCATACGCACATTAACCGAGAAACCTTTTTCCATAGAGACAGCAACCTCAGCAGCAGTAGCACCCATCTTTTTCGCTTGAGCTAAAGTCTGTTGAACGAGGGCTGTTAAGCGTTGCTGTTCTGAAGCAATATTTTTTTCTTCCGATACGATGGCTTTATTTGGCATAGCGTGTTGTTCCATTTAGAAAAAGGTTATTTTAGGATAGCTCTTTTGTTAATGATAACCAATTTTCAAGAGCGTCATTTAAATTTTTTTGCTCTATCGAAGATAAAGAGCCTATTTTTTCGCGGATTTTATCTCGGCGAATTGATACAACTTTATCCACCATGATTTGAGAAAATTGCTTGAGACCATTTTCTGGCCGAGGATCTAATGCCAAGCGAAATACTGGTGCATCTACTGCATGAGTAGTTAATGGACAAACGGTTATGCTAGAATGCGTTGAATTGAATATATCTGATTGAATCACAATTGCCGGACGAGGTTTACCGTAATCTCCCTGTAATGCACAAACAACGATATCACCTCGTTTAATAACTACTTCCATTCATCTTCTTCCATGTCTCGTTCCCAAGCTTTCTCTTCCTCAGTCTTTATCTTACTTGCCAGAATAGACTGACGCTTAGCTTCCTTTGCCCATTTATCACGATTTACTTTTGCCAAATACTCTTCTAATGCTTTGACAATAATCCAGTTTTTTCCTCGATGGAGAGTATGAGCAGCTTTTTCAAGCTGCTCTCGTAATTCTGTTGTTAAACGAATACTGGTAGTTATTCCATGTGACATCTTAATTGACCTCATTTGCAATATTTAGTATTGCAAATGACACGTGAAATAGCAATTTAATTTAGGGACTAATCCACCATGTCCAACATCGTAGACTCTGCATTCTTTTTCCGTTGTTTTTCAGCGCGGTGCTGTTCTAACGCCGATAAATAATCGGCATCAATATGTCCAGTAATATAATCACCAGTGAAAACAGAATCCTCAAAACGAGTAATGTTGGCATTACCTTCATGGGCTGCATCAACCAATGCTGAAAAATCTTGATAGACTAACCAATCAGCACCAATCAAATTAGCCACTGTTGCGACATCTTGTTGATGGGCAATTAACTCGCTTGCAGCTGGCATATCAATACCATAGACATTGGGATAACAAACTGGTGGCGCTGCCGAAGCAAAATACACTTTCTTAGCACCAGCGTCACGAGCCATTTGAATGATTTCTTTTGCTGTAGTGCCGCGGACAATAGAATCATCAACCAGCAAAACATTTTTTCCCTTAAATTCGAGCGGTATGGTATTTAATTTCTGACGCACTGATTTCTTTCGCATTTGCTGGCCAGGCATAATAAAGGTTCGCCCAATGTAACCATTTTTGACAAACCCTTCGCGAAACTTGACTTCTATTCGGCGCGCTAAAGTAGCTGCGGCGGTGCGGCTCGTATCTGGAATTGGCATCACCACATCAATATCATGATCGGGTTGCTCACGTAGAATTTTTTCACCTAAACGCTCACCTAAACGCAAACGTACTTTATAAACTGAAATTTTATCAATGATAGAATCGGGACGAGCGAGATAAACATATTCAAATAAACAAGGTGAATATTGAATTTTATCTGCACATTGCTTTTTGAATAATTGCCCCTCTTTGGTTATGTAGACAGCCTCTCCTGGTGCAATATCGCCTAAAACTTTATACCCTAGTACATCAAGTGCCACATTTTCTGAGGCAATCATGTATTCCGTACCTTGTTTGGTTTGACGTTTCCCATACACCACTGGTCGAATTCCATGCGGATCACGAAAACCTACTATGCCATAACCGGTAATCATAGCAACAACAGCATAAGCGCCAATACAACGTTTATGAACCGCCGCCACGGCTTGAAAAACGTCATCTGGATCGACGGTGATTTTATGCAGATTTTGCAAGGCGTGAGCAAAAACGTTTAATAAGACTTCCGAATCTGAATGAGTATTGATATGGCGTAAATCTTTAGTCGTTAATTCTTCATTTAATTCTGCATTATTGATGAGGTTACCATTATGCGCAAGCGTAATACCGTAGGGAGAATTGACATAAAAAGGTTGCGCTTCGACTTCACTGCTACTACCTGCAGTTGGATAACGCACATGGCCTATACCCATATTACCCAACAAGCGGAACATGTGTCGGGTATGGAAAACATCGCGTACTAAGCCATTCGCTTTACGCAAATATAAACGAGTACCCTCACAAGTCACAATACCAGCCGCATCTTGTCCGCGATGTTGCAGCAAAGTTAATGCATCATAAATATCTTGATTAACGCTAGTCTTAGCGACTGTACCCACTATCCCACACATAATTTATACCTCAGTTTTCAATGGAGTTTGACTACGTGAATTTTGCACTGTAGAGAATTTAGCAATGATATTTTCTGGTAAAAAACCCATAAGCCACTCTTCAATAGGTTGAAAGTTTGGCGCCAACATAGATTGTTGCCAAACTTTCTGTTTAGGCAATGGCGTTAACTGCCCCAACAGCAATAATAAAGACATTAATAAAATACCGCGCCCAAAACCAAATATCATGCCTAACATTCTATCAGTACCGCTTAAACCTGTTTTCTTTACAAACAAACTAACTAAAAAATTAATTAAGGCCGCCAGAATTAACGTCACAACAAACAAAATAGCAAATGCTGCTCCCAATCGCATCAAAGGTTGCGTGATGTAAGCTTGTAAATACTCTGATAAAGGCTTAGCAAAATTTATTGCTACCCAAATTGCAAGCCCCCATCCAGCTAACGATAATGCCTCACGGACAAAACCTCGTACTAGACTGATAATAACGGATAGCGCTATGACAACAATAATGAATAGATCGACCAAATTAAAACTATGCATTTATTATCCTCATCATTATTATTGATTGGCGACAGGATCATAGATCACTATTACTGCCTTCACCTTCACTACCATTGATAAAGCTTTCAATAATGCCTCTGCCTCTTGTCTTGTTATCACTGGACCTATGCCTACTCGATAATACGTCTTGTTTCCCATCATTTCAGGTTTGGCATAGGCAGAAAAACCTTTTTTTTGTAAACGCTTTACCATTAATTGCGTTGATCCATAATCTTTCAAACCTACCAATTGCACTACCCACGCTAAAGGTTTAGCAATCGACCCTTTGCTGGCAAAGGGAGTAACATTTTTAAATCTTAAGGGTACATTAATATTATTGTAGTTTTGAATATCTGCTGCAACCTTAGTAATCATCTGGTCAGCTGCGATCATCGCCGGTGGACTAGCGTGGTTAACAGGAGCCTGTGGCGCCCATTTGGAAAAACTAATGCGAACTTCATGAAGTTTATTATGTGTAAACAATATGGGTATAAAAATCGCGACAAGTGCGATAATAATAAGCACTATTGACCAACGATCTGTAATACTCATTTTTACTGTTTACCTAAATTAATGCTTAAAAGTGACTCTCTTACCCCTCACTACTGCAAACGTATTATTATACGGTAATCCCCATATTCATTATAGGGGCTACCGTAGAAAAAGATCCAAAAACAACAATTTGATCATTAGGCTGCGATTCAGCTATCGCACTTGTAAAGGCTAATTCAACTGATGCAAACTCTTTAACCGCACTAATTCCGAGACTATCCAAGGCAGTGTTTAGCGTTTTAGCTTCCGTACCCCGAACACCTGGAATAGTAGCCACAAACCAAACATCAATTTGCTTAAGCATGCATTGTATCGTCGCTATGATATCTTTGTCATTCAACATACCAAAAACGGCTATTGTGCGTCCAGAGCAAGGATTTTGAGCAAGCCTCTCAGATAACCAAGTAGCAGCTTGTGGATTATGTGCCACATCCAAAACAATGCGCCGCTGATCTTTAATTAATTCTTGCTGTCGTCCAGGTAGAAAAACACTATGTAAACCTTGTTTGATAGCAGCTAGCGGCATAGGAAAATCCATTTGCAATAAATCGACCACCTGTAATACTGTGGCTGCATTTGCTAAGGCAATTTTTGGCATTGGCAAATCTAATAGCTCTGTTTGTGTATTTGACCAATGCCAAACTTTATTTTTTTCGCTAGATGAGGCGTCAGAGCCAGTAATTGCTAATTCTCCACAAGAAAACTCAACTTTTTTCTCTTGTTTATAACAATAATCCCGGCCTTGTAAAAATAAGGGTGCGCCAATTTTACCTGCATAATCAAGCAAATTATCGGGTGGCTGAACATCACCACAAACTGCTGGTTTCTTGGCACGCATAATCCCAGCTTTTTCTAACGCAATACTTTCTCGGTTGGCTCCTAGCCAGTCGGTATGATCAAGCCCAATACTGCTGATGACAGCGATTTCAGCATCAACAATATTCACTGCATCTAACCGGCCACCCAGACCTACTTCTAAAACCACAAAATCTAATGCAAATTTTTTAAAAATGAGTAATGCGGCCAACGTACCGAATTCAAAATACGTCAGACTAGTGCCATCTCTAACGGCCTCAATTTCAGCAAACGCTTGGATTAACAGATCATCGGCAACTTCTTGTTGATTGATTCGCACCCGTTCGTTGTAACGCAGTAAATGCGGTGAGAGATATGCCCCTACGTGATAACCTGCCGCTGCTAATATAGCTTCCAACAACATGACACAGGAACCTTTGCCATTAGTGCCAGTAACGATCACTGAAGGAATAGAGAAAGGCAATATTTTTAAACGTTTTGCAACTGCATTCACCCGTTCTAAACCTAAGTCAATTGTGGTTGGATGCAAAGTCTCAAGATAACTAAGCCATGTGGTTAAATCATTCATGTTGACTCTATTTTAGTAAAGGTTGTTCTTTTCAACTCAACATAACAGCCTTTCAAAAGTTTTAAAATAATGAAATGTTAGATTTGTTGGGTTCAAAAAGCAGAACCAACCTACTTGTTGGATTGCTTCCCCCGCAAAAAGCGTGGGGTTCGCAACAACAGCACTTGACGTTAATTTAGATGAAGAATTTTTCCTCAAACACCCTATGTGTTATTTTTTTACAGGAAAAATCATGTACAATAGAGCATTATTTTAACACAAAATAAAATAATACGCCTACCTAAACAATAACAAAAATTAATACCGGGGGCCAAACCATGAACACATCTTAAATTTTATTGAGAGATATACGCCCATGTTATTGTTTGAACCTGATATATTACTTGTTGAACCTGATGATCAATCACCACCAGCCTCGCCACAAAAAGATACACCTACAACTAATGGCTCACCATCAAGAGAAAAAGGCAAAGCTAAAAATTTTCACAAAAATAGCGCATCACGCAGATTAAATTTTTCTGAAGAAAACACTGCGTATGCCGCAAATGCAAACCCCAGAAATAAAACAACTGTTAATAGTCAATTCTCATCTGAGTACGTTGATGAATCCACTGAAGATGATTGCGTAGTAAAAATCAGAAAACTCAACGATGATGAAACAACACATGATGAAAGAGAAGAAAACTGGAATGCTCTGACCGATAATGATTATGCCACTACTTTTGGTCATGAAAGCGATAGTGAAGGTGAAGCTACCCATGATGAAATAGCAACTGAGGATGAAAGAAAAATACCTTTAGAACGACCAGAGTCGCCACAAAATAAATGGCTTAGATTTACTAAGAGAAAGTTAGACCTCCCAAAAGAAGCTGACCAAGGCAGCAGTGTTGATGGTAAGACTACTGATGCCGTTAAGCCTATGAGAAAAAAACGGCGTTTTGATCATTTGCAAACTGAAAATAAAGAAAATACTAGCCCGAGTAATAATAATCACTACAACATGAAATTATGAAATAATTAGTAAATGATTCTGAAAGAATTCTTCGTACACGACAAAAATTAAAAAGCTTTTTATCTTTTTATGTAGAGTGACACTTATCATCTGTTTGAAGTTGCCAATAAACCTAACAAAAAAGCTTTTGTGCATTTTATTGAAAAATAATATACTGTCTGTACATATGTTTTTGTTAATAATAAAATAAGGAAATTATACTCGTGATAGAGCTGCTTTTGCTTCCTACTGCCAATCATGATTCTGCATGGAAGGATATTTTGGATGCCTATTTCCCAGAATTCATGGCTTTCTTTTACCCCAAATTAGCAACAGAGATTAATTGGACGGCAGGATACGAAACTTTAGACAAAGAACTGCAAGCTATTACGACCGATAATCTCATCGGCAAGCGGCTTGTTGATAAGCTGTTTAAAGTAGAGACTTTACAGGGTGAGGAGCAATTCATTTTATTCCACATTGAAATCCAAGGTAACCCAGAAGCTGAGTTTGAATATCGCTTGTTTGAATATTATTATCGCCTCCATGACCGTTATCGTAAGCCTATTATCACCATTGCAGTGCTAGCGGATGACAGTCCCAATTGGCGCCCTACATGTTATCAAGCCAACGCCTGGGGCTACGAAATCCTTACGTTTCGTTTTTTCACCACCAAATTGTTAGATTATCGTAGTCAACAAGATGCCATGAAATTAACGACCAATCCTTTTGGCATTGTTATCTTAGCGTATCTCGCGGCCCTTGATACCCGCAAAGATGTCATCCGGCGTTTTAACACCAAATTTACCTTAACCCGTCGATTATATGAACGCAACTTAACAAGAGAAGATATTTTAAATTTATATAAATTTATCGATTATGTATTAACTTTGCCAGAAGACTTAGAAATTCGTTATAATGAGCATATATTTCAGTTAGAAGAGGAGAAAGCCGTGAGTTACATTACCAGTGCTGAGAGGATTGGTATCAAAAAAGGCTTTGAGCAGGGCATTCTACAAGGCATTGAACAAGGCATTGAGCAAGGCATTGAACAAGGAAAACTAGAAGGCGAGTACAGTCTCTTGTTGCACCTATTACAGCGTAAATTTCATACTATCCCAGAAGCCTATCGACAACAGTTGGTAAAAGCTGATGCTGAAACGTTATTAACTTGGGGAGAACGGGTGCTAGAGGCAGATACACTCAAAGATATTTTTGAAGGTGAATAGATAACGAAACCTATGCTAGTTTCCTGTCTAAGTCTTTCATATTTTTCTAAGCTTTCTTGTGGCGTAACTACTTTCCCCTCATTGCGACCCAGAGCATAGCGAAGGAAGAAGCAATCCAGCTTTTGCAGCGCTTTAATAATTTGAAGTTGAACGTGTCAGATAGATCAAGAGAAGCATACCCTATGCATAAGTATCTTATTTTTTTTTCTTTTATAGCCACCCTATCGTTTACTCAATTTGCCTTGGCTGAACCAAATGCAAATTTAACTTTAAGCAAATATTACCATGCCAGCTGCGAAGCTATCACTGGAACCTGGCAAGGCATTTACACTGATCCAACCGATTTATATGGTAATGGTGAGCCATGGCCAATTAGAGTAAATCTGTATTATCAAAACGGTCGTATCATCGGACAAGCCAATAATATCCCCCCTTCGCGCAATTCAAAAATTTGGGCACAGTGTGCTCAAGGGACATTGCAAAATATTTTTATGGGCAACCCAGGCCAATGTGGTGCTTACTCAAAAGGTGGCGAATTAGTCAGCAAAAATATCCTAGTGTTGTATCTGCATACTGAGAATGCTATGAATGGTACTGACTTTTTAGCTTTTCTAAAACGAGTTAATAACTCTTATCCTTATTCTATTCCAAGCGACCCCGCCGCTTTTGAGCCTGGGCAAATAACTTCTTGTCATTAATCTACCTAGTCCCAGTTATCATCCCAAGCTGATGTATTCCCACGGATTTTTATAGAGTCATCCGCGTCAAACAAAGGAAATACTCCCTTTTTTAAAGAGTGTTGTTGCATAAATAGTCGTAGTCTTGATAAGCGAGTAAAACGAGCTTATCAAGACTACGATGATTATATTGAAAAAAAAACCAAACTTTAAAAAGTTACTACAGGAACATCTAAATGATTTGTTTAAACAAGCGCCTGAAAAAGTTGAAAATGCCTTAGTAATTTTACTAGACGAAGCTTTGTGTAACGTCGTCCCTAAGATAGCATCTTCCGAAATAGAGAATTTTAGAGATACTCAGTTAAAGGCGATTGCCGCCAATTTAACAAAAGCATTAAAAATTGCCATTCAGAAAAAAGAATTTACTATAGGTAAATTTTTAAAGACTTTTTTTCAAAAACACTCTCTTGAAAATCAAATTATTAGAGCTATTGCTAAATTAATTTCTCCCTCTGTACAAATTACCCTGTACAAAATCCCAACTACTATCTAGATACCCCTGCTAAAGTATGCTTAAATATTGATTTTTCGTGTGCTGAAAATGTAAAATCCAAGTCGGTATCTCCTTGTTATTTTATTATCATAAATTAAGTGAGGAACATGTATGTTTACAATGGCAAATTTCGATTTCTCAAGTTCATTTATTTTCACACTAAACGATGTCATTAATGGAATATGTGATACTGCAGTCAATACATTTAACAGCTTTCATAATGTAATTACTAACAATAAAAAAACCATTTTAACACTTGCTTTGATGGTATCTGCGGTAAGCGCTTTAGAAGATGCCCCCGATTTAGCCATTTTTCCTGAGGGTGAGAATACTTCAATTTTATGCTATCTACAGGAGAATGCCGGATTTAGAATTTTTGATACCACCGGGCAAGATGAATTTAGTGCTAATATCAATTACTATAATGATCTATTTAAATGTTACGATGTTGGAGAAATAGTTAGTTCTGCGCAAATAGTACAGTGTTTGCGAAAAGGATTTGGTTTGTTTGGGATAACATCTGGAGGAGATGCCCATGCTTTAGTAGAAGATGCAACTGATGAGTGCAATACTTTAATTAGTGAATTAACATTAAGGTGATACTCATGGTTTTTCTCTTTTTCTAATTTTTTAAACTTCTTGCTTAATCAATGACTGTATAGATATATCCAGAAAATTATGCTTAAATACTGCGGTAAATCACTAGGGGTGTCGAAAGGCTGAGAAAACAAACAGACTTAACGTCTATTGTTTAACCCTTTGAACCTGATCAGGCTAGGACCTGCGTAGGGAATGTAGATAAATAACTATAACCTTGATAAGCGAAACAATCTAGGTTGGGTTGAGGGTTTTTTGCGAAGTGCAGCAAAGGAGAAACTCTTATGTATTTTACTCGGTAAAAAACACCTAACCTACCTCTTATCAAGGCTACCTGCATTCCTCAGCGTTCCTGGCTAAAAATTTAATAAGGAGCGCTCATGTTAATTGATAATCATTTACGCCACCCTCTTCCCGCTTCAAGAAAAGTTTATCTTACTGGGAAAACCCACGCAACTATTCGCATTCCAACGCGAGAAATTACTTTAACTAATAAACAAGCCATCACCGTTTATGATACGTCAGGCCCGTATACTGATTCTACAGTAACTGTTGATATTAGCTCTGGCTTACCAGAAATTCGTAGCACCTGGTTAACAGATAATAATAGTGAAATGTATGAAGGCCGCGTAACTAACCCGGTTGATAACGGTTTTCGAGATGCCAATAAAACCGCTGAAAATTTTGCTGCAAATTTACAACGAAAACCCAGACGGGCTAAATCCAATTCAGGTGTTACCCAACTATATTATGCGAAACAAGGCATTATTACTCCTGAAATGGAATTTGTCGCAATTCGCGAAAATCAAAAATCTCACTATTTTACTAATCAAGCTCGAGAATCTCGCTTAAAAGGCAACTCTTTTGGCGCACAAATACCTGCAGAAATAACTGCAGAATTCGTTCGCGATCAAATTGCGCAGGGCAAAGCCATTATTCCTGCGAATATTAATCATCGTGAACTTGAACCTATGATTATTGGTCGCAATTTTTTAGTGAAAATCAATGCAAATATTGGTAATTCACCGGTGACTTCTTCTATTGAAGAAGAGGTGGAAAAATTAATTTGGGCAATTCGATGGGGTGCAGATACGGTAATGGATCTTTCTACCGGAAAAAATATTCATACCACACGCGACTTTATTATTCGTAATTCCCCGGTTCCCATTGGCACTGTACCTGTTTATCAAGCCTTAGAAAAAGTGAATGGTATAGCTGAAAATTTAAGCTGGGAAATTTTTCGTGACACCTTAATTGAACAAGCTGAACAAGGCGTAGATTATTTTACTATTCATGCCGGAGTATTACTGAAATATATCCCACTGACCGCAAGCCGTATAACTGGCATCGTTTCACGTGGTGGAGCTATTATGGCGAAATGGTGTTTAGCTCATCATAAAGAAAATTTTCTTTATACCCATTTTGAAGACATTTGCGACATTATGCGACACTATGACGTTAGTTTTTCACTGGGTGATGGTTTACGTCCCGGTTCTATTGCTGATGCCAATGATGAGGCGCAATTTGGTGAATTAAAAACCTTAGGTGAATTAACAAAAATTGCTTGGAAACATGATGTACAAGTCATGATTGAAGGGCCAGGGCATATTCCCATGCATCTCATTCAAGAGAATATGACTAAGCAATTAGAATATTGTTCTGAAGCACCATTTTATACCTTAGGACCGCTCACAACTGATATAGCTCCCGGTTACGATCACATAACCAGTGCCATAGGCGCTGCAATGATTGGTTGGACTGGTTGTGCTTTACTGTGTTATGTCACACCCAAAGAACATTTAGGCTTGCCAAACAAAGAAGATGTTAAACAAGGTATTATTGCCTATAAAATTGCTGCACATGCAGCTGATCTTGCTAAAGGCCATCCAGGCGCACGCTATCGAGACGATGCTTTATCAGAAGCACGCTTTCAATTTCGTTGGGATGATCAATTTAATTTATCGCTCGATCCAGATACAGCACGCCTATTTCATGATGAAACATTGCCACAGGAATCGGCTAAAGTTGCGCATTTCTGTTCGATGTGCGGTCCAAAATTTTGTTCTATGCAAATTTCTCAAGAAATCCGGGATTATGCTAAAACAAAAGAGGAAGAGCGAAGCACGTGAAAGCGGGGATTGTAGGCGCTGGAATAATGGGAAGATTACTAGCATTTTCATTAGACAATGCTGGTTGGCAAGTGTCGTTGTTTGATAAAGATGATGAGAGTGGCAATGAAAGTTGTAGCATGGTAGCTGCAGGTTTGTTGACGCCCGTCGCTGAATTAGACAAATCCGATCCCATTATTTTTAATCTTGGTCATGATGCATTAACCACGCATTGGCCTAAAATAATCAATACGCTGTCTGATCCGATTTATTTTCAGCAGCAAGGTAGCCTTTTGCTAGCGCATCCGAGAGATCATGCTGAGCTATCACGATTTATAAAAATAATAGCTAGTAAATATGACTCTTGTTTCCCTCACCCTTCTCCTCTCTCCCAGAAAAAAACTGGGGGAGAGGGGAAACCAATGAAAAGCTGTATTAATACTCAGTCATTCCAGCGAAAGCTGGAATCCAGTTCATTTCAAAAATGCTTTCAAGAATTAACTCACGCAGAAATAACATCGCTTGAGCCGGAACTAACAAAATTTAATACCGGCTATTATTTTCCTCAAGAAGGTCAACTAGATAATCAAGCTTTATTAAATGCTTTATATTCTCACCTAGTGAAGAAAAATATTCGTTGGCAGAAAAAAACATTAGTACATGCGCTTAAAAAAAATAAAATTTATTTGCAAGATTCCATCGAAGAATTTGATATGGTCTTTGATTGCCGAGGACTCGGTGCAAAATCACAGTTCAACGATTTACGCGGGGTTCGGGGTGAACTCATCTGGTTACATGCACCTGAGGTAAATATTCAACGCCCTTTACGGTTTTTGCATCCGCGTTATAGTCTCTATGTAGTGCCACGGCCACACCATACGTATATTGTAGGTGCCAGCGAAATTGAATCGGAAGATACTAGCAACATCTCAGTACAAACCACTTTGGAGCTTCTTTCTGCCGCTTATTATTTGCATCCAGGTTTTGCAGAAGCTAGAATTATTAAATCCTTATCTCAATGCCGCCCAACATTAGCTGATCATTTGCCAAAAATTAAATGTGCTGATGGCAGCATAGCAGTCAATGGTTTATACCGGCATGGATTTTTAATTGCACCCACACTAGCTGCAGAAATCGTAAACTATGTCACTCAAGGGAGCACATTTATTCAATATCCACAATTATGGGAGCAGCAATGATCACCGTTCATTTAAATAATCAACCCATACTTATTTTACCGAATTCCACTTTAGCGGATACTTTGAATAAATATAATGATGCCAACGTACATTGTGCCATTGCCATTAATCGCCATTTTATTCCACGCTCGAAATATGCAGATACTTTGCTAAACGATGGTGATGTGATTGACATTATTACACCAATGCAAGGAGGATAATACTATGTGGAATCTTGCAGAAAAAATGTTATCCAGTCGATTATTATTAGGAACGGCAGGTTATCCCTCTTTGCAAATTATGCGGCAATCGATTAAAGCTTCGGGTGCTGAAGTTATTACGGTCTCTTTACGCCGACAATCACCCAAAGAAAAAGGCGGTGAAAGTTTTTGGAATCAAATAAAAGCATTAGATTGCCATCTATTACCTAATACTGCCGGCTGCCATAATGCTAAGGATGCCATTACCACAGCCGAAATAGCTCGAGAATTATTTAATACGCACTGGATTAAATTAGAAGTAATAGGTGATGATTATACTTTGCAACCGGATCCTTTTGAATTATTACAAGCAGCAAAAATTCTCATTAACAATGGTTTTGAAGTTTTTCCTTATTGCACGGATGATTTAATTTTATGTCAACGTTTAGTCGATTGTGGTTGTAAAATATTAATGCCCTGGGCTGCGCCCATTGGGACGGGAAAAGGTCTGTTAAACCCGTATGCGCTTGAAATACTGCGCGCACGCTTACCTAATATCACTTTAATTATTGACGCCGGAATTGGCAAGCCTTCGCATGCAACGCAAGCAATGGAACTCGGTTTTGATGCTGTATTATTAAATACCGCGGTCTCATTAGCCAGAGAACCAGTATCAATGGCTTGTGCATTTCAGGATGCGGTTAATGCCGGTCATACTGCTTATAAAGCTGGTATGATGCCAGAAAGAAATGCAGCGCAACCTAGCACACCATTACTAGATACTCCCTTCTGGCAACAAGAGAAATTTCAATGAATCAAACAAGCATAAATCAATTTCCTCGCTGTGGCGACACACCATTAGGGCTTTATCCTATTGTAGATAGCATTGCTTGGTTACATCTGTTATTACCTACTGGTGTTACTACCTTTCAGTTACGTCTAAAAAATAAAAAAGATCTTGATATAGAAACTGAAATTAAATTAGGTATTGCGTTAGCAAAAAAATTTCAAGCGCGACTTTTCATTAATGATTATTGGCAATTAGCAATTAAATATAAAGCCTATGGTGTGCATTTAGGTCAAGAAAATTTACTGCAAGCGGATATTTCCGCTATCTATCAAGCAGGCTTACGCTTAGGCATCAGCACCCATAATGATGATGAAATAAAAAAAGCGCTGTTAATTAAGCCCTCTTACATTGCCTGTGGTCCTGTCTTTCCTACCACCAGTAAAAAAATGTTATTTGGACCACTGGGAGTCCCTCAATTGCAACATTGGCAACAAACGTTGCATTATCCGCTGGTGGCTATTGGTGGGATAAATTTAGAAAATTTATCCCAAGTCCTAGCAACAGGCGTGAACGGCATTGCAATGATTTCAGCAATAACTCAAGCAGATGATCCTGTTGGAGCTGCACAGGAATTTTTAAAGCGAATTGAAAAATAAGCAGGGTTAGTTAGAGAAGCCCAAGAAACACCTCTTTATAAAGAGCATTGTTGCATAATGACATTTTTTATCAAAATAATCATCGTAGCCTTGATAAGCTTTGCCTCGCCAGGTTTGCTATTAGCGCAGGGAATGAAGAGCAAAGCGCATCAAGGTTATTTTCCTTGATGCGCTCGTTTTACTCGCTTATCAAGGCTACGATTATTTATGCAACAACACCTTTTCAAAAGGGGCGCATATTATTTTGTATATGGAAAGACTAACTAATTAAACATCGATCCTTTTTCTGTGGTTGTGGCTGTGACTCTGGTTTTTGAATATTTTCTGACTCTTTTTTTGCAGATAAAATATCGATTATTTTCCTACGTAATTCTTTATCAGGATTATTATCGTGCAAAGTATATAGAATCATTGGAATATCGTATGCATATTGTAAAGGTGTTTTACCCTGACCATCACGTGCATTAACATTCGCGCCAGCGGCAACTAAGCACTCAATAACCTCAATGCTTTTTTGTTCGACCGCATAATGCAAAGGTGTTTTACCTTGACCATCAGGTGCATTGACATCCGCACCGACTTTAACTAAGCACTGAATAATTTTAATATTAACGTTGTATGGTACCGCAACCGCATAATGCAAGGGTGTTTTCCCTTGACTATCTATTACGTTAACATTTGCACGGGCTTCGTATATTAAATAGGTAATTGCGACAATATCATTTTTCTTGGCTGCGTAATGTAGAGCAGTTATTCCCTCACGATCAGGCGTATTAACATCAGCGTCGAGTTCAAGCAATCTTGCAAAAATTTCAAGAGAATTATCTGAAATTTGCTGGTTTTGCTCTACATTATTTTGAAAGGGACAAAATAATACCTTGTTTTGTTCTGAGGAAAATTTGTTATTTATTGAGCTTCTATGTTCAATCACAGAGGGCAAAGCTTTACAATATGCTGCTCTATCATATTCAAATAAATACTGTAATATTTCTTGATGATTAAACTGAGCTGCCCAAGCATAAGGTGTTCTCCCTAGCTGAAGATCATAAAGCAGATTGCTGATTTTTTCTTTAGGATCGTGCCCATGGCTTTGATAATACACTTCTAAGCTAGTAATTACTGCCTTTAAAAGTTCTAAGTAACCTTTTGCAGCAGCAATGTGCAAACATTTAAAGACAGCAAGGAAATAATCACGAACAGATATTTGAAGCTCTCCTTTACTAACCTCTAGAACAAATTGTAGTAAAGTTAGAGTAGACTTCACATCACCCGCAGCCGCTGCTTGATGTAAGATGCTGGAATTACCAGACCTACCCTCTTTACATATCGGTAAGTTTAGAATGTCTTTGTTACCGAAATTTTCTTGTATAAATTTCCAGAGCATTTCCATCATGTCAAAATGTCTATGTTTAATCGCATAGTCAATGGCAGTATCATGGTCTTTCTTTAAATTATTTTTTAGACTCTCCTTTTTCTTGCTATCCGATAATTGCTGTTGCATAAAAGCTAATTGATTACATCCCGCTGCCCTATCCCAAAGAGAAATTCGCATACGAGCTTCCTTATCGAAGTGTAAGTCTGGCATTGTCGCTTCTACTTTTTCTCTAAACTGGCGTAGTGTGCTGTTACTCCACAATCCATTTTCATCAAACATGCCAAGAATGTGGTGTGTAAAAATATAGTCAACTAAAGTTTGATGCCCATTTCGGATTAGCCATTCAAGAATGGAGACGTAATTATTTCTTTCATATTCAGCAATAAATTCAAAAAAAGTATAATTATCCGGTAATGTCTGACTAGCACGAAAATATTCGATGAGGAGAATGATATTACGAAATGTTTCCGGAGAAAGTTTACCCGATTCTCTCGCATAAATATTACCAAGCACAACAAAATAATTTATTGGAACTTCGGGTTGTAACAATAAATGATAATCACGTGGAAACCATATTCTAAGTTTAATCGGCGCGATAAAATGATAAAATAAATGATTAATTAAGCGAACAGTGGCACTGTCTTTCAGGTCACAACTAGATAATATTTGAACAATAAGTTCATCCGATAAAATAGCTAAGCTACCTAAGCTATCTTCTCGTGTACTTTCATTGATACGTTCTTTCGATTTTATTGTCTCTTGTCCTTTCTCAGATTCTGCTGATTCTATTGGCTCAGCTTCTCCTTCAGGTTTTTTCTTTTGAGAAGGAACATCACCTTGGCTTACTTTACTTTGATTAGGTTTTTCCGATGTTCCGCTTTCTAATTGTTCATCTTGATTTAACATATATCGTTCCTCATCACTGATAAAATGATTTTACTTGCAACATAATTGTGCATTAATAGGCACGATGCACCATACTCTTTGTCCTTTTTACCACTGGCCTTCTTTGCTCAGCTCTTACCTTGGAGAGAGGGGAAACTGACAATTTAAAAGAACTGCGAGAGAAGTGCATCTTATTCGATGGATGAAAAAACTAACTAATTAAACAATCGATCATTTTTCTCTGGTTGTGACTCTGGCGTTGGAACATTTTCTGGCTCTTTTTTTGCAGATAAAATGTCGATTATTTTCCTACGTAATTCTTTATCAGGATTATTATTGTGCAAAGTATGTAGAATTACTGGAATATCGTATGCATACTGCAAAGGTGTTTTACCTTGACTATCTATTACGTTAACATTTGCATGGGCTTTATTTATTAAATAAGTAATTGCATCAACATCTTTATTCTTGACTGCATGATGTAGGGCAGTTATTCCGTCTCGATCTGGCGTATTAACATCAGCGCCGACAGCAAGCAACCTTGCAAAAATTTCAAGATAATTATCTGATATTTGCTTGTTTTGCTCTACACTATTTTGAGGGAGACAAAATAACTTATAGTCTTCTACAAAGGAAAATTCGTTACTTATTGAGTTTCTATGTTCAATTACAGAAGGCAAAGCTTTACTATATGCTTCCCTATCATATTCAAATAAATACTGTAATATTTCTTGATGATTAAACTGAGCTGCCCAAGCATAAGGTGTTCTACCTACCTGAAGGTCATAAAGCAGATTGTTGATTTCTTTTTTAGGATCGTGCTCTTGGCTTCGATAATACGCTTCTAAGCTAGTAATTACTTCCTTTAAAAGTTCGAAGTAACCTTTGACAGCAGCAATGTGCAAACATTTAAAGACAGCAAAACTATTATCACGAACCGCTGTTTGCAGATTCCCATCACTAATCTCTAGAACAAATTGTAGTAAAGCTAGAGTAAATTTCACATCACCCTCAGCAGCTGCTTGATGTAAAATACTTAAACCGCCTAAATTTTTACATATCGATAATGTTTGAATGACCTTTTTAGGAAAACTTTCTTGTATAAACTGCAAGAGCATTTTCATCATTTCAAAATATCTATATCGAATCGCAATATCAATAGGAGCGTTCTTCCCGTAGTTTATATTACTTACAATCTCTTGTTTTAAGTTCTCCTTTTTTTTTCTATCCGATAATTGCTGTTGCATAAAAGCTAATTGATTACATCCCACTGCCAGATCCCAAGCAGAAGTTAGCATACGGCTTTCATTATGGTATAAAAAGTCTGGCTTTATCGCGTTTATTTTTTTGTTATCCCAGTATCCATTTTCATTAAACATGCCAAGAATGTGGTGTGTAAAAATATAGTCAACTAAAGTTTGATGCCCATTTCGGCTTAGCCATTCAAGAATGGAGACGCTATACTCTCCATATACAGAAATAAATTCAAAAAAAGTATAACCAACAGGCACTTCCTGTTTAACACGAAAATATTCGATGAGAAAAATAATGTTATGAAATGTTTCTGGAGAAAATTTACCTAATTCTCTCAAATAAATTTTACCAAGCTCAACAAACCAATTTACTGGGGTTTTGGATTGTCGCAATAAGTAATAATCATGTGGAAACCATTCCTGAACACGAATTTCAATAGCGGGGATAAAAAAGGAGAGATCATAAAATAAATGATTGAGAAAACGAACAGTGGCACTATCTTTCAAGTCTAAACTAGATAATATTTGAAAAATGACTTCATCCGAAAAAATAGCTAAGCTACCTAAGCTATCTTCTCGTGTAATTTCATTGATACGTTCTTCCGATTTTATTGGCTCTTGTCCTTTCTCAGATTCTGCTGATTCTATTGACTCAGCTTCTCCTTCAGGTTTTTTCTTTTGAGAAGGAACATCACCTTGGCTTACTTCACTTTGAGTAGGTACTTCCGATGTTCCGCTTTCTAATTGTTCATCTTGATTTAACATGTACCGTTCCTCATCACTGATATAGTAACTTTATTTGCAACAGAATTGTGCATTATAAAGGCAGATTTAGTTTTAATCAATTTATTTTTGATTATTTCTTAATCAAATGATTAATGGCAGCATGTTGCTTAAACTGCCTAGGAATACTGCGCGGCTTGGTTTGAGTATTATTCATGGAATTCGAGATTCCTTCTCTCCAACGCTTTTTGTGGGGGAGAAGGCTGGAATGAGGGGAGTAGCATTTGCAATGCATTAATTAACGTCAGTTATGGGTATGCGCTTATAAATCCAAAAAGTCTTGCAAAGCTAATTTGGTTTCATCCATTAAAAAATCAGGTAATTGACCGATTTCACTTTGGAAAAGACTATTATCCCAGGCAAGAATTTGATCGGTAATAATATCGCTGCCTTTATGTAATCCAGCCATTTCTTTTTGAATTCTAACTCTTAAGGGAAAGGCATTATTTATCAAGTTTGTTATGATGGGTAACACCACTGTGCTATCCAACCCATTCAAACCAAATTCGTTTGGTTGAATCGATAGGCAAGGTCGCTGTTTTCCAGGCTTGGTTCTTACTCTAGGTTCTAGATCAACAATATAAATATGCCATTGTTTGGGAATGATCATATTTTTTTAAGCTAGAGAGATTTTGGAATTCCTTATTAACAGATTTGCTATTTTCAGCGACAGCCTTTGCTGCTTGTTGCCAACGTCTAATTTTTTTAACCCGCATCGCTTTTATTTCAAATAAATCAAGGCCAGCTCTGACCACATTAAGACGCCTAAAAGCAAACTGAGACATGGTTTATCTACTTTTGACTTGTCTTTCACAAGACGTGCTACATTTACTAAAAGCCTTAAAATCCCCCGTCTCGCTGGCGCGCGGCTGCCCCTTTTCGAGGGGGCTTTTTTATAAAAGCATTAATATAACAACGCTTTTTCAAAGGAGGCGTATATATTTGATTTCTTAGCTTGACGAGGGCAGCGCTTTAATCTCAACTACAAAGAAATATCTTCTCTAGAAAACATTAAACTGAATCCCTTGTGCCAACGGTAATTGCTCACCCCAATTGATGGTTACGGTTTGTCGGCGCATATAAGCTTTCCAAGCGTCTGAGCCTGCTTCACGGCCACCACCACTGTCTTTTTCGCCACCAAAAGCACCACCAATTTCCGCTCCTGATGTGCCTATGTTGATATTGGCAATACCACAATCACTTCCGCGTGCAGATAAGAATAATTCAACATGTTTTACATTATTGCTAAATAAAGCTGATGAAAGACCTTGTTTGACATGATTTTGCAGCGCAATAGCATCATGAATATTTTTATAGGGCATAACATATAAAATAGGAGCAAACGTTTCTTGTTGTACGATATCCCAATGATTTTCAACTCGGGCAATACAAGGCTCAACAAAAAATCCAAGCTGCTCTAGAGAATTACCGCCATATAAAATTTTACCGCCGCGTTTTTTAACTTCAGCGACGGCGGCCAAATAACTTTTTACCGCGGCAGCATTAATTAATGGCCCTAATAAATTTTTATTATCGAGAGGATCGCCAATAGAAACTTGTTCATAGGCATGCAACAAATGCTTTATGACCGTATCAAAAATAGATTCATGAATAAACAGACGTCGAACGCTGGTACAGCGTTGACCAGCAGTACCGATAGCACTAAAAACTATCGCAGGAATAGCGAGTGTTAAATCAGCGGTTTCATCCACAATAATAGCGTTATTACCACCGAGTTCTAAAATACTGCGACCTAACCGATGCGCTACTTGTTTTGCAACTTTTCGCCCTACTTCCGTTGAACCAGTAAAAGAAACCAGTGGTACACGAGAGTCTTCCAACAACTTTTGGCTAACTTCTCTATTCTCTGAAATAAATAAAGAAAAAATTGCTTCTAAACCATTATTTGCCATCACCTCATTACAAATATGTTGCACTGCGATAGCACACAAGGGAACTTTAGAGGAGGGTTTCCAAACGACGGTATTACCCGCGATAGCAGCAATAAATGCATTCCACGCCCACACTGCAACCGGAAAATTAAAAGCAGTAATGACACCAACGACACCATAAGGATGCCATTGCTCATAAAGGCGGTGATGTGGCCGCTCAGAATGCATAGTATTGCCATACAGCATGCGTGATTGACCTACTGCAAAATCAGCAATATCAATCATCTCTTGTACTTCACCATCGCCCTCTTGCTTTGATTTACCCATCTCAAGTGCAATTAAAGTACCTAGTACATCTTTTTTAGTCCGCAAAGCCTCAGCGATCTGACGAATGAAATCCCCTCGTTTAGGTGCTGGAACTTCACGCCATTTGAGAAAAGCATGTTGAGCTTTGTCAATGACAGTTTCATAGTTAGCCAGATCACCTGTTGAAACATAAGCTAATTCTCTCTCATTGCTTGGATTGATCGAGGCTAACTTATGAGATTGGTGATTAGACAACCAATGGTTTTTCCCAATCGATACGCCATGATTGTTTTCTTTTAAGCCGAGCTGGGATAGTAAGGTATTCATGCCTTACTGCTCTTTGTAGCGTTGAACTGAAGCAAGGATTTCTTTTTTTGCTTCTTCTTGATTAACCCAACCTTGAATCTTAACCCATTTGCCAGACTCTAAGTCTTTGTAATGTTCAAAAAAATGACTAATTGTCGCTAATAAATGCGGTGACACATCATCAGGTGAATGAACCTTATCATACAAACCACATAATTTTTCGACCGGAACCGCAAGGATTTTGGCATCAACACCTTTTTCATCGGTCATGCGTAGCATACCAATAGGCCTGGAACGAATAACTGAACCACTAATGAGCGGAGCAGGTGTAATGACCAGCACATCAACCGGGTCGCCGTCTTCAGATAAGGTTTGAGGTACGTAACCATAATTGCAAGGATAATACATTGCCGTATTAAGAAAACGATCAACCCAAAGTGCGCCACTGGCTTTATCTACCTCATATTTTACTGGCTCACTACAGGTAGGAATTTCAATAACCACATTGATATCATTGGGCACATTAGAACCAGCAGGAATCTGTGTCAGATTCATTTTGTTATATCCTTTTGTCAGTTAAGAACGCGGATTATAACGTTGTTGTTTGTTTCTTCAAAGCCTAAGCTCAAATTGGCAGGATATTAACTTCAGGCAACAGCTTAATTTATTGACAATGAATTGTGGTGGTGTTGAGCTCCATCATTATCAGGGTCCTTCTTTTTATTATCACTTTCTTTTACCCTCTCTTCCTCTTCTCTTTGTTTATTGCTTTTATAATTAACTTTTTCTTTACCTTTGTTTTTACTTTCTTCATGATCGCTTTCAGCACTGTTATCAAGGTCAGAATCTCTTTCATCATGTACAACTGAAGAAGAGAACATTGCAGGCCCCGCCGGGCTTGTTAAAACTAGTACACTGACTTGTTCTCTAGCTGCGCTGACATTTTTCTGTTCTAGTAGCTCTTTATTTCGATGTAGCCCCGCAACAATCTCTTTAAGAAAACCATCGCAAGCAGAAGAGATTTTATTATCTCTGAGTTGGAGTACTGTAAGGGTCTTATTGACAGAAAGCAGCTCAGCAAAAGCTTGTATACCTTTATCACCAATCATATTATTCTTTAAACTAAGAGAAGTAAGTGACTGATTCTTACAAAGTGCTTGTGCTAACAGAATAGCACTTTTGCCATTGATTTTATTGTTATCAAGATTCAGCGTCTTTAAACTGGTATTATGCT
>Ga0351890_10043_pt1 | contig 48833 bp, 40 predicted proteins | sample TotcelFGM3001M15_FD_206743 | JGI IMG/M metagenome (GOLD analysis project Ga0351890, IMG submission 206743) | Enriched cells from coal bed in the Powder River Basin, Montana, United States - Total cells FGM rep3 HSBNCT.FGM.300.1.M15 ...
TGGTTATATAGCCATGCTATTAGCAACAATATTTATGTTAATGGTGGCATGCATATACTGGTTCTTTCCAGAAAATATTATTAGCATTGACTTTGTTAATACGATCAGCCGTGATCAAACTGTGATTTCTCTGGCGAAACAGTTTTTAATAATAGCGGCTGTTTTTCAAATTCTTGAAGGTATTTGTATTGCAATTTTTGGTGCTCTTCGTGGGTTACAAGATACAAAATTTACCATGTATACATCGTTGTTAACGTTTTGGGGAATAGCATTCCCGCTGAGTTATCTTCTAATCATACGCTATCATTGGCAACCCTCTTGGGTATGGTGGAGTATGGTGCTTAGCGCTGCCTGCGAAGCTTTCATACTGATTTGTAGATATAAGCTAATCATAAACAAATATCGTTGTAATACTTTATTATTATCAAAGCAACATAGCCAACAATCATTGGTTATCGCCGAAAATTAATTGATAGATTCCCGCTGGCACGCTTTGTATCCACATAACCGCTATACAGGCGGGAATAATGTCAAATAGAGTAAAGGGTTATTACATAATTTTGCCATTTTTCTCTTGGTTTTTTCAGGGAGAAGCGTTAGTGCTGCATACCAAGAGAAATCGGTGGCTTATTCTGTCCTTCATTGGTAGAGGAATCACCCTCAACAGGAGGAGTATTTTTTTTATTGCCATGTAGCCATGCAAGCGAACTGGATTCAGATTCTACTGGTGGTTTCTCAAGCCACTCTGTTTTTGTGATGGCATACATTATTTCATTATCTTTAATGCCATATAATTCTTGATCGGTTTTTTCACCCTCTGCGAATGCAAGATTAGTATCTTTCACAGGAAGAATATCTAGTTTAGCAATCAAACTCAGGCAACATTGATTCTCTTTATAAGTAATTAAATTAACTCGTTCAACAGAAAGATTTTCGAAACTATATTTTAATACAGCAGTAATGGCCTCTCGCGCATAACCTTTTTTTTGCACCGCACGATGCAAAGTGATACCCAATTCAGCTTGACGGTTATCTCCCTCACAAACATTAAATGCGCAATCACCTATAAGTTCTCCCGTTTCTTTTAATTCAATCGCAAACATAAACCATTCCCCGGGAATGCCAGGTTGTAGTGCTTGTTGCTCCTTAATGAGTTTGCGAATTTCCTCTTCTGTTCTATCTTCCCAGCTTTGAAATTTTGCAACTTCCTCATCATTACGATAAGCATGTAAAACTTTAAAATCACTTTCTTGTAAACATCTTAAAATTAATCGTTTTGATTCTATTGGAGTGAATTGATACATATTATTTCCTTGTATTAAAATTTTGGTAGTGATTCAAAAGTGTTGCTTGGAGAAGCGAGTCCTGTCCCCGTTACCCATCTCACGCTCGTAAGCTACGAACAATAAATTTTATGTCGATTGTAGCAACATTGTTTGTACCTCATCTGATGATAAACCCTCAATTTTCGTGAGTAAGTTAGCAAGAGTTTTTTCATCATAATGATTTATAGCATCTGTCATCATCTCGGGTAAATGAGTTTGTAATTCCGTGTTAGTCAGAACAACTGCTGTTTTAACATTCGGATGAGATTGTAGCACAGTTTCAATCTCACCTAATTCAATACGACACCCGCGAAGTTTAACTTGGCGATCCAAACGGCCAAGAAATTCAATGTTTCCATCAGCTAAATATTTTGCTAAATCTCCGGTTTTATAAAGTCGTTCGCCTGGAATAGCACTAAAACAATTGGGCACAAAGCGCTCGGCTGTTTGATCAGCCCGAGTAAGATAACCACGTGCTAATCCCGCACCACCTATATATAATTCTCCCGGCACTCCAACAGGCATTATTTGCATATGATTATCGACAATATAAGCCGTAACATTGGTTAGAGGACGCCCAATAGGGATATTTGTTATTTTTTCGTTTTCACGATGACAAGTATAACAAGTAGCATCAATAGTTGTTTCAGTAGGGCCATAAAAATTGTGTAATTGCGTATTAGGTAATTGAATAAAAAATTTTGCTAATAAATCTGCTGGCATTGCTTCGCCACCACAATATATATGCCGTAATTGCTGACATTTTTTTATATCAGGTTCTTCTAACAAGAGTCTTAATACCGATGGTGTAAAACCCGCTAATGAAATATTTTTCTGAAATAATAAATCTGCGATATAAGCCATATTATGTTGCGCACCAGCTTTGGCCAACACCAATTTAGCCCCACATAATAAAGCACTAAAGATTTCCCAAATAGATACGTCAAAACTATACGAAGTAGTTTGCAACACAGCATCTGCTGTAGTTAATGGGTGCATTGATTGTGCTGTTAACAAACGATTACTGATTGCAAAGTGAGTTATCATCACGCCTTTAGGAATACCAGTAGAGCCGGAGGTAAATAAAATATAAGCAAGTTGTTGTAGATCCATATCAATGATTGGATCAGAAAGAATGTTTTTGTCATTTGCCCATGTCGTTTCAACCCATAAAATATTTTTCATTTCCGCTGCTAAGCTATCTTGTAGTGTCAAGCTGCTTATCAGCCAATCGGTTTTAGTGCTCGTTAAAATAGTTTTTATTCGTTCATGAGGTTGTGACACATCTAGCGGTAGAAAAGTACAATTTGCTTTAAGAATTCCTAAAATTGCTGCTACAAATTCGGCTGTTCGTTCAAGGTAAATAGCCACGATAGATTCAGGCGTTATAGCCAGCGTTTGAAGGCGATAGGCAAGCTGATTAGCTTGTTGGTTGAGTTCAAAATACGATATATTCCGCTCACCATCGCTTATTGCGATTGCTTCCGGTGTCTGTTTAACTTGTAATTCAAATAATTGTTGAATTGATTTAATATGTGCATAATTTACTGCTGTATTATTCCACTGATGTAATATTTGTTTATGCTTGTCATCATCTAACCATGGTAGATCTCGAATACAGGCATCAGGTGTTGCAATAGCTGATTGCAACAAAGTAATAAAACACTGACAATATTCTGCAATTGTCTCTTTACGCCAAAGATCAGCCTTATATTCCATTTCAAAAGCTAACTCATGATTTTTTTCATGCACAATTAACGTAAGATCAAACTGCGCTACAGCCGTATCAAGAAAAATTTGATGCAAGGTTAAATCGGGCAGATTCAAAGATGGCAGAGGCGTATTTTGCATGACTAACATAGTTTGAAAAATAGGTGTTCTATTTAAATTTCGTTCACTTGTAAATACATCAACGACATGTTCAAATGGCACATCTTGATTTGAATAGGCTTCGGTAGCCACTTTGAAAACTTTTTTTAATACTTCAGTAAAAATGGGATTATCTGTTAAATTTATTCTCATGGCTAAGGTATTAATGAAGCAGCCAATCATTTTATCAGTTTCAGCTAACATGCGATTAGCAATAGGGACTCCTACTACAATATCATTGTCACCACTTAAGCGCGCTAAAAATAGTTGCCAAACACTTAAAAGCAAAACAAATAGTGTGACTTCTTGTTGTTGGCTGAATAATTGTAATTGTTTAGTCATTTCCCTGCTAACAGAAAAACGATAGGTTGCACCAGCATTCGTTGCAAATACTGATCGAGGAAAATCGGTGGGTAATTGCAACGGTGAATTTCCAGCTAATTGTTGTTGCCAATAAGCAAGTTGAGCTTTGTAGCTATCTTTAGTACAACATTGTTGCTGCCAGTGAGCATAATCACGATATTGTAATTTTAATTCCGTCAACAGTGATGGCTCACCAACACTAAAAGCTCTATAAAAGTGATTAAATTCGTTAATAAAAATTCCTAATGACCAACCATCAAATGATAAATGGTGTGCTTGTAATAACAAGACTTGGTTTTGGGCATCAATTTGAAATAAATTGAATGCCAATAAAGGCGGTTTATTAATTGCGAATGATTTAGCACTTTTTTCCTGTAATAAATTTTGTAAATAGATTTGCTTATCATGGGTAATCATTTCAAGATTAGTAATAACTATTTCACATTTAATTGTTTCAGCTATGTGTTGCCGTGGCTCACCATCATCACTGGTATAATAAGTACGAAGAATTTCATGGCGTTCTATAATGGTGTTTAGCACTTGTTGCAATACAGCATTATTTAATTTCCCGCGAATATGTAACGCATAAGACAAGGTATGTAGACACGTGTCCGGTTCTAATTGCTCAAGAAACCATTGTCGCTGTTGTGAAAAAGATAGCGCTGCGAAATTTTCAACTGATCTCAAAATATTAAAATTAATACCCTTATTTTTTGCTCGCTGCTCTTCCATTGTTACGGTAGCGATGGCATTTTGCAAAATTACCGAAAGTTGCGCGATGCTGTTTACTTGAAATAACTCAGCAATTGATAATTCAATACCATGCTCAACAGCAATTCTATTTTTTAATTGCATAGTAGTCAGCGAGTCTAAACCTAATGCGGTTAAGGGGCGCTGCAAACTAATATGGCTTTTGTCTACTTGCAATATTTCTGCTAGATAAGTACATAACAATGTAGCAATAGGTTGCAACGATTCATCTATTTCAAATGCCTGAGAATTGGCTTCAATAGAAATATAAGACGTTAAATTATCATCAGCTACAACGGAAAATTTTTCAGCAAGAAATAAATTGCGACACTCATGGCGTCGAATTTTACCGCTTGACGTTCGTGGAATTTGGCGGGGTTTAACCAGTATAATCGCATAAGCATTTAATTCATGTTGTTCTGATACTGCTTGACGAATGGTATGAATAATTTCTGTTAATACTTTAATATCAGTTTTATAACGTGCTATTTCAGCAACGATAATTAAGCGTTCTTCATTTTCTTTAACTATAGAAAATGCAGCGCAACAATTTCGTTTTATCAGGGCATTCGAATTTCCCACCGTCCACTCGATATCTTGTGGATAATGATTCCGCCCACGAATGATGAGAATATCTTTTAATCGACCGGTAACATATAATTCATTATCAATGAAACAACCTAAATCCCCGGTGCGTAAATAGTATTTATCATTTTCATCTTTGATTTGCGCTTGAAAAACTGCCAGCGTAGCAGTTGGATTATTCCAATATCCTTGCGCAACACTCGGACCATTAAGCCAAATCTCACCTACCCTATTGGGCGCGCATCGTTGTAATGTTTGCGGATCAACAATGACAATACTTTGGTCTAATATGGATTGACCACAACCGATAAACTGACAATTATTATTTGTATTGTCTAATACGGGAATAAACTGATGTTGTTGCAGAGCTTGTTCTTGCACAGTTTGAGTAATTGGCAGTGAGGTTTTGTAGCCTCCCGTTGCAATCAAAGTGTTTTCCGCTAAACCGTAACAAGGATAAAAAGCCTCTGGTTTAAACCCACAATCTGCAAAACTATGGCAGAAAAGTTTTAAAGTATTGGCACGGATTGGCTCTGCACCAGTAAATGCGACTTCCCAATAACTTAGATCTAAAGTAGCTCGTTGCTCAGGCGTAATTCTATCGATGCAAAGCTGATAAGCAAAATCATTCCCACCACTTGTTGTGGCACGTTGTTTAGAAATAGCTTCTAGCCAACGAAATGGACGTTCTAAAAATGCTATTGGAGACATTAGAGTGACGGGGAAACCGGAAAAAATAGGTTGTAGAATACCGCCAATTAATCCCATATCATGGTATGGGGGTAACCAAATAACTCCTTTACTTGCACTGCTCAATTGAAAACAATGTGCAATAGCTTTTAGATTATGTAATAAGTTGGCGTGGGTGAGCATCACACCTTTAGGTGCCCCTGTTGAACCAGAAGTATATTGTAAAAAAGCTAAATGATGAGAGTCGATATTGGGTTTAATCCAAAATTCTGCCATGGAACTTTGTAGTTGACTGACTGCTAACCATTGCTTTTGCTCAAAAACAGCAGACAATGTTGTTTCTGCCGTTTGATCAACCATCGCTGGCGTCGTTAAAATAATATCCGCACTAGCATCGTTAATAATAGTTTCTAAACGGTGTAATGACAGCTCACGTCTGCTTACCGTAGGAAGATAAGCAGGAACAGCAATGACGCCTGCATAAAAACAACCAAATAAAGCAGTTATATAGTCAATACCAGCAGGAAATAACAATATTGCTCGTTGACCTGGCACCGTCTGTGATTGTAACCACGCAGCAATGGCACTAGCACGAACGTGCAACTGATAATAAGTTGCTGTCTCAGGAGAATTAGTAAATGTTTCAAAATAAATAGCCACACGTTCAGGTTCTGTAGCGGCACGTTGAGAAAGCATATCGATTAAGGTACGAAAATTATTCCATAACAACAGTAGATTCCTCCACAGTTTTTGCTGCAACAGAGCCAGCAAGAGTTGCTTGTAGCAATTTTTCTAAGCCACAAATAGTGGGATCTTTAAAAATATCTTTGAGGCGAAGGTTAATGTTAAAAATATCATTTATTTTTGCCACTAATTGCATTGCTTTAATTGAATGGCCACCGATATTGAAGAAATTATCATTATTGCTAATTAGCTCTAATTGTAATATTTGCTGCCAAATGATAGCTAATTTTTTTTGTATGAGTGTACAAGGTGCAATATATTCTCTTTGTTCCTGATAATTCTGATCTAATTTTGTTAGAGCTTGCAAATTCACTTTGCCGCTAGTAGTTAAAGGCATTTTAGTTATAAAAAAGTAGCTATTAGGTAGCATATATTCAGGTAAAAAATTACGTAAATAGTGATTTAAATCAGTTCCATCGACATAGTGAAAATCAGTTGTTGATGACGTATCAAGCTCTGACTGTAATGGATGCTCAATCCAGACACAAGGATCGTAATATTCAACGTAGCCTGCTTCTATATTGACGTTGGCCGGTTGTAAGGTATCTTTAAATTGCTGTAATCCAGAAATTGTTAGAGGGCAATCAACCCAAGTTTGCCAATCTGCAAGCCCAGCTTTAATTAATTGTGATTGTAAGGAAATTTTTAATATTTTTCCTTTGATTCGTTCATGTGTTCGCAGCCAGTTATCAACCGATAAACCATCTTCTCGTTTCAAATTACAATAATCACTAAAGGTCATATGAGGGAATTGCGTTTTTCCCGTTGGTCGTACCGGTGCTATAAGATGTTCTAAATGATGGGTTAAAGCAATTGCTTTAAATGCTTGTAAAATGCCTGAACTTAGACCTGATCCCATATGTTCTGTTGCAGTAACCGCCGCTAAAATTAATAATGTATTGGGTAAAGTATTACTATTGGTATTAAATCCTCGCTCCAAACCATCATCCCATCCTACCGGGAGATTCGCTAGAGTACCATCCCAATAAATAGGAATAGCATTACCTAAAGCAACCACACTATTATTATCGTTGAGCAATAAAAATTGATAAGGCCCAAACTCATTGGCTAAGCGAGGCCAATATGTTTGCATTACTGCATCACCAGCAAAATAATCCGGCCATGCACTACGATGCAAATGATCAGCTATTTTTTTCAATTCAGGCCGTTGAGCTAACGAATAAAGTTGGTAACGAGTAGTATTAATAACAAAAGAATGGCTATTTTGATGTAATTCAATGTAGGCGAGCAATGTATCCTGATGATAACGAATGGCGCACAATTTGATGCTAGCATGTGTAGCCAGCTGGGCTTCTATTTCATTAAGCTCAACTCGATTTCCGCGCACCTTTATTTGTCTGTCAATTCGACCGAGAAATTCAAGATTGCCATCAGCAAGCCATCGAACACGATCACCTGTTTTATAAAGCCGAGCACCAAAAACACCAGAAAACCGATCTGGAATAAAACATTCAGCAGTTAATTGTGGTTGTTTAACATAACCTCGTGCAATTCCAACGCCACCAATATATAACTCGCCAGCAATGCCAATGGGCAGAGGTTGTAATTGTGTATCCAACACGTAAACTTGTAAATTGCAAAGCGGTTGTCCAATAGGCATTGAGTAAAAAGAACTATCGCTGTTGCAAGTATAACAAGTTGCATCAATAGAAATTTCAGTTGGTCCATAAACATTATACAATGTTGCTTGGGGTAATTTTTCGTGGACTTGAGAGGTAAATTTAGCTGGCATACTCTCTCCGCCACAATAAATATATTTTAATGCGGCGCATTGGTTATAAGGTATCTCGTCGAGTATTATTTTTAACAATGATGGCGTGAAATTTGCCATTGTAATTTGTTGTTTACTGAGCAAGTTAATAATGTAAGTTAAATTTTTTGTTTGCTCAGCAGAAGCAATAACAAGTTTTGCTCCTGACAACAATGTGGTAAATATTTCTAATATAGACACATCAAAACTGATAGAACTATATTGCAAAACAGCGTCGCCAGTCTGTAATGGATGAGCGTCCAGTGCAGCACGAATTCGATTGGCAATACCCGCATGATGGATCATCACACCTTTAGGGGTACCTGTTGAGCCTGAAGTAAATATAACGTAAGCCAATTGTTGTTCTTTTACGTGCAGTAATAAATTACCCTTTTTCGTATCAAAAATATTTGATAAGTCTGGCTTTAATATCACTACCTCACCGTTATAATTCGTAAAGTTTTCCGCAAGTAATTCACTGGTAAGAAAAATCTTGCTATCTGCAATTTGCAAAATAGTGGTCACACGTTCAAGAGGAAGAGAAGTATCAAGCGGTAGGAAGGTAGCACCTGTTTTTAATATAGCTAAAATAGCAATAATGACCGCAGGAGATTTGTCTAAATAAACTGCAATAGTAGTTTCTAATTTAGCTCCTAATGTTTGTAAACGGTATGCTAATTGATTAGCTTTCTCATTTAGTTCCACATAAGTTAATTCTAAACCATCATAATGAAGAGCAATCGCTCGTGGATTTATTTCTGCTTGTAATTCAAATTGACTGTGAATAGACTTAAATGGAGTGATTTTTTTTGTCTGATTCATTGTTATAAGAATATGTTGTTCTTGCTCGGGAGTTATCATCCGATATTTATTTAAAAGCAAATTGGGATTATTAATCACTTGCTCGAATAGGAAACTAAATTGCGCAGTTATTCTTTCTATTGAAGAGCGTAAGAAAAGATCTGAATTATAACTGAAAGAGTACCAGATATCTTCGAATAAATGTTCCGTTATAATGCGTAGATCGCAACGGGCTGTGCTGTGCAAAGGGCCTATATTTTGCAAATGTTCGGGTCGTGAAGTTTCTAAACCATCAAGTTTCATATCCGACCAGAAATTAGTTTTATTATGCTGCAAACCAAACATAACCGGATAAAGTCGAGCACGTGACATATCCCAGTCAGGATTAATTTCTTGAATAGCTAATACGCCAGGATAAAGAGAATTTTCTAATGCTTCTAAAGTGACTTGCTGAGTATGATTCAATAATTCTACAAAAGTCATTTGTTCTTTGAGATGTAAACGGATCGGCAAACCCACTGCAAAAGGCCCCATTATGTTTTCTAATCTCTGATCAATACGGTTAGCAAAAGGCATACCAATAATAATGTCATGCTGGCCCGTTAGTCGAAATAATAATAAGCTGGTTAAACTAAGCAAAAAATTTGATAATGTTATATGATTATTATTTTGAGCCATATCAGCGAATAATTTATCAACAGATACTCGTGGTAATGTACCTGAAACATCAGAACCATTGAAAGTTTGAATCGGTGGACGTGGAAAATCAACGGGGAGATCGAGTGCTTGAGGCCGATCAGCAAAACGGTTGATCCAATAGTTTTTTTGCTGATCCAGTTTGCCACCAGCTACTAAAGCATTAACCCAGTGGGTATAATCAGTATAATCAAATGCAAGTGGAGGTAAAGATGCTATTTTTCCGACATTGTGCGAATTATAAAGAAATTTGAACTCTGCTGCGAAGTTTAGTAGTGACACCTCATCCCATACTACATGGTTGGTTAAAAAGATTAGCAAAAATTTTTGGCCAGGAAATTCAGCAAATTTAAACAAAAAGAGCGGCCCAGTTTTAAAGTCTAAAGCAACTGCTGCAAATTCATGCGCTAAACGAGTGCTTTCCACCAAATAATTATCTGCACTCACATGACGGTAATCGAGATAAATATCAGTAATGTTGATAGATCGTTTTGATTGAACAAATTGTACTGGCTTGCCATCGCGATAACCAAAATACGTACGAAAAACATTATGACGATTAATAATAATTTCCAGTGCATACCTGGCAGCTTCTAAATTCATTTTCCCAGTGAATAACACATCGCAGCTTAAAATGTTATACATGGGACTATCAGGTGAAAGACTATTAAAGAATAATTCTGGGAGTTGATAAGGAGAAACTTCATAATAAGGTAGCGATGGTAATTTTTGTAAGGGATATTGTGATAAAGCGGTATCCCATGTTAAATCATCGCTTGTGACATTGGTTGTAGCAGTCCCTACATTTGTTGCCTGAGTGATAAGTTGCTGCTCAATATAGTGAGCTATGTTTTCAATAGTTCTTCTAGCAAATAACTCTCGAATTGGTAACGACAAACCTAATACATTACGAATTCTGGCAATAAGTTGAATAGCAAGAATAGATTGACCGCCTAGTGCAAAAAAATCGTCGGTCACACTTATTTGTTTAACTTTAATAAGTTGCGTGCAAATTTCCGCAATAACATTTTCTATATGTGTTCTAGGAGCTATATATTGCCATTGATACACATAATCAGAAGGTTGTGCTTGAGGTAATAAATGGTGCGTATGCAAAAGAATTTCAGTAGACACTGATACATACGCGTCGGGAAGCCAACTAGCCAGAAAAAATTTCTTAAGCCATCGATTTAAATCTTCAGGAGTAATTGTCACTTCTGGCATAACAGAATAATAAGCGATTAATATTAAATTTTCTTGTGCTGTCGTTTGAGCTAATATCAACGATTGTATTATCGCTGAATGTTCATTGAGGCGGTTTTCAATTTCCTTCAGAAAAATTTTTTCATTATTTCGAATAAATGCTGGATCGGATTCACGGCCTAAATATTCTAATTGCCCATCAGGATGATAGCGAGCAATAAAATCAGTTGCAAGATAATCACCTATCAGTTGTAGTGTCTGGCTTAAATACAATTTTCCAGGAATACCTATAGGAACTAGCTGATGGTTATCATTGAGAAGATATTTATAGCATTTATTAGTTATATCTTTGAGTGGACTAGACAAAATTGCTATTTGATTTTCTTTTGCTTGGCTCCAACTTTGCAGTATATTTTTTTCTGTTTCGCTGAGTATTGATAACGAGGTGACAGCCTGTTGCACATTAGTTAAGTTTAGCAATATAGTTTGCCAATGAGTTAGTAATTGCGCAATCATGTTGGCAGAGAATCTATCAGAATCATAATAAATATACACAGATAATTCTTTTTCGGGCACAACAACAACAGTCAAGGGATAGCGCGTATGAACCGCCGAGTCTATCTGATGAAATGTTAAAGTATCATTGCGCGCATTATCTCTGAATGTAGTCGGATAATTTTCAACAATCAATAAACTATCAAATAGCGGTTGCATTGCCGAAATACCACACCATTCTTGAATTTGAAACAGTGGCGTATATTCATGTTCTCGCTGAGCTAACTGTTGTTTGTGTAAGTTTTTCAACCATAATAAAACAGCCTCATCTTTTGTAATGTTGATCACAACTGGAATTATGTTAATAAACATACCCACCATTTCTTCTATACCATCTAGTTCTGGTGGACGACCAGAAGCTGTTGTTCCGAAGACAACCGTTTGATGATTACTGTAATGGTGCAATATTAAAGCCCATGCCGCTTGTATCATTGTGTTTAAAGAAATGTGATTCTGCTGGGCAAAACTTTTTAAACTAAAAGTTTGTTCTGGACTTAAAGATAAGGTATTTTCTTGTTGTTTTTTATCAGTCAATTTTATCTGTGGTACTCTATCAATAATCAAAGGAGTAGGTGCAATAAAATTTTGTAATAGTGTTTGCCAATATGATTTGGATTTATCTGCTTTTATATTTAAGCACCAGGTGATGTATTGTTTGTATTCTGGGGCATAACTGATATTTGGCTTCGTTGAACTACAAATTGCTGAATAATGATCCATGACTTGTCGTAAAACCAAATGCACGCTCCAACCATCCAATAGCAAATGGTGATGACTCCAGACCATGTAATAGTTATTACCCCCAATTTGCAATAAACCTAAGCGTAATAAAGGTGGCTCAGTTAAAGAAAAACCGCGATTAAAATCGTTTTGCATGTAAAGAGCAATTTGTTCTTGTTGTTTTTCCACTGATAATAATTGCCAATCTTGATAATCAATTTTCAACGGCACATTGTCATGTACTAGTTGTAATGGTTGTTCAAAATCATCAATAACAAAACTTGTTCGTAAGATAGTATGTTGCTGGATAACTTGTTGCCATGCTTGAGAAAATGCCTGTCGATTTAAATTACCTTGTAATTTAATACAAGTTTGTTCAATCCCTACCGATCGATTAGCGGCATAGAGATGGTAAAGTAAAAATCCTTGTTGCATGGATGAAAGAGGGTAAATATCTACCACGTTGACATTAGCTTGTAACAAGCTATCAATTTTTTGCTGAGAAAGTTTTATCAGTGGAAAATCACTGGGCGTATAGATCGTTTTTTCAATACCATTACAATGATGAATTATCTCTTGTAAGGCATTTAAAAAACAATGGACATAATGTTGAACAGTGTTTTCGTTATGTAATTGAGTATTATAAGCCCATGATATATGTAATTGTTGTTTGCTTATAAAGACAGTAATGTCAAAAACATGTTGCCGTTTTGCTTTGGGATAACGCATCGGCCCCATGGATTCCGGTGCTAATTCAAAAAATGTATTGGTATTATTATCAAGCTGTCCTAAATAATTAAAACTAATAGCTGCTTGTGGCAATGATGATAATTGGTGATTGATAAGAGCATCACTAAGATAGCGCAAAATACCATAACCAATACCATGATGAGGAATTTTACGGAGTTGTTCTTTAATAGCTTTAATCGCGGCACTCCAATCGCTATTTTTTGGCAATTGCAGTAGTACCGGATAGATGCTAGTGAACCACCCTACGGTGCGTATTACATCAAGATTATTGAATATGGTTTCTCGGCCATGGCCTTCTACATCAATTAAAAGTGCGTCTGTTGTTTCACCTTGTTGCTCAGCGTTTGCCATACAAAATGTATGAGTTAAAGCCGTTAGTAATATATCCTGTATTTGCGTGCGATAAGCATGAGGAACTTTTTTTAATAGCGCGTGAGTTTCAGTCTTGCTCAGTGAAGCTTGTATTGTAGCAACATCACCTTCTAGATTTTGTGATGAATGAATGTCTAGCGGTATTGTAATTGCCTTGGACCAAGGTTGATGCAACCAATACTGTAGTTCTTGTTTTAATGTTTCGACGTTTGCATATTGTTGTAGCTGATCAGCCCAGGCTTGAAAACTAGTAGTTTTCAAGTCTAGCTTAGGAGCTTGTTGTTGCATTAACTGAGTATAAAGTAATTGAATATCTTCAATGAGAATATGCCAAGAAATACCATCAATAATTAAGTGGTGAGCGATTAATAATAGTCGATCAGATTCATTATCAGCTAATTTGAATAGCGCAACTTGAAATAATGGGCCTTTCGCTAAATTTAGACTTGCTTGTAATTCTGCTGCAGTGGCAACTAATGTCGGTAGTTTTTCATGACTTTGTAACTGCGAATAATCATGATAAGTAAAAGCTGCTTGCTTATCTGGTAAACTAGCATGTTGCTGATAACCTTGAGCAGTTAGACTAAAGCGATGCCGCAACGCATCATGGTGTTGTAATAAATGATAAACTACTTCCTGCATTACTGCAGGCGCTAATTTATTTTTACATTGCAATAATATACTTTGGTTCCAATGCTGTGGCTGCATAATCTCTTGAGCAAAAAACCAATGTTGAATAGGAGTTAGTGCAATTTTTCCCACAATCAAACCTTGTTGTGCTGTTGTAGTAGGAGATGTAGACGTGATAATAGCTAATTCAGCAATAGTTTGTGCTTCAAATAATTGTTTTGGTGTTAATGTAAGGCCTTCACGTCGCGCTTTTGCTGCTAATTGTATCGCAAGGATAGAGTCTCCACCCAACGCAAAAAAGTTTTCGTGAATACCAATCGTGTTTTGATTTAATATTTCTTGCCATAAAGCAGTGAGTTTTTGTTCTATTGGATTTCGTGCTGCTGTTATATCACGATTTTCTTGTTGATCAAGCAGTGCATCAGTGGGGTTGGGCAATCGATCAAAATCAATTTTTCCATTAATAGTCAATGGAAATTTTTCCAACCTGATTAAGACTGCTGGAACCATATAATCAGGTAATTTTTCTCTTAAATAGCTACGTAATTGATTAGAAGAAATCAGTATAGATGATACAATATAAGCAACAAGTCCTGTATCACCTGACTCGCGCGTAAAAGTTGTAACCACAGCATCATGAATGGTAGCATGTTGTAGCAAAACAGCTTCGATTTCTTTTATTTCAAGACGAAAACCTCTAATTTTAACTTGATCATCACTGCGCCCTACATATTCCAACTCTCCATTAGGGAGATAACGCGCGAGATCGCCAGAGCGATATAAACGTGATCCAGGAGTCGTATTAAAAGGATTAGGCATAAAGCGTTGTGCCGTTAAACCAGGTTGATTTAAATAACCTCTGGCTACCCCAGCGCCACTAACATAGATTTCTCCAACAACTCCAACAGGCACTGATTGTAATCTTTCATCTAATAAATAGAGATTTAAATCTGGAATGGGAATGCCAATTAAGCTCGATGAGGCGCCAGATAAATCATTTAATTTAATGGGACGGTAAGTCACGTGAACTGTAGTTTCCGTAATGCCGTACATATTAATTAATTGTGGTATTTGATCGCCATGTCGTTCAAACCACGGTCGCAATGCTGTTAATTTTAATGCCTCACCACCAAAAATAATCAAGCGAAGCATCAATGGTGGGACTACAGTTAATAGCGCTTCTACTTGCATTAACTGACGAAATGCAGAAGGCGTTTGATTAAGAACAGTAATGCCTTGTTCAGAGAGTAAATGATAAAAATCTTCGGGAGAACGACTGATGGCGAAAGGAATAATAACCAGTCGGCCACCGTAAGCTAATGCCCCCCATATTTCCCATACTGAGAAATCAAAATTATAAGAATGGAATAGCGACCACACATCATTAGCATCAAAGTTAAACCACTCTTGTGTTGCGGTGAATAAACGCAACACATTTCGGTGAGTTATCTCGACGCCTTTAGGTTGTCCAGTCGATCCAGAGGTATAGATCACATAAGCTAAATTATCAATTGTTGATAGAGCACATAAAGACTCTTTGGCACAAGGACTAATTTTACTAACCCAATCATTATCTAACAAAACGATATTTTTTCCAAAATCAGCAAAGTTAATTTGAAATAAAGTTTCAGTTAGTAATAGTTTTACTTTTGAATCGTTTAAAATGAAATTATTGCGTTCAATTGGACTATGTGGATCTAACGGCAGATATGCACCACCTGCTTTTAGTATTCCAATTAAACCAATCACCATTTCGAATGAACGTTCGACGCATAACCCAACTAAAATATCGGGACCAACACCTTTGGATCGTAAAAAATGTGCTAATTGATTAGATTTTTCGTCTAGTTCACGATAGGAAAGATGTTGGCCCTCGAGTGTAAGCGCTATAGCATTAGGTGTATATTGTGCGTGAGCAACAAAAAAGTCATGAATACACAGCGACAAAAAAATATCTTTATTGTTTTCATGTAAAAAACTAACAATTTCCGGCTTATATTGACTAAGTTCTTGATGCAAGGTTGGTGTTATAGCTGCTGCTGGGCCTTTAAATCGTAAGCGGTCTTGTTCCAGCCATACGTGAATATTCTTACTTCGTAAATAAATTAGATAATTAAAAATGTTCACAATTCACCTTCTATATATTCTCTAGACTGAGGGCACAGTGACACTGAATTTATCAGCGGTGTTGATGCAAATGATAATTCTGACACTCGACGCTGAGGGTTTGCTACAATACCTTCAAGCAACTCACCGTAATGTTGTGCTAAAAGAATAATAGTGTGTTCATTGTATAAATCAGAATTATATTCAAATTTTCCAACTAAACCCTGCTCAGATTCACTTATTGATAACGTTAGATCAAATTTTGCAACATCATTATTGAGTTCTAAAACCGATAATTTAAGGTTAGATACTGTCAATGACTCTGTCATTTGATCAGCATTTTGCAACACAAACATTACTTGAAATAAAGGATGTATTGCGGAGCTGCGTTTAATTGCTAATCCTTCCAATAATTTTTCAAAAGGTAAATCTTGATATTGATAGGATTCTAATAATGCTTCATGAGTTCGTTGCAGCATTTCGTTTATCGTAAGGGCAGCAAAGAATTGATTTCGTACCACTAAGGTAGTGATAAAGCATCCAATCAAATTCTCCATCATTGTTGAATGACGATTAGCATTCGGCACACCAACAACAATATCATTTTGTCCCGTATAACGACTTAACAATAATTGGAATGCCATTAATAGTACTGTAAATAATGTGGTTGATTCTTTTTTGCAAAGTAGATGTAGTGCATTATTTAATGTTGCTGAATAAACATGTTGAAATATTTTTCCATTAAATGTTTGCACCGGCAATCTTGAATGATCAGGAGGCAATCCCGAGTATGCAGGTGCTCCAGAAAGCTGTTGCTTAGCATAAGCCATTTTTTGTTTTAAATTGTCTGCTTGTAAAAATTGTCGTTGCCATACAGCATAATCTTTATATTGAATTGGTAAGATTGGTAATATAGGATCTTTATCAGTCATCAATGCTGAATAAAGACTAATAAATTCTTTAATAAGTACATTTATCGACCAGCCATCAGCAATAATATGATGCAGTATAACTAGTAATAAATATTCTTGTTCTTTTAATTTAAATAATTGGACTCTGAATAATGGTGCTTGGTTTAGCACAAAAGGAAGAGTTGCTTCATTGTGTAAGAGTTTATTAATATAGCTATTATCAAGGTTATTATTTTCAGCAAACACATCCACTACAGGAATTGTAATATTTAATTCAGCAAAGCTTTTTAGGATAGGTTGCCCTTCTTTATTATTAACAATGTAAGAACGTAAAATTTCATGTCGCTGAATAATTTGATTGAAACATTGGGTTATAATTAGATGATTAACCTGACCTTCAATTCTAACTACCCCAGCCATATTATAAGCAGCATTCTCTGGGTTGATTTGATTAAATCTCCACAGAGGCTCCTGCGACCAGGATAAAGGGATTTCAACAGCATTTGCCACCGGAATTATATTCGGCAAATTAGTTGTATTTTGATAAATTTGCTGCAAATAAACCGCAAATTCAGCAATAGTAGGTTTTTCAAATAATGCCCGCAAACTAATATCATTCCCAAATTGAATCTTGAGACGCGCTATTATTTTTGCTGCTAGTAAAGAATGGCCGCCAATTTCAAAGAAATTATCATCGATACTAATTTCTGAGCGATTTAAAACTTCTTGCCAAATTTTAGTTAAAGTGGCTTCTATATCGTTGCGTGGCTTACAGTTTTTTTGATAAGAAATTTTTTGGCTGAATTTTGGTGCAGGTAGCATTGCAATACTTAACTTTCCATTGGGCATTAGGGGTAAATGCTTAAGTATTATGATTTCTGCCGGCAACATATAATACGGCAGCTTCTCAGCAAGATAGTTTTGCAGTTCTTTACTGTCTAGTGGTTCGTTTTCATTGGGTATTACATAAGCAACAAGTTGTTCAAGTGAGTTATTTTCTTGTTGTAGTAAAAAAAATATGTCATAGCCTAGTAATTTGACTATAAGTTTTTTTTTATCTGCAGACAGTTTCTGTAAGCGCGGCTGATAATAACATATTGGTTTCATAGGGAAATACAACTATATTTTATAAGCTTCGACATAAGGAATAAGTTTTTTTAATCCTAGCAAGTTTAATATTTTTCTTCTACTTCGGTGAAAAAGATATTTTTTTAATGGCAATATATTATGAAGCGGCTCAAACCAGAAAAAATTTAATGATATTGAAGTTTCGAGAGAACGTACATGATGCCACCAACTACTTGGAATAAATACTATTTGCCCTGGTTCAACAACAAAACGAATGGGTTTCACATGAGCAAACAAAGGGAAACGATCTAAATCTGGAGATTCGATATCCACGGGGCTCCAATGTAAAAATTGAGAGTTGAGCTGACTGCACGGATAATATAAATTTTTTGACTGTGTGGGTGGAATAATCGTCCACTGTTTTCGTCCATAAATTTGCACGAAGAAGTTAAATGGCATATCAAAATGTAATGATGACAAGCTATCTTTAGGTCCCAACCAAAAACGGGGTTTGAGTTTAAGTTTTTGTTGTAAATAACGGGGATAAAATTTTGGCATACACATGTAATCATCAAGCGGTTTAATATTATGAATTAGTTCAGGAATAACATCAAAAATAGCAAATTCTGCCAAATAATTAGTTCGTCCTAAATCTGGCGGTTTTTGCATCTTTTCTATATAGTCACTTAAAGAAGCATCAACAAATGTTTGATCACTTTCTAAAAACCTAATGGGATCTTTTACAACTTCATCACTCTTTCCACGTTCATAACGAATTGGCGTAGATCCAAATTTTAATTTAAAATAATCCGGCGTCCATAACGACGTCGCTGGCCATTCAGAAACAATACCATTAATAATAACTGGCCGATGTTTTTGCCAATATTCTTGGTAAAATTCTTTGGGTATTGGATTATCAATAACGTCTATTGTAGTGCACTCTGTTTGCATTTCATTTCCCCCAGAAATATCTATATGAAACTAGTTCTTAGCAAATTGTATAGGGATTAGCAAAAATAGTTTGTTACTTAATTAAAGTTTTAGTTTTTAATATGTTTTTTTTTGTTGAACTTAAATTAATTATAGATACGATTGTAGGCTGCCTTTACGCCTTATGTCAGCTGTTGCACAATGAAATGAGCCACCAAATCGATTAAAATTGCGGAAATTACAAATAATAGGTTTAAATCCCCAATCTTTAAAAGATTTAATTAAAGCAGTTTCACCTTTCTCAACGATAACTCGCTCTTGATCAAGCATTAAGATATTCATACTTAACCACCTGCTGCTCATGAAAAGATCAAAATTTTCAGGGATACAGGATGCTGGCGCTTTTAAGGCCTCCCAGTTTTTAAGTACTTCTGGTAATTTATCAAAACGCTCAGGATTAATGAGTACTTTTCCGGGAGCTAATGGCATAAAAGTTGCATCAATATGCATAGGATGAGAATCGTTAGGTTTTATTTCATGAAGCCGGTAGTTATCTCCTAAATGCCTTCGTAACCATTCGACACCAAAAGCGTTAGTCACATTACTTTTTTGATAAAAAATATCTTTGCCACAACGGACAAAATCTGCCGCATCAAATACTGGCTCAAATTCTGTTATCACATATCTTACTGCTTTTCCTACTTGTTCTTCTTGATACGTGTAATCATAAATTTCATCGCTCAATTGCGGTTTAGGTAAAGCTGTCCAACGCGCGCCTAGGGAAAAATAATGTTTTAATAATTTTCGATAGGCATTAATTTCAAAATAACGAGAACGCCAGGGCATCGGTGCTTCAATAATTTCGTTACCTATGATTAGCAATAAATCACGTGGCATCGCTGAATATAATCCACCCTGGCTGTTCCAATCTGGAGTAGCAAAAGGTTTAGCATAATCAACAATATCAGGTCTTCTCACCGTTACGCCTTCTGCCTCAAGCAAGTGAACAAATTCATCGAGATCTTTACGTGCAGCGTCAATCAGCTCTTTAGGATAAGGCTGGCCACCCTGCTGTTGATACATTTGAGTATGTTGTAAAGGCATAGTGGCTTGTAACATAATATGCCAAGGGGGAATGGCTGCTCCATCAATGTTTCCAACAATGACTTCTTCTAGTGGGTCCCATTCATTATAAGAATTAACTATTGATGGCTTTGAGATTACAGACTTTGTAGATATGTTAGGCACGATCATTTCTTCTAACAAATCACTTTCTATAGCTGTATTCATCGGGCTTCCTTAATTGATTTTTTTTTACAATTATTTTTCAACAACGCTATTCTGACATACATTGTGAAAAATGTCGTTCATTTAATTAAGTCGGTAGATTTCTTTCGAAACCTAAAATAAGCCAATGATAGCTAGGCAAAAAATGTTGAGCAACCGGAGTTTACATGCGAGTAAATGAGGATTGCGAAACATTTCCCCGATAAAAACATTCGGGGACAAGCTTTAACAACGCTAGCATGGTTTATTTTAGGTTTCGAAAGAGTCTAGTTTAAGAGATGAAAAAATAAATGTTTGTAATGATAGCCGCAATTTTTTCTTTGTGGGTTCTTCTAATTTTATTTCTGTAGCAAGGTATTGATGAGCGAGTTATAGAAGAATCTGATTCTAAAGCCCTTTGGGATTAAAAGTAGCAAATTTTCATTGGTTGTTTCAGTTTAAAATATCTATTTTTCAAGAGTTTTTATTATTTTATTCACATCTTCTTCAATAGAAATAGACTCTATGGTTAGCGTAGCTACTTCTTCAAATAAGCTATCGCGTTCAAGGTGCTGTTTATCTAGAAATGCTTTTCGATCAGCGATTGGGAGTAGTGGAGATCGGCCGTCTGGCCACCGTTCAATTTGTACCGGCGTTGAGACTTTTAAATAAACAACAAACTCTGAGGATAACAATTCTCTATTTTTTTCTGTGGCGATTACAGCTTCTTCCATTATTACCACAACATGCTCTTTGACTATATAATGAGATATTATTTCAGCTTCACATTGATGAAATGCCTCTTCACCCTGCTTGCCCAAGATTTCATTCAAACTTCGCCCAATGTAACGCTCCAAACCAGGATTGGCATCAATATACTGCCAACCAAGTTTTTTAGCTAAAGCTTCACCCCGTAATGATTTACCTGCGCCCATATGTCCGACGATGAAAATACGTTTAGGTTTGGTCATGTTTATATACATCCTAGATTAATACTCAATAGCTCAACAACTATAATAGCAACCCATTTTAACATAGACTATGTTGTTATAAATAATATACAGCAATAAAAACGACCGAGTTTGTGGAAGAAATGCTCAACCAAGTCGTTACACTTGCTTTAATCGTGGCTATATAAGCTAACTGCTTTTCTAACCCAATTACGCGAAGGAATACAAATAAAAAATAGGATGGGTACAGTTAATATCGATAATATAGCTAATGCTTTATCCAGTATATTTGCCCCTTTATCAGTAAGTGGATTATACTCCATGGTATAAATAAGTCAGAATAATATGAAAAGTGAACCCATTAAAAATAAGTACTTAGACCAACCACGTTTAACAGGTAGACAGGCCTATAAATTGCCAACTATTCCAAGTACTTGTCAACTTTAATTTAAAATCCAAAACACGAAATATCTTCTAAGCTAAAAAAATGGAAAGTAGTTTCAAAATATTTATCTAGATCATTTTCTAGGATAAGATACATTGAAGTTGGTTGATCTCATTTGACTCCAAAAAAAAATACAAAACTATGGAAAATCATAACGGCATGCAATAATAAAAATGAGATATTTTAACCATAGCATCAAAAAGATTTATGATTGAAGGAAATTGAACTATGTCACAAAAGTCGGTAAAAGTTTTAGTTTTGACTCTAATCAGCATTATTTTAACTTATTATATTTCTGTGTTAATGCATGAATATGGTCATGCGACAACGGCTTGGCTATTAGGATATAAGAAATCACCTGTTGATATTTACATAGGAAATTGGTTATTACTTCCTGTATCAGAGGCTGTTGATTATGCCGGTATATTAGCGTCAGGACATGGTTTGTCAGAAGCACTCATTGGTATTAGTGGAATTAGTGTCACATTTTTTTTATTTTTAATATCATTATTGCTTTTAAACCGAAGGTATATACAAAAGCATATTTTATTATTAAGTTTTTTTTTCTGGCTAGCTAATATCAATCTTATGGAGATGTTTTCGTATATTAATCGTACTTTTATTATGGGGGATATTGGCGAGTTCGTACAAGGACTGAATATTTCGCCGCTTTGGATCTTTATACCTGGCGTATTTATTGTATGTTTGGCTATTTATCGATTTTATAGCGTTGAAATAATTAAAATGTTTATGTTGCTACCTATAAAAACTGTTTTCATGCAGCGCATTTTTCTATGGATAACGTTTTGGCCTTTAATATTGACAGCTTTATATTGGGGACGCTCTCTGGGTTGGGAGTTACTTGCTGCTATTACGAATAGTGTTTCTGTATTCATTGTTATTTTAATATTGATTTTATGTGATCCAGCAAGAAGTTGGATAAGAAATAATATTGAAAAAAATAAATTATTACAGTTTACATAGAAGTAAGAGAATGCAGGTCGCGAAAACATTGCAACTTGGCATTGAATATGATCCTGAGCCTCCATTTAACGCAGGCTCTACCGAAAAAGCTGATCCAGAGTTGTTAGAGTTTTTGCGAAAGAAGATGGTCGCATTATTTGAAAGTGATTGAAAAAGGGTTACGGTATTGGTTGAATCCGCCAATACCGTTGGTTAGAAGCTGAAGAACGTCTTTATCAAAAAGCAGCTTAGCTTGTATGAAATTGTAGTGCTTTCGCTAAGAAATAAAGCCCGCTTACCACGTATCTTTTAATATCTCATAGCTACCGTCTGTTGGTCCGTCAATACCGACGCTATCTGACTGTGGGTCGCCATCGAAATTAATTTCTGGGCAAGCTGTAGCTGGCCAATCTGCCTTATAATTAAGTTTTTTCTGAACTCCGTTTTTGTCAGTTATTACTGGGAAGCCTTGAATATCATCCTCTTCTGTTGTGTATTTAATATCCACAATAGTATGTGGGGGAATTATACATGGACCATTATAAGGACATTTTACCCCAGATTCAAAATAAACATCTCCCTGAGTTGCGCCAGAAATGAATATCCAACTTGAATTTGAATAATTGCTAATTTGGGCATCACAGTGATAGGCATATGCAGAAATATTAAATGATATGGCTATTATCGAGGCCCCCAAACATAAGCAGGTTTTTTTGAGTTTCATCATTAGTTATCCTTTTATTAGAGATATCTGAAAAAGTCTTTCCGGTGACGCTCAAAAGAAATGAGCATGCAGTTGCCATGCTGATAAAATATTACACCATATTTGTTTAAATGAAAACAATTTGTACCAAAATACCAAGGTGCAGATGAATTTGATTGAGCAGAGACAAAAGCTGGGTGCGCTTGTGCCTTAAATTAGCAAGAGTGTTTTTTTTGCAAGAAAGCCATAAAATGTCATGAGGTGGTTGCTCTGCCAATGCAGTCGGTGGAAATTTTCATTTTCTTTTTTTCAAAAGCGCATTCTCAACCCACTTAAACCACAAATCAGGTCGGTCAAATTCTTCTTCATCAATAACCAATTTTTTCTTTGACGCCAGCTTGATAGCTAAATCAAAATATTTTCGCCTTTCTGTTGTTTCTGCATTCAATAAAAAAGCATAAGCACTTTCTAATTCAGGGGCATCAATAAATAATCTCGGTCTTTTTTCAGGAATGACAAGTTTCGCATCATCAATATTAAAAATATTTCTTTTACCAGTTATTTCAAAAATAACATGAGTCACTTTCATCCCTTTTCTTTTTGTATGAAATTTAACAGCAAAACTTGCATAGGAATTAATTTCATTTGATGCGGGAATTAAAACAAAACGATCAAAATCGCTATAGTTTGATAACTTATTATCAGAAATATGCAAACGCCCCCGTAAGTCAGATATCTCTAATGAAACCGTCGATTTTTTTGAATAGCGTGCTTCGCTTAAAATCTCATATAATAAATTACTATATTTTTGCGTAAAATGAGCCTGGATCAAACATCTTTCTAAGAGAGAAGCATCAGTGAACAATTGACGACAATAGACAGGATAGGAATAGCATAGTTTTTCTTCAGATTCATCTAATTCTGCTCTTTCTAACAAACTAGTTATTATCCAGTTTCTTGGGCTGGTTTCAAATTCAACAAGAGTTCTTATTAAACGCCTAAGTGACTCTTTTAGACGGTCTATAGGAGGTAATCCCGCTCCATAAACACCCTCAAGTTCACTCAGTGATATCTTAAAATTTAGTTGTTTAGATAGCTTATTAAATGCATGGTGTAACAAATAGTTATAAAGCCGACGATCAGATAAGGTTAAAGCTGTGGCGCTATTCAGAAAAAGATTTTTAACTGCTAATTTTTTATTAGTCATAATTTACCTATCATGTATTTCATTGCGAGCATTGACATATCTAAACTCGTAGCGTATTGTTACTATAACATCAATTATTTCATAACTCGAGCACATTTTATGAAAACATTATCTGTCAATACGCATGCCAAAGATGCTGCTGGAATAAAACTTATTTTAGCTGAAAGAGAGAAACCTAACCTTAATAAAAATGAGTGTCTTATAAAAGTCATCTCTTCTGGTGTTAATCCATCTGATGTCCTAGCTGTGATGGGCTATTTTAAGCATGCGGTACTGCCAAGAATTCCTGGTAGAGATTTTTCAGGCATTGTGATTGAGGGGCCTAGTAACTTAGTTGGGAAACAGGTATGGGGGACTGGTGGAGCCGCTGGTATTTCATTTGATGGCGTCCAAGCAGAATACATTAAATTATCAGTTGCGGAAATTTCAGAATCTCCTAGTACGCTTGATCCGATTATTGCAGGCGCACAACCTCTGCCCTATATCACGGCTTATTATAGTTTAGTGAAACGAGCACATATTGTAGCAAATGAAACAATTTTAGTGGTAGGAGCATTAGGCCAAGTGGGCAGTGCTGCGATGTCTGTTTGTCGTTGGAAGAAATGCAATTCAATTGCTTTAGTGCGTGGAATCAAAGAAGTGGCAAAAGCAAGCTCACAAGGATGGAATGCGATTAATTCAGAAGATAATAATCTATCTGAAAAAATTCTTGAGGCAAATAATGGACGTCCTGTTCAAGTAATATTAAACAGCGTAGGTAATATTTATTGGCAAGATTTTATAAATGTTTTAGCGGAATTTGGTCGTATTGTTATCATTAGCGCCCGTGAAAATGTCCGTGAAGCTAATATTAACCTGTTTAATCTTTATCGCGCTAACCAGGATATTATAGGTGTTAATACAGTTTCTCTTGATTTTAATGCAAATGCCAAATTACTCAATGAGCTCAAAATTGGCTTTGAAGAAAATAAATTAACTCCACTTGCTGTGGAGCAATCAATGATTTATACACCAGAACAGGCAAGTCAAGCCTATAGGGAAGTTATTCAAGGTTCTTCAGGAAAACGTGTGGTAATTAAATTTATTTAAGTAGAGATAATATTATGAATACGAGTATTCCCATTGAAAAATTTACTGAGAATGTATTAGACGCGTATGCTGCTATTGATAGTCCACGGATAAAGGAATTAATTCAGGCATTAATAAAACATTTTCACTCTTATATTAAAGAAACTAACTTATTAGAAAGTGAATGGGAGTTTTCTTGGAATTTTTTTGCTGAAATGGCGAAGTTTACACATCATGATCGAAATGAATTTCTTTTGCTCGCAGATGTTTTAGGTGTAAGCCAACTCATCGAAATGATCAATCACCAGCGACCCACTAATTCTGTAGGCTTTGCATTGGTGGGCCCATTTTATCGCGCTAATGTCCCTTTACGTCAAAAAGGAGAAAGTATTGCGAGTATAGATACTCTAGGTAAACGAGTAACAATAAGAGGAAGCGTTTTCGATATAGCAGATGGCAAACCTATTCAAAATGCAACATTAGATATATGGCAAGCTGCAACGAATGGACTTTATGAAACGCAAGATTCAAACCAACCCGATATGAATTTACGTGGTAAATTTCAAACTGACAAAAATGGAACGTATGAATTGATAGCGCTTATGCCTACCCCTTATCCCGTACCGACTGATGGTCCTGTTGGAGAACTATTGCGAGTTGCTAAACGTCATCCAAATAGGCCTGCTCACATCCATTTTATTATATCGGCTGATAATTATGAAACGTTGATTACACAAGTATTTGTATCAGGCGATGACCTAGTTAATACAGATGCTGTTTTTACCGCAAATGAAACTATGATTGGCAATTTTATAAAAGAAAATGATCATTACAGTTTGACTTATAATTTTCAATTATCAAAAGGCAAGTCTGTATATCCAAAAGCACCTATTCAATAGGAGTATGCAAAATGTTTGAAATAAATAAAATAATTATTGGAACCTGGAAGTTAGTTTACTCCGTAGAAATAGATTCTTCAGGAAATAAAATCTATCCATTTGGGGACGATGCGATAGGATATATTATGTATGATGCATTAGGACAAATGGCAGTTCAAATTTGTAGAAAAGAACGAAAGTTGTTTAATTCAAAAATTTTTACCAATGCTGAACAAAATGAATTGCTACTTATTCCTAAAGATTATTTAGCATACTTTGGTCGTTACGAAATTGATACCTCAAAAGAAATTGTTCGTCATTTTATTGCTGGACATCTTTTCCCAAATTATGTGGATAAAATCTTAGAAAGAAAATATCAATTCTTTGATGACAAAATGTTGTTAAAACCATGGGATGGAACAAATAGAGAAATCTTGTGGCAAAAAGTAACTTCTTAATATTTACAAAGGATAAATTATGTTAATAGCAATCTCAAAATATACTAAACCACTATCAGAAGTTGATGTATACCGACAAGAACATCATAAATATATGAAACCATTATTTGAAACAGGAAAATTATTTATTGCTGGCAGACAAAACCCTCCTTCAGGTGGCGTAATAATAGCAAAAACTCAATCATGTGATGAATTTCAAAAAATTCTTGATAATGATCCTTTTACAAAGGCTGGCGTAGCTGAATATACGATTATCGAATTTAATCCCACTTTTTTCGATGATTCTATTGGTATGCTGTTCAAATAGCTAAGGAAACGGTTAAAAAATATTTTCAGCTCAAATTTTGCCTATTATGGGCTTATTTTACAGTTTAGAAAGAAGCCCAATATAATAATAAGTTAAAGTTACTGATAATATTTTTGGTAAGCATATAAAGTTAATCCTAGGCCAACGCTACCAAAAGCATCACCGTGAACTTTTTGTGCTTGAGGAAATAATGCATTAATGCTTTTTTTAATGAGAGGTATTTTTGTTGAGCCGCCGGTATAAAATATTGCGCTAATGCTAGATGCTGGAACACCAGCATCCTTAAGAGTTTGGGTAATTGTAGATAGCAAATCATGCGAATGTTTACTTAGAAAAAAATTAAAATCCTGTTGAGTGACGGGTGATTTTAATGTTTCTTCAATAAAACCTAAATCAATATTAACTTCTGGGTGTTCACTTAAATAATGCTTGCTTAATTCTACTGCATTTAAAATTTTATGGCCTTGTTTATTTTGCAGAACTTTAAGCAATCGACTAAGTAAGATTTTATCGTGAGCTGCAGAATAAATAGCCCGCACCCTTTCTAATATATCTGCTTTATACAAAATATGTAATGTGTGCCACGTTGTTAAATCTTGATAATACGCTGTGGGAACTTCAATATCGCTACTTGAACCACGCATTAAGGAATGCATACCAAGTAAAGGCATGACTTTTTGTAGGCTTAGACACTTGTCAAAATCAGTACCGCCAATATGGATGCCATGATTTGCTAATATATCTTCGGATCGATTACTGCGATTCTTTACGGGAGATATACGAATAATCGAAAAATCAGAGGTACCACCACCAATATCCACAATTAATGCCAGTTGTTCTGAGGTTATAGATTGTTCGTACGTTTTAGCAGCTGCAATGGGTTCATATTGAAATGTAATATCCTTAAATCCTTGCGCGCGCACAATGCTTTCTAAGCTATCTTGAGCAGCCTTATCTTTTACATCATCAGTATCGTGAAATCGCACCGGTCTTCCCACCACAACTTGTGTGAGTTCTGTCTGTGCGACAGATTCTGCGCGTTCCTTAAGATATTTTATAAATTTTCCCAAAATTTCACTGTAAGGAACCAGTGAATTATAAATCATGGTCTTATCGTTTATTAATGCTGAACCTAAGACCGATTTTAATGCCATCATTAAACGACCCGAAGCACCATCTAAATAAGTATCTATGCCTTCTTGTCCATATAAAAGAACTTCTTCGTCATAATCATAAAAAATAGCCGATCTTATGGTCGCTTTTCCTGCTTCCATAGGCACTAATTGGCATGCGCCGTTATGGTAAATACCGATAGTTGAATTACTTGTGCCAAAATCTAAACCACAAAATGCTATATTATTCATAATGATAAATCCGAATTGTCTATCTATATTCTCTAGCCTTAAATTTTAACTGAATTTGATTACATTGTGGATTTATATGTTGAACAAAAAAATTAACAACTTGTCAAAAAATCCTCTTTTTTTATTGATAATGATTCTCATTAAGGTTAACATCGTGCGCGTATTTTAATCTTTAATAGTCGAAATTCTCTTTCAACAAGAGTGCTATTTTGCTTGTTGTTAGAAAATTACACAATGCAAATATTTAAATATTTTATAAGGTGTTTCCTCATGAAAGTGCAAAAATCAACTGTTTTTAAAGCTTTTATAGCGAGTATTTTAATTTTTTTTACTTGGCTAGCTGAAACATTTAGTGGTGTGTTTTCTGTGCGTCAAGCTATACGTTTTGGCAAAGGTGAAGAAAACGACGTGTATGAGATGGATGTTTGGTCATGGCTCACCTTAGCAATTAGTGCGCTAGGAGCCTTTTTTTACGTAGCTACTATGTTTTTTGTTGGGCACTCCACTAAGGAGCCAACTATTGATTTGAGAATTAACCCGAACGATAACGATGAAGAAGAAATCATCGAAAAAGAGGAAATAATAGATAAACATGACGAAAACGATTATGTTGAAACAGACAATTCTGATACTTCAATGAATTTATTTAACAAACCAATGGTCTGCCATTATTTAAAAGAAGGCGGAGAATTTCTAGTTGTCGCTGTCCCATTTAGTTTATTAGCCTATGGCAGTACGCTTCCCTTCTTGAAGATGGTGGAATCAAAATCTGGAATTTCAAACATAGCCTACCCAATAAGTGCTATTAGTGGCCTAGCTGATGGGATAGGTAATGGGTTATTACACACTCATCATTTTGAAGCGGAAGAAAGTGTTGTTATTTTATTCAAAAATATAAAAGGCTGCGCTAAAGTATGGGCTATTGTTTTTGGGACAAGTGTTATAGTGGGTCATATGGCTCAAGGAGGTTTGGATGGTTATGCATTTCTTAATACTTTTCCAAAAAGAAACTTAGCTGCTGAATTTGCTATTTCAGCTGGATTGGGGCTGGCAGTAACTGTATGTGAAGGCCATACAGAGTTGCGATCAACATTCTGGTACGAAAATAATAAAAAAAATATCCCTGATCACTTATTAAGTAACCTTATTTTATTGTTACCATCTGCATTACATGGACTACAGCCTGGACTTGGTCCTATTATCTTTTTAGAAATGCTTTACAAAAGTATTACCGATTCCGCTTTAGTCAATGATTTAGATTTAGCTGGTCGATTATCCCTTTTAGCTATTTCTTTATTATTCATAGGCTACCCGAATGCTCTAACATTTCAGCGGACTGTTCTTCCTACTACGACAATGATTGTAGAGAAAGTTAAATCATTTTTTAATTCTAGAGTAAGTTTTTTTTGGTGTGCAGGCGGCGCTGCTGAGGAAAAAAGCCTAATAACTACAGATAATCTTGGTATTGCGTATGGAAACATAGCGTAAAATGCACGCGGGTGACGCCGAAAGCGCCCCCCGTTGGCGAGCCGGCGAGCTAACGGGGTACTGTAAGCAACAGGGCCTGCACTCTGAGGACTAAAGTTAGCTCACTACGTTTTTTCAGTCCCGTATAACCGCTCCATGACGAAGTAGAGACGATTTTTACATTTTTCTCTCTCGTCTCCTCCCCCTTCACTAAGCAAGCAAAGTCCATGTAATATTTTATTTGTTTAATTAAAATGCAATTCTAAATCACGGACTATAATTGATATAGACCATCAAATCTGATGGGAAGTATAAAAAAGCTCTTGCGATACCAATAAGGAGAACAAAATGAAAGTTTATCGTAAAAGATTTTTACAAAATAGCATTGCTCTAGCAATCTTAGGAGCCACAATGTCATTTTCAGGCTATACACTTGCTAGTCCAATGGTCGAACAATCTCAAACCCCAGTCGTTCAGAATGCCGTGCAAAGTAATACTCTGGGCTTTAGCTTTAAAAATGCCTATAGAGGCGGATATTATGGATATTATGGTCCTCGCTATCCTCTCTACTATGGCCCATATTACGGTACTGGCCATTGGGTAGTAGTGCCTTATCGTCGCTGGGTTCCTTATTATTACTAAAAGCTAAGATACTCTATAACAAAGAGTTTAATATTTCCCCTTCTCTTTCATTTTGAGAGAGAAGGAGGAAGGAGGGAGGGATGCAAGCATTTCTTATTGTAAAAGAAATGCTGTATTTTTATAGAATTGATCAACTAAATTATAAATAACTGATATCAACGTTTGTTAATAGGTACATAATTGCGTTCTGGATAACCTATGTAAAGCTGGCGGGGTCGGCCAATTTTATAATCTTGACTTACCATTTCATTCCATTGAGAAATCCAGCCTACACTTCTTGCCAATGCAAAGATCACAGTGAACATATTGGTTGGGATGCCTAGTGCTTTAAGCGTAATCCCTGAATAAAAATCAATATTTGGATAAAGCTTTTTGGAAACAAAATATTCATCTTCCAAAGCAATTTTTTCAAGCTTTAGCGCTATCTTAAACAAACGATCATCATGCAAGTTTAATTCTTCCAATACTTCATGAGCAATATCTCGCATTACTTTAGCCCGCGGATCATAGTTTTTATAGACGCGATGACCAAATCCCATTAGACGGAAAGGATCATTTTCGTCCTTAGCACGTGCAATATATTTATCAATATGCTTTTCGTCGCCAATTTCTTCCAACATAGTAAGGCATGCTTCATTAGCTCCACCATGTGCGGGGCCCCAAAGAGCAGCAATACCCGCTGCAATACAGGCATAAGGATTAGCTCCTGTCGAGCCTGCTAAACGAATGGTAGAAGTAGAAGCATTTTGTTCATGATCTGCGTGTAAAATAAAGATTTTATCTAAGGCTTTAGCCAGCACCGGATTTGGATCTTTTGTTTCACAAGGAGTTGCAAACATCATATGCAGAAAATTTTCAGCATAATCATATCTAGTCTGAGGAAAGATAAAGGGTTGGCCAATTGAATATTTGTAACACATTGCGGCAATCGTTGGAATTTTAGCGATTAAACGAAATGCAACAGTATGACGACCGGCTGGGTCAGTAATATCCATAGCATCATGATAAAAGGCTGACAAAGCTCCCATGACACCTACCATTATTGCCATAGGGTGGGCATCGCGGCGAAAGCCGTTAAAAAAATTTCTAACTTGATCATGGATTAGAGAGTATTTCTTTATATAAGCGACAAATTCTTTTTTAGCTGCTTCTTGGGGTAACTCGCCATTGAATAGTAAATAACATACTTCAAGATAGTTTGATTCAATAGCTAATTGCTCAATAGGAATACCCCGATATAATAAAACTCCCTTATCGCCATCAATAAAGGTAATTTTAGATGCACAAGAAGCTGTTGCAACAAAACCAGGGTCAAAGGTATAAGTGCCTAATTTCCCTAATGATTTAATATCAATAACTTTGTTCCCAAACGTGCCTTCTAAAATAGGAAGTTCAAGAGTTTGATCCTCAATGGTTAATTGAGCGGTTTTTTTTGTCGTCATAAATATTTTCCAGTTTTGTTGCAAATTATTGGATAGATAATTACCATGCAGCTCTATATTATAGAAAAATTAGTGCTCTTGGCTACCCCTTGCGGCAATTCTAGCATTTTTTTGCAAAGAGTAGATGGTATTGCAAATTTAAAAACCATTCGCAAGTTTTTTAATCAAAAATATTGAGGTTTGCAAAAATGAAGGACCTTCTCAAACTATGTCTGCCTATTATAAGCGCATTCGCGTTTGTCCAGCTTGGACATGCACAAGCAGTAAAGAACCCGCCAGCAACTTCGCAAACCCAGTCGATAAGCTATTGGTTTAGTTGGTCACAAGGGAATTCACAATATCAAGCGCCAACTCTGGCTGATATTGCTAATAACGGTGTAAACACAGTCGATGTCGCTTTTGCTTTAGAGAATAAAACTAATAATGGACTTACTCTACAATTATGGAATTATGACCAATTAGCTAAAGATATTGCCAGCTTACAACAGAGTAAAGTAAAAGTATTTTTAAGTACTGGAGGTGCGACTGGTCCCTACCCTTGGAATGTTCCAGCCTTAAGTGATGAGCAAGTTGCCAACCAATTCATTGACTACATTAATAAATATCATTTTAATGGGATTGATTTTGATGTTGAAGACAATGATGGTGTTCGTTTACCTAATATTATTGCATTAATTAAAAAAGGGTTGCCAAATCTTTCTATTAGTTTGACTGTACCATCAACTGGTGATAATAGCAGTTTTTCAACAAAACCAATGCAGGATTTAGCTTATAAACTTTATTCTGAAGGAGCGCTAAATTACATTAATTTGATGAATTACGATCAAAATTGGGTACCTGGCTATTGCACTTATGAAAATGATAATATGCAACAAAACTGTTATATTCAAAATATTCAAGCGATGACCAATGTAATCAATACCTGGACCAACGATGCAACAAAAACCAAGTCGATGATCAGCAATGGCATTATGAGTGGTTATGGTGACGATAAAAAAATCGTTACTCCTACACTAGCCCGTGAACTTACCCAATGGCTAAAACAAAACGGTTACGGTGCGGTGATGACCTGGGGAATTAGTAGAGATCAATCGACGGATACTAAAGATACGCATCTTGATTATTCAACCGGAATGACAGGCATACCTGCACTCACCTATACTAAGACCATTGCAGCTGCTCTAGCATCATCAAAATAATGACAACCGCTAATTTAAGTCAATTAGTCGCTATATTAAATGATGGCGAATATCACGATATTATGACGATTAGTCAATCTCTTAATAGTAATTGTGATGCTGTTGTAAATGCAGTTAAGAAACTTGAGAATTATGGGATTAATATTTTTTCCGTTGAAAACAAAAGCTATAAATTATTAGAACCACTCACATTACTTGATAAGCATTATTTTAGTCAAAACACTCAACAGCATCTTTGTCCTATCGATATTTTTGACAGTCTGCATTCAACCAATGACTATTTAAAATATTATTATAACAGCAGCCAACCTAGAATTTGTTTTGCAGAACAACAAACCTGCGGCAAAGGTAGGCTGCAAAGAAATTGGTATTCTCCATTTGGACAAAACATTTATTTTTCCTACCTGCATCTATTCAAAAAAGATATACGTGCTTTAGCAGGATTAAGTTTAGTAATTAGTTTGGCGGTAGTAAAAACTTTACAGAACTATCATTTGCTAAATCCCCTGCAAGTTAAATGGCCCAATGATATCATTTATCAAAATAGAAAACTTGCCGGTTGTCTCACTGAAATTCAAGTTAATGCGGACAGTGTTTGCTCTGTGATTATTGGAATTGGAATTAATATTAATATGATTGCTGCTAATGTCCAGCAAATTTCTCAGCCATGGACATCAATGAGAAATATTTTAAATACTTATGTGGATCGTAATCCCTTATGTGTTTTATTAATTAATAATGTAATAACTTATATTAATCAATTTGAAAATAAGGGATTATTATATTTTGTTGAAGAATGGCAAGAAGTGGACGCAATGTTTGATAAAGAAGTGACTCTGAACTGCGCTAATCGTAAAATACAAGGCATGGCAAAAGGTATCAATGAATTTGGTTGTTTACAACTTACATTGCCCAATGGTGAAATTAAAGCTTTTTCTTCTGGAGAAGCAACTTTTAGTAATACAGTTTAAACAAAATAATGCAGGTTGGGTTGTTCTTTTCAACCCAAACCTAACTGCCTTTCAAAAGTTTTAAAATAATGAAATTTTGGGTTTGTTGGGTTGCGGAAAAAAGCAGCCTAACCCAACCTATATTAAAAGAAAACATATAGACGGACAAAATACGCATTATGTTTTCTCACTTCACCCGACACATTTTCTTCTCTTAATTGATCTATTGACAAACAACTCTGCAATATACTACAGTAGTGTTCTAGGTTACTAATACAGTACATTACTGGAGGCCATCTATGTTAGAGATAAACGACCTGTGTTTTGGCTATAGCAAAAAAAGTTCTCTTTTCAATAGCTTAAATTTAGATTTGACTCAAGGCCAGATCTGCGGGTTGTTAGGTAAAAATGGCTCAGGAAAAACGACGCTGCTTAAAATTATTTCCGGTTTAATATTTCCAGAATCAGGCAGCTGCCAAGTCATGGGTCAAATACCTCAGCGACGACATCCAAGCTTTTTGCGTGAAATATTTTTACTTCCAGAAGATTTAGCTGTTCCTGCATTGACGACAGATGATTATGTGAAATTTTACTCCTTCTTTTATCCACGCTTTGACCATACTTTATTTCAACAGTGTCTTAGTGAATTTGAGTTACCAGTCAACAAATTATTGACCAATTTTTCTTATGGACAAAAGAAAAAATTTTTAATCGCATTTGGTATTGCCACGAATTGTCGTTTATTTATCCTCGATGAGCCGACTAATGGATTAGATATTCCCAGTAAAGCGCAATTTCGCAAGCTCTTGGCATCGGCTATAACTAGTGAAAAATTATTTATTATTTCGACCCATCAAGTTCATGATGTAGAAAATTTAATTGATTTAATTGTAATTTTAGACGAGGGAAAGATTATTTTTCAACAAAGCCTTTTTGAGGTAATCAAGAACTTTGCATTCGTCCATAGTCAGGTACAACCTGACCCCACAGAATGTTTGTTTTATGAAAAACATCTTAGTGGTTATACCGCAATGATATACAACAAGAATGAACAAGAAACCAATGTCAATCTTGAAATTTTATTCAATGCTATTCTAGCCACTAAAAATCAAAATGTAAAAATATTATCCGGGAAAAATGTATGAATATGCAAGAAACTCTTAATATACAACGCTTATTTCATTTGATTATAAATGATTTAAAATTACATATAAAACCTATAGTAATTGTTGCCGCTGTATTAGCTATATTCTCTCCTCTTATGTTTTTTCATCCCAATAATAATCTAAGTTCATATTTTATGATTCTATATATTGGGGGATTTATTATCACCAGTTTTGCTTTTGCAGATTTACATAATTACCAAAAAGCATGTTCCATTTTGACATTGCCATGTTCTAACCTAGAACGATTTCTTAATAAATGGTTTCTTACATCCATAGGTTATGCAATAGCTGTCTTCGTTATGTATTACTTACTTGCATTATTGAATCATGGAATATTTTTTCTAATTTTTCATCAAAAAATTCCAACAATGACTATTTTTCAAACTGATCTATGGGTGAAAATTGGTAAATATATTATTTTACAATCCATTGTTTTATTTGGGGCAATTACTTTTAAACGATATGCACTGATCAAAACTATATTAGCCTTGGGTGTGAGTTTTTTTGTGCTTGGATTAGTCTGTATTTTAATATTTTTGTTGTTTTTCTACAATTATTCTCAACCCGTTATTCATCACACTCTTTTAAATAACTATTTTATTATTTTTCTCAGCACTATTTTCTGGATATTTCTTGCACCTTTTTTTTGGTATCTCACCTACTTACGGTTAACTGAATTTGAGTTGATATAATATGGACTTTCAAAGCAAAAAAACCATTTATTTACAAATTGCTGATTTTGTTTGCGAACAAATTTTATTAAATATATGGAAAAAAAATGAAAAAATCCCTTCTGTTCGTGAGTTAGCAGTCAGTCTGGAAGTTAACCCAAATACCGTGATGCGAACTTATGCTTTTCTCGAAGAAAAAGACATTATCGAGATGCAGCGGGGAATTGGCTATTTTGTAACAAAGAATGCACGGAAACACATTCTTGAATTTAAGAAAGAAGAATTTCTTAACAATGATTTACCACAGTTATTTAGATCAATGGAGTTATTAAATATTGATCTTGAAAGTTTTTCACAGCTGTACCATAAGAGGACTAAACATGAAAAAAAGTAGTAGAATACTATTCACATTTACTGGGGTGATAATTGCTTTGATTCTGCTGATCTCCGCAGTAGTTACTTCTCAATCATTAAGAGATACACCTTTATCCTGGTATGTTTTCAAAGCTTTTGGAATTAAAGAGGTTATTGGCAACCGCAAAATCATGAGTAAATCTGTTGACTTAACGGAATTTGATACATTAACGGTAGGTGGAGATTTTGATGTTAGCATTAATTATGGAAATCAAGGCAAAATAGTGCTTACGTCAGACGAAAATATTTTACCCTATATAAATGTAAATAAATCGTCTAACCATGTCTCTATTGGATTTCGCTCAGGTATTGCAATCTCTCCATCACAAACTGAAAAAGCTATTATCACTGCTCCTACCCTGCATAATATCACGTTAGAAGGAGTAGCAACTTTGAATGCATTAAATATGAAGACCAATAATCTTACACTTACTATGAAGGGAAAAAGTGTGGGCGATATACAAGGGGATATCAATCAAACACAAGTTAATTTAGGTGGTAATAGTATTTTGCACTTAAAACTTAATAATGCAGAAAACATCAAGCTAAATATAGCTGGTATAAGCAAAGTATTTCTAGCAGGTAATACTAAAAATTTAATTATTGTAACTAGTGGAAAAGCAACAATTCAAGCCAATGATTTAATTGCTGACAATGTCGAAATTACCGGCAAAGGAGTGTCGGATATTGTAGTTCACGCTTTAAAAACTCTTTCTGTTGCAACTTCTGGTAAAAGCGATATTAAATATTCCGGTAATCCAGTCATTAAAAGAAAAAGTTCAGGTGTAGTTTCTATTGAAAAGAGTAATGATGCTAGCAATTAATTTACAGCAAATAGGTTGGGCTGAATGTTCCCAGCTAAACTTGTCCCAGCATATTTTTAGCTGGGAAACATGCTGGGATAAGTTTTACGAAGCCCAACCTACATATTGGAACGACAATAATAATTGTTGTATGCGATTTTATTTCTATTACGCAGCAGGAGCTGCTAATTTTTCCACGTAAGCAAATAAGGGGGCAGTATTGTCTTTTGACTTACCTTCCTGTAAAGACTTGAACATTTCCTTATTTTCTACTTGCTTAAAGAATTCATTGGGATTATCTTTACTTATTCCTTTTAGATAATTTTCTAACAGCTCTTTCGCTTTGGTATTCGCATCAAATTTGGCTTTATTGGTTTTGTGTTTGCTAAAAAAACCAAAGCGTTCATAATCATCCGGATTTGTTGTAGCTAATGGCTGTTTTGATTTATTGTATTGGCTAATTGTTTCTAAAATACTATCGCTCAACTGCTCTCTCATTTGTTGATATTTCTCACCGCCCAATTTTTCCTTGATTATTTCTTCAAATTTAACTATTTCACCATGAAGAATGAGTTTTTTCTCTTGTGATATCTTTTTCAGACATTCTTGTCTCTGACTTTCTGTTAGGTTGAAAAATTGCGAATATCTTGCACGTTTTAAAATACTATCATTCAGCTCACTTTTCATTGATTGAAAGTTTTGATCCCCAAATTTTTCTTTTAAAATTTCTTTAAAAAATATCATTTTAGCACGAAGTTCTAATTTTTTATCATGCGGTAATGTTCTTAAAAAGCGGCATCGTTCATGTTGATGAGGATTATAAAATGTTGAATATTTCAGGTCTTTGACAATATCATCTATTAATTCATTTCGAAGTGGTTGATATTTTATTCCATTAAGCTCGCATTTTTCTTTTAAAACATCCTCATATATAATCATATTTTCATAAAGAGTGTGTTTTTTATTTTGCTCTAATGATTCTAAATAGTCTTGCCTTTGTTTTTGGTCAGGAATAAAGAATTTTGGATAATCTGTATTTTCTAAAATACTGTCAACTAATTCATTTCTAATTGATTGGTAAACTTCCAATTCAAACTTATCTTGCAAAACCTGTTCATATTGGCTCATTTCATAATAAAGCCTAAGTTTTTCACCTCGCTCTAATGATTTCAAATAGTCTTGTCTTTGATTTTGGTCGAGAATAAAGAATTTTAAAAGATCGGTCTTTTCTAAAACACTGTCAATTAACTCTTCTTTGATTTGTTGATATTCTGATTCGAGCATTTTGTCTTTTAGTACATCACCATATTTCACTGCAAATTGGTACAAAATGAATTTATTTTCCGATGACCATTCTTTTAATTGCTCCAACCTCTCAGTTTTTAAATAGATAAAATTCGGCAAACCTATTTTGTTAAGTATATAATCCTGTAGTTTAGGTTTAGTATATTCTATCCCATAAAGTTTAAGTTCTTTTTCATAAGCATCTATTTCTTGGTAAAATAGAAGGGCTTGCTCTGGAGTGAATGCCTCCCATGCTTTAGCAACGTGATAATATTTCTTACTAATAATTAGATAAGTCACTTCTGCTGATTCAATTGAGTATACTTTATCGCACAAAGCCGAATCATTATCTAAGGCGTCGATCATCAGCTCTGTCAGCAAGTTATGTTGTAATAATCGTAATAAAATTGCCGAAAAATGTTCATCTTGAATTACTTTCTTCAGTAAAGCCTCATCTAATTTAGATTGTTGCGACAACTCAATGATAACTTTCGCTGTATTCTCATCGAGTTCATAGTGTTCAAAAGTCTGCTGTTGTTTTTTACCGTGATTTGCTTTCATACAAGTTTTAACTTGAGTTTCATCTTTACCTTTAACTCGAACTTGAAGAGGTTTCTCATGTTTTTTTCCATCTTGACCCGTTGTGGAAAATAAAACTGGTGAAAATTTATTGTCTGGATTTTCTGGATCTTTTGGATTTTCTTGATAAGAATAAAGATCAATCTTACGTTTACCTATCTCAGTATTCCACCAGCCTTTAGCTAGAATAATTAATTTGGCTTCATAAACAACAAGTTCTGGGCTGCTGGGATTCTCTTTATATTGCTTTATATAATTACGTAACAATGTAAAAAAACGTAAGACTTCAGCAATATTAGGTCGATCTTGATAGGAAAATTCCTGCATTCGTTGTAGAAATAGTGGGATATAAGTTTTAAAATTGGGATTAGGTAATTTGATATTTGCCAATAATCTATCAAAATTATATTTGAAGTGTAATGGGTTAATCTTGCCCTTGCATTCTTCTGGTTTAAGAGCAAATAATTCATCGAAGATTGCTTGAGCTTTTTTCCTATCGAAAAATGGAGTTAGAGCACCTAGAAATATTAAAATAATTGGGAGAAGAGAATACACATCACTAGCAGGAGAATACTCGCCACAAAATACTTCAGGGGCCATATAAAGCAAAGTGCCACGAGCTTCATGTTGTATTTTATCTAATTCTGAAGAAATAGGTAAAGCACAGCCAAAATCCAACAATTTGATATTTTTAATACGAGGAGAACTTTGGAAAATATTGTTAAGTTCGAGTATAATATTATCCAACTTAACATCAGCATGCACAATAGAACTACCAGTCGTGGGTGTTTTATGATGCATCAAATAAAGTTGTAAAACGAGTTGCCAAATGGCTTCAATAAGTTCGTCGAAGTTCAGATTTTTAAAAGCAGTGCTTAATTCTGTATTAGACTTAGTAAAATAATCACATACTTGATAACCAGAATGATACTCGGTAACAATAAGATGGCTATTCTCTAGTTCAAACGGTCCTGTTGTTTCATAATAGTCATTTGTAATGCTTGCTTCTTCTGAAACACTTTGTATAGGAATATCTTTAGCCAGAGTTTTAAGAGCTACTCGCTTTGTCTTATCAACTTTCCCTGTTGCCGTATCAATGGGGTAACCCAGATAGACTGAGGCAAAACCTCCTTTCCCTAACTCCTTCTCGCTGAAATAAAACTGATCTTGGTTATTCTTTTGGGGATCTACGCAACGAAATATCCGTACGTTATCGACAACGAACTCTTTTTTATTCGTTTTCTTTAAATATTCAATTGCGTCTTTGTACATGATAATTTACCGAAACAATAATGAAATCCTATTGGCAATATTCCGTAATGTATTGATTTGATGTAAAAATAAAGGATGCAGTTTAAAGCTATTACTAAAAAATATGAAAAAAATCAATTCTTATACTAAATATGAATACTATATTACCAAAATTATAACTCACACTCAAACAAATATGCATGAAATTTGTCATTCAGATAAATTCTTTGGATAGGCAATGATATGAGCCAACATGGAAGCAATCTTTAGAGGGTGTCTTCAAATTCGCTAGGCTGCGACGAAAAATAGTGATTTTCGAGCAGCGCAGCATACATTGTTAGTATGTGAGCAGCGAATCGCAGAAAATCACTATTTTACGACCAGCATAGTAGAATTTGAAGACGCCCTCTTAGAGCTTTCCAGCTACATTAAGTGCAATACCCAGCATTAGTACCCCACTGATGGTTTCTAATATGCTCCAAGCTCGTTTGTAATAAAGCAGTTTATTTAAATACACGGAGATTGTCGTCAAGCCAAAAAACCAAATCAAACTAGCTGTCATTGCTCCTAGAACGAATTGGTATTGATGTATAGTTGTCCTGTATTTATTGGCGGCTCCGCCAATTAATACAAACACATCTAAAATGGCATGAGGATTTAACAAACTAAAGCTAAATGCAATCAATGTTATTTTCCAAAATGAAGTTTTAGCGGTATTTTTTAAGTTATCGTTTTGCAGAGATGATTTTTGGTTTAGTCCATTATGAATGGAAAATAAACCATATACTGTTAAAAATAATATAGCAATAATTAATAATATCTCATTCATTAATGGATATTTATTTAATAAAAAATGCACACTACTTATACTTAAACTAATTAGTATTAGATCCGATATAAAACAAATAAAAGCACTATAATAACTATATTCTCTTTTCACTCCTTGCTTAATGATAAATATATTTTGTGCTCCAATAGACATTATTATGCTTAATCCGAGAAATAACCCTAGCATAAAAGCCATTTTTTCACCTCCAGAATTATGTTAACCTAAGTTGTAGATAAAAAACATTTAATAAATTGTTAACATCTAACTTTCTATTTGCCGTCATTGCGAATCACTTTTAACCACCCCACATGAAAACCTGATTGAGTCATTCCCTCAAATTAATTAGCTAATCTTATAGAGAACCTTGAAATAAGAACAATGAATTATTATTATATCCCATTAGTATCGCTAATGAGGGTTGTTCATGTTAGATTATCGTGGCTTAGAGGCATTATATACCGTGCTGCAAATGCAAAGCTTTGAAGAAGCAGCAAAAAAATTACATATTACCCAATCGGCAGTATCACAAAGATTAAGAACTATAGAACAATATTTTGGTGAGCCTTTATTAATCCGCCTGCTACCTTATCAAGCGACAGAATTTGGGGATTATTTGTTAAGCCATTTTAAACGCATTCGGATGCTTGAAGATGTTCTTTCTTCACAATTAACAGCTAAAAAAAACAGTCCAAATATTTCTATTGCTATTAGTCGTGATTGTTTAGAAACATGGTTTATGGAAATTATTGAAGAAAATGATATTTTTAAAAAATTCTATTTAGAAATAAGTGCTGATGATCAAGAAGTTACATTACAGTATTTAAAAAAAGGTTTAGTTTCAGCCTGTGTTTCAACAGCAAATAAACCCATACCTGGCTGTAAAGCAATATTTTTAGGATATATGGATTATATATTAGTTGCCTCACCAAAATTTAAAGAGAAATATTTTTCTGGCACTGATCATAAAGCAAATCTCATTAATGCTCCGGCTGTTATTTTTGATTTAAAAGATAAACTTCATGACCGCTACTTAAAATATTTTTTTAACATTGATGAAGAAAAACAATCGTATCATAGAATTCCATCAGTGAAAGTGTTTAAGCAATTTACTCAAAAAGGTTATGCTTATGGTTTGATCCCAAAAATTGATATTATCCATGAATTGAAAACAAAACAATTGATTGCACTTTATCCTACAAAAATTTGGGAAATGCCCATTTATTGGCATTGTTGGACGATAGAACCTGATATTTATAAGACTTTTAATAATACCATCATTACTAAAGCACAACTGAAGTTAAGACAAAAATAAGAAGGTATGATTATGCAAAACTGCCCATGTGATTCAGGTAAACCCTACTCTGATTGTTGTGGTTTGTTTATTGCTTGTAACAATTCTCCCGCTACACCTGAAGAGTTAATGCGTTCTCGCTACACAGCTTATACTCAAGCAAATATTGAATACATTATGTTAACGATGAGAGCTCCGGCTAGCAATAATTTTGATGCTGAAGCGGCACGCAAATGGGCACAGAAAGTCAAATGGATTAAATTGGAAATTAAAAAAACATCGATTCATAATACTATAGGCTATGTTGAGTTTGTTGCTTATTTCAATGAAGAAAATACAATGAAAACTATGCATGAATTAAGCGAGTTTCACTTGGATAAGGGCAAATGGTATTATGTTGATGGAAAAAATAGTAAACCAACTTCTTCTATTGCCCATCCAAAAATAAAAAGAAATGATCTGTGCCTATGTGGCAGTGGAAAAAAACATAAAAAATGCTGCGGCCAATGATTTATAACTTTAGTTTAATTATGCCTCTTTTTCAGCTATTATTCCGAGGAGCCGTTTTTTCGATGAGAGATCTCCTTAAGCAGTAAAAGATCTCCCTCGCAAAAAACAGCTCTTCGGGATAAAACCTGGGAAGTCTAAAATTTGAAACATAGGGAGTATTATGAAAGATTTTATTGTAGGCCTTCCAAAGGCTGAATTACATATCCATATTGAAGGAACATTAGAACCAGAATTAATGTTTACCTTGTCAAAACGCAATAACATTAAATTGCCATTTCAATCTATTGAGGAAGTTCATCAAGCCTATCATTTTCATAATCTAGCTTCTTTTTTAAGCATTTATTATCAATGTGCCAGTGTGCTCATTGAAGAACAAGATTTCTATGATCTCACTTTTGCTTATTTGCAACTGGCCAATATACAAAATATTCGCCACATTGAAATTTTTTTTGACCCGCAAACACACACGAAACGAGGAATAAGTTTTGATACTGTTATTCACGGTATTCATAGAGCATTAGTCGATGCTAAGAAAGAATTTAATATTTCGTCACATCTTATTATGTGTTTTTTACGTGACTTAAGCGTTGATTCGGCTGCTGAAACTTTGCAAAGTGCCTTAGCTTTTAAAGATTGGATTATTGCTGTTGGTCTTGATTCAGCAGAAATGCATAATCCACCAAATAAATTTACCCAAGTATTTAATGATGCACGGAAAAATGGTTTTTTAACTGTTGCTCATGCAGGTGAAGAAGGACCGCCAGAATATATATGGGAAGCACTGAATGAACTAAAAGTTAAACGGATTGATCATGGTGTCCGTTGCTTGGAAGATCCTATTTTAGTAGAAGAACTAGTTGAGCGCCAGATTCCACTCACTGTTTGTCCAGTATCCAATATTAAGCTGCAAGTTTTTAAGACGATGGCTCATCACACAATAAAAAAAATGTTGGATAAAGGCTTACGAGTTACAATCAACTCTGATGATCCTGGATTTTTTAAAGAGAATTTAAATAATAACTTTATTGCTGTGCAGGAAGCATTTGGCTTTAGTAAGCAAAACCTATATCAATTTGCCAAAAATTCATTTCTAGCAAGTTTTATTTCTCCCCCAGAACTACAAAAATTTCTTAATGAACTAGACGATTATTATGCTAATTCACAATAAAACCTTTAACTATATGGAGCATCCATGAAATTTCAAGCCTTAACTTTAGTTAGTTTATTAATTATCGGCACTTCTTGTTACGCTACTAATACTCCCCCAGTAGAAAATATCTTAGCACCAACAGCTCCAAAACCTGATGGAGCTTATTCTCAAGCGACCCGCGTGGATTTGCAGAAAGGCAAGCTCATTTTTATTTCAGGTCAAGTAGCTGAAGATCCTAAGACCGGAAAACTATTAGAAGGCGATATCCACACCGCTACACATCAAACACTAGATAATATCGGGGCTATTTTAAAAGCAGCTGGAAGTGACTGGAAATATGTGGTTCGTATGGATGTTTTTCTTAAAAATTTCAATGATTGGGCAGGGATGAACGAAGAATATGTAAAACGTTTTCCGAATGGAGTTTATCCCGCAAGACAAGCAGTTCAAGTTGGCATGGAAAATCGTATTGAAATTTCCTGTATTGCGTTTGTCCCCAATAAGACGGTAGCATCTAAAAATACAGCGAACAAATGAAACCTGCGATTTTATTTTAACTAATACCATAGCCGGTTTATTTATTGAAACTGCCGCCATAACCTGATGAAATGACAACAGGATCACAAAATGGCAAATTTTCATTTTCTGGAATGGCTGTTTCCTTAATAAGATCTGCATTAACTTCGGCAACTGCTTCTTCATCGACGTCGCTTGATTGAGGTCGTTTTGTTTTATTTTGAGAGTAAGTCGAAACATTGTTGTCGGGCAAAAGTGTCTCTGATGGATTAAAAAAATTAGGTGATTTTGTTGTTGTGTTTTTTGGTGGCTTAATCTCTGATTCAGGCATTTTATGCCATAGTGAAAGATGTTGTTTACTAATAAAAATTTCTTTTGCTTGGGCTTGTTCTATGAGGATCATGAAAATAGGCCATTGTTTATTATCGATCGCGTAATCAATAGGCGTTTTTTGGAATATATGATCTTTAGTATTAGGGTTTGCCCCTTTAGTTAAAAGCTCATTAACCATTGCAAGATCACCTTTTAAAACAGCATAATGCAACGGCGTTACTTTTCTGTTACCCCTGATATTAATACTAGCTTCATTAGCGATGAGGCATGAAAAAATAAGCCATTTCTTTTCTTTTGCTGCATAATCGATGGGTGTTTCACCAAAATTATCTTTCGCAGCGATGGTTACGTTTTTTTCTAAAAGTTTTTTTACAGTTTCCACATCACTGCATTCCACGGCAAGATGAAGCAATGTCTTTTTCCTACAACCTATCTGCATATTTAGATCTACTTCTCCATTTATCAATGCGTTGACAAGAAACTGAAATATTTTGTGGGAATTGGTTTCAATGGCGACTTTCGTTGCATATTCAATCGCAGTTGTATCATTTTCATTTTTTATTGTGACGTTAGGACATAACTCTGGAAATTTTTCAATAGCTGCCAAATTATCGGCGCTGATCATTGCAAAGAGTTCTCGAAGAATACCCATGTTATTTCTTTTAGCCTTGTACGTAGAATATTTTTCCTCTTTGAAAATAAGATTGGAACTGATAAATACCGCTGAGAAATAAATAAAAGTTCGTACGGCAAACCGCTTTGGTATAAATTTAATTAATTTATTATTGGTTAATAATAAATCATCTATCATTAAGGTTTTATTAACTAATGGTAGCAAAAGAAAGAAAATACTCAGAAGAAATGGTAAATGGGGAAATGGATAGATTTAGATAGTTACAAAGTGTTTATCGTAGCAACTGACTTATGGAATACAATTCATAAAGTCAACATAGAGTAGATTAAGCTGAGTGTTTCCCAGCTAAAAATATGCTGAGATAAGTTTTATGAAGCCCAACAAGAATGAAGCAATGTCTGTTGAGCTTCGCAACTTAGCCCAACCTACCCTCTTGTAAAATTAGAGAGTTGGCATTACCCCTTATTTATTGGCCAAAAACTGTAACTTTCAATTGCTAGACTTTATATCTCGTATATAATTTGGCTACTTTAAAATTAATGAGGAGGGTTTATAGTGCGTTTATTCTTAACAACATTAGTGGTTATTTCATCTGTTGCCACTCTTTCGGGTTGCGCTACCGATTGGGTGAATAATGGTTACTCAGGTTATGAGGCACCTACTGGTTCTGGTTATTATGGTGGGCAAACATCTAATGGATCTGTTTATTCTGGTGGGCAAACATCTAATGGACCGACTTATTCTAGCACTCACCCCTCTAATGGAAAATATGCTGTAAAGCCACAGCAACAGAAGCAAGATACGCAACCATCACAGTACTCAAGTCAACAAACATCAAACTAAAAATTTGGTCCTAAATATTGTAAAAAAATACCCCGATTAAAAATCAGGGTATTTTTTATATCTTATAATTAACAACTAACTAAGTTTGCCCCGGCATTGGTGACATAAATAAAACCAAAAGGACAGACAGACGAGTTATTATAAATAACATTATTTGGGGTTCCGAGTGCCAGCGTAACATAGTTATTTTGAATATCAACAGGACTTGTAATATAGCCAGTACTATTCGGATCGACGTTTTGATTAATGGGGTTCAAAATGAATACTTCAGTGCCAGATGCATTAACTACTCGAATATAAACTCCGTATCCATAAGTACCTTTGGCTGCAGCAACGGCCTTACCAGGAGCTTGAGAACCTTTATAGTTTGCTGTGACATTTTTGTTACTACTAGCCGCAAAAGCAACCCCTACTACTGTAAGGCTTAAAATAAGCGCTGGAAATACTTTTTTAAAAAATTTCATTGTTAATTCCTCATAATTAGTTTAATTTTTATACTCCACACGAGCAAAAAGTGCAAACTTTCCTTGTGGTTAAAATAGTACCTCTTGAATATAATGGTGTCAATTTCAATTGATAAATTATGGTGCGAAGAAAAATATCCAAATTATGTTAAGCTATCGCCTCTATAAAACCAACATAAAGGAACATTTTATGAGCAATAAAACCTCGGAGCATGGAGAATTTTGTTGGAATGAGTTAATGACTCCCAATGTAAAAAAAGCCAAAGAGTTTTATAGTGAATTATTTGGCTGGGAAACCCATGATCACGACATGGAGCACATGACTTACACCATGTTCAAAGCTGCTGGTAAAGACATTGGTGGCATGATGCAAATACCAGCAGGTCAAGAACAACAAATTCCGCCACATTGGATGAGTTATATTTATGTCCATGATTTAGATGCAACCGTAGAAAAAGCAAAATCGCTCGGAGCATTAATAAAAGTTGATAAAACGCAAGTAGGTGATTTTGGTCGTTTCGCTATCATTGAAGATCCTACGGGTGCGCACATTGCAATGTGGCAATCATTGAAGGAATGTTAGTTTGATAGGGTAGATTAAAATGCTCTAAATCTACCTATTGATGGCGTCATTGCGAGCCCCACGCTTTTTGCTTTTGGTGGGGCGTGGCAATCCCAGGCATTAGATCTGGCAATCCAGTACATGTAACCCAACAAACCCCACATTCTTAGTCTATCTACTACTTATTATTGCCGAAGAAAGTGGCAGCGCTTAACTAATTGACCCATTTGATCCGCTTTGAGTTTTCTTTCTTCTTTAAGAATCTTAGAAACCGGAGATTAGCTATCAATCTCTGAGAGAGCTTTAAAGCAGCCTGATTTTTAGTCCTACTATATTCAACATGTGTCCATATTTGCTGAATACTAGGGGCCTGTGCATCGTAATCAACGTGAGTTATGGATATAACGATATTTAACTGTAACTTCTCAGTTGCCGTCATTGCAAGTCCTACCTTCATTGCGAGCCCCACGCTTTTTATCCATAACTCATGTTAGTCAATTATTTCGTCATAAGTGTCAATACATTTTAAATACAATTAGTAACCTTTGACACCTGCAAAGTTGACTGAACCAGTCAACTTGTACATTTTTTACTTGCAATGTCATATTTGACAACTTAATATACACCCACTTATGGGCAAATAAAAACTACCCTTCTTACTTTTATAGCGAATATTAAAGAGACTTACTATGCACAAACAGCAAAAACAAACCATTTTTTTAAACAACGGCCTAAGAGAAGGTGATGAAGCCATCCGCCTGCAATTTGAGCAAGCAATAAAAACCAATAACATAAAGACAGTAGAGAAACTATTAAAGCAAAAACCCGAACTCAGTACTTTATCGAATATTAGCACTCACGAAACAACCTTTTATTTTGCGATTAAAGCTTTGGCTAACTACCGTAAAACTCACGCTTATCCTACCTCACCAATTCCTCTCTTAGATACTTTACTTCAATATGGGGCCAAGATTAATCAAAAAAATATCAATGGCAATACCCCTCTTCATGAAGCTATTAATGCCGGAGATCTGCCATTAGTCGTCTATCTCATCAGTCATGGTGCTGATCTCTCTGCACCAAACAACACTTTGCAAACCCCTTTGCATTGTGCCGCTATGCAAAAAAATCCGGCATTTATGGCGGCATTAGCATCGGCTTTGAGTTCGATAAAGACTTATTCATTTCAAGATACTAGTGGAGACACCCCTTATGAATTAGCCAATAGAACCAAAAATACGGCTGTCGTTGCTTTTTTAGAAGCACATCTTGCAAATACTGACATTTTACCTACGGTGGAAAATCCTACACAAAAAGAAATTACGCTTTTCAAGGAAAAAAATAAACAATTTCTAGCACTAGGCAAATTTTTATTAAGCAATGAA
>Ga0351890_10045_pt2 | contig 47598 bp, 34 predicted proteins | sample TotcelFGM3001M15_FD_206743 | JGI IMG/M metagenome (GOLD analysis project Ga0351890, IMG submission 206743) | Enriched cells from coal bed in the Powder River Basin, Montana, United States - Total cells FGM rep3 HSBNCT.FGM.300.1.M15 ...
AATGGATACTCCTTCAGGGGAGTAGGAATAAAGACATCCTCGCCGAGATCGGAAAAGAGCGGCAGTTCTTTCACAGCCGCATGATCAAGCAATCCATGAAAAGTAAAATCCCGCCGCTTAAGCATGCTTCCATTGACAGGCGACCATTCAGAGAAGACGATTGGCTTTGAGTTATCGCCTACCGTCTTGAGCGAAAGCGCATCGCCGTGGATGATATTGCGGTCAAGAATGTACCGGATTGATTCACGGCAGTTATCGTTTGTCTTATTCTTGAACAATCGTAAATATTTCAAATCAAATATCCCGAAAAGCCGCTGACGGCATTGCTGGATGTTGTCTTCCAGAACATCTATGCCGTAAATGGACGAAACAGCCAGCACGGCATAACGTTCGTAATCCAACTGGCTCTTGCCATAGCGTTCCTCGACGATTCGCAGTTTACGTTCGAGAATTTCCGACAGAAAATTGCCGGTGCCGCAGGCCGGCTCCAGAAAGCGCGAGTCAATCCTTTCCGTCTCCTGCTTCACCAGATCAAGCATGGCATTGACTTCCCGCTTGCCGGTCAATACCTCGCCGTGATCGGCTACTCGCTTTTTTGATTTAACCTGTGTTTCCATGAATCCCCTATCTGAATTTTCTCGATTATCGTCTGAAGTTTCATCATTTCATAAAAACCAAAAAGTGAAAATACATTCTTGAATCAAGGGAATAAAGGGGACAGTCCTATTTATTCCTGCTTCGCGCTTTATCGTAAAATAGGACTATCCCCTTTATTTACTACTTTCTTTATCTATTCCTGGTGCACTTGCAAGTTGAATGTACCGGGGTACCTCTGTTCCTTTATCCCCCCTTTGTTGTTCTTTTGCCTAATAGTTTGCTCTGTAAAATTCTTCTCACTAAGAGGACGGTTGGTGTATTTATGTTTTCAGTAACTGACAATGCTTGAAGCGCTATCGCCTTAGCTTCTGATGTACAAACATCTATTTCAGCGATTGCAAGATTCAGTATTGCAGCGGCCTGCAAATCAGTTTTCCCTTGCTGCCTAAACTTGCGGATAACTTCAGTATAGCTTTCACGGCCCTTTGTAACATTTTTACTCTTGATCTCATATAATCCTATGGTTGCCAAAGCAATTAGATCTGCTTCAGTCTCACCTTCAGGATATATCTTTTTTATATGCTTGCTCGCTGACTCAACATCACCAATCCTTAACAAAGCATAGCAAAGATTATTCAGAATTATTTTGTTGTTTGGATCTATTGTTAACCCTCTTTCGGCTATGTCCACACCTATTTCTGGCTTATCAGCATTACACGCAATGCACGTACCAACAATAAATGGATATTTAGAATAAGGTTCCTCCAATTCCCATTCTTGTGCAGCTTCGATTGCTTCATCTAATTTTAATTCGTTGTAGTTTTGCCACGTATATGCTTCTGGGCTCCGCGAATACTCTAAATCAGCTGATTCTTTTAACCCGGGAAGTTTGTTTCTTATTATCCACTCTGCATGTGTTATTACACTTTCGCTTGGATTTTGCCAAGCAAGCTTCAATTGTTTTCTTGCTTTATGATCATTACCTGATTCTAGTTCAAGATTACCGTAACTCTCAAGGAGTTCAGAGAAATGAAATAACTGCTCATGAGATAAAGCATTTGGTATCAATTTTTTTATAGCAGGCGTACTTCGCATAGATATATTTGCAACATTAATTTCTGTTGCTTTAATCCATGGATCAAAATGTGATTTTGATGCCCTGTTAATATAATACCAAGCACTTTCATAATCACCAATATGAAGGAAAAACCTAACAGCACTCCTTACAATGAAACGATCATGAGGTGCAAGTTGGAGGGCGACAAGCGCAGCTCTTTTCGCCTTTGTCTTTAGCCCTTTAATTGTGTATGCACGCGCCAACTCTATCCATGCTATTGCGTCGTTATGATATCGTGAGGTCCACTTCCTGATATTAGCAATATGGACATCTGTTCCTGTAACTTGTCCATTCTCGACACCCACAGTTAGTATTCTGTCAGCAAGTTTTGCAGATAGGACATCCACACCACCATTTTCTTTAATATATCTTGCCATGTCGCATGACAATTGCGAATTGCCAATAATAATTCCGGCACCCATAAGACGGCATGCCATATGGGATGATGGACTTTTTATGAATTCTTTCAAATCAGATTCAATACCATCCTTCGTAATGTTATTGATTACGAGAGGTTTCTTCTTTGATACTACCAATTCTCCCGCTTGCACTGCTTTGTCATATTCCAGCCATCTGGGAATAATGCGGCTTCTATTATTTTCCTGATGATTATTCATTGCTTATACTTTATGAAAGTTTGGCAAGGCGATCCATTATGGATATATAGCGACCAAGAGAATATTGAGGTAAACTGGAACTAAACTTCGTGCCCCTGGGTATGCCGCGCATTTCAGGTACCGGATGTGTTAGTTGTTCTATTATTTCAATTAGGGATATTTTCATGGCTGCTGGAATTCGGTCTTTAACATCGTCAATAGCCTTATAATACGCTTTCATTAGATGGGGCTTGACATCCTCAAATGAGCCACCAAAATTCATTGGTTTATAGATATCTGGTAGATTTGCACCTAATAGCCAGAGAAAATTTAAGTCCGTAAATAAGTATGTTATTATTCCTCCCGCCATGAATAAATCGGCGCCTAATCTTCTAGTTTCCCAATTTGGACTAGAGTATCGATATAAAAGTTCGATGGGTGCATAAGTAAAATCGCCACAATGGACATCCTTGTCCCATAAGGGCGATCTACTATCGAATTTAGTTGCGTTACCGAGATCAGACAGTTTAGATATCTCATGTCCGAAGATTAAAATATTAGATGGCTTAATATCCTGATGAACAATTTTTTCCTTATGTAGCTGTGATAGGCCAACAAGTAACCCATGAATTACACCCAGTTTCCATTTTAAATTAATTTTTTCCTTCGAGACCATATTTTTAAGACTATCAGTCGCCGTCTCAAAGATCAAATATGGTACTGGGAAAATTTCACTATCTTCTTTATATTCACCGTGCGCAATTGCTGTTACAATTCTCGACATTCGTTTTTCTTTACAGAATTCGAGTAAATCTTTTTCGTAGTTATAATTTGCTGTCAAATCTTGCAATAGATCAGTTGAACTTCTTCCGTGATTTAAGGTATTAAATGCATATTGGTAATTAATGGCTTTCAGGAATCCAAATCTATTATTCTCTGTATTCTGAACCTCATAACAACTTGAAAAAACACCACTGTTATCCTCTGGTGTTTTTATCCTTTTTTTAAGGATTATCCATGTACCTATTGTTTTTCCTTCGAGCCTTGAAGCCAACGGGGTATCTATCATTAGAGAAACCATCAGTTAAAATATCGTGATTTTTTGTGATGCGTTGCAAATAATACTACTTCTGAATTACAATGCAAGAATAAAAATTCGGTGAATAGCAGATAGGGAAGAAAAGGGGACAACGGTTCCATTTTTTGTCGTTCATTCACTTCTTATAAGCCCGCACATTCATGGCTTTCCACTCAAGAAGCGGATGGCGTCGGATACGATGTGGCATTCGGCTGTGCTCCAGGTAAAGAACTACTTGTTTCCGGTTACCATAACCCGCAAATTTCTTGCGGGTTATGAATGGACTCGTCAAGTATCATTTCTGGATCGGTATGACATGACCGATCTTGCGATCGGAAATCCGGGAATTTCATTTTTATTTTCCTCGCATAAACCCCGGCCAGACGAGGTTTTTTTCATCCACAACCAGAAGCCCCTGTTCACGAAGTCCGCTCAGGTCGCGCTGTTTGGTTTTGTCGCCCAGTTTCGCATAAAGCGCTTCAAACCAGGGCGCTCGGCGCAGTTCATCAAGCTTCAAGGGCTTATTTCGCTCCATAATCTGCGTCATAATGGCGTATTGGCGCAGATTGATTTCCTTTATGTCCCGCAGATGCTTGATGCGTGTTTCGAATAAAAGCAGTCCGACAATGGCGTTTACCCGATCATGCAAACGGTTGATGCCGGCCAGCATGCCGTCAAGGTGAAACAAGACGAAAGGCGTGTTGGGGAATATCGTTTTTTTATCCGCCCGTTTGCGGCAAAGATTGAAAAGTGCAAAGTAGGGATCGATCCGCTCCAGATAGTAGCGGGCCATGGCGAAAGGCGCATAGCGAAAACCGGCTCCATGAAGCAACGTTGCTTCGAGTACGCGGCCGACGCGCCCGTTGCCGTCCCAGAACGGATGAATCAATTCAAAATAGTAATGCACCAGCGGCGCGCGGATCAGCGCCGGTATTTCCGCCGCAGCCAGTTCATTGTGCCATGCCGTCAGATGATGAAGTAGAAGCTCAATGTCGCCGCCATATTGCGGCGGTTTATAAACGCCGCCATGCGCCGCGTCACCGACGCGGGTAACAATATTTTTAGGGTTGTTCCGTATCAGGCCGGGTCGGTTGTATGGATGAGAAAGACCATCTGTGATCGCCGCGTGGAGCTGCTTCATAAAATCGACGGACAGGCGCCAGGAACGATCCCCTGTTGAATGTTGCGCAAGATCATAGGCGCCCTTGATGTTGACGGCGCGTCGCTGCTCTTCAGCCTGCACCTGCGCAGGGTCTATATCGAGGGCGTTTTTCGTTTCTTCTTCAGTAAGCGTGCCCCCTTCAATGCTGTTGGTGCTGAAAATGCTGCTGACCAGAACCTCCTGCTCCAGGCGGTTGGCCACCTGGGAAAGAGGAGAACTCATGAACCGTAGCTGTGCATCGGCAACACGCTGCATAAGCATTTCCACCGCATGGCCGTCCACACCGGTTTGAAAGGTAAAGGGCCCGAACCGGGAAGTTTCAATCGTTCTGGTAAAATCACCCGATGATATTTTGTCTCCAGAAATGTCCATATTCATGTCCGGCTATATTATTTAGTAACGCTTTATAAATACAGCATGTTTATAATTAATCAAGGGAAAATTTCTTAAAATATGTCCACGTATTGTTAGGTAAATCAACTGGACCCCAATACTCAAAACACACAAATCGAGACCTTTGAATTTTATCATTTCGAGGAGCAAAGCGTACGCCTGATGTCATTTCGAAGGAGCGAAGCGACGAGAAATCTTAATGTTCGTGAAGAGTTACGGATTTCTCCCTTCGGTCGAAATGACAATATTGGCAGTAATTCAAAGGTCTCAAATCATTTGCGGGTTTTGAGGCGTCCAACCTTTTTACGGGGAAACAGCCGTTGATTTGTTTATGAAGCTATAATTGGATTTCCAGCCCGTCATAGGCCAGATAGATTTCCAGTTCGGAGGAGGCGTCCAGTATTGTAAGATATTTACGGGTGTCCAGAAGGAACTTATCGAGCGCGTCGTCGTCGAGAGTATGCTCGTTGTGAAAAAGACACAAGCGCCGGACGCCGGCTGTCGTCGCCATTTCCACGCCCACCAGGTTGCTGGAGTGACCCCAGTTTGCCTTGGTATCGACCGCATCGAGGAAACTGTATTGCGCATCAAAAATTAAGAGATCGGCATTTTCGAAAAATGCGACAAACTCGCGCTGTTCATCCCGTGCGTCTTCCTTGTGCTCCGAATCGGTTGAATAGACGACTTTTTTATCCTGGTGGAGAAAACGGTAACCGTAAGAATTTCCCGGATGATTCTGCTGGATGCAGGCGACATTGATTCCGGCAACATCGTATGTTCTGCCGGGCTCAAGACTATGGAAGCGGATATCGGCTCTCATGGCCTGCAGGGGCACGGGAAAGCAGGGCGCTTCCTGCTGCCGGATAAAAATCTGCTCGAGATCGGCATGTCCTCCATAAATGTGGATATGATTGCCCGGCAGAAAGGCGGGCGTAAAAAAGGGAAATCCCTGAATGTGATCCCAGTGCGGATGTGACATAAAGATGTGAAACGTGTCGGGCAGGTTCTTCTGTCCGGACATTTTGGCTTTCATATAAGCATTGCCGAAATCTCTCAGTCCCGTTCCCGCATCGCAAAGAACATATTCTTCCATGCCCCGCAGCTCAACGCAGGAGGTGTTGCCGCCGTAACTTCCCCGAACCGGAAACGGCAGTTCATTCCGGATGAAGGTTTTAATCGCCTCGTCCGTTTCCAGCGGATAGGCCCGTGAAGCCTGAACGGCTTTGAAGATTTTCGCCTCGATCGCCTGACGGGTGATGGATGCGGGCAAAGACCCCCTGGTCCCCCAGAAGTAAACCTGCATAAATTCCCTCCTGTCTCCTTAATACCATTTATTTTATTGCAAAGAAATTGCTATTTTGCCATAGTGGCCGCCCGGTTTTTGTGGCGCCCGGGGAAGTTGTACAAAGTTCTCATCGTGGAGAGGCGATCGCAAGCAGTGGGGCGGTAGATGAAAAAAAACAGCACAAAAAACGCGATTGTTTTTGCTTTATGGCTCTTCTTCGTATTATCCGGATGCTCCGGGAAACCGGATAGCCGGCCCGTCCTGAACAGTCCGGCGCAGATGAATGCTCCGGAATATACCATTGGCGTGCCGCAGGGCACGGCCGCGATGTCCGTTGTTGAGAAAAATTTTCCGAATTGCAAGATCGAATACCATGCTTCCATTCACGATGGCTACCTGGCCGTCAAATACGGGAAAATCGACGCTTTCGCCTTTGACCGGCATGCGCTGGAATATGTCGTTGCTCATAATCCGGATCTGGCCTTGATGGACGAAAAAATCGGGGAGGAATCCATTGTTGTCGGCGCCGCGCCGGCACGAACAGATCTGATTAAAAAGGTGAATGCCTTTATTAAAAGTTACCGGGCGGACGGAACCTATGCGGATATGTATAACCGATGGCTTATGAGAAAAAACCTGAAAATGCCCGGTCTGCCGGAACCGGAGCATCCCGCCATGACGCTCACCATCGGGACGGATGGACGCAATGAGCCGATGAATTATTATGCCGACGGTCAGTTAACCGGTTTTGATATTGAATTTGCCAAACGTCTCGCTCTTTTTCTAAACGCGAAATTTATCTATAAGACGATTGAGTTTCCCGCCATTGTCACCGCCGCGGCAACCGGCAAAATTGATCTGCTGATAGCGAATCTGAACGCGACACCCGAACGCCGGAAGATGATGCTTTTCTCGGACACCTACGTGGACTCGGAAGTCTGTTTTCTCGTCCGGAAAAACAGGCTTTCTCCAAGGACGGGAAGCGGGATTACGGATGTTGCCCAGCTTGCCGGGAAGAAGGTCGGAATCGTCACCGGTTCAACTTACGACAATGTGCTGAAAAGTCGGGTTCCCGGGGCTGTTCCCGAATATTTCAATAATTTTTCGGACCAGACGGAGGCGGTCAAGACAGGGAAGATTGCCGGTTTTCTGGTGGATGAGCCGATGGCGCGGGATATCATGAACCATACCTCCGGCTTGGTCTGCCTGAAAGAATTGCTGACGTCGGACGGTTATGCGTTCGCGTTTCCGAAAAACCAGGCGAGGCTGCAAAAGGAGGTGAATGCCGCATTGAAAGAGATGCGGCATAGCGGCGCGCTGCAGGAGATAGAAGCCAGGTGGTTCGGCGGGGATGAATCGGCCAAGGTTCTTCCGGATCTCAGGACCGAAGGCCAGAACGGGGTAATCCGGTTAGCCACAAACAGCGGCATGGCGCCGTTTGCCTACATGAAACATGGAAAATTGGCGGGCTATGACATCGAGATTGCCAGGGTCATCGCCTCGAAACTCGGCCGGACGCTCGAGATTGTCGATATGGATATCGCCGCGATTATTCCTTCACTGATCACCGGCAAGAGCGACATGGCCGCCTGCGGCATCACCATCACCGAAGAGCGGGCCCAGTCGGTCCTTTTCAGTATTCCCAACTACAAAGGCGGTATCGCCGTCATGGTGGTGGCGGGTGACGGCGTTCCGGAAAGCGCAGACGGCGGTGGTTTGTGGCCCGGTCTGATCCGGAGTTTTAAAAGAACCTTCCTGGTTGAAGACCGCTATAAACTGGTTTGGCAGGGATTGTGGGTGACGATTGTCATTACCATTTTTTCGGCAATCTTCGGCACGGTGCTGGGATTTGCCATCTGTTTAATGCGCCGGGCCAAAACAAGATGGGCCAATATTCCGGCGAAAATTTTTATCCGAGCCATTCAGGGAACGCCGATTGTCGTGCTCCTGATGATTTTATACTACGTCATCTTCGGCAGCCTGGATATTAACGCGATTCTGGTGGCGGTGATCGGTTTTTCCATTAACTTTGCCGCCTATGTGTCGGAGATGATGCGCACCGGCATCGACGCGGTGGACAAGGGACAGCATGAAGCGGCTTACGCCATCGGTTTCAGCCGGTTCCAGGTTTTTGAAAAGATCACCTTCCCGCAGGCAGCCCGGCATGTCCTGCCCGTCTTCAAGGGCGAGTTCATTTCCATGCTCAAGATGACGTCGGTGGTCGGCTACATCGCCATACAGGATTTGACCAAGATCAGCGATATTATCCGCAGCCGCACCTACGAAGCCTTCTTTCCGCTCATTGCCACGGCCCTGATCTATTTTGTGATTGCCTATGCGATGGCCTGGCTGTTGTCGCGGGTGGAGATTCGGGTGGATCCGAAGCGCCGGAAAAGAGTCGTGAAAGGCGTGGTGCATCCATGATCAGCGTGAAGCATTTATCCAAACACTTCGGCAGTCTGATCGTCTTGAAAGACGTGAATGCCGAAATTGAGAAGGGAGAGGTGATTTCCGTCATCGGTCCGTCCGGCAGCGGGAAGAGCACTTTTCTGCGCTGCCTCAATTTGCTGGAGACGCCGACCGGCGGCGAAATCGTCATTGACGGGATCAACCTCCTGGACAAGAAGACCAACGTCTTTCAACTGCGCCGGAAGATGGGCATGGTCTTTCAATCCTTCAATCTTTTTTCGCATTTGATGGTGATTGAAAACATCATGCTCGGACCGGTCCATCTTTTAAAGATGAATCGTCAGGAGGCTTTTGAAGAGGGCATGAAACTGCTGGCGATGGTGGGGCTGGCCGAAAAAGCCTACGCCTACCCCGACGAGCTGTCGGGCGGACAAAAACAGCGGGTGGCCATTGCCCGGACGCTGGCCATGAAGCCGGAGATTGTATTGTTTGACGAACCGACGTCCGCGTTGGACCCGACGATGGTGAGCGAAGTGCTGGCGGTCATCCGCAAACTGGCGGCCGACAGCATGACGATGATGATCGTCACCCATGAAATGAAATTTGCGCGGGACGTCTCCACGCGTGTTTTATATATGGACGAGGGCGTCATCTTTGAAGAGGGGACGCCCGACCGGATATTTGTCAATCCGCGGAGGGAAAAGACGCGCGCGTTCATCCACCGCATTAAAACCTTTACCTTTGAAATCAGATCCAGCGCTTTTGACTTATATGCCTTGAACGCGGGCGTTGAGACGTTCGGACGAAGACAGTTTCTGGCCGAAAAACAGATTTATAATATTCAACTGGTGCTGGAGGAATTAATTCTCAACAAACTTCTTCCGCGACTCGGACGGCAGGTTGATATCACCGTCACGGTTGGTTCTTCGGAAGAAAGCCATGCGATCGAGCTTACGATCGCCTACGCCGGTGAACCCTATAATCCGTTTGAAGACGCGGATGATGGCGACGATCTCCCGATGCTCATTGTCCGGAAGCTGGCGACCCCAAGCGAATACGTGTCGGAAGAGGGCAGGAACAAACTGAGACTGACGATGTGAAATGTCAAGAATAAACGGCCTGTTGCCCAAATACCCTTTTCGCTTGCCTAAAATCGTTTTGGATAAATTTAAGGCTTGCGGAAGGCTTTGACAAAACTCGCCTTCGTCTCAAACAGTTGTCATTGCTGATCTTCCACTTCGCCTTGATTTATATAACAAAACGATTTTAACCTGAAGGTCACAAGCAATGGCCGCTCGAAAGGATATTGTTTGGTCAACAGGCCGTAAAGATTTGACCCTTTTGCTTCCCCTACTCTTTGATGGTAAAACCTTTCTCGCGGAAAAGGCGCAGGCAGGCGTCCGCCGCATCCGGGTCGTAGAGGATGCCTCTGTTTTTGGCAATTTCCTCCAGGGCGGCGGAAAGCCCCACCGCAGCCCGGTAAGGACGGTATGTTGCCATGGCCTCCACCACGTCGGCCACCGCCAGAACCCGGGATTCCAGAAGAATCTGGTCTCCGGCCAGACCGTTGGGATAACCGGACCCGTCCATCCGTTCATGATGCTCCAGCACCATCCGGGCAATGGGCCAGGGAAATTCAATGTCTTTCAGAATATCGTATCCAGATTGCGCATGGGTTTTAATCAGGCTGAACTCCAGGTTACTTAAATTTCTAGGCATGCTGAGGATTTCGGCGGGAACGGAAACTTTGCCGATGTCATGGATGATGCCGGCCATGCGAATGCCTTCGATCTGATTAGGGGAGAGACCCATTTCCGTGGCGATGGCGCGGGAAATATCAGCCACACGGCGCTGATGGCCCGCGGTGTAAGGATCTTTCGATTCCACCACCAGGGCGATGGCCTGAACGGTTCCGCCCAGGGCCTTCCTCAGTTGATCCATGCTGTTTTTCCGATCGGTGATGTCCTGGTTGACCACAATGGCGCCCTGAATCTTCCCGTCATCATTCAACACTGGGGCGGTATAATTAAGGATGACTTTCTTTGTGCCGTCAAAGGCGTCAATTTCCAAGAGCTCATCCATAATGGTCATCCCATTTTTGATGCTATGAACCAGAGCCCAGTCGTCAGGTGCGATTTCCTTGCCGGATGGTAGCCGTCTTGCTTTGAAGACACCATATTCGGACGGTGCTACATGGGGTTCCGCACCCCAAATTTTTACCCCCGCCGGATTGCCACGCAGGAGCTTGCCGTTTTTGTCGGCAAACCAGAGCCCTACGGGAAGAATGTCGAAAATTTTCTGGAGAGTACTCTCTCTCTCCCGCAGCGCCTCATCCATCCGTTTGCGCTCGGTAATGTCTTCGATAATTCCGACCCCTCCGGAAATTCGTCCTCCTCCTAAGTCCATCGGTGCAAAAAGACACCTGATCGGAGTAATTTTTTTTGCTGTTACGGAAGAATAGTCACCTTCATAAAATCCGGGACTCCCCTTCAGTGCATTCTTCACCGCTAAAACAATTTTTTCATTGGGCAGTTTGAGCATGTTGAGACCGATGAGTTTTTCTCGTGAAGATCCAATGATTTTGACGAAATTGTTATTGCAGGCAACAATAACGCCCTTTTCGTCAAATGATAAAAGACCCAGAGGCGAATACTCGAAAATCAAACGATATTTCTCCTCACTTGCCCGCAACTCATCTTCCGCCCGCTTGCGGTCGGTGATGTCTTCAGAGATGCCCATCAGGTATTCGGGTTCTCCGTTCGCGTTTAGAATCGGCACTTTCTTGGTGTGCAGGGTTCGCTTTCCCTTGTGACGGGTCTGAAGGGGTTCTTCCCGGATGTCCACAATTTCCTTCCCGCGCAAAACCTCCCGGTCCTTCTCCGTAAAGAAGTCCGCCTGCTCTTTCGGGAAGAAATCGTAATCGTTCTTTCCCAAGAGGTCGCCTCTGGAATGACCCAGCAGTTCCTCTCCCGCCCGGTTGAACCGGGTGAACCGGAGCTCCCTGGCATCCTTTAGGAAGATCATGTTTGGGATATTCTCGACAATCGAGTTCAGTAATCTATTCGCCCTGTGAATTTCCTCCTCCGCACGCTTGCGCTCCGTGATGTCGTTCATAAAGTTCAGCGTAGCGGGTCTTCCTTTCCAGTTTATCTTGACGGTATCCAAATCTACCCACCGGAAACCACCGTTTTTATGAAGAATTCGGAAAGAATAGCGCCGGGGAATGTTCTCATCCTTGAGGCGTCTGACATACCTGTCCATGACCATGTGGCGGTCTTCCAGGTGAATGAAATCGACAAATGGCCTTGATGCGAGCTCCTCATTTGAATAACCGATGGTCGTGGCTGTCATGGGATTGAGGAACACCACCTTGCCATCCTGGGCAACAAAAATAGCCTCGCCGGCATGCTCAAAGAGGATAAGATATTTTTCTTCAATTTCCCGCAGCTGCTGGTTGGCCGTTTCCAGATCCGACATCTTCTTTTCGAGCTTTCTGAATAGAATTTCATTATACTGTCGAAAATATTCCATTTCTTTACTCAGAGGCCCGCTGACAGGTTGCTTTGCCGTATTTTTCTCTTCCAAGACCTCTTTGAGGATTTTAATCAACAGATCGGGTTCCTGGGGCTTCAGAAGGAATCGCTCCGCCCCGAGGCTCAACGCAAATTTTTTATCTTTCGGTTCCGTATAGGTGGCCGTGTAGAAAACGAAGGGAATATGCTTAAGCTTCTCGTCGGACTTCCACGCCCGGCACAGGGCGTAGCCGTCCATCACGGGCATCAGAATGTCAGAGACAATCAGGTCGGGAGGTTGAGCCTGGGCCTTCTCCAGAGCGTCTTTGCCGTTTTCCGCCGAGAGGACTTCAAAATCACTTGCCTTAAGCAGGCTTTCCAGCAGGTATCGATTTTCAGCATTGTCGTCAACATTGAGAATGCGTGTTGCCATGGCCTGTCCCTCTTTGTGTTACGATTTAATCCCGCTTACGCGGGACGAGCGTTAATTCTCCGCAGCTTGCCGTGATAACCACGTTCATTTCATACCTCGACAGCTTGCTGCGAGGTGGTTGATTCGTTCTATGTGCCGTCGAAGGACGTAAAAGTTAACAAATCTGAGAATTAAAGAAAGCCTTCATCATAACGTTACTGATTTTCAACGTAAAATTGGTAATTGTTTTTCCCCTTCATTTTGACGACATACATGGCCTTGTCGGCATGGGTGATAAGCGTTTGTCCGTCATCGGCGTCATTCGGGTATAAACTGATGCCGATGCTTGCCGTGATGCGTCGTTCCCGCCCCTTCATCGTCAAGGGTTGCGCAATGCTGTTGTTCATTTTGTGGGCCACGGTGGCAACACTGCCGGGATCGGTGACCTCTTCCAACAAGATGACAAACTCGTCTCCGCCCATGCGTGCGGCAACATCGGCTGCCCGCAAATTATTTTTCAATCGCCTGGCGATTTCCTTAAGCAGCTGATCGCCCGCCTCGTGTCCCATGGTGTCGTTGATCTCTTTGAAACCGTCCAGATCGATGAACAGGACGGCGAATTGCTTTTGATAACGTTTTGCGGTCTGGACGGCTTGATGGAGCAGGTGGCCGAACATCATACGGTTGGGCAATCCCGTCAGGAAATCGTGTGTGGCCAGGTATTGGATTTTTTCTTCGTTAAGTTTGCGTTCCGTGACGTCTCGTCCAATCCCTCGAAAGCCGATGATTTCTCCATCCTGGTTGCGCATCGGGAACCCTGAGTTTTCGATGAATCGAATACTTCCATCCTTGTGAACAATCCTGTAGGCGATGTCCCTTTTGGGGTTGCCGGTTTTGTAGATGTTGTCAAAAGCTTCATACACATAGCCAATGTCTTCTTTAGCGACATTGATCCGGAAGCTGGCGCCCATCAGTTCATCTCTTGAATACCCCATCTGGCGGCACATGGTATCATTCATGAAGGTGAAATTGCCGGCAAGATCGACTTCATAATAGGAATCCGCCGTCTCTTCGATAATGGTCCGGTATCTTCCCTCGGATTGACGGATCGACTCTTCCGTTTGTTTGCGCAGGGTGATGTCGGTGTTAAAGCCATGCCAGGTGATGCTGCCGTCAGTCAATTTCTCGGGTGTGGAATGGCCTGAAATCCATCGGACGGACTTACCGGGAATTTGCACGCGATATTCGCATGTCCAGACGGTCAAGTCTGTGGCGGAGCGTTCAATGGAGCTGATGACGTAATCGAGATCTTCGGGCAATATGACTTTGGCGATTGGAGAAAAATCCTCGCGTACGTCTTGCGGCAAGCATCCAAAAAGATCCCTGATCGCTTCGGTGGAAAACGGCACGCAGTAGGTTCCGTCAGGCCGCTTCGTAAACTGATAAATCATTCCGGGCACCCAGGACAAAAGCTTCGTGAATTGGATGTCGCGTTCCCTTAACGCATCCTCCGCCTGTTTATGCTCGGTGACGTTGGTGAAAAAGCCCGCATTGCATTTTGCACCGCCTAAAACAAGAGACGTATTGCTGATATTGGCGTAAAAGATGGAACCGTCTCTGCGTTGGCACGGAATATTGATGGCCCGCGTCTTTTCACCTCTGGCCAGAGCGTCAAACTCAGCCAGCACATGTTTCAGGGACGCTTTGGGGTGAATGTCCTCCACGCTTAATTGCAGCACCTCTTTTTCCTTGCACCCCAGCATCCGGCACATGGCAGGATTGGCGAACAGGAAGTGCTTTGTCTGCAATTCGGCCACAAGGATTCCCTCCGTAGCGTTGGCAAACAGCACTTTGTGTCCGGATTCCGACCCACTTCGCTCCCGGATTTTCTGCTTTAATAAGCCATTCTCCCGGAGCAGTTTCTGATAGGCTTTGGATGGATCATTCATCTGAGTCTCCCCGCATCGATAGGCGATGCCGGATGGAAAAATGGACGATCTGTTCAGTGCATACAAATATTTTTAAGAATCCTGGAGCATGGAAACAAGGTCAGCGCGCACGCTTTTTTGAATTACCGTTTGCCTTTAATTTCTTAAATCAACGAGTTTCAAGGTTTGGCCATAAACTTTTCGGCCAAATTTTACGGCTAATTCCTGAATGACTAAAATATCTTTTTGCGTAAATTTCGGCCCGGCGTCTGTTTTTTCGGCTGTAATTGAAAAACCGTTTGCAGCGTTGCACCCATGCATTCTGTAGGGGTTGGAATAACTGTGTTCAGGTTTATCTTCGTAATCCCGAGAAGTTGTATCGACCAGGCCATCAATAGATGAAACCTTGAGCGCGTAGCCTTCCGTCTTTAACAGGGACGTCAACTCTCTAAGAAAATCGGATACTTTGTCGTAAGGTTTGATTTTCTCAAAAATAAACCAAATCGTGATCCTTTTATGTTCCGTGAAGGGAGGCATATCCGGATCAGAAAATATTTCGCTGAAGCTGCCGTCATGTCCTACCGTGTCGGCAAAATCACCATAAAAACGAAGCCCGAACGCATCAACTTTATCACCGCTCATCCCAAATTTAATCTTGAATACTTTCATGTTTTCTCTTCCCTCTCGTGCATAAATTTTTTATATAACCATGCTCTCTCATCTTAAACCGTTCTGTCTTTATTTTATCACATGCTATGCTGGAATTCTAAATATTTTAATCCCGCTTTGGCCAGACGAGCGTTAATGCTCTTTAAGCTTGCTGCGAGGTGGTTGATCGACGATTAATTGTGTCGGAGGATCTTCCCGTTTTAGTTCGTCCCGGATGGCCAGGCCGATCGTTTCCATCACATAGGGTTTCTTAAGATAGGCGCCTGCGCCCAGTCTCTGGGCCATCCTGACGCGATCCGTCTCAGAAAACCCGCTGACGATGATCGCCTTCTGCTTCGGGTTCATCTCGAGAATCTTCTGGTAAGTCGCCAAACCATCCATTCCCGGCGCCATGATCATATCCAGAACAAGAATGTCCGCCTTGTTGCTTTTCAGGTATTCCACAGCTTCTTCCCCGCTGGAAACGGTATGAACGTCATACCCCAGCTTTTTCAGCAATCCGGCCGCGACATCTCTTTGTTCCGGAATGTCATCAACCACCAAAACAGATTCCCCGCGTCCCCTGTATTGCAAAAAGAGCTCTTTTGGCTGCGGTGCGGTCATTTCATCCCGTGTTACAGGGAAGTAAAGTGTGAAGGTTGTTCCCTCTCCAACTTTCGTTTGAATATCGATGTAGCCATTATGATCTTTTACGGTTCCCCAGACAATAGCCAATCCCAGGCCGGTTCCGCTTCTGCCCATGGTCTTTTTGGTATAAAACGGCTCAAATATTTTTTCTCTCTGCTCGGCAGGAATCCCCATCCCTGTATCGGTTACGCTCAGGACTGCGTAATCTCCCGCCTTGACTTCATCATAGCCCATAATCGCCTTGTCCAGATACCGGTTTTCCGTCCGGATCGTCACCGCTCCTGTTTCGGTAATCGCTTCCGCCGCATTGGACACCAGATTCATCAACGTCTTTTCCAGATGGACAGAGGAACCTTTGATGTTGAGAAGATTAGGATCATATTCCGTCCTGAAGGTTACGCGCGGATGATAATCCCTAATCGTCTCAAAAACCGGTGCCTTAAGAAAACCGGAAGCAATCTGGTTGAAATTAACCACATCCGACACCTTTACCCCCCGTCTGGCCAGCGTGAGAAGATCCTGAATGATGGCGGCGCCTTTCTGTGTGGACTGCATAATTTTTTCAGCGTGGCCTCTAACCTTCTGGTTCTCAGGAATTTCCATCAGCAGCAGTTCCGAATAGCCGGAAAGAACCCCCAGGACATTATTCAAATCATGGGCCACGCCACCGGCCATTCTTCCGAGAACTTCCATCTTCTCCGCGCGCTTCAAACGCTCTTCCAGCTTTCGTTTCTCTTCTTCCGCTTGTTTGCGTTCAGTGATGTCCCTGGATACACCGTGGAGCCCGGTCAAAACACCCCGGTCATTCCGAACCCCGCTGATGATGGTTTCCATCCAGCGGGTTGAGCCGTCCTTATGATAATATTCCAATACCAGTGTCGCGTTCCTTTTCGGATCTCCTTTTCCTTGTTCTTCGAGGGCCAGCTCTCTGGCCATGGCTTCCAACCCGTAAGACAATGAATCCGGCGTCAGTTGTTGATCGACGGTCTGATGCATTCGTTCTTGCTGAGTGAATCCAAGCAATGTCTGTACGGAGGGCGTAACATATAGTGTCTTTAGATTCATGTCCGCCATCCATACAATATCCGTCATTTTTTCGGTCAGAAACCTGTATTTATTTTCGCTTTCCCGCAGCGCTTCCTCCGCCTGTTTGCGTTCAGTGATGTCTTCAAACACAACACAAAACCGATCCTTTGTGTCCCAGGGCCGATAGACATTGCAGTGATAAAGTTTCCCGGTCGGTTCGTGATACATGTCGAAACTGCTTGGCACGCCTGTTGTGGCAACGCCACCGTATGCCTTGACCCAGCCTGCCTCCGTGTTGGGCCAGACCTCATGCACGGTTTTTCCCCTGACTTCGTCATGCTTCACGCCCGTGATGCGTTCATAGGCATCGTTGATATAGACAAACCGGTAGCTGACAAAATTGCCGTCCTGGTCAAAAACCGACTCAAAAAGCACGAAGGCGTTAATCATGCTTTTGAAAAGAGCCTTCAGTTCGCGATCACTTTTTTGCAGCGCCTCCTCCGCCTGCTGGTGTTCAGTATTGTCGATGAAGAAACCCACGTTGCATTTCACACCGTCTAAGACAACGGATGTTGTGCTGATGTTGGCGTAAAAGACGGAGCCGTCTTGGCGCCGGCACGGAATATTGATGACCCGCGTCTTTTTACCTCTGGCCAGCGCATCAAACTCAGCCAGCACGTGTTCCAGGGATGCTTTGGGGTGAATGTCTTCTACGCTTAATGCTAACATCTCTCCTTCGGTATAGCCGAACATCCTGCAAAGGGCGGGATTGGCATATACGAACTGTTTTGTCTGAGAATCGGCTGCAAGGATTCCATCGACAGCATGGGCAAACAGCATTTTGTATTCGGATTCCGCTTGGCGCAGTTCCAGGATTTTCTGCTTTAATAAGTTATTCTCCTGGAGCAGTTCCTGATAGGCTTTTGATGGATCATTCATCTGACGCTCCCTGCTTCGATAGGCGGTTTGAAACTGATTTCCTAACCGTGTGTGAAAAACCTGTATCCCGTATCTTTTTTGAGCTTTTCAAGACGGGCTTGAAGACCCGGCAGCACCGCTTTTCCGGCGTCGGTGTTCATAAGGTTCCGCAGTTCCCTGGGGTCGGCCTTAAGATCGAAAAGCTGATTTTTCCAGGTGCCTTTTTGATAGGCGATGTATTTGTAGCCTTTTGTTCTGACGGCCGTGATGCCGGGAATGGGAATCGGGAATACCGGAAAATGCTCGTATAAAAAGGCGTCTCTCCCTTCGAGGATCGGGGATTTCAGGTAAGGAACAATGCTTTTACCCTGCATGAAGGAAGGGATCTGTGCGCCCGCGATGTCCAGCAGGGTCGGCGCAAGGTCAATATTGAGGATCATCTGATCCCGCTTGCCGGTTTGCCGGATAAGCTTCGGGTAGCGGATGAAGAAGGGGATTCGGATGGATTCCTCATAGGCGTTGCGCTTGTCGTAAAGTCCGTGCTCGCCGAAGAGGTGGCCGTTGTCGCCCGCGTAAATAATGACGGTATTATCCAGCTCGCCCATCCGTTCCAGCTCGGCCAGCACACGGCCGACCTGTTCGTCAACCGATGTGACAACCCGCAGATAGTTGCGATAGAGCAAATTCATGGGGATAGGCGCGCCGACAAAAATGCTGTTGTTGGTCAAGGTCACCCAGGTGTCGGATTCAGGCGGCAGGTGCAGGTCCTGATCCTGATAAAGTGTTTTCATGTGTTCGGGCGGCCGGAAGCCGAAATGCGCGGCCTTATGCGAAAGATACAGGCAGAAAGGGTTATTTCTTTTCTTCCCGATGAATTGAAGCGCAAAATCGGTCAGGTCATTGGTGATGTACTTACCGGGTCTTGGCGTCTCGACGCCGTTGATCACCAGCGGGCAGTCGTAATATACCCCTTGGCCGCCTTCTTTCGTGAAGGTAATGAATTCATCGACGCCCCGCAGCCGGGGCAGCTTGTCGCCCGGCATGTGCCATTTGCCGATAAAAGCCGTATTGTAGCCGGCTTTTTTGATCAGCTCCATGAAGGTGACGTTGTTGTCGTTCCACATGGTGTGGTTGGTGACCACGCCGTGCGTGTGGGCGTACTGCCCGGTTAAAAAGCTTGCCCTGGACGGGCTGCAAAGGGCTGTGGTGACGAATGTATTGGCAAAATTTACGCCTTCATTGGCAATGCGGTCCAGATGCGGGGTTTTCACAACCGGGTGTCCCATGCAGCTGAAGGCGTCGTAGCGGTGATCATCGGTCAGAATAAAAAGGATGTTCGGCTTTTTTTCTTCAGCGAAAAGGCTGGCGCTGGAAAACGGTCCCGCCAAGCCCATCGCTGCTGCCGCCCCCGCAAACTTCAAGACCTGCCTGCGGGTGATGCTTTCCTCAAAGAATGATCTTTTATGGCCGGTCATGATATTTTCCCGATTAAAGAAAGAGTTTTGTATAGACGTCCATGTAGAAGTAATAAAAGCTGTGTCCGCCGTTATAAAGCAAAATGAAGGACATGACCAGGCCGATCATCAGCACCAGCCCCGATTGGAAATCCATGACTTTGACAGACCGGTCGCCTGTGCGCCTTCTCTGGATGATCCGGCACCCTATTTCGGAAATTCCCATACACAAAAGCGCAACAAACAGGGTGCCCATGATCACCGAGTGAAAGCAGGCGTAAAGGCATTCCGCCCAGGAATAGATGCCGATAAAATCATACAGCACTTTGGCGGACCAGATGGCCGGCGTTACCAGACAGACGAAAAGCCGTTCTTTAAAGGCGGCGCCCCGGAAAAAGGCCAGCGGGTTGGCGATCAGCGCGCCCAGCCAGATGCTTGTAAACATGCCGGCGGCGGAAAGATGGGCGAACAGGTGATGAAGGAGGGGAGGTTCCCACCAGCGGCTCAGGTTGTAAAGATGAATGGAAACGACCATCAGGCAAAAGACAACCCCGGCGGGGAAAATGATCCTTTGTAACACCGGTTTCTTCTCCATGACGCATGCTCCCGGGTTGCCTGGCGGTTTGCATCTGATTCCGATGCGGTTTAAAAGATAGTTAAAATTATATGAAGAAGTCTTTTCTCTGTCAATGAAATATTGATTTTTCTTTTTATTGACTCTCTGAAGCTTCTTGATTATAGATCTGCAAGCATAAACCATATTTTACGAAAAAATCTTTGTTGAGAGAGAGTTCATGAACGCCTTCAGGCTGTTTTTTATTGTTTGCCTCGTCATTCTTTGCCCCGCCGCCCTTCACGCGCAGGGGGAGCCCTTCTGGCCCAACGATCCCTATTTCTTTTATGATGCCGCGGAAAGACCGGGTTTTCCCGGACAGTGGCATCTGGTAAACCAGGGGCCCGCCGTCATCAATTTTTATTCGGTCGGTTTCAAAACAACGGTGTCCATGATCAATGGCGGTTTTGACGCCGGTTTGCGCCAGGCCTGGGGCCTCGGCTACACGGGTGACGGGGTCACGATCGGCGTCGTCGATGACGGTGTTGACGGAAGCAACTACGACATCTCCCCCGGCTATCGGTCGGACCTCAGCAAAAATTTCAGCGACAACGCCGTGCTTGCAGGCGCAGCTCAGGGGCCTCAGTCCATCAAGGACAACCATGGCACATCCGTGGCGGGAGTGGCGGCGGCCAGGGGAGGCAACGGGATCGGCGGGACGGGGGCCGCTCCCTATGCCGGGATTGCCGGTCTGAGGATAAACCTTCAAAACAGCGAAGTCATTGGCGGCAAGATGGTCTGTCCTGCCGGCGATCCGTGCCTGTCCGACAAGAACTATGAAGATGCCTACTACTGGAAGAGCGGCGTGAACACGACCACGGGGGCCATTGAAGGCATCCCCGATATCCAGATCAAAAACCACAGTTACGGCTATGATGACACCTTCAACTGGCTGGCCGCCGGTACGCTCCTGGCTTTGCAGCGCACCGCCGCAAACGGCGTCGTCCATGTTTTTGCCGCAGGAAACGGGCGCGGCAAGAAGTCGGAAAATGCAACCAAAGACGGCCTCGTCAACAACTCTGCCGTCATCGCCGTTGCCGCCATCGGAAGCGACGGGAAATTTGCCAATTACAGCAGCTATGGCTCCAATGTTTTTGTGACGGCGCCGTCCAACCGAAGCGATTATACGGGATTTCAAATTACGACAACGGACCGCACGGGGGAAAATCGGGGATACAACCGCTATTCCTTTCTCAATCCCTCCGGCGATCAGGATGATCTTTTCCCGGATGTCAACTATGCAAGCGGCTTTGGCGGCACATCGTCGGCTGCGCCTCTCGTCTCCGGCATCATGGCCCTGGGAAAAGAAGCCAACCCGGAAATGGACGTGAGGATGGCCAAACAGACGCTTGTCAAGACCGTCACCGTCGTGGATCCCGGCGACGCGTCAGACAGCAGCTTTGGAGGCTGGAGGACAAACGCGGCGGGCAACAAATTCAACCCCAACTATGGATTCGGCAACATCAATGCCGGCGCCTTTGTCCGGAAGGTGCACGACGTCGCCTACGTGACGGAGCAAACCCCGGTTGTCAAAAGCGCAACTTTCAGCATGGCCATTCCGGACAATGATGCCAATGGTGTCAGCAAAAGCTTCAGCCTTACCGCGGCGGAGGCCAATCAACCATTGGAGGGTATCGAGGTAGGGTTGGCCTTTACCCATGAAAGAGCCGGCGACCTTACCGCAAAGATCAAATCGCCCTCCGGGACGGAAAGCCGGATACTGTATTCGACAAGTCATCTTGATCCCGCCCAGTGGGACACACAATCCTTAACAAAAGAAAGCTGGACCTCCCTGACCAACGCCTTCTGGGGAGAAAACGCAACTGGCTCCTGGGAGCTTAACGTGGCCGACATCGCGGCCGGTAAAACAGGCTTTTGGCTCGGTTACAATGTGACTTTTCTCATGGGAGAAATGGTGATGCTGACCCCGGGCATCATGACGCAGGGCGCAAACATTAATGCGCAATCCCTGACTGTTTTGAACCCCGCCACCACCTACCAGATCCCGTCGGGCAAAACCTTCCGGATTCGCAACAATGTTGTGGTGGATGGAGGAGCGCTTGTCGTCAACGGGCAGATCACCGAGTCGCCGGCATACAAAAGCAGTCTGTTCAATCTTGTGTCGGGAACAGTGAGCGGAAACGGCACGATTAATGTCACCCGGGGCTTTTTCCACAATGGCGGAACGATTGCCCCCGGCAACTCCATCGGTGTCTTGACCGTCGTCGGAGATTATATCCAGGGCGCGTCCGGCAAGCTCTCCATCGAAGTGGCTTCCCCGGCCGCGAACGACCTTTTGGCCATAACCGGCACGGCCGAGTTGGGCGGCATCCTTCAGACCAACTGGACGGGCGGCTACATCCCGGCTCTCAATACGAAGTTCGGCACAATCCTGACCGCCACTTCGGGGGTTAACGGCCGGTTTACAAAACTCTACACGAACATTACCCCCACGTGGATTTTCCGGCCAAAATACGACACGGCCAAACAGGTTTATCTGACCGTCGAGCGCGACTACAGCAATTCCTACCTGATGCCGTATCTGTCGGGAAACCAGCAGGCCGCAGGCGCCATGCTCAACAGCGTGGCCAATACGCCTTCGGGAATGTCGGGAGACCTTGATACCGTTCTGACCGCCATCGATAATCAGGCCGGCGCCGTTCAAGTGGCAGCCTCTCTTGATCAGATCGCTCCGCGGGGAGACATGGCCTCTTCCTTCGTTTCCATGAACGGCTCCCGGATGCAGACCGGAAACATTGCCGGGCGACTCCAGGATGTCCGCTCCGGCGCCCGGGGCGTCAGCCTCAGAGGACTGAGCCTCATGATTGAAAACGACAGGGAGATGAACCTTTACGGCAGACCCATCGTTCTGGCCTTTAACGGCGACACCCTGCCTGTCGGTTTCAAGATGGAGCAGGTGAGTGAGAAATGGGGCTTTTTCGCCACGGGAAGCGGCACGACGGGCAACATCAAAAACAATCCGCAGACGGACAGCTCCTTCCGCAATGCCGGACTCACCCTCGGGGCGGATTACCGCTTGACGGAGCGCCTGACGGCGGGCGTCATGGCCGGATACAACAAGCTGTGGTCCGATCTGGATAATATCGGCAGCAAAGCCGCCATTCAAACCACCAACCTGGGCGCCTACGGAACCTATTACAGCAAAGGCTTCTACCTGGAGGGTCTGGCAAGTTACGGATGGAACGACACGGACAAAGACCGGCGGATTGTCTTTCCCGGCATTGACCGGACGGCCATATCCGATCAGAAGGGACGGGCCTGGAGCCTGAGCGCCGGGACGGGCTATGATTATCCCCTACACAACTGGATTCTCACACCGAAGATCAGCGTGGACTATGTCCAGCTTTCCACGGAGGACTACACGGAATCGGGGTCGGGTGCTCTTAATCTCCAGGTGGACGGCAAAAGCTCCACGCTGGTTCTGGGCCAGATCGGCGGCAGCGTCGCCTACCGCTTTGCGCTGGAGAACGTCACGCTTCTGCCCCGGATCTGGGCGATGTACGGCCGGCAATTGGTTGGAGACGACGCCTATGACACCACGGCCCGTCTGGCCGTCGGCAGTTCCGCTTTTACCGTTTACAGCGTGCCTCCCGACCGGGATTTCCTGACGCTGGGGGCGGGGATATCGGCGTCCCTTGCCCGGGGGATTTTCCTTTATCTAAACGCCGGCTGCCAGGTCGGCCAAAGCAACTACGACGCCTTCAACCTCAACGCGGGAATCCGGGTAGCTTTCTGAACTTCCGTTTTCGGCTCGACGACATGCCTTTTCCCGCCTCCGGCCTTGATTTCGTCTATGCCGTCCAATACTTCCCGCCAGACGTCCCGCTTTGCCTCATGATGTTCGAGTTCACTGTCCGACAACTTATGCCCTTTCATATTAAAACCTCTCTTTCATAGCCCTGACAGCGTGCGCGGGATGTTGTGTTACCGGCTTTTATTCTCGACGAATATTCGAATGTGATTATGTTTGCGCGTGGTTTTTTTCCCGCGTCCCCATTCCCTCGGCAATAAAGGTTAGGACCAGGGTATTGAGGCTGACGCCCTCCTGCTTCGCGAGAACAGCAAGTTTGGCATGCAGAGTTTTCGGCACTCGCTGGACGAACTTGCCGGACATGGGTGACTCTGTTTCCGGGGCGCGATATGCGGGCTTGGGAATTTCCCTGCCCATATCCGCTTGTGCGGAAACCCAACCCAGAAAGGCGTCCCTGCCGTTCTGAATCGCCTCTTCAATCGTTACCCCATCGGACATGCAACCGGGAAGATCGGGAAAGGAAATAAGAAAACCGCCACCTTCCGCAGGGGAAAGGGGACTGATTACATGGGTGTAGGACTCGAAGGGATAGGGCGCCGTAACGGCCTTGATTTCTTTGATCCTCATTTTTCCAACTCCTTCACTGCGTCAATAAGATCGATAAATTGTTTGACATACACCGGTTTAATCGGTCTGTGCGCCGGGACTGATGGGTGAAAAGACACCCTGGGATGGGAGAAGATGTAATGACTGCCGCCGTGGCTTCTCACTTCGATACCGTACTTATCGGCAATAGTGACTAAGGTATCGATCTGCCAGTCGCGTGGGTTGTTCCTCATCTTGGCAATCAGTTTATCGGCGCCGCTCATGGCAAATATGATACTAAATATAATATCATAGGTCAAGACAATTTTGTTTATGTGAAGAGACTACTATATTGACGGCATGATTAAAAATAATCAATTCAAGTCATTTTCTCTGCGATCTTTATACATGAAAATATTCCTTATTCGGTGATTTTCTCTTTCATTTTGTCCGCGCGGTATGGGGGTTAGAAGTTTTTCAGTGGTGCTTGTTGACCCATTTTATTCAAAGCAATGAATACCGATTTCAGTTTGTCATGATATCCCCGGATCGAATCTGCAAAATGATTGATGCTGATGCCTGAATTCTCAAAATCGGTATATAGCCCGCACGATTTTTCAATCTCATTAAAATGCATGAAATAATATGCAAGTCTTATTTTAAAGGCAAGCACTGAAGTATCAAGCCCAAATTTGCCCAGTTCTTCATAAACAATGTCCATTTGCTTCTTGGCAGAGTCAAGCAATTTTTGGCGATACGCATAAAATTGCGGTCTGGTAAAAAAGCCACTGGTAAAAGGCGAAAATACTTGGCTGAGCGCCTCATCAGGAATACACAATCGAGCATCTATAGCATTAATTGCATTCCCCTCCTTTTGTTGAATGTCGACCAGATCGTTAAGTAACACGAGTTTCTTATCGAGCATGATGGTGTAGTCCTTATCATTCTGTTCGTGAGGATTAAAGAGAACCTGGAGTAACCATGCCTTATCTTTTGTAAAATTGAATCTTTCGTTAACGAATTCATCAGGCAGAGACTGTAAATGCTTGTCAAGCTCCGGCGCTGATTTTCTCAGAAAGGCGATCAATTTTGAAAGGCAACCCAGATCTAAGAGGGGATTTTGTTGTTCATCAAGCCCCTTCATAACAAACATAATTTCCTTTGCCGCAAGAAAAGAACTGGGAAATGGAAGTGCAAAATATTCATCAAAATCTTTACAAATATCGCTTAGCAATTTTTCCCATTCAATCTTGTTATTCCACCTCATCCGGAGTTCGTAGATCCTGTATGAGCATTGCTCCTCATGTGTCAGTTTCGAGCAAACCGATAAAAGGTCGAAATACATTACTATTTTTAAATTTTCCATATCGTTGCATTGACGATAATAAGCCAGGCAGTAATTATTCCACATCAACACGTCATCAACATTGTTGAAATCAATCATTGCCTGAAAATCTTCGAATAAAGATTTGGCTTTGGAAGACTCACCATCCAGCAAATAAATATCTATCATGTTTGGAATGACAGTATGTTTCATGTTGAACGATGGATGCTTTGCGAGAAGCCCAACAGCTTTCGAATAGAAATGGACGGTATCCGTGTGATTCCCGCGTGCATGGGCGTTGACAGCGATGTTATTGTAAATCTGGCATTTTAGTGAACCATCATAATCCTGAAGGTGCAAGGCTCTTTCAAGATACTCCCTTTCCTCATCCAGTAGTCCTTTGCACTTGACAACATGAGCCAAGAGGAAAAAATACGCTGAAGTTTGTTTGAAAGAGGCAGAAGCCCCATCCAATATTTGTTCGACTCTGCTTGTCGCTCCCATTTGAATGTAGGATAGTCCCCGATTAAAATCAAACGCATCTTTTTCAGACTCGAAAAGAGGAAGTCGTGAGTAGCTGAGAATACAATGATGGATAAGTTTTGAAAGATGGTATCGGCTATAATAGGTTAACAATTCGCTTAAAAACTTGATTTTCCCGGGTGTGGAAAAGAAATATCGAAAAAACTTCTTTTCGAGATTTTCACCTGCTCTTAAATGCTGGTTAAATTTTTTCTTTTTTAGCCAGAACAGTAATATTGATTCTTGTGGTAACGGCCACAGAATTGATGTGAATAACAAAATTACGATGATGAGAACCACAATACTGAAGATGAGAATCCATTGCCATGGATAATGAAAGTAAGTAAGAAGCGTCGGGATACCGAATAAAATTGCAGCAATTATTATTTTCGGCAAGACCCGGCGATGCTTTAAATCGATTTTGGTTATCAAAAGGTACCCAACCCCAAGGAGGAGTGCTACCCAAATACCAAGGAGGTTACCATTAAGGATGTAATCTGAAATTTTCATATTAATCCATCTTGAAATATTTTCCATAAATCCGGTCTGACAATTTACGTCCTTTCATCTGAACCTCTCTTTCATCGCCCCAACATCGTTGTCCAAATATTTTATGCTTTCGCTGCCTTTGACCGCTCCAGGTTGAGCGCTAGCAGACGGTGGAGGATTTCTCGGTCGGGCATGTCCGGGGTGTAATCGGTCCAGCCGTAAGCGGCGGCGACGGCCCGGTCCAGTTTTTCCTGACGCAGTTTCAGACCGGCCGGCATTTCGTTGTAGAGGTTGGTCAGGGTGCGCTTCTTCCAGGTCGAAGCGTATTCCGGCTTGGGAACCGGTCGGGGCGGAAAACCGGCGTTTTGCTCTTCCGGCGTGATCTCCCAGTCGAGCCACTCCTCGGGGTTGAGCCACGTCTCCCGCCAAGTGTCGAGGTCGGAGGCCGCTTCAGCGATAGCGGCGAAGGGTTCGCCTTCAGGAGCGGTCTTCGCATTGAGGTCGAATCCGAGCGGGAAGGGGAAAGTTTCAAAGCAAAGACTTGAGTTGTAAACGGGGTCATTTCCAACGCCCAAACGCCCTCCGTTTTCAATCGCCCATAAGCAATGGATGCTGGAGGATAGTATCCCAAGCGTCACATCGTCTTGGCGAGGGATGACGATTAGCTTGTGCTCAGGCGCCACCTCCACCGGGAATTTGACGAAGAAGCGATGCTTGGCGGTTTCCGAAGTGGCGATGTAATGGGTGAGGCCATGCAGTGAGGCGCGCAACTCTGGGCGAAAACGACCATGCCGCCACCACCTTTCGGCACGTGAAGTCTCGCGATTGCCGATCCGTACTGGCTTCACCTTTGCCTCCACATAGGAGAAGGGCGCGAGGTAATCGGCGGCGGCGGGCAGATCCATCCCGGCGAAGTCCACCACCCAGTTGCCCGCCCAACGCCGGGTAATGTCGGAGCCGTTGTAGATGGGCCGCACGACGTCGCTGTTGGGGCGTCCGTTCGGATTGCCGCTCTCCTTGAGCCATTTCAGGGCAGTGTCTGTGTCCACTTTGAAAGGCCCGGCCAGACAGACGCCGAAGAAGGAGCGCCCCTTGTTGGCGGGGAGTGGTTGTGCTTGTGTGAGGTCTGCTGTTTCGTGGCCCGGTGTGCCGCCGGTCAGGTCGGCATGGATGGCGGCCACGGGATTTCCGTCGAGCCGCGCGCCACCGCCTTGACCGAAACACACCAGACTGACACGTACCGCCGCCCCTTCGTTTACCCACTCCTCGTCCGACCAAGCCTCGAAGATACGAGTGCTGGCCTGAATACGCTCCAGCACCACACGGTTGCGTTTCTGGCGAATGGAATTGGTGGCAACCAGCCCGGCAGCCTTCGCCTCTCCCGTTTCGATCTGCGCCCGCGCCTTCTCGAACCAGTAGGTCACAAGATCGGCGCCGCCGGGGACGCGGCCCTCAAAACGACGTCGCAGCCTTTTGACATAATCGTCGCCTAATTCGCTACGCATCATCTTGTCGCCCAGAAACGGCGGATTGCCGATGATCACGTCCGTTTCAGGCCAGGAAGCCTCGCTGTCGTCGGAGTTAAGTAGGGCGTCGCGGTGCTCGATACCGTCCAGGGGGCGCAGGATGGGGTCGCGGGCAATTTCCCGGCCGTTGCGGCGGCACCACTGGATGTCACCGATCCAGACGGTGACGCGGGCGAGCTCAGCGGCATATTCGTTGATTTCGATGCCGCGAATGTTGTGCGGCCCGGTTTGCATGAGCAGTTCAGGTTCAAGCCCGAGTTCCTGGGCTTCAAGATGGACTTGCTTTTCCGCATCCCGCAGGGCCTTCAGGGCAAGGTAAAGGAAATTACCCGAGCCGCAGGCCGGATCGAGGACTTGAAAAGCTTGAATGCCCGACAGGAAACTCTGATAGGCGTCGCGGGCGTCCTTGAAGTCATGGGTGCGCCGGCCTTTGCCTTGTCCGGCGGCGATCACTGCTTTGACCGCCTGCCATTTGGTTAGCAGCGGTTCGGTGATCAGCGGTTGGATCAGCTTGGCGATTGTGCCGGTGTCGGTGTAGTGAGCGCCCAGGGGCGCGCGGGCCGCCGGATCCAGACCGCGTTCAAAGAGGGTGCCGAAAATCGTAGGATCGACTGCTCGCCAGTCGGTATCGGCGGCATGGAGCAGGGCGGCAATATCGGCGGCGGTCAACGGGGGAATATCGATGGTTTTAAAAAGGCCGCCGTTGAACCAGGCGATGTCGTGATCGCCATACTCGCCGCCGGTTTCTTGCTGCATGGCGGCGAATAGTTTGCCGATGCGCTTGCCTGCCTTGTCGGCGTCGCTGCCGGCGTTTTTGAGGATTTCGGTGAAGACATTGCCGGGGAGCAGGTCTTCATCTTCGGCGAACATGCAAAACAGGCATTGAACGAGAAAATGGGCAACGCCCTGGCCGTTCAGTCCGCGTTCCCGCATGGCTTTCGCCAGAGCGGCAAAGTGACCGGCGGCCTCAGCCGTGATCGCGGCGGTGGATTTTTCCGGGCGCAGTTTCTGGGGGTCCGTGAAGACCCAGCGCAGGAGCTGCCTCTTTTCGGGATCGATCAGTTCCCCGATGCGGATCTCGCGCGGCTCGTCCGGGTAGCCGGTAAAGGCGGTGTGAATGATGATCCGTTCCCGGTCGGATACGACCAGAAGCGGTGGGTTTTCCAGTCTCAGCGCATAGTCGGTCAGCTGCTTCAGTGCGGCGTCGAGGTTGCGCCCCGGTTTTTTATTTTCCCAGCCGAAAAAGCCGCGTTTCCAGACATCGGCCCAGCCGTCGCCGCCGTCCGATTTTTTCGCCCCGCGCTCGAAGCAATAGTTGTCGGGATCGCGCGGCTTTTCCACACCGAGCAAATCGCACAGGTCGTCAAAGTGCGCCTGCGCCCCGCCGCGTTCGGTGAGTTCGTTGTCTTTCCAGAGATTGATGAATGCTTCGGGCGTCATGTCTTTCATAGCGATAAGACCTTTGGAAATATGATGTTTTATGCGCTTGGTGATGTTGTGTTTTTGTCGCTGACTTCATACAATGATTTAAGGAAGGTGGCAATGACTTTCATTAAATTTGTTGTTTAAAAACGGTTGATATTTGCGTCATCATTTAGCATACTGCTTTCCAAAGATTGCTATGGCCATATTAAATAATGATTTCCCATTAAGGGACGATGAACATAAACTCACAAAATGGAGGCGGAAAATGAAAAAGATTGCGTTACTTTTCACGATAATGTTTTTGATGGCCGGGATCGGCAGCATGGCGTGTGCGGAAGATTCTCTGCAAGCCATAAAGAACCGCGGGGTTTTGCGGGTTGGGGTGAAGGACCTGACGCCGGGTTTTGCCCTGGCCGACATCAAAACCGGGGAAATCAGCGGCTATGATGTGGATATCGTCCGGGCAATTGCCCGCAAGCTTGATGTCAAACTGGAGATTACGCCGATCAGCGGACTGGAAGAAGAGGAGCGGATATCCATTTTAACGGAGGGCAAGGTTGATCTTGTTGCGGCAACGATGACCAGGACAAAGGACAGACAAACCCGCATCGATTTCAGCTATACCTATTTTGTTACGCCGCAGAAATTTCTCGTCCGCAAGGGGACGGTGCAGAGGCTGAGCGATCTTAAATACAAAAAAATTGGAACCGTCGATAAAACCACATCGGTGATGAATCTCCGCAAAGCTTTGCCGTCGGCCACGGTTGTGCTTTTCTCCGATTATGTGCCGGCTTTTCTTGCTCTTCAGAATGGAGAAATATTTGCCGTTACGACGGATGAGGCCATTCTTGCCGCCATACTGGCAAAAGCAGACGAAGGCGTCTTTGAGATTCCGAAGGTTTCCATTTCCAAAGAACTTTACGGTCTGGGCGTCCGCAAGGGGCATGCCTCCTTCCTGAAATTTGTGAATCAAACCCTTCTGGAGATGGAGAAAAGCGGAGAAGCCAAAAGGATCTATGATAAGTGGTTCGGTCCGGAAAGCCGGATGCCGCTGCAAAGGACATTTAAAATTACCGCAAAATAATGTGAAAAGCGCTGCCTGCTGTTTTGCTGCATCCACCCGGTTCGATCGGTACAATAGATTATCAGACAAGGGGAGTTTCTTATGAAACCAAAAATTCTGATTGGGGAATGCGCGATCCTCTGTGCCTTTTTTATTTTTGCCGGTTCGGGTTTCTGCCAGGGGGACGGCAGGGTCGGGATGGATCAGTGGATCAGGGCAGTGAGTGCAAAGAATGCCCGGACGGCGGCGCCGGACAGCTTTGTTTCCGCCACGAACCGGGGCAACGAACTTGCGAAAGCCGGTCGTTACAAGGAGGCGATGGACGCCTTTTCGGAGGCTGTGCGTTTAAATCCGCAAAGCAGCGAGGCCTATGTCGGCAGAGGCAATGCCAGACGAGCCCAAAAAGATTTCGCCGGAGCGATGGCCGACTACGAGGCCGCGGTCAATCTGAAGCCGGGAGATAAGGATCTGTTGATCACCCTGGCCAATATTAAGACGGACATGCGGAAGTATGACGAGGCGATTGCCGATCTGGGCAGGATTCTGGCTGCTGATCCGGATAATCTTGACGCCATCGTATCGAGAGGATACGCCCGCAAACAAATCAGGGACTACCCGGGGGCAAAAGCAGATTTTGAAAAAGCGCTGGCCCTCAGCCCGAATCACGGTTTTGCAGCCCGCATGATTCAATCGCTGGGATCATCCGGACAGGCGCTTGCGCCCCAGCAAACACAGATGAAACCGCTTTCAAAGCCTTTGCCGACCGACGCGATGCCTCCGCAGGCAGACCCGCCTCCCGTGACGGCCGCTCTTCCGTCTGTTGCAGGCCGGGCCCCCGCTCCCGCGGTTTCCGGACAGGACGGCAAACCTGCTTCCCCGACGCCTTTCCCGGGCGCATCGCAGGCGGCTGCCCCGGGCGGCGCTCTTCAGGAATTTGATCCCTGCAAGCCTGATGTCCGTATCAGCGATCTGGTGTGGTCAACCGTTGAGCAGCCGGTGCAAAAGACGCAAAAACAGGCAAAAAGCGATTCCCGCTTTAACGATCTTCTCGTTTTTTCATCAACGCGGCAAAATCATCCCGCAGCCATCGCCAAGGCGCAAATGGCCTACCTGATGGGAGACCTGTCTGGGGCCGATCAGGTGAAGTTCGATGAAAAATGGTCGTATTTTTTCCGCTATCCCAGCGACGAATTAACCGCTTATTTCGAGAAACTGATTCCACTTCTGGCTGATTTGATCGAAAAAAGAAACATGACGACGTCCGCCGTTCTGGCCAGAGATGAGGCCCTGAAAGACGCCGAGGAGGCGCAGGCGTATGAAAACACCGAAGCGCTGGCCAATGCATTGATGATTGCCCGGCAGCAAAAAGACATTCTGCGTGAGTTGGATGGTGAGTTAAAAACGCTGGCGGCAAGCATCGAGGCGCTGGGCGATCCGCCCAATCCGCTGGCCAATGCCTGCCAGTCCAGAAAGAAGCATGAAGAAGCCAAAAAGGTGGCCAAAGATGCGCTGAAGGCGTCCATTGTTCCAAAGAAGCTCAAGGGCGAAACGGGTGTATCTTATGCGTTCAAGCCGGAACTCTCAGGGGTTGAAGCCGGCGCGAAACTGCACTGGGATTTCGGCGACGGGAAAGTGGTTCAGGGCTCTGTTGGAGAGGTGAAGCATACCTTCAAAAAGGCCGGCAAGTTTATCATTACATTATCCCTGATGAATACAGCAACGCAGGAAAAGGTTCCAATTGCCGGGTCCAAAGCTCTCATCACAGGCTTGAGTGTAACCGGGAGTGAAGACAGCCAAAGTACCAATTCCACAAAGTTCAATTTTATTGCGAAAGATCCGTTTCAAATGGGCAAGCTTCCCGATGGATGCACGGTTGTGAAAAATGAAGGCCGTGAGAACCGGCCAATCCATGCCAATGAATCGCTTAAAGATCATCTTTCCTATACCTTCCATGCCGTCATAAACTGTAAAGAGAAAATATTTACAAAAGGCGAGGCCTCTTTGGAAAACATGGTGAAGCCTGTTCCTTTTAAAATTTATGCAACCCCGGCAACGGTTAATATTGGTATCGAATACTATCCTCCGGATAACATCTTTTACAAGGGTAGAGTCGAAAGCATGTCAAAATTACTGGCGGACGAGAAAGAAATGAAATGGCTGAAGGCTGAACCTTATAAGTTCGGAGGCTGGGGCGCCAACGGAAGAATTATTGGTTACGGCAGTGTGAAGACACCATTAAGTAAAAGCGATGACCGCAGAAGACATGAAGTGGATTTTTACGGAATCGGCCAGGAAAGGACCACTGTTGGTTTTCAAATAAAGACTCTTGTCGGATATAATGTGGATACATTCGGTAATCAGTGCAAAAAAAACGGAAGCTATTGCGGGAAGGCTCTGGAAAACGAGATTGTTGGAAAATTCAGGAACGGCTTGAGGGACCAGTTGGCGACAACCCACGTAGCCTATTACCATGATCTGGAAAAACTGGTTGCAGGTATGAGATTAAAAGGCCTGCCCTATGCTCAAGTTGTAGCAGAAGATACGGCTGAAATATCTCAGGCCGATGAGGCATGGCTCAATGACGATGGAACGGTGTTAACCCCGGAAGAGCTCGTCAAGCGTAAACAGCAGGCGCTGATCGACGCTGAAAAATTTTATCTCTCCAATGTGGATATTTTGCAGAAAAATCTATCCAGAGAACAGGCTGATTATGAAAGAGAAAAAGATCCCGACCGGAAAGCCGCTTTCTTTTTCCGCATGATGGGTATTCAGGCTGACATTCAGGCCGAACAGGACAAGATCAACACATTGCACACCGGAAAAATCGTCCACACCCGGACGCAGTATGACGACTATGTCCAAAATAAGTTTATCGAAAGGATCAAGGACGAGCAGGAGAAATACGTCAAACTGGAGCGGGCCGCCGCCATCATCCGGAAGGAAGCGAAAAAGCTGCCGCCGGGGGAAAGAGAAAAAGCCGAGGAGTTTGTCGATAAACACATCAACGGCAAAACCCTGGCCAACCTGGATGAGGAAACCGTCAAAAAGGCCGGAGAGGCAATTTTCAACAAAACGCAGGGGTATAACGAAGCCGAGGCTGCCAAATATGAAGAAGAAGCCTACATGTGGGACGATTATCTGACCCGGGCAGAACGGGTGAAAATGGCCGCCGACATCGGCATGGTGGGCTGCTCCTTCCTGGGGGGTCCGATGGCGCTGTCTTCGGTTTATGATATCTCGACGGGCTATTTTCAGGGGGGCATCAAAGAAGCGGCCACGCAGTTAGTCCTTCAAACCGGAGCTTTTGCCTTGGGAAAATATGTCGGGGCAGGCTCTAAGGCGGCAGCGGGCGCCGATGATGCAGCGGTGGCAGCCAAAGCAGTAGGCCGTCAATCCGGAAAAGTCTCCAAAGGACTTTCCAGTGCCGAGGAACTGAAAATATTCCAGGCCAACCGGACGCGTGGTGAAAAAACCATCAAGGAATTTGAGGACTTGAACCAGTCGCTGAAAAAAGCCTATTTAAACAAGGCGTCACAAAATGAGATCGCCGCCATCAAAAAGCAAATTCGGGCAAAGACGGTCGAAATTCAGGCCGATCCTCACGCGAAGAATTTCATTAAATATCAAGGAGATAAACTGACACAAACCCGTTTCAACCGGAGCATTAAAAGCGTTCATAAGGATGTGGAGAAAAAGTTCTACGAGAAGATGAGACGCGACAATAAATGGGGTGACTTTGAGGTGAAGGAGATGAGAAACGCCTCCAGTTCAGGCTCCGTCGGCATGGACTACGACATCGGGCTCATCGAAAGGTCCAACTTTGTCAAGCTTCCGGACGGCACGATGAAACCCCAGTACTGGCTGATGAAGGATGGAAAACCCGCCACCCGCAGTCTGTGGCAAAAAGAAGCGCAAAAATGCTGGAATGAAGCCTATGAAGAAGTCACGCTGAAAAATGCCGAGCGGTCATGGGAAAATCTGACGACCCGGATTCATCCCGAGAGTTATCAGGATCTGGCCGTGTTGGACGGAAATTTGAATCAGGTTTCCAAAGCCTGGATTCAGCAGACGGCCGATGTGACGCGCTACAAGGCGATGCACATGCTCAAGGACGGCTCCATGTCGAAGTTTGAAAAGCTTCAGGAAATCAGCCGCGGGACGGCTAAAGACCTCAACACCAAGCTGTTGCCGATTTTCGAAAATATGCAGAAGACCAAGCAGGTTTCCGCGGCGGCCGAACACTGGAAGAAGGTGTCCTCCGTGCTGGATGATTTCGGGAAGAACAAGATCGACCCCATCACGGCCGAGCGGCGCATCGCCGAATTAACGGGCGGCAAATCCATCCCCGAAGTGGTGGACGATATGTCCTATATGATGGAGAGCTTTGTCAAACTGGGGAAGAAACTATAGAGATCAGCATTGCTTTTCGATGGCCATCATCTTGGCGATTCTTCGCTCATGGCGGTCGCCGGCAAAGGGGGTTTCCATAAATTTTTCAATCATGGCCTCAACCGGCACGGCATATTTTATTCTGCCGCCGAAGGCGATGAAGTTGGCGTTATTGTGGGCTTTGGCCATTTCCGCGCTGAACAGATCACCCAGGAGCGCGCAGCGTATGTCTTTGATTTTATTAGCGGAAATAGAAACACCGATGCCGGTTCCGCAAAGCAGGATGCCGAATTCATAACCGCCTTTTTTAAATTCATTGCAGGCCGCCAAAGCCATGTCCGGGTAGTCCACGGCGTCGCTGCCATGGGTTCCAAGATCCGTGACTTCAAAATTCTTTTTTTCCAAAAAAGCGATGATTCTGCTTTTCAGATCAACCGCTCCATGATCGCTGGCGATGACGATTTTTTTCATTTTTTTCTCTCCGAATGAAAATGATGCCCTTTCTTTCTACAAGATGACCCGTTATGTCAACAAAAAAACTTTACATCAGCGTCATATTTGCGTAGAAAATCCTCATGCGGGACTTATTAAACTGGTACTATCATCATCTGCTGATCGAGAAAGGGGCGGCCGGCAATACGCTGGAAGCTTACGGCCGCGACCTGAACCGTTATCTGTCCTTTCTCGAGCAGAAGGGGGTGACGGATGCGCGGTCGGTCCTGCCGCAAATGGTCGTCGATTTTCTGGTGCAGCTGAAGTCGGAAGGGCTTTCGGCTAATTCCATGAACCGGTCGCTGGCGGCTCTGCGGGGGTTCTATAAATACCTGTTGCGGGAAAAAGTTCTGGAAGCATCGCCGCTGGCTCATATTGAACTGGCCAAAGTCTGGATGCGCCTGCCCGACACGGTAAGTAAAGAGGAGATGGTTTTAATGTTGTCGCAGCCGGGCGATCAGACCCCGTCGGCGCTCAGGGACGGCGCGATCCTGGAGCTTCTCTATGCGACGGGGCTGCGTGTTTCGGAGCTCATCGGTTTAACCATGAACAGCATCAACTGGCAGGTCGGCTTTCTGATCGTGATGGGGAAGGGCAGCAAGGAGCGGGTTGTGCCCGTCGGCAAGACGGCCTATGACAGTGTCCGCCGTTACGTGGATGAGGCCAGGCCGGCGTTTGCAAAATCCGGAGCGACGGACGTGCTTTTTTTGACCCGTTTCGGCCGGGCCTTTACGCGACAGGGACTGTGGAAAATTATTATTGCTTACGCAAAAAAAGCGGGCTTGCAAAAAAATATTCATCCGCATACATTCCGTCATTCCTTTGCTTCCCATCTGCTGGAGGGAGGAGCGGATCTGCGCGCGGTGCAGGTGATGTTGGGGCACTCCGACATTTCCACAACGCAGATTTACACACATGTTACCAAGGACCGGTTGAAGGAGATTCACCGGAAATATCACCCCAGGGGCTGAATGAATGCTCAAACATGCCGGGAATAAAATGGAATCCAATAACAAAGTGATTGCGGTGGCGATTGTTGTCGGGGTTGTCCTTCTGCTGGCGGCCTCTTACATGCTGATCCGCCCGCAGGCTTTTCGGACGGGAAGTCTTTATGCCCATAGAATTGTTAATACATTTTCCTATTATCTCCTGAAGAAAACACCGCATTTTTATTATCTGGAAATGGAAAAAAACGGCAGGGACATGCGTGTGAAAGCCGGTGAAATCCTGGAGATCAATTATCGTGACGAGTTTGTCATCAAATCGGTGGGCAGTGACGATTTAAGCGGAAAATATACGTCGGCAACGATCGAAGGGACAGGGAAAAACTCTAATCATATCGGTGTCTTATATCGCGGAATTGATATGGTCAACGCCATCATGCAAAGCGATGCGATGGCCAAAGGCAGGCAGGCGGTTGATGTTTATAAAATCGCCGTCTATTATCTCAAAGAAAAAATAGCCGTGGTGCCGATTCGAGTGGTGATTACGCCTCAGGACTGGCTTCGGTTTGCAAAGGATACCAGCAATGTCGCCGTTCAGATTGAATATCTGAAGAAGGCCATCGCTCAAAACAGCGAAGATGTCGGTGTGCGAAAAATTCTGGCCGGCATTTATCTGCGGCAAAACCGGATTGAGGAAGCGGCATCGGTTTATGCGGATATTTTGCGCATCAAACCGGACGATGCGTTAGCCATGAAAGAATTGGCGCGTTGTGATCTTAAGCTTGGCAAACTGGATCAGGCCATTGAAATTTTACTAAAGCTTGTCCAAAACCAGCCGCAGGATGCCGAAGCGTATGCCATGCTGGGCCTTGCCTTCAGCAGTAAAAAATCATGGAACAAGGCGATGGAATATTACAGCCGGTCCATCCGGATCGACCCGGACAATCATCCGGTGAGGCTGCTGCTGGCGGAAGTTTACGAGAAGGCGGGTAAAACCAGCGCGGCGATTGAGCAATATCGATACGTCATTAAACATTCTCCGAACGCCGTTGCGGGATGGCGCGCGCTGGGGACTTTATACCTGAGGCATCAGCAGTATGCAAAGGCCGTTGATTGTTATAAGCAAGTCATCAAGCATCATCCTGAAGATGCCGCGGCTTATGCCAATCTGGCCACCGCCTATGCCGGATCGGGCAAATCAAAGGATGAAATGGAGCATTTACAAAAGGCCGTGGCGCTTAACCCCGGCGAACCGGTTATCCGCTTCAATCTGGCGGCGGCCTATGAAAAAAGAAACAGGACTGATGAAGCCGTCCGGGAGTATTTGCAGGTTTTGAAAAAGAATCCCGACGATAACGACGCGCTGGAGCGTTTGGCGGATCTGACTTTTAAAAGCAAAAAATACGATCAGGCCGTTCGTTATTATGAAAAACTGGCGGCAAAGCAGCCGAAAAAAGCGGCTTTCTTTGTCAAAATGGGTTTTGCCTACGGGGAAATGAAGCAGTATGCCGCATCGGTCGAGCATTATGAAAAAGCCGTCAGGCTGGGGGCCAGGGATCAGACTCTGTATTATAATCTGGCCTACACCTACACAAAGCTGGGCCGGGAAAAAGAAGCCGTCGCCTATTACGAAAAAATATCGCCGGCCAACAAAAAAACGTTGAGTATTATTGCTCATTATTATTTAAAGGAGAAAAAATACGCCGAGGCGATTAAATATTATCAGAGAATTCTGAAGCTGGAACCTAAAAAAGCTTCGTCATACTCCAGCCTGGGATATGCTTGGCTGTCTTCCGGAAACGCGGACAAGGCCGTAGAATACTACTTAAAAGCCCTGAAATACGATCGCGAGGATGATGAAATATACGCCAATCTGGGTGCTGCCTATGAAAAGAAAGGGCTTTACCCGGAAGCCCTGAAAGCTTATAGAAGCGCCTATGAGATCAATCCGGAGACAAAAGCGGCGTCGAGAATTCCAAGACTGCGCATTCAACTTTTGCACAAAAAAGAAAAAGACGGGAGCGAATCATGAAGCAGGTGAAACTGAATAATTTTGCGATTGGCGGCGGGGCCGGATTTGTTTTAATAGCCGGTCCCTGTGTCATTGAAAATGAAACGGCGGCCATGGAGATTGCCGCCTGTCTGAAAGAGCTGACGGCAAAATTGGACATTCCTTTCATCTTTAAAGCTTCATACGACAAAGCCAACCGGACGTCGATTCATTCCTACCGGGGACCGGGCGTTGAGAAAGGGTTGAAAATTTTAAAGAACATCAAAGAAAAAGTCGGCGTGCCGGTTCTTTCCGATGTGCACCGTTTTGAAGAAATCGATCAGGCGGCCGGTGTTCTGGATGTGATGCAGGTGCCCGCGTTTCTCTGCCGCCAGACGGACTTTGTTGTGGCCGTCGCGAAAAAAGCAAAGATCGTGAACGTGAAAAAAGGGCAGTTTCTGGCGCCCTGGGATGTCGCCAACATCATCGGTAAAATCAGGGATTCCGGTAATGAAAATATACTGATCACGGAGCGCGGCGCGACGTTCGGCTACAATAATCTGGTTTTTGACGTGCGCGCCCTGCCGATTATGAGGACGATGGGTTATCCGGTCATTTTTGACGCCACGCATTCGGTGCAACTGCCCGGAGGAGCGGGGACGGCGTCTGACGGCCAGCGGGACATGGTGCCATACCTCGCGCGGGCGGCCGTGGCGGCGGGGGTGGACGGGATTTTTATGGAAGTCCATCCCGATCCGGAAAAGGCGCTTTGCGACGGCGCCAACTCGCTTTATCTGCATTCGCTCGAAGAACTGTTGACGACGTTGAAAAAGATCGATGGAATAACGAAAAAGGCTGAAGGCGATAGGCTATAGGCTATGGGCGATAGGTAGCTTGTCCTCCGCCGGCGGAGGTGGCGCGGAGCGCCGGAGGTGGTGGTTGGAAGGTGCAAGGTGAAAAGTTCATAGCTCATGGCTCGTAGTAAAAAGCGACGAGCAATGAGCAACGAGTGGCGAATAGCGAATAGTGGATGGTGAATAGAAAAATGAAGAAGAAAGTTGCGGAGAAACTCAAAAAAATAAAAATGCTGATTCTGGACGTGGACGGGGTGATGACGGATGGCAAAATCATCATGGACAGCGACGGGCGCGAGATGAAAAACTTCAATGTCCGCGATGGTCACGGCCTGGTGATGATTCAGCGCTACGGCATACAGGTTGCCATATTGACCGGCCGGACATCGGCGGTGGTCGATCACCGGGCGCGCGATTTGAAGATTACACAAGTGTATCAGGGGGCGCTGAACAAAAAGGAAATTTTTGCGCAGATTCTTGAAAAAAACCATCTGGCTCCGGAAGAGATCGCTTATCTGGGCGACGATATCGTCGATATTCCGGTATTAAAACTGGCCGGTTTCTCCGCGGCGGTGGCGGACGCGCTGGATGTCGTGAAAAAGTGTGTTGACTACGTTACGGCCAACGGCGGCGGGCAGGGCGCGGTAAGGGAAATCTGCGAGATGTTGCTTGCGGCCCAGGGCTATTGGACCGAAGTGGCCGCACGGTATGATTTTGTCGATCAAATCAAATAAGAACGCGGGAAGTATGGGCTATTCATCTCAGGAAACGACTATGATGCTTGCGTGGATTTATCTGCTCGTTGCCGGTCTTCTGGAAATCGGCTGGCCCCTTGGTTTTAAATTGTCTCAGACGACCTCCTACCGGATAACGTATATTGTTGTAGCCGTCGTATGCATGGGGCTGAGCGGTTTGTTTTTATGGCTGGCGCAAAGGGATATTCCCATCGGCACGGCGTACGCGGTATGGACGGGAATCGGAGCCGCCGGCACTTTTCTGATCGGCCTGATGATATTTCATGATCCCGCATCGATGATGCGGATTTTATCTTTTCTGCTGATTGTTGCAGGCGTGATCGGTTTAAAAATTTCCGCTTGACCGCTTCCCAAAGGATCTTTGCGTTGCCTGAATCCGTCTGCAGGGCGGCACGTGTCCGAATAACTTTACAGGGACGATGGCGAGTGATATAAAGAATCATGGCAGTCAATAAAAAAGTAAAAATATTCGCAGTGACCCTGATTATTTTGGCGCTTGCCGGGGCCGTCATTTTTGCCGTCATGCAGATAACGGGCGAAAAGAAAGCGAATATCTTAAAGATATTGCCCGAGGAGGCGGATGTCCGCATTGCGGATTTTGTTTTTACGGAAGTCGGCCAGAACAATATCCGCTGGGAAGTGAAGGCGAAAACCGCGCAGTATCAAAAAAAACGCAACCTGGCCTTGTTTGATCAGGTTCATCTGAAATTAACCATGCCGGAAGGCAAAACATACGTGATGACGGGTGATCAGGGCGAGATGCTGACGGATAAAAAAGATGTTGAAATAAAGGGCCATGTGGTAATCATCTCCGACACGGGAGAAAAATTCTTAACCGATCATCTGAGCTACAGCGATGCCCAGAGGAAAATCTATACCGACGCGCCTGTGGTGATGGAGAGTGACAGGATGAAAATACAGGGGGTTGGCCTGTCGATTCTCATGAATAAAGGAGAGATGACCCTTTCTTCCGGCGTCAAAGCTAAAATTTACTGATAGGGACAATGCATGCGAGTTAAAAAAATATATCCAATCGTTTTATTGATTCTTTTCACCATGAGTATCCATGCATGGGCGCAGATCGGCCTGAATCAGAAAAACATGCTGCGCAAAAACGAGCCGATTGAGATTGTTTCCGACAAAATGGAGGCGTTCCAGGCCAACAGGATGGTTGTTTTTTCCGGAAAGGCCATCGCCACGCAAGGCGATGTTAAAGTGCAGGCGGATCGATTGTCCATTTACTATAAAGAGTCGAGTGCCAAGAAAGAAAAAAAAGAAAAGCCGGAAGTGGAGCAGGCGGGAGATCTTGAAAAAATCGTATTAAAAGGTCATGTGGTCATTACACAAAAAGATATACTGGCCACCGGAGATGAGGCGGTTTATTATCAGGATACGGCCCAGTTTGTGATGACGGGCAATCCGGTTTTGCAGCAGGAAAAAACCGTGATTAAAGGCTGCAAGGTTACGATTCAGGTTGATGAAAATCGCGGTAAGGTCGAACAGTGCACCGCGGAAAATTCAGGAAGGGTTACGGCCGTCATCCACCCTCAGAAGAAGAAATAATGAAACCGTCCACGGATGAAACATGAGTCATTTATCGGCAAACGGACTGATTAAAATTTATAATAAAAGAAAAGTGGTTAACGGAATTGATCTGGCCATTTCGCCGGGCGAAGTGGTGGGCCTTTTGGGGCCCAACGGCGCCGGAAAGACAACGACTTTTTATATGATTGTCGGCCTGATCAAGCCGGACGGCGGAGAAATATTTCTCGACGGCGAGGACATCAGCAAGTATCCGATGTACATGCGGGCGAGAAAAGGATTGAATTATCTGCCTCAGGAACCGTCGATTTTCCGCAAGCTGACCGTCGAGGAAAATATCCTGGCGATTCTGGAAACGCTGGATATCAGCGACGGTGAAAGACGGGAAAGACTGAAAGAGCTTCTGGGAGAACTGGACCTGACGGCGCTTGCGAAAAACCATGCCTATTCTCTGTCCGGCGGGGAAAGAAGAAGAGTGGAGATCACCCGGGCGCTGGTGACGTCGCCCAAGTATATCCTGCTGGATGAGCCTTTTGCGGGCATTGATCCGCTGGCGGTGGCCGATATCCAGAAAATTATTGAGAAATTGAAAAATAAGGGGATCGGCATTATCATTTCCGATCACAACGTTCGTGAAACACTTTCCTGTTGCGACCGGGCTTATATTGTGAATGAAGGCTCCATTCTGGTTCATGGCGCACCGGAGGTCATCGCGCAAAGCGAACTGGCCAGAAAATTTTATTTCGGGGAAGATTTCAATTTGTAGCGCTTTACGGCTATAGAACAGGCGATTATGGCTTTTGAATTAAAACAGAATTTAAAGCTGTCCCAGCAGTTGATTATGACGCCGCAGCTGCAGCAGGCGATCAAGCTCCTGATCCTGTCGCGCCAGGAGCTGGTGGATACGATCAATCAGGAAATGGAAGAAAATCCCCTGCTGGAAGAAGTCGTGCCGGATGAGGCCAGCGCCGAGGAAATTCGCGCCGAGGTCGAAGACGATGTCCAGTCCATTGAAAAGGAAGAGAGCAAAATCCCCGAACATACAGCGGAGCTGACCGGCGAAGGCGACGGCCGCGAAGAGTTCGACTGGAATAATTACCTGGAAGACTACGGACCGGTCGGCGTTTCTTATGACCGGGCTGACGGGGATGCCCCGACGCTGGATAACGTTCTGACGGAAAGTCCGTCGCTTGTCGAACACCTGATGTGGCAGATGAAACTGTCTCCTTTTAACGAAGAGGAAGTGCGCATCGGTTCTCAGATCGTCGGCAATCTTGATCCCAACGGTTACCTGTGCGCCACGATGACGGAGATTGCCCAGCTGGAAAAGGTCAGTGAAGACCAGGTGGAAAATGTTTTGAAAAAAGTCCAGGAATTCGATCCGTCCGGCGTGGCGGCCCGCAATCTTCAGGAATGCCTGCTCATTCAAGCCAGAATGCTGGCCAAGGAAAATCCTCTGATTGAAACCATCATCCGGGATCACCTCAAAGATCTGGAGCTGAAAAATTATATTCATATCGCCCGCAGACTGAAGGTCCCGCTCCGGGAAGTGGAAATCGCCGTGTTGCTCATCAGCAAAATGGATCCCAAGCCGGGCGCGATCTATTCGGAGGAGAAGGTCCAGTCCATCATCCCTGATGTTTATGTCGTCAAATCGGGAGATGATTATAAAATCGTTCTTAACGATGACGGCCTGCCGCGGCTGCGGATCAGCAACTTTTACCGTGAAATTATGGCCGGACTCGGCGGGCGGGACCACGAGGAGGAAGAAAACGGCAAGAAATACATCCGGGACAAGGTCCAGTCGGCCACCTGGTTGATTAAAAGCATTCAGCAGAGGCAGAAAACGATTTATAAGGTCGCCGAAAGTATCGTCAGGCATCAGAAAGATTTTTTTGACAAGGGGATTGATTATTTAAAGCCGCTGGTTTTGAGGAATATCGCCGATGATGTGGAAATGCATGAATCAACGATCAGCCGGGTGGTCACCAATAAATATATGCATTCTCATCGCGGCATATTTGAAATGAAATATTTTTTCGGCAGCTCCATCCAGCGGACGTCGGGTGAAAACATCGCGTCGAAAAGCGTTAAAGAGGAAATCAAACATCTCATCAGCAAGGAAGACCCCAAAAAACCGTACAGTGATTGCGAAATCGTTGATTTACTGAAGGCCAGGAATATCGATATTGCCAGGAGAACAGTAGCCAAGTATCGGGAAATGCTGGGAATATTATCATCATCCAAGCGGAAGAAATATTTTTAAAGGCAACGGTTGACCAGGGCAGATGAAGAGGGGCACGGGGTAAAATTCCGGTTGACATTTGGTTTAGTCGCCACTATACCACTAACCTTTGTTGCCGGTAGTGAACGTGTCTTTGGGCTACCCAATTTTATCAGGGAGGAAAAATTATGAATATTTCGGTAACTTTCAGAACGGGCGAAGGTGAAAATTGGCAAAAAACCTATGCTGAGGAAAGAATTGCTAAATTGAAGAAGTATCTCGATGTGCCTGCCGAAGTCCATATGATCCTTTCAACTGAAAAGTTTCGTAATGTTGTGGAAATAAACCTGAGCGCCAACGGATGGAATGTAAACGCGAAAGAAGAAGCCAAGGATATGCATCTGGCTGTGGACAGCTGTGTTGATAAAATTGAAAAACAACTTAAAAAGCAAAGAGAAAAAAACAGAGAACATAAACCCAAAAGCATCCGCCACGCGGGAGCAAAGCCTGCGGAAGGTTTGGAGGAAGAGGAGTATGCCGCCGCCAAAGTGGTGGAAACCCGGAAAATTGTCTTAAAACCCATGTCGCTCGAGGAAGCGGTTCTCGAGTTGGAAGGCAGCAAGGCCCGCTTCCTGATCTATCGGGACACCGCGTCGGAAAAAGTCAGTCTGGTGCATCGTCTTGATGACGGGAACTTTGCACATATTGAAACGAACAGCTAGCTTATATAATGATTTTATCTCAGGCCTGCGGCATGGAAAGGCTTGAAGCCCATCAGGATGATGGACGTATGAGATACAAATACAGTGGCCCGGATTTCAAAGTCAGGTGTTACACATGCGACTGGATCAAATGCTTAAAATTGAATTTCTCAATGAAAATCTCTTGTCCAACACCAAGCAAGAGGTGCTTGCGGAACTGATTAACCCCTTGATTGCGAGCGGTCTGAAAATTGACCGGGTCAGGGCCATTGACATATTGCAGCAGCGGGAAAAACTGGGTTCGACGGGTATTGGGGATGGCGTGGCCATCCCTCATGGCAAGGTTTCGGATCTGAATGAAATGGTTGTCGCTTTCGGACGCAGTCATCAGGGCATTGCTTTCGACGCCATTGACGGGAAGCCGGTTCAACTCTTTTTTCTGCTTCTGGCGCCGGAGCATTCGACGGGGCAGCATTTAAAAGCCCTGGCCAAGATTTCCAAAATGTTAAAAACACCCAACTTCCGTAAAAAGCTTATCGATGCGAAAACAAAAACCGATTTATATCAGGCAATCGTTTTGCAAGATGAGTCCTGCGCCGTGTAAGCACACTTCACAAAAGGAGACCGTCACCCCGGAGAAACTCTTTTCCGACCGTCTGCCTTTTCTCGGCATCCAAAAAATCGTTGAACCGCGCGGCTGGAAGAAGAATGTTGTCCGGCCTTACCCCAAATGCTGCAGGCGTTTGGTGATGGCCTCCCGGCGGGAAGGCGCCATTTTAATTTTTTCATCCGGGGCGCGGGAAAAGATCATGACGCTTCCCGAGCCTTTGCGTCAGCAATATTTTGCCCGGTTGGTTCAAAACAGGACAGCGTTGCTGATTTTTGCCCAAAGCCCGACATTGCCGGTTTTGCTGAAGAGACAACTCCAACGCCATCACCTTGCGGCGGCCGTTTCTCCGCTTCATGAAAACCTGCTGGCAAGCCGGATCAAAGCGATTATTCGGGAAAAAATCCATCATTGCATAACGGTTCACGGCGTTGCGCTTTCGCTTGGCGGCCGGGGCATTCTGATTACCGGACCCAGCGGCATCGGCAAAACGACAGCCACGATTGAGGCCGTGGGCGATGGTTTTGCCTGGATAGCGGATGATGTGGCCGTGATCAGAAAAAATCAAAGAGGCCGGCTGATCATTTCCGGCCACAGGGCAATACAAAATTATGTTCATACGAGGCAGACAGGCATCGTGGCGGCTGACCGGATATTTGCCAGGTCTCAAATTAACAATAAAGCAGAGCTCGCTTTTGTCGTAGAAGTCAGCCGAAGCAAAGTCGATGATATTTTTTTCCGGTTTGTCAAAAAGGAAATGATGGGAACCCGGTTGCCGCTCATCCGGGTACATATTTCACGGACTGGATATTTCAATAAAAATCTGCTAATGGAAGCCATACAACAGTTCAAAGAGGTCGGATAATTGAAAAATCTCCAGGTGGTCATCATCACGGGGTTGTCCGGTTCCGGTAAGAGCACCGCGCTCAGGGCGCTCGAAGACATCGGTTTCTTTTGCGTGGACAATCTCCCCGTCGTTCTGCTGCCCAAATTTCTTTCCATCACCTTCCAGTCTTCACCGCAGATCAAAAAGGTGGCGATGGTCATGGATTTGCGCCAGAAAAGCTTTCTGGAAAAATACCGTCGCATTTTCGAAAAACTGAAGGAAAAGGGATACCGGATTGAAATCCTTTTTCTGGAGGCGACGGAAGAGTCGCTGTTGCGCCGTTTCAGCGAGACCAGGCGCAGCCACCCGTTGTCGGAAAAAGGTTCCATCATGGACGGAATCCAGATGGAAGTCGAAAAACTATCCCTGCTTCGGCAAATGGCTGACCGGGTCATCGATACGACAACATCCAACGTGCATCAACTGAAAGATATTGTTCAGAGGCAATTTCTGCCGTCGTCCGTCCGGAAGAGAATGGTGATCAACATCATGTCTTTTGGTTACCGGTATGGTTTGCCGTCGGATGCGGATCTGGTCATCGATGTAAGATTTTTACCCAATCCCTATTATGTTGAAAAATTAAAAAATCTCGATGGTCATCATCCGGCCGTGGAAAAGTATGTTCTGGATAACCGGCAGTGCAAAGAATTCATGAAGAAAGCAATCGATATGATGAATTATGTCATCCCTCTTTATGCCAAGGAGGGCAAATCCCGTCTGACCATTGCCGTGGGATGCACCGGCGGCCATCATCGGTCCGTCGTCATGGCCAACCAGCTCAGTTTACATTTCCAGACAATGAAATATCTGGTTCACACCACTCACCGCGACATTAAGAAGAGTTAGGTAATAGGCTATAGGCAATGGGCGATAGGCTATAGGAACCCATTTTATCTCGCCTATCACCTATTGCCCCTCGCCCATAGCCTTATATATTCATCTTTTTCATCACATTGTCTTCAATCCAGTGCGGATCCCACCACTCCTGGGGATTGACAAACTGTCCGCCGGCCAGAATACTGAAATGCAGATGATCGCCGCCGGCCAGGCCGGTCAATCCGGACACACCGATTTTTTCCTCTTTTTTTACATTTTTGCCGACCGTGGTTTCAAGTGACGAGAGATGACCGTATAAGCTGAATAATCCCAGGCCGTGGTCAATAATCACGGCGTTGCCGTAAATGCCCAGCGGACCGGCAAAAACGACGATGCCATGGTTGGCCGCCTCAATAGGCGCGTGCGCGGTTGAGGCCAGATCAACGCCAAGGTGGACGGAGTTGCCAAAGGGTTTGCCGTCAACCAGATAGGTCCGCTGGTCTCCAAACAGCGCCATGGGCGAAGCGTCGCGCATTCTAAGAAATGCGCCTTCCCATAGTTTTTTATTGATGGATTTGCCGCAGATGGCTTGAATGGTTTTTGTGTTTTCGTCGCGCAGCGTCGTATTGACATAAGCAAATACCTCAACAGGCGTCTTCCCCTGCAGGGCGGGAATCGATGATTGAAATTCGGGCATGATCTTCTGGAGAAAAGTATCGCTTAAGTTTACTTTATCGGCCCGGAATTTTTTGGGCTTGATCGTGTAGGGCATGGAAGCTCTGGCTTCATTGCCGGCGTCGTCGCGGGCAAACAGGGCAATTTTTGTTTGCGCATTGGACGCATCCGGCCCTAGGGCAAAGTAAGCGACGGATGTGGGCCGGTTATTGATCAAAATC
>Ga0351890_10053_pt1 | contig 45479 bp, 36 predicted proteins | sample TotcelFGM3001M15_FD_206743 | JGI IMG/M metagenome (GOLD analysis project Ga0351890, IMG submission 206743) | Enriched cells from coal bed in the Powder River Basin, Montana, United States - Total cells FGM rep3 HSBNCT.FGM.300.1.M15 ...
AAAAACGCCACAAAAAGAAAAAATTACGCGATTCAAAGTGTGATAAATCTGAAAAACCCAGAAAAAAGAAAAAATCACTTAAATTTCACCACCCTGTGAAATCAATAATTTCGAAAAAAAAACTCTGTCCAATCCCTTCTTCAGCAAAACTACCAACCTCTGGAGAAGACACTCACACAACTCACGAACATTTTGATTTACCACCCTTATCATTTTCTCGTTCCAGCCCTAACTTTTTTCTTCCTGCGCCTTTAACTGAAAGACTAGAAAGAGTAACTGAAAGAACTGAAACACGAGGAAGAGCAGAATCGATAGCTTCTGGTCAATCTTTGCCAAATATCCATGAAAAATCGGTACGAAAATTAAAAGTTTTTTTTGAAAGCAAAGCTGAACCCCAGCCGGCAAGCTCGCCTCCAAACAAGCAATCCAATAAAATCCAAGGAAACCAATCTGAACAACAAGAGTCTTTGCCTATTTCTCCAAAGTCCTTAAGTGGCAACAAATAAAAAGCTCCCAGCAAGGGGCAAGATATAAATTTACTATTTTTTTGTTAGCTCCCCATGCGTTATTCTGAGGATATGGAGAAAGGAAATCTGAACTGTAAGATATGGATTATTCGTGGTTTCATGCCAAGCATTACAAAAAATGATAGAATTAACATGAGTTCCGGATAGCTTAAAAAAACATTAAGCTTATCCGTGAACGAACGTTATTCTGGGGAGCTCCCGCAGACCAAAAAGCAGATGCGGAGGCATGACAACGTGTGTTTGATATGGGAAATAACATATCATTCAGTAATTATTTTCGCACAGGTAAATAACTATGACGCAAGTTCTTGATATTCTAGCGAACATTATAGGCCATAAACGCCAAGAAATTATTGCAGCGCAACAGCTTGTCTCCTTAGACGAAATAAAGGCCCAAAGTTTAGCAATGCCTGCGACTAGAGATTTTGCAGCTGCAATACGAAATAAAATTCAGGCAAAAGAAAACGCTGTGATTGCTGAAATAAAAAAAGCGTCACCAAGCAAAGGCATTTTGCGTGATCCATTTGATCCAGTAGCAATTGCAAAAAGTTACGAAAAAGGCGGTGCTACTTGCTTATCTATCGTGACTGATAAAGAATTCTTTCAAGGTGCTGATAGCAATATTAAACAGGTAAAACCTATTTCTGAACTACCCATTTTACGCAAGGATTTTATTATTGATGATTATCAAATTTATCAATCACGGGTATTAGGCGCCGATTGTATTTTATTGATAGTCGCTGCCTTAACTGTAGAAAAATTGCATTATTTAGCCAACATAGCGCAGCAATTAGGCTTAGCTGTCTTGGTTGAGATACATCAACGTAGTGAATTGACAATCGCGCTGGAATTAAACACTACCCTGCTAGGGATCAATAATCGAAATTTACGTACCTTTGAAACGAAGCTCGATGTCACTCTTGATTTATTACCGCTTATCCCACCAGAAAAGATCATTGTGACTGAAAGTGGCATTCATACGCGTGAGGATGTCATATTATTTGGCAAAAATAACATTCATGCTTTTTTGATTGGTGAAGAATTATTGCGCGCTAAAGAACCTGGAGAACGATTGCAGGAGTTGTTTTTTATGAAAGAGCAAGAGCTTACTCTTTAAAATATACTGCAAAATAGAGGGGCTATTTGTAATAGCTCAAAACCGTAGCCTTGATAAGGAATGTGTTCTCAATAACTTCCATACATTGTTGGTATGTGAGCAGCGAATCGCAGAAAATCAACACTTTACGACCAGCATAGTAGAATTTGAAGACACCCTCTTACCAAGGTTACGATTAAGGGGCTGTTCTATTACTTTTTTTTAAAAATCTTGCCAAATCTTTCCCTTCTCTTCTTTAGGGGTTGGATTATCACGCAGCTGAAAAATACGCTGATATTTTTTTATCTCTTGCAATTGAGAAGCTGACTTTTTTGGATGCTCAGCATCAAACTTCGCTAAGAACTTATCGACTTCGCTGACGTAACCCACTATGGGTTTCCGTTTAAATAAGCGTTTAATTAATGCTTTAAGATTCATTATTTTTCCTCTGGCAGTGCCAATGTCATATGTATATAATAATACGTCTTTATCACACTCTCAATGAGCATTCCCATGACTGAAAATTCTAGCTTTGCTGTGGATCTTATTCATTCCCCTCTAGGAAAACCCTTTCGTTATATTAGTCACTATTCCCCAGAGCTACTATTTCCTATCGCAAGACAAAGCAAACGTGATGAAATAAACGTAACTTCTCCACTACCTTTTCATGGCGCCGATCTGTGGAATGCTTACGAATTATCCTGGCTTAATAGTAAAGGTAAACCTGAAATAGCTATAGCAGAATTCACAATACCCTGTGAAACGCCGTATATTGTTGAATCCAAGTCTTTGAAATTATACTTAAATTCGTTTAATCACACTCGCTTTAATGATCGATCTAACGTTAAACAAGCTTTAAAACGCGATCTCTGTTTTGCAACGGGTGGTAACGTGCATGTTAATCTAATTTCACCGCATGACTGTAAGTCGATCAAAACCGCTGATTTTAAAGGAATTTGTCTTGATGATTTGGATGTTGAGTGCACGGACTATCACGTTAATACCACGCATCTTATCACATCCTCTTCAACAGTAACTGAGACTCTTTATTCGCACTTACTCAAATCTAATTGTGCGGGAACAGGACAACCAGATTGGGGCAGTGTTTTTATCTCTTATCATGGTGAGAAAATTGATCATGCCGGATTGCTACGATATATTATTTCTTTTCGTGAACATACTGAGTTCAACGAACAATGCGCTGAACGTATTTTTATGGATATAACAAAACATTGTCGACCTAAACAACTGAGTGTTTATGCTCGTTATACTCGCCGCGGTGGTTTAGATACCAATCCCTTTCGCAGCAATTTTGAAACAATGCCAGTAAATGAACGGTTAGCACGGCAGTAGAGGTAGGTTGTGGGCTGAGTGTTTTTTTACGAAGCCCACAACCTACTTTTACCTAGAATTTTTAGAAAACAGTCAGATTTGAGTCAAGGTCGCGTGAAAAGTTTAACAAAAAAGCGGAGTTTACATGGAGTAAATGAGCATTTTTTTGTTAAACTTTTCACGCGAGATTGGCTAAAGATGGCTGTTTCCACCTAGAGGCTGAGCTCTTACCCCAAATCTCCCCACAAATGCTGAACTAAAGTAAGAATGCTAATCGCAGCGGTTTCCATTCGCAAAATTCTAGGCCCAAGCGATACCGCCAGAAAACCATGTCGTAGGGCGAGTTCGATTTCAATGTCACTAAAACCTCCTTCTGGACCAACCATCACCGTTACTTTTTCAGGTTCCAAAGACAACCGTGGCAATAAATCTTGTGTATGAGGATGCAAAATTAACTTAAGAGTAACATTTTTATCAGTAAGCACTTCACCAAAAGTCCGTGGCTCTTCAATCACAGGTAACGTATTACGGCCGCATTGTTCACACGCATGAATAGCAATTTGTCGCCAGTGATGTAATCGTTTGGCAAGGCGTTCACGTGTTAAATGTGCCTCACTAAATTGCGTTAACATGGGAATAATAGTGGTGACACCTAGTTCAACACTTTTTTGAATAATGAAATCCATACGATCACCTCGCGCAATACCTTGCGCGAGGTGAGTAATAAGCGGAGATTCCACGGTTTGATCAATGCATTCACTTAAGACAACTTGACAGCTTTTTTTACCCACTCGTGCAATGACGGCATTATATTGCTGGCCTTTACCGTTAAAGATCACCAGAGGCGCATTAATCGTCAAGCGCAAAACACGCACTAGATGATTGCTTGCCTCTGGTGTTAACTCAATTTCTGTCTGTTCTACCAGCTCGCTATCATGAAAAATGCGGGGGACACGCACGGTTAGTAACGATAATAATCTGGCTTAAAGGGGCCGTTCTTATCAAGATTCAGATAACGTGATTGTTCTTCGGTCAATAACGTTAATTTGACGCCAATTTTTTCCAGATGAAGCCTAGCGACTTTTTCATCGAGATATTTAGGTAACACATACACTTTTTTCTCATAACGCTCAGTATGTTGCCATAATTCAATTTGAGCTAAAACCTGATTAGTAAATGAGTTAGACATAACAAAACTCGGATGCCCAGTGCCACAACCCAGATTAACCAATCGGCCTTCCGCCAATAAGATTATTCTTTTGCCATCAGGGAAAATAATGTGATCGACTTGGGGTTTAATATTTTCCCAGTGATATTTTTTCAAAGAAGCGACATCGATTTCCGAATCAAAGTGACCAATATTGCAAATAATCGCCTGATTTTTCATGCGCGCACAATGATCATGGGTAATAACATGATAATTGCCTGTTGCCGTTACAAAGATATCTGCTTTATCAGCCATTTCGTCCATAGTCACTACGCGATAACCTTCCATTGCGGCTTGCAGAGCACAAATCGGATCAATCTCTGTAATATAAACAGTTGCACCAAAACTACGCAAAGCTTGCGCTGATCCTTTACCAACATCACCAAAACCCAACACAACCGCCACTTTTCCTGCGATCATGACATCAGTTGCGCGTTTAATGCCATCCATTAAAGATTCACGGCAGCCATAGAAATTATCAAATTTAGATTTGGTCACCGAATCATTCACATTAATGGCAGGAATCTTTAAAGTGCCCTGTTGAGCCATCTCATAAAGACGTCGAACCCCGGTAGTTGTTTCTTCCGAAACACCTTTAATTTCATGCAGTAATTCGGGATATTTCTCATGGACAAGTTGGGTGAGATCGCCACCATCATCGAGTATTAAATTTGGCCGCCAACCGTCATCACCAAACAATGTTTGCTCTACACACCACCAATACTCTTCTTCGCTCTCTCCTTTCCAAGCAAAAACAGGAATGCCTGCTTTAGCTATGGCGGCAGCTGCCTGATCTTGTGTTGAAAAAATATTACATGACGACCAACGTACCGTGGCGCCTAATGCAATTAAGGTTTCGATGAGAACAGCAGTTTGTATGGTCATGTGCAAACAACCGGCGATTCTTGCACCTTGTAGCGGTTTTTGATGTTTATATTCTTCACGCAAAGCCATTAATCCTGGCATTTCTGTTTCGGCTATTGCGATCTCTTTTCGACCCCAATCAGCCAGCTTCATATCAGCTACTTTATAATCAATACTCATTTGGTATCCCTGTTTGTTTTTTGATAAAAGAATGTAGTTTTTTTAAAAAATCGACACAGTTTATTATGTTACAGGCTCTTAGTCTATTCTGATTTCTACCCTGACTCTCCGTACACGACAAAAAAATATGTATCTATTATTCTCCCACACAGCTAAAACCAAACACTAAACATTGGTCCAAACAATAATACGATCCAACCGGCCAATGCGAGACATGGGCCAAAAGGTATTGGGGTTTGAAGCTTATTCCCTCTTAACATCATAAGCGCTATTCCAACACATATACCTAATATTGAGGCACTCAATATAATAAATGGCAAAGATGCCAATCCCAACCAAGCGCCCAAAGCGGCGAATAATTTAAAATCTCCATGACCCATCCCGGGTGTTTTCATAAAAAATTGATATGTTTGATTAAGCAACCATAGACTTGAATAACCAACACAGGCGCCTAAAATAGCATTTTGAACATCTGTAATAGATAAATACAGACTACAGAGTAAGCCCAGCCAAAGCAGCGGCAATGTGATCACATCGGGTAATAGCTGATGTTTTAAATCAATAAAAACCAAGCATAATAATCCCCACGTAAAGATTAAGCCGGCTAAAGTTTCAAAACTAACACCAAAACGCCATGCCACTAACATGCCCATGAGCGCAGCTAAAATTTCTACTACCAGATAACGCCAGCCAATTTTTAGCCGGCAATAGCGACATTTTCCAGTTAATAATAAAAAACTAATCAAGGGGACATTATCCAAAAAATGTATTGGATGCTGACACTTAGGACAATGGGAACGCGGTAAAAATAAATTTAAACGAGACTTTTCTTGTAGATGGGTAACCTGCACTAGTCCTAATAATTCACTGCTTTGAGAATACCAACTTCGCTCTAACATAATAGGTAAACGATAAATAACTACATTGAGAAAACTACCCATTATTAATCCCAAAATTCCTATCATTGTTAGAAAAAAAACATTATTTTGTTGCAAAAAAGCTATCATGATATTAAACCACACTACCTAATTTAAAAATGGGCAAATACATTGCCATAACTAAACCGCCCACTAAGATACTTAGAATTATGATAACTAAAGGCTCACATAAATTCATCAGATTGACAACCCTATTATCGACTTCTTGCTCATAATAATCAGCAATTTTAGCTAACATTTGCTCCAATGCGCCAGCTTCTTCACCTATATGAACCATTTGAATAACCATTTCTGGAAAAATGGCTGTCTTACGCATTGATTGTTGCAATGTCTCGCCTTTAACAATTTCTCTACCTATATATACACTTGCATCATTAAAAATAACATTACCAGTTGCCTGAGCTACTATTTGTAAGGCTTTATCTAAAGGCAAACCAGCAGCAAAAGTGATTGCTAATGTTCGGCTAAAACGTGCAATAGCCGCATGTTTGAGCACAACACCTACTAATGGTAACGAAAGCGACCATGATTGCAGTAAATTTGCGAATTTAATCCAGCGCTTTTGCATAATGACGATGCTAGATAAGAAAAAGAATAGCATTGCACAAAGCAACCAATAATATTTTTGTAAACTCTCAGAGAGACAAATGACAAACTGAGTGAACCAAGGCAAGCTGGCACCAAAATCAGAAAATAAATTTTTAAATGTTGGTACAACAAATACTAATAAGATCCCGGTTATGACAACTGCGACAAAAAATACTGCAGACGGATAAACCAGCGCTTTTGTGACTTTGTTCTTTATATCTTCTAGCTTTTCCCTTTGAGCAACAATTTTAAGTAAAGTCGTATCTAAACAACCTATTTGCTCGCCCGTGTTAATTAAGCTACAAAATAGTTGATTAAAATATCTAGAATGCTTTTGTAAAGCAAAAGCAAAAGACTGACCAGCAGCGATATCAGAAATAATTATTTTTATAACCTCTTGTAACTGCTTTTTTGCAACTCCCTTAGCAATAATTTGCAGTGCTTGCAGCAAAGCAATTCCAGCTATTAATAAGGTTGATAATTGGCGAGTAAACAGGGTGATATCTTTATATTTAATTTTACTGTATTGACCTTGTCCTTGTAAGAATTTCCATTTTTTTATACGAACACTAGAAATACCTTGCTGTTGCAACATAACTTTTGCAAAAAAATAACTGGTCGCAGAAATTTCACCTTGTACTATTTTACCTTCTTTATTTTTCCCATGCCATTGATACATTTCTGCACGTGAAAATAATGAGTTATTTTTCATTCGTCATTCATCCTTGAATCACACGCTTAATTTCAGATAAACTTGTCAAGCCCAATCTAACTTTCTCCAGAGCAGAGTCATGCAACGTTTTCATACCATTTTGCACTGCTGCTTTAAAAATTTCTCGAGCATTATTCCCAGCGAGAATTAATTCGCAAATCTTGTCGGTAACCGGCAGCAGTTCAAAAATTCCGGTTCGCCCACAGTAACCCTCATGACAATTTTCACAGCCTGTTGCTTTATAAGGAATAATTTTTTTGTTTCCCGATGAAGAAAACCCTTCTTGCAAAAGAATTTCTAATGGAAGCTCTTCTTGTCTTTTGCAATTTTCACATAACTTACGTACTAATCGTTGAGCGATAATCATTGCCATTGAGGTTGCAATAGTATACAGGGGTAAGCCCACATTCATTAATCGCGTAAACGTTTCAGCGGCAGAATTGGTATGAACGGTTGAAAATACAAGATGCCCTGTTTGCGCTGCTTTTGCAGCAATCTCCGCTGTTTCTAAATCACGAATTTCACCAATCATGATAATATCAGGATCTTGCCGCAAAAAAGCCCGCAAAACTTTCGCAAAATCAAGACCAATTTTATTGTGAATATTAACTTGATTAATTCCCGGCAGCTGAATTTCAACCGGCTCTTCTGCTGTTAGAATATTAACGCGCGGAGAATTTAACAAACGCAATGCCGTATACAACGTAATAGTTTTGCCACTACCGGTCGGGCCAGTAACCAGAATTAATCCTTGTGGCTGTTTAATATGCTGTAAAAACAATGTTTTTTGGGAAGGATTAAAGCCAAGCTGATCAACTTCAATTATTGCTGACGTGGAATCCAACAATCGCAATACAATTTTTTCGCCAAAAACCGTAGGACAAGTGCTTACGCGAAAATCAATGTATTGCTTATTTCCGTTGTCGAATTTAAATCGACCATCTTGTGGCAAACGGCGCTCGGAAATATCTAATTTCCCCATTACTTTTACGCGACTTGCAATTCGATTACCAATAGCCATGGGAGAATGAATTAATTCGTATAATACGCCATCTTGGCGTAGCCGTATCCGATAATTTTTTTCATAGGGTTCAAAATGGATATCTGAAATTTTTTTTTGAATTGCGGTTGCAATAATTTTTTCTATAAAAGCAATAATCGGCGCTTCATCACTACTATCTACAAGAAAATCACTAGCACTAAATATATCGCCCTGAAAATCTTTTTCGATAGCAGTAAAATTATCTTCTGAAAATTGTTTTAGAGACACTGGTTGGTTCTGTTGTATTATTTTTTGAATCAGTTCACCCAATCGATCACTTGCTGCCATCACAAAATAACATTCTAACCCAGTTAAAAATTTCAACTCGGTTAAAATATTTTGTTGGGTCGGATCTGAAATAACCAGCCAAAGTTGCCGCTCGTCGTGATATAACGGAAAAAGGCGAGATCGAGAAACAACATCAAATGGAATCAAGTGTATGGGGAGATTAGTTACAGCAACAGCAGCAAGATCGATTAATGGCAAATTGAAATCACGAGCACATTTTTCGGCTAAAAAGTCGGCTGAAATAATTTTATTTTTAATTAAATAAACATCCAGCGAGCTATTCTCTGTAGCAGCGTTTTTTTCTGCGGCACTCACTACTTCATCAGGTAAAAGCCTTTGCGCTGTAAGCCAACGACCAAAACCACTATGAATAGTATAAAGAGTTTCTTCCATGAAAACTCCAAATGAGAAAATAAAAAGCACCGGATTCACAATGACGAGCTGAATAGTTATAAAAAACTCAGAACATTATCCAACAGATAATGTTATTTCTCAAGAAAAATTTTCCAGATGCATATTCTTTTATTTAGGCTGAACAACACGGGGAGAATCATCTAAAGGAAGATTATCATCCCTTAAATGAGGTATATGAGCCCAAGGGCCTTTTCCAACATTCGAGGGAATATTTTTAAAGAATAAGCCAGATTTATTATCACTAAGCTCAAGACTAAAGTTAAATTTTGCTTTTAGATACGGCAGTAATTTATCCTCTAGCTCCTTTAAAAAAATTAAACTTTCACGCGCTAAATTACTTCTATCTTTTGTAAAATGATAATAAGAAAACTTAACCACGTAGTGCATTTTCTGTAACTCACTTTCAGAAAATTTTTTATGGCCACTATTATAATGAGCTAATAAGGCTTGTAAACCTAGCTTCAATATCTCTATCGCCCAAGTACAACTTTTTTTTGCGAGTTGTAATGCAAAAACATGTAATTGCTCTGTCTGCTTATATACGTCAATACCCTCTGTACCAACAGCGAAATAGTGATATTTCAAGATAAGAACAACTCCTGTCAATAAATTTACCTCGTTCATCAATACTATCGCTTTTAACTGCTCCAATTCATCTGTAACAAATTTTTGACTGTTGGCCCGTTCAATCTGTTGCATCATAAAAACTAAAGATGGAGTAAATTTAAGTTCTTGAGGTGATAAAGTTTTGAAAGATTGTATCCAGAATTCTCTTGGATTAGCCTGTTTCATGCAACACATTAGGTTTTTAAAATGCCTTAGATTTAGCTCAGAGAAAAGATGCTCAAGCGCTTCCTGTTCAATAGTGCACATCGCTAGATGCGGCGCAGTATATCCTTCTCTTGCTGCTGAAACTCTAGATTCGTAATCAAATTTTCCGGACTTTATTGCATTAACTGGAAAATCATAAAAGGCATTCTTATACTGTATCGTAACCTCATCATTCTCAAATGAGGCTAACAACATGATTCGGATTGTTGGATCATAAAACATACCTTCTCTTTCAACTGAATTACCTTCAATGTATTCTTGTACAATAAAGGGCATATAAGATATCTGGCTTGCCCAATAACTAAAGAACTCAGTATTTCCCCCTCCTGCTTGAATCATTTCAATAACACTTGTTAGATTTTTCTTAGAAACAATAGTAGTTCCTAAACTTGATGTAGCATTCGGTGGCTTGATAATATAATTAGAAGCTGAATTCTCTAAAATATCCTGCTAAGACTCTCTAAATAGGATTGCTTTTTCAAATAGCCAAGATTTGGGATGTGGGGCACCAGCAAGTGTGCAAACTTCTTTGAACGCCAATTTATTCTGGCAATAAAGAATAGCATCAGCATTTAAAATAATAATATCTTGCTTATTATTTTGCCTACAATAATCACGTAATTGAATAGTGCGATCGTGATCTTTCGTTATATGAGTACATAAGACAACAATTCCTTCCGTTATCTTTCCATCAAGCACATCGCTTAATATATCTTCGCATACCTTCAGACCTTCAATTTTTATAGAAGGCTTATGTTCACTATAGACCATACCTGTTTTGGCTAATTCTTTTAAAATTGTATCTCTTACAAATTCTGTTGAGGAATTTTCATAGCGTTCAAAGGTCGAATGAAAAATGTCGCCGGTCTCTAGTAGGACAATTTCATTGCTTGAGGTCAATTTTGCATCAAAAATTAAAGCAAACATTTCTTTCTTTGCTTTCATTTCTTTCTTTGCTTCCATTTCTTGCATTGCGATAATCTCATTTTGAGGTGAAAAAAGAGCAAATCCTCATAGAATCTGCTGATTCAATTTGAAGAAAAATAATTTTCACTTAACATTGATTGGTTATTTTTTTTGATTGTAAAAAGAACAAATTTAATCATAATAACTCTTTGCTGTAAAGTTATAGCACTAAATTCTTATACAGAAGAAAATCAGAAAATTTCTCATCTCTCATAGCGCAAATCCAAAATGGTAATGCTATAATCGACCCTACACAAGGAGGTGTATTATGCGTTACCTGCAACATGGATTCACGTTGATCGAGCTTATGATTGTCATCGCTATCATTGGCATTTTGGCAGCTATTGCCATACCCCAATATCAAAATTATATTATTCGCGCGAAAGTGTCGGAAGGTTTACATCTAGCAACCGCTGCAAAAATAGCCATTGTTGAATACCAACAAACTAATAATCTTTTTCCACAATCTAATACAGAAGCAGGCGTGTCTGAGATAAAAAACAGTCATTATGTGGATTCTATTGCTATTGGCTCTAATGGCATTATCACAATCACTTATAATAACGCCGCGGGAGTAGGAGAAAATAACACTATTACTCTAACGCCTAATGCTTCAGATGGTTTAGTAAAATGGACCTGTGGCGGCACAATGCCAAGTCAATATCGACCATCCAATTGCCGTTAACAGCATTAATTATTAGGAGCAGTTGACAATTTTCTAGGCTTCTTTCAATTTTGTGAGATTTTTTGTTGAAGATTGACCAAAAGTGCCTAGTTCCAACGAATGCTGAATCGTTATCATTGGACTATAAAAAAATGAGAAGCTTGAAGAACGTATATACGCTTGTTCTCATACAAGACATCTTCTATACTGCCACCTCTTTTAGTGTATTGCCGGTGTAGCTCAGTCGGTAGAGCAACTGATTCGTAATCAGTAGGTCAGGTGTTCGATTCACCTCACCGGCACCAGTGGAGTCAGGGGATTAAAAAATGTTATGTAGAAGCTATGTAGAAAATTGAGGTAGATAGTTATCAATTATCTACAATAAGCATCATATAATTACTGCTCGCTTTAATAACGATAACATCTTATTTAACCGATGATAATATCAACTTTAGGATAATGTTATCGCTCGTCGTCATCGGTTGCTAAGTGGCCGAAGGAAGACTCTTAGTAATGGAACCACCTAAACTTTTTCTAACTTCACCTCTACTGATACTATCTGCTTTTCTGATAACAGCATTCTTGGGCTACCTATTCGGCATGAATTTTATAAATATCTTTTTTGTTCAATTACTGGGTCTGCAGCAGGTGCTGGAATCGTGTATTATCTGAACCATTTAAAAGAGAAAATGAATATACAGAAACAACAATTCAATTCCTTGATTAACATACAACATTCATTAAATCTTATAATAAATGCTTGTTTGCAAATTCAAAATCAATTCGAAGGAAACAGAGAAAAAAGTTTGAACTTTTATCAAACATCATTGCTGCCACAAATGGACAATGAAACGGTCGATACGTTATGGGAAAAATATAAATGTATAGATTTAAAAAGATTTATTCATACCAATTTTCATATTGATTTGAATTGGGATTTTACAGTAGTGCTGTCTGAGGAAAATGACACCCGCCAAAAGCTGTTAAGCAGTTTAATCCCTGTAAGAGCATGTTATGAAAAAATTGTAGAATTGATGGAACAACGTAATGAACTCTTTAATAAACTTGATAATAAGCTTTCATTATACAAAAAGCTTAACAAAATTTCAGATAATTTTTTTGAATATAAAAATAAAAATCTCATTAACACAGTAGGAGTGAAAATTTATATTGAACTAAAGTCTTGTACTAATGAACTTTATAAATCAGTAAAGGATGCTATCATTTTTGCAAAAGATTCATTTAAAAAAATAGAATTGTATGCTCAAAATAAATTTCCAAATAAAAATACATTGCCATTAAGCATACCAGATGAGCTAAAAACAATTTACTCAGCAGTCGATTAAGAAAGTTTTTCTAAAAATCTCGAAGATTTAAAAGTAACGTTTGTTTAACTATTAGCGTTTTTTCTGCTCTTCCCTAAAATCTTTTGCTAACTCTGCTTCGAGTTCTTTAATGGTTGGCAAATCGGTCTTAATGTTTTCTGGAAGCGCTTCAGTAAGGCGATATTCTGCGAGTCCAATTGGTTTGATCATATCACATAAGGTATATTCAGCAAGTACTTCATTCTTGGATTTACACAGAATAAGGCCAATCGATTGATTGTCAGTTGGATGTTTAAGTATGTCGTCTACGGCTGATAGATAGAAATTAATTTTTCCCGCAAATTCAGGCTTAAATCCTTTTCCCTTAAGCTCGATCACTATAAATGATCGGAATTTTAGCTGCATCTCTTTATCCTTAAGTATTATATCCACTTTTACTATTCATAATCGTATATTTTGTTAAATACCTTTCGTAAATCTTCTGCTAAACGCCCACTTTCTAAATCAAAGTTTAACAAATTTTATCAAAAATTAATGCTTTTCCTAAATGAATATTTCAGCCTATCAAATTAAACATCAGTAATTTTTGCTTGGCGGAAAGCTCTTTTTACTGCTCGGTAAACATTATCGAACTCAGATAGACTTGCCATTTGTGCAGAAAGCCTGGTTTCCCAGGTTTTTTTGAGACGGGCTTCCTTTTTATAGAATTCCTCGCGGACTTCATCCAGCTTCTTACCTCGATGGGCAAGTTTTGCATTAATTGCTTCCAAACAATCAATTAGCTCTACTGAGCTGCTTTGCTCTGTGAGATACCAAAGATCATAGAGATCGCGTGGCTCTGTTCTTGCTCGATCAAGAAGTGCTACAGTTTTTTCAGTAGCAATTTCATAAAGGGAATACACCAGAATTTTCTCTCCTTTGGGAAGGTCAGTAAACTCATCGCAACTTTTAATTACAACAAGCTCTTCAGGTGCATAAAAAACTCTTTCCTTAATTGTTATGTCCACTTTAATTTCTTTTTGAGTGGAGGTAACAGGAAGCGGTCCTTCATACATGAGATAAAATGTGTAGCTGTTTTGATGAGTAGTTGGATCAGGGCGTGAAAATCGAAAAGTAATATTCGAGGCTCGCTTTACTTCATCGTATATTGGTTCAAGTTCCTGCTTTAACTCCTCAAAGGAGAGCGATTGCAAAAGCGTAAAATCAAGATCTTCTGAAAATCGATACTCGGAAAAATGGCAGCGTCGCAAAGCTGTGCCACCTTTAAATGCGAGTTTATTTCGGAGAGGCGAGCGTGACAGTCCAACTAAAAACCAAGCAATGCAGTAATCTCGTTCCAATATATTCTCTGGTATACGTCTGCCTCCTTGCTCTTTCAGCAGACGATTGGAAAGTTTAGAAATCTGACTTTGTGGAATCATTAGTTATGTTCCTCTGATAGCAAGAAGTTCTTCTTGCGGGACATTCAATCTTAATCGCCACCTTGCTATATGGTGACCTTCAGCAGGAAGTTCTGGGTCAAGTAATTGGTATGTAGCGGTGAGCTTTGTTTGCAGAAACTCCCAATGTATGCGCGAACCAATTTGGTAAAGTTCCATTAGATAACCAAGTCTTCTAATTACCGCCCCTACATCTAGCTTTACTGCGTAGTCGATAATTTTTTGCGGGTCAATTGCATGGTGTTTCATGGAAAAACCTTTCGCTACTTCAGAAAATCCTCCACAATAAGCGGGCTGTCTTAAACCATCTATCAAGGTCCGTTCCAAATCACTGACACAAACTTTTTCATTTTTATCGATCCATATTTCTGTGATACCAAATAGATCATCTATTTTACAACGCACAAATCGAAATTCAGTTCCTTGAATCGTTCGAGAACGCATCATTTTAGGTGAGCTTAAATAAACGATAAGTTGGGGTTGGGTTACCATTTGGTGTAGATCAAATGCAGAACCATGAGAAAGATAATATTCTTCTTTAATATTTTTATGTCCACTTAGTATCAATTCGCGCGCTACGATATAAGGATTACCCAAATATTCTCGCTCAAAACCCAATTCGAAAGGAACAAGACGGAAAGTCCCTGATTTTAATCGAGTAACTACCCCGTTATTAATTAGCTGAGAGAGTACTTTGGAGGCGCGCGCGCGCCCACCTAAGATTCCTGATGCTTCCTGAAAATGAAAAATAGGACGGTTGCGACTATAAAGTGTCGCAACCAAACGCCCTGCCAAAGGGCCTAGAGTCTTTAAAGCATTCTTATCATTTGTGTGCATAATATCCTCTCCATAGGTATATTATGCACTTATATTATAATTTATTCACTATCTTAATTATTATATAAGTGCAATAAATGACTTTTATAGGGTTTTTTTGCACATAAACTATAATTTTATTTTTAACTCTGAGTTTCTGATGAAAAATATACCTTGATTTTATCTACTAACCTTCGGGAGAGGATTTCTAAGTTCATCTGAATTTATCCCTTTTACTTGCGCGTTGTATTCATACCCCGCCCATAGCTATAACCATTTATTTTCCTGTTCTTTAAATTTTGCGATTTGATCTTCGAGAAATTTGATTCGCTGCTCTAATGTTTGTCTATATTGGTTGCTGGTAGGTTTTTTAATACCATTTCTGATGCTATCTTTCACTTCTTGATATCATATTTTAATTTTAGGTTTTGCCCAAAGTGATTGCCTAGAATAGCCACTCAGTCTCTCAAGTACCTCCCAAGTTAGCTTGTTACTTCGCTCACCGTTCTGCCATGAATCTAATTCATATAAAATGAAAATAATACCCTTCTCAGTTATTCGTGAGATATTCATATTTTTTATTAGAAGACTTCTTAGTGCGTTTCATTTGGAATCTCCCAATGTTTTTTCAAGTGGAGATGGCAATTTATCTTTAAAGTTGGTGACAGCTTTTTCCTGGCGATTGTGCAAAGCACTCTCAATCTGCATAACCATTATATTTCTTGACCACCCATATTCAATTGCGTTTTGAATATAAAACCAGCGTGTTTCTGGATCTTTGACTTTATCTAATAGTGTTAGATTATGATACTAAATCAATTGTGCAAGCACTTCTTGCACAAATTGGAGCTCGGGATTTGTCTCTGCGAAAAGTCGCATATACTTTATATTTCGTGGACTAAATCCCTTCATCTCTGGAAAACAGACCTCAAGTCTTTACTAAGTTGATCAATCAAGGTTTAACAACATTAATTAAAAAGCGTATGCCGCTAATTCCGACTTTAGGAATCAAAATATTTTGATCTTTTGAGTACTATGCTCATTTCATCTTCTTCAGACGTAACATCATCTTCTTCAGACGTAACACCATGATGCGTAGGTGCAGGAGGCTGGAATAAAAAAGATTTAGGATACCCAGACAGTTCTTTAAATGTAGGAATATACTTAGACCTATCGCTGTTTTCTTCCGAGTCTGATAAGGATTCCTCTTCTTCAGAGGAGCCATTATTATCTTCTTGTATTAATTGCTCTAATAAATTCTCCTCCTCAGAAAATTTTTCTTCAATATCAGCGCGTTCCTTATCATTTAATTCTTCTTCGGAATCAGATAGTGCCTCGATGTCGAGCGTGATATTTCCAGTATCCTCTAACTTGGAATCATTAAAATGATATAAGGGCACGTAAATGCTACATGCTTCATCATTAAACAGTGGAACATAAAGGGGAGTAGATACTTCACCGATATCATGCTCTTCATTCATCTTATATTGTTCTTTATCCAAAGAAGAATTATTATCAGAGTGATTCTCATTTACCTCAGATAACCGCTCTTGTTCATGGGTATCCTCTTCTATATCTGGTAAAGGAACATATAGAACCGTTCTTTCTTCATCTCTTTGCGTATGCTCTTCATTCATCTTATATTCTTCTTTATCCAAAGAAGAATTATTATCAGAGTGATTCTCATTTACCTCAGATAACTGCTCTTGTTCATGATGGGTCTCCTCTTCTACATCTGGTAAAGGAACATATAGAACCGTTCTTTCTTCATCTCTTTGCGAGGGTTGAAAGACATCAGGGACAGCTGCGTCAGCTAATGGTATGTCTTCTTGTTCAGTTTCGCTGTCATCAGAATCACCAAATATCATCTTTATATAGCGCTCTCTTTGTTTATTTGTTTCGGGTGCAGCGTCACAATGAAGAAGAGCGATCGCTTCTTTTGTTATGAGCTTATTGTAATTTTCACCAAATATGTTGCTTGCTTCTTCTTCAGATAGCTCTCTAAAAGTATTAAAGTCCGTACCATATTTTCTCAGTGTCTGAGGCAAGGTAGTGTTATGGCAGTGTAGTATTTCCCCTATCCGCTCTTTGGTTTTTGCATGACGAATGAGTACATGCAATTGCCGAACAGTGAATTGATTGAAGTGCCGCCATTTTCTGGGTACCCAAGGCAGCTGACATAGCTTTTCAAACATATCGGGATCACTGAGTTCTGCCATGGTATCGAGTTTTTCTACCATGTTGGTGATCTTACGTCTTCGCTTTCTTGGCCTGTGTTGCTCAGATATTCTTCTGCGTTTTTTGGCTCTTTCTTCCTGGACAAGTATTTTTTTCCGTCTGGGATCGATTTCTAGGTTCACGCCTTTGCAGAGTTTTGCAATTCTTTCTGGGGAAATAGACTTTTGATAGTCGTCTCCTAGTGCATCCCACGCTGCTTCTTTAGGGATTTTTTTAAAATTTTGATAAGTAATACCGAGACGGAGTAAGAAATGGTAAAGTGAGTCTTTTTTACATTTCAAGAGAATGGCAGCAGCTAAAGCTGATGTAGAATAACGCAGAGCAAGATGAACGCCATAAATTGATAATTGTTTCAGAAATGTAGTGGTCTTAGGTAAAGGCCTGTCTAAAAGCCTTTTAATCATGATTCTATCGTTTTCATCAAATTCGCGAGCTAAATCGTTTTGGCGATGCAAGCGTGCTTTGTTGAGCAAGGTATTTATATTTTCTTTTGCAATAGGTTCGTGGTATTTCTTTCCCAAAATTTGTTCGGCTAATTGCTGAGGAATATTTTTCAAAACAGCGATATTTGCACGACGTTGGATCAAAAAACGTGAAAGATTTGTTCCTGTGGTACCAAATGATTGTGCGACTTGATCAAGATTGTCGCTTTTTAAAATAGCAAGATGTAGCCTTGAAAAAGGAATCACTCTTAACAAGGCGGACGCTGTTTTACCTTGCTCACTTTGATTCGATTGCGTAGTAGGTTGCTTGGTTTTTTTCTTGTTGGTACGTCGAGTTACTTCTTTCATAGGTCCCAATGCTAATTCTTCACATAGTTTGGCAATCATCGCTCGGGTGACGGGTGCTTTATCATAATCTTCAAGCAAAACATTTTTGACAGCTTTTTCTTGTATCAATTCCAGATTTCCATAATCGATTCCTTGATTACTTAAAAATCGACTCAAGGTTATTGCAACACAGTTCAGACGATCTGCTGCCTGATTGATATTGTCTGATGCAAGAATAGCAGTGTGGATTTGTCGCATGGACAATTCTTTAGGGTGAACTTTAGGACGTTGCTTTTCAGATTGATTTTTTTCTGCAAGATCTTCTTTTTCTTGCATTTGTTCGACTTTAGAGTATTCAGTAGGAGAAGTTCTTTTTGATTTATTGTTAGTATTTTTTACTCTGATATGTTGCTTATCAAGCAATGCTTTTATATCGTTTTGTGTGATTTCCTTCATCGGCGCATGATATTTTTCTTTTAATAAAGATTGAGCATTTTCAGGTGTAATCCTTTTTAATATTTTTGGAGTAATACCTAATTTACTTATGCTGGTAAAAAGCCCGTTGTTAGAGATTTTCAACAGCGCTGCTGCTTTTTTTGTACCGTGATGAGCACGTAAGGTTAACAGCACCTCGGAGAAAGGAATGTCTTCTATAGAACGTTTTGTTTTAGCCGCATGCTCTTTTTTATTGAGAAGCGCGATCCCTTCTGAGCTGATTTCTTTGTGATATTTATCTCCAAATACTTCCTTCGCGTCCGTTTCTGTAAGTTGACGTAACTGACGATAAGTGATTCTCTTGGCGTTTATAAATTTGAGCAGGGTATCAGGATGGCATTTTAATATTTTGGCTGCTTCTTTATTGTCTTTTGCCCTGCGAATGACAACATGTAATTCACGTAAAATTAAGTTCTTGAAAATACCTTTGCCGGCTAAAGGAACCGGCCGATTCTTTACACGTTCAAAAACTTCATCATCATTCTGATCTTCCTGATATCCATCATCTACTGTACTTTGATCAGGATCCTGAGTTTTTTTAAGCTGACGACGTTTTATTTCAGCTTTTAGTAATTTAATATTTTCTTCGCTGGTAATTTGCTGATAACGCTCTTTGCCCAATAGCATTTCTGCTTCACTTGCAGTGATAGTCGCCAGCTCCGTTGCAGAAATCCCTTTTTTATGAAAAAAAGCGCGAAAACTTCCAGCATCGGAATGTACTTCATATGCAGCTAAATAAAGTTTAGGGTGACTTAAGATAGCTCTGTGTAATTCAGAAAAGGGTCGTTGGTACAAGTGCGGGATGATGATACCTTGCTTTTTTAATAATTCCTTACCTTCTTCTTTGGTTATTTTCGCTATAGGTTGTTGAAATTTTCCGCCTAAGACTTGTTGGGCTGTTTCAGTAGTGATTTGTGATAAGAGCGAGAATTGCAAACCGCGTTCTTGCAATCTTTCGTAAAAATTTACTCTAGACGTTCCCAAATCTTGGATAACTTGTTTTACATTTTTCTCAGAGTGCGCTTGGGTTAGTAAATCAGCAAAAATGACATCGACAAGATCACGCTTTTTTGCTTTCTTTCCGGATTTCATCATCGCCGTTGGCCCTCGGTTAATATATTTGTTCTAGCTAGCTAGAAAAATAAGCGTATATTGTGCACATGCGCAGCACTCATGTCAATATTTTGAACAAAATACGAGTGGCGTGTAAATTACTTCACCTTTTGAACTACCTATTTTAGTTCCTGGAACTCGGCGAATGCCAACTCCACTTGCTTTAATGATAGAAACAATTTCGATAAAGAATCCGTACTAATTTTTCATCCGCACTGCTTTGTATAATTCATCCTTGGTTGTAACAATATTCTCAAATCTCAGATGATAGTCGCGCTTCTTGGAGTACGATGCTGTTCACTAAAATAGATTGATTGGGAATAGAATTGACAGTCAATATCATCATCAGCCTATAAAGTTAGAAATAAAAATCAATGTCCGATTTTCGGCGGCGGCTTTTTGATAAATCACTATACTAGAAACGTTAATTTCACGCTGTTGCCCAAGCAAATGGGGCAAATCAACTTGCCATCATTATTCCTTGTCATCGTCTCATCAAAGCTAATGGTGATTTAGGTAGTTATGGTGGTGGGTTAATGCGTAAAAAATAGCTCATTCACCATAAAAAAACTGGAAATATTAAATGATCAATCAAATAGAAAAGGCTAATGTATTAAAGAAACTCCATATCAAAAGTCAACCACTTATTTTATTTAATATCTGGGATGCAGGGAGTGCACAGGCAATGCAAACAATTAGCTCCAAAGCGATTGCTACGAGCAGTTGGTCAGTAGCGGCTGCACATGGTTATGATGATGGTGAAAAATTATTATTTGATCTAGTGCTTGGGAATCTTAGGCGAATTATCGCAAGTGTTGATCTTCCAGTGACAATTGACCTAGAAGGTGGCTATGGAAAAAGTTCAATTGCGATAAAAGAAACTGTTACAAAAGTAATCGATGCTGGGGCAGTAGGAATAAACTTTGAAGATCAAATCATTGGCGGAAAAGGATTATATTCTATTGAAGAACAATGTGCACGCATTCAGACCATTCGTGAAATAGCAGAACAAATGTCAATTCCAATTTTCATCAATGCACGAACTGATATTTTTCTTAAAATTAAAGCCACTATGCATAATGATCGCCATTTAGAAGAAGCAATATGTCGTGCTGCTGCTTATGCAGAATCTGGAGCAAGCGGATTTTTCGTCCCTGGCTTACGAAATGTTAACTATATCGAAAAACTCTGTGTCCTTTCGCCTATACCTATCAATATAATGATATTGCCTGATATGCCTTCATCAAAACAACTTGCAAAATTGGGTGTTGCGCGTATTAGCTATGGACCTAGTCCCTATAATTTAGTCATGAGTACTTTGAAAGAAGCCGGAAGTAAAGCACTTACAATGGAATGTTAAGACTAGTGCCTTTTCTTTTTTATTTTCAGAGCGGCTGACCAATTAAAGACCCATTTATCAAAGCAGAAGAATTGGCATCAGCAATTGGATAGGCACTGTCTGGCCAATTTAATACGTTCAAATAGATAGATAGATACCCTTCACAGCAAGTACTTCAGAGTATTAGAGCTGCCCTCCCAAAACTAGGCAATATCTATTTAGGTTTTATAATAAAATTTATTGCAAATTAGTATATTAAACACGCTGTAATTCATACATTAGATGATAATCAGCAGTTATCATATACCATGAATACACTATCTGGCCTAGGAAAACTCGACCGCGAAAGAATGACTACTATTCTTCGAGATACCCAGCATACTATCTCTGTCGTTGAGGCTGCAAAGATTTTAGGGATGTCTAAAGAAGACGTTGCGAAATTATTATCGCGTGGGCAACTAAGGGTTGGTTTTTGCGGATTAAACAAGGTGTTTATGAACCAATTCTAATAAATTCCAGATTTTTAAATTGGATTGGCTGACGCATTGCTCGTTGAATTCTAAGTAATCCAATCAATAAATTATTTATTACTACCTCAAAAAATTGGAATTCAATTTTAGAGTGTATCAATCGTAATAACCAATTTTCTAATTCTTCGTTTCCTACTTGTTGAAAAAGAGAACGAAGCACCAACGATGTCATGGGACTTATCATCAATACCCCAGATTATATATGCAAAATTCTTGTCACAAAGCGCCGCTGAGTTAGCCAATACAGAAATATGTTCACTAATTTCAACAGGTTTAAAATTATTGTGTTTGAATTCCACTCACTCAGTTTCTCTAGGTGTCTTTCGCAATTCGTGTATAAGGTTAATTAATTGCTTATATCTCGATCATTTGTCATCCATGCTTCTCCAGAGACTCTTTTATATTAATAACTTCGCTGGAGATATTATTTTAATTACAACTCAGTTTGTTAGTGTATGAAATTTTCAAGATACGGTAGAAATTAGTGTCTTTAAATGTTGTATTCACTGATTTTAACAAACACACATTTCTATTTGATAATCTTTTGCAAGATTAATTGTATTTTAAAGGTGTAGCATCATGTTAAAGCGATGCGTGGCTAACAATCTGGACTATCCTTTTTTTTACATTTATAATGTCTACGAAGTCAAACCAAGGTGCATACCATTTATGTACAATCAAAATAAAAATAAAATACCGTCTCTGCCTCCAGAGATGTGGCTCAATGTATTTCAATTTTTAGATGCAAAATCTCTTGCCCTAGTAGCTCTGGTGAATGGAGTCTTTTGGGAGCTCTCAAATACCCCTTTATTATGGCAATTATTACTCCAAAAATATTTTCCTTACCAACCTTTGGTAGAAAACCAAAATTTTAAGTCTCTTTTTATTGAATTAAGCAAAATTAAATTAACCCCAAAAGAAAAAAAGTTATTGGCTTTAATAAAAGCAAGATGTGATATCACAAGTATTATAGAATTTCAAATGGATGTTGAAACAGGCGCATATATTGAAGATTTAAAAATTATTGATGTTCATAGTGCTTTGATTAAAATAATTAGAGTAACTTTCCCTCCAGAAATTGCAGCATATATATGCAATTTTATTTATAGTCATATCGATGGCCGTGCTACATCTTTCAGTTTAGAACGCACACTTACTATGGCTGCGAAATGGGGGGATTTAGAATATGTACAATCTTCTTTGTTAAAATATTCAGTCAATGAGGGAATACTTACAAAGGTATTTCAAAAGGCCCTACAAAACAGTCATACATCAATAGTTTATTTTTTATTGGGAAAAGGTGTTTATCCTCGTCAAAGTATTATTACAGCAGCAATACATGGATATCCCTTAATCTATAAGAAATTAGTGGAAAAACATTTCTTTTCCCTCATCGGCAATTCTGATTCTATAGTAGATGTTGAAGTTGATACGGTTAGGGCGATAAGATACGGACATAAGTTATTTGTAGAATTTTTCTATCAGAATGTACCTGAAATACAACAAAATGATGGGGGATTTCGACTACTTTCCGAAGCGATAGAGAACTACATGGAAACCGAAGAAAGTATAAGAGAAGAATTCATAACACAAAAACTAATTGAAAAAATTTTAGCTGTGCCAAAGCAATCCTACATAGAAATATGTGAGTCTTTGTTGACCTTAGGCGTTACTTTTGAATTTGAACGTGTTAGTGGTGAAGGTTATGAGTGGTTAAAAAAAATAGTTGACCCCTTTATAAAATCCCAGCAGATTTTTGAAAGCGCTAAGTATACATTGACTGAATCACTAACACCTCATGCCATTGCTAAGGTTTTTGAAACTTATAGTCAGACTATTTCGCTGGAAAAAGATTCTCAACATAAAAGAGCTCAGAAGATTGCTGAAGAAATTCAACAAAATCCAAGTTGGGGCCTTCAAGAGTGTCATGAATGTATTGATAAAGTGTTCAATGAAGAGATGATTAGTAAAAATTCAATGACAACATTTAGGCCCGTAGAACCGCAACCGGAGAGTGATGGAAAATTCGCAGCTCTATCTCATATAATTAAACGTAGAGCAGAAATTCAAATGATTTACGAACACCAATTAAAATTGGATAGAGAAACAAAAGTACAAGCCGAGGAACCTAGCTTATCTACGCCTAAAATTTGATGTATTTTTGCTATTTGAATTGTAAAAAGTTTCTGTCCTGCAGCGAAAACTGGCATCTAGGTTTTTAAAAAAAACTTTTGGATGTTAACCAACTTAAAATCTCTGCTTTTCTGTCTGAGAAGAATTAAAAAAAATCCCTTACGAAACAGCAAAGACTTACGCTGCTCTAGCGCAAACGCTGAGGAAGACTTCAGCCTCTCGCGCTGTTGCCCAAGCAAATGGAACAAATCAACTTGTCATCATAATTCCTTGTCATCGTCTCATCAACGCTAATGGTGATTTAGGTAGTTATGGTGGTGGGTTAATGCGTAAAAAATAGCTCATTCATCATAAAAAAACTGGAAATATTAAATGATCCATCAAATAGAAAAGACTAATTTATTAAAGAAACTCCATATCAAAAGCTGTTTATCCGATAAGCCAAAGACTTTAGCTATAATAATCCAAAAAAACCTGTATTTTTGGATTTGGGAAAGCTTGTTGCCGATAATAAGTATATCTCATTACTTTATCTTGATTGTATTGTGGCAAAATCTCGACAAGATCTCCGGATTGCAAGTCTTGAGTCACCTTAAATTCTCTTACCGCAATAAACCCAAGATGCTGCTTTGCGGCAATAACGATAGCATCTGTTTCATCAAACTCTAAAAAAGGCTGTAATGATAACTCAAAACCTTCATCAAAAGTGATCATATTCTTAGGGTATTGATTACAGTGACACAAATATCGGTGAGCGTGTAAATCTTTTGGTTTTTTAGGTGTTCCATGCTTTTCAAGATACTGTCGTGTGGCACATATGACACTGCGTGTAGAATGTTTCCATTTTCTTCGAATTAGATTTTCTTTGTTAGGCGGAGGCATGGCGATCGCGAATAGAACATCTATGTGATCTTTTTCAAAATTAACTGTGCGTTCTGCAGTATTGAATTTAAGTCGGAGAGCAGGATAAAGCACCATAAAATGCTCCAGCTTCGGCGCAATAATTTCAGCAAAAAGATATTTACTAACTAAAACAGTGAGTTCGCCTTCCGGAGCACTATATGTCTGTTTAATAAAAGATTCTGCCACATTAATTTTTTCTAGTGCTGCCTTACAGGCATGATAATAATGCGCTCCCATTTCGGTTAGCCGTTGGTTCCCAGGACCACGTTCTAGTAATTTAATATTTAAAATTTTCTCAAGCTTAGTCAGTTTTTTACTAATAGCAGCATCTGTTTGGCATAGCGCAAGCGCTGCAGCATGGATACTACCTCTTTCTATTATTTCAATGAATGCTTTTATACGAGCTAGTTGCGCCATGATATTAACTTTTTGGAAAGAAAGATTGAAATCTTATCAATATTATTCCAATATGCAATGCATTAAAATGTATAATTTTTATGAACTGACAATAATATGCACAAAATGAATGCGCCTGAAATCGAAAATAAGGAATTCGCAATAGTTCCTCAGAATTTAAAATTCGATGTGAAATTTCTTCGTGACGTATGGACATTGTTAAAGCCTTATTGGCTCTCTGAAGAAAAAAATATTGCTTGGCTTCTGTTATTTTTGAGTTTCGTCTGTGTTTTAGGGGTGGTTGCTGCAGGCGTTGGCTATAATTATTTTTATAAATTTTTTTATGATGCGTTACAGGCTTTAGATAAACGAGCAATTCTTTATTCTTTCTATTATTTTTTAATTGACCGTTCTTTTTTAACGCTATCAGCAGTAGGTGCAAGTTTTTTCTCTGGCTTACTCAGCATTCGTTGGCGGCGATGGCTAACAAAAAATTATCTGCAAAAATGGCTTCATAATCACAATCACTATCGTTTGCAGGTTGTAAACAAATATATTGACAACCCTGATCAGCGTATTAGTGAAGATTTAAATAATTTTGCTAGTAAAATACTAAATTTATTTTTTGGTTCTTATAAGTTTTTGCACGCCTTCCTCTATTTTATATCGTTTGGATATATTTTATGGGATCTCTCAAAGCATTTTATCTTTCATTTTGGCTCTACTTCAATAACTATACCAGGTTATCTTTGTTGGGTTGCTTTAGTTTATGCAATCACAGGATCATTGTTAATGAATTGGCTAGGTAGAAAACTCGCATTTTTGGATTATCATCAGCAACGTCTAAACGCTGATTTTCGTTTTGGATTAATCAGATTGCGGGAATCGAGCGAGCAAGTATCCTTGTATCAAGGTGAAAAAAATGAAAATAAAAAGTTTCAACACTTATTCAGCAGAATTTTTTCTAATTCACTCAGCATGAATATCTTAAAAGCCTATCTTAACTTATTTGACAAAGGTTACGGTTATGTCACATTTATACTGGGTTTTGCAGTTTCTGTTCCATTTTATCTTCTTAAAACAATTAAACTTGGCATCGTGATGCAAATATCAAGTGCATTTGCTTCAATGATAAGTGCATTTACAATGTTTATTGATTCATTTTCTGAATTTGCCGATTTACGAGCTATCGTATACCGTTTAATGGAATTTAAAAAATCATTAGAAGATTTAGTGAATTCTGATGGAAAAAATATTGATTTCAGACATCATAATGAAAAATCCATCATCGTATCTAACTTAAAATTAGCCTTACCGAATGGAGAAAATCTTTTATCAAAAATTGATTTTAAAATTGATATGGGAAGACGCCTGCTTTTAAGTGGTGCTTCTGGCACAGGCAAAAGTACTTTTCTTCGTGCATTAGCAGGTATTTGGACTCATGGTGAAGGTGAAATTTGCATGCCTAATGATGCAAAAATTTTATTTCTACCGCAAAAACCCTATTTACCTTTGGGGACTTTCAAAGAATTATTATGTTATCCCGAAAGCAGGTTTGAAGATGATAAAATCGACGAAGTATTATCACTTTGTCATTTAAAAAAATTCAAGGCACAATTAAATGAAATAAGAAATTGGAAACATGATCTTTCCCTTGGCGAACAACAATTAATTGCTTTTTCTCGCCTCTTCTTATATCAGCCTGATTTAATATTTTTAGATGAAGCAACTTCAAGTTTAGATGAGCAAACTGAATTTCACTTATATGAAAGTCTTATAAAATATTTGTCACATGCTACATTGGTTAGTGTTGCTCATCGAACTAGCTTGCGTGAATTTCATGACGTAGTAATTGATTTTAGTCAATTCAGTTCACTGTTCAGTGAAATTGATGAAATAGCAGAGAAAGATAGTAGAAAATTACCACCACAAATCAGGCATTGGCTAAAAACCGAGCCAACCAACCCTATAAAAATTTTATCATGCGAGAAAAATACAATCAGTTAAATGAGCGACGAAGAACCTGACTCTACTACGAACAGACTATCTGGTTCATCGATGATGACGACGTATTAAATTCTCGGCATTTTTCCTCCATCTACCGTATAATATTTCAGTTTTTCTTGCAAAAGCATGTCTCTATAAGAGGGCAAAACGATTATTATTGCTAATACCAAATAATATTAGCCATCGACTGACTATGTTTTATGATGATAATTAAAATAGTTTCTTCAACGAGAGTGACAAGATGATTTCTTTAGAGGTCAAACGCGATGCATACCGGCAGCTGTCAATGTAGTGAGATTCATTACGAATGTAGGGGAGAACCTCTTGCACTATACGTTTGCCATTGTCAGGAATGCCGAAAACAATCTGCCTCGGCTTTTGGCATATCAGTTGACGTCTTGCGTGCTAATTTTCGAGTAACTCAAGGCACACCGAAATATTGGAGCCGTGCTACAGACAGTGGTCGAAGGCTCAAATGCGCTTTTTGTCCGACCTGCGGTTCACGACTCTGGCATGAATCTGAGCCACGTTCAGAGACGATCTCAATTAAAGGCGGTTCGCTCGACGATCCCATTGATATTTCCAACGCAATCCATGTGTGGGTCACGCGTAAGCTCCCGGGTATCACCATCCCAGGTAACGCCATACAATTTCCCGAAGACTGATCTACCGTTTACCTTCCCAGTAAACACACTTATCAAAAAAACTAAGGGTAAACAATGGTCTTTTTTAAAATGTAACAATGCAGCCTCCATTTTTGACTCTATCAATTTTAATACAACAATGATTGATTAAATATTGCGCCAATGCTATGTTATCAACCCCTCTAAATGACGCTATGTAAATTTTGGTGATTATTAAAATGTTTGACTCAAATAATGCATTGAAAAGAAAATCTGACCCAAAAAAACTTTTTGCACAGAATGTTTTTTCTCCCGCAAAGCGTAGATGCTATATCGCTATTCCTGAGAAAAATTTCGCAGAAATTATGAAACAATTTCAATATTTGCTCATGCTTGAACCATTGATTAATACTACAGAAAGTGCAGATGAAGCAGAAAGCCGAGCTTTCAGTTTTGAGAGAAGAGAGGTTAAAGTTTATGTGGGATATATTGTCGCTAAACATTTGATCATTGCTAAAATGATTATGCTTGGGCAATCCGAAGAAGTTAGAGAGAAAATTGCCAAACAGTATGCGGACAAACTAGAGTCTTTTTTAAGCGCTTGTTTTTTTGCTAAATATAGCAATGACGATTATGATGAAAATTTTTGGGGGAAAATAGAACACTCAATTAAACAAAGTATGTTATTTAAATTCAATGAAGATAAAATTAAAGAATCGTTAGGCGAGTTATTTTATATAAACAGAACCACTGCTCTAGTAAAAAAAGAGTATCAATATATATTGAATATAATCTATATAAATCGTTTTAAAAACCGTGTTTTAGATATGATTGGTTTTTCTAATCAAGAATATTCAGACAGGAGATTTGAATCAATCTGGAATCATGTTTTCAATAAAGAAAAAAAATTGTTTCGACAAAATTTTGAAATCTTTAATAACCATCCTGTAATACACGCCCTAGGATTTCCGCTTGTTCTGTTAATACATTGTATGGTAATTGATTATTTAAACCCTGGTGTGTTTAGAAAATACATACACTATATTTCACAAGAAATAGCAAAAGCTAAAAGTCCACTTGATCTTAAACTCACTGTTACAGCGGTTATCGCAATAGCCGCTATTGCCTTAGCGATTATGCATTGTTTAAGCCTTATGCGCGCTGACAATACTCGATTAGATCCAACCCTGGAAAAGAAAAATTTTGATGAGCATCAAAATGACCTAATAGAAAAAATCAATGATCTTTTTGGCGCTAATAAAAAGATAAAATATTGCATTGCTAATGAAAATGGCATTATTACTTCTACGGGAACCGTTCTTACACGCTCGGATCAACCATTTCCAGCAACCCAATGGGATAATCCTCAGACAAATACCTCAACTAAAACGTCACGACCAAAACGAAGACAACAATTACCCCTCGATAAACATGAACCAAAGCGTACAGAAAAAGAAAATAAACCTGTAATCGTAAATTGGCTCGAAGGACATTATCCTGCATTTGATTCTTCCGTAAAAGATTGTTTAGTCGATGACGTGGAAGGCAAAGGCTTACCAGCTTTCAGAGTTTTTTCACATGTCCCTAGTTCAATAAGAGGGCAACTAGCGGAATACGGTTGTCTACCTATATTAAAACACACTAAAATTTTGGCAGCCGATCAAAATGAACAAGGCATCACGCAACGCAAATCGGAGAAGGTTCGTCTCTTTCGCGATGGCACAGAAAGGAAATATGACAGAGAGGTAAAATGGTTGGGTCAAGGAGGCCAAAAATATCGATTATATTTTTTTGAGGCTGCTAAAGGCACGAAAGGTGAAACTTTATTAGTTGGTGATTTATTAAAGATCGGCCACAAAAATTCAAAATAAAGCAATAATGATGGATGAGTTCATTATGAAAAACTTTTTAAAATGACCGCTGAAATACCTTGAAGGATTTGCATTGGCGTTGGCGGACAGCCTGGAATTGTTAAATCAACCGGAATGATGTTGCTGACTTTTCCGGAAGTAGCATAGGTTTCACCAAATATTCCCCCAGTACAGCCACAATCACCCAAAGCAATCACCCATTTAGGTTCTGGCATGGCGTCATAAGTACGCTTCAGTGCAATTTCCATGTGTTTTGAAACCGGGCCGGTTACTAGTAATAAATCCGCATGCTTAGGACTTGCGACAAAATGAATCCCCAAACCTTCCAAGTTGTAATAAGGATTATTGGTCGCTTGTATTTCTAATTCACAACCATTACATGAACCTGCATCCACATGGCGAATTGCCAAAGCGCGCCCAAAATGTTTTACAAGGGTTTTTTGTAGATCCGAACTAACTTGCAGTCGAACAGTTGAATTTATTAAACGAGTTTCTGTTTTGATACCGGTCCTAAAAATCTGTTTTAGCAATGAATACATAGCATCCTCATAGATCATGGCCGCTATAACTTAAATTGAAGGATTTATTAATTAGCGGAAAATCAGGGACAATATCCCCTATCACTGCATGCTCTAACGCAGGCCAATTTTGCCAAGAAGGATCATGCACATGTGCCCAACGAATGTGTTGACTATCTTCGTTACCGACCGCAATCAATATGGGCCCGCGCCAGCCTTCAACACAACCAAAACCAATGCCGACTTGAGCTAAGAGCGGTAATTGTCTTTGCATTGACCCGTTATCAATTGCTAGTTGTTTTAGTAAGTACTCAGTAAGATACCAAGATTCATCAATTTCTCGAAAGCGCAAGCTGACCCGCGCAGCAACATCACCTTCGGTTTCAAAACAGGGTTTACCAAAATTTGCTTGAGAATAAGGTGCATGAGAAAAATCTTTGCGCCAATCGTGCGATAAACCGCTGGCACGTGCGCTAAAGCCTATTAGACCTAATTTTTTTGCAAGTTCTTTAGTAACCCTTCCTGTAGTTAAAAATCTATCTTGTAAACCATTATGTTTTGCATAGATTGAACATAAGATATGAATTTGTTTTTGCAGTATCGGGATTTCTTGTTGTAATACCGTGAGATCATGGCTATAAAAATTTCTTGCAACACCACCAGGTACAATCAAATCCATTAAATAACGATGGCCGAATATTTGCTCATTGATACGCAACATGTTTTCTTTTAGACATGAAAATTGGGTAAGCCCTTGACTAAAACCAGCATCATTCCCCAATGCTCCTAAATCCCCTAAGTGATTCATAATTCGTTCGCGTTCAAGTAACAATGCGCGTAACCATAACGCACGCTGCGGTGCGTTTTGTTGCTGCAAATGTTCGATCGCCATGCTATACGCCCAAGCGTAGGCGACGGTGCTATCACCGCTGATGCGGCCTGCGAGTTTGGCTCCTTCTTTAAAAGTGCGGTGTTGGAATTGTTTGGCAATGCCTTTATGAGCATACCCCAATCGTTCTTCCAAACGTAAGATTCGTTCACCCACGACTTGAAAGCGAAAATGACCGGGTTCAATCGTCCCTGCATGAACCGGCCCGACCGGTATTTCATGAACACCCTCTCCACCAACACGGATAAATGAATAATGATCACCTTTATTCAGAGATTGTGACGTTAATGCAATATCATTGCGTAGCGGAAAAACTTCGACTGGCCACGCCCCATGACGTAACCAAGAACGTTGATCGGGTGCGCCCTCAGCTCTAACACCTAGCAAATCAAACCAGGCACGTTGCATGCGTTGTGCTGATGGAAACAGTTGGCTCAAATCAGGGTAATGGGGATCGGTGCTTGATAATGCACATTGCACATGTAACAACCCCTGCTGCCAGAAAATAAAAATAAGATGCAATTGAAAAGCATTTTCTTGCTGACGCTCATCGGTACACCACAGCGTCAGTAAATGCCCCTCCGCAGTATGCACTGTCGTTGCCATTTCAATGAGACGATCTAAACGAATTTTAGTCGTCCACCCTGGCCAAATACTATGTAAATCAGTCAGTGGAAGACCATTAATTGGTATTGTCATCCCCCACCTCCTAATAACCGTGTTATTGCTGTAAACCATCCCCATAGATAGATAGGGATGCAAAATCCTAAACCGAGTACCAGTACTAAATGACAATAAATCGGTAGGTTACTAAAGCGTAGTGTGATTTCTGCTGAGTGGGTAGGCGTTGATGGCGTCAATACCATGTTCTGTACTTTATGAAAAAGAGCGGCAAAAGCTATTAGCAACCCTAGGAAAAGTAAGGGTGCTAACCACGGTTGATGATGAATAGTGGTTAATAAGATTAAAAATTCACTGACAAAAATACCAAATGGAGGCATGCCTAATAATGCTAAGGTACTAAATAATAGCGCCCATCCTAGCCAAGGTTTATCTTGAATAAGTCCCGTAATTTGATCGATGCGTGGTGTATGGCGAAATTGAATCACCTGTCCTGCCCCAAAAAATGCCGCAGTTTTACTGAGTGAATGCACTACCATATGTAACAGTGCTGCAAAAAGCGCAATTGGAGTGCCTAAGCCAAAAGCAAAAGTAATAAGTCCCATATGTTCGATAGACGAATAAGCATACAAGCGTTTAATTTCTTTTTGGCGTAACAAGAAAAAAGCGGAGACTAAAACATTCAGCAAGCCAAAACCCAATAACAAATGATGAGTAAATGGCGCCCCTATAGCGCCAGCAACAATAGCTTGAAAGCGAATAATAGCGTATACCGCGACATTGAGCAGAAGGCCGGAAAGTATTGCGGACACTGGTGCTGGGCCTTCGCCATGCGCATCAGGCAACCAATTATGCAATGGCACAAACCCCGCTTTAGTCCCGTAACCAACGATAATAAAAATAAAAGCCAGACCCGCTACCGTTGGTGATAATTGATGACTGATCGCTTGTAGTTGAGTCCACAGCAAACCATCATGTAAACCGATAATTTTTTCTGCTGAAAAATACAAAAGAATAGTGCCTAATAAGGCTTGAGCAATACCAATACCACACAACACTAAATATTTCCAAGCAGCTTCTAAACTGGCTGGAGTTCGATAAAGACTTACTAATAATACGGTGGTTAATGTCGCTCCTTCCATCGCGATCCATAACACGCCTAAATTATTCGTGGTTAATACCAACAACATTGTGCACATAAATAATTGATATAAACTGTAGAAAAGACGAATGCTTTGGGGACGAAGTTTGTTTAATGTGAGTTCGTTGTGTAGATAGGTTTTTGAAAAAATTGCGGTCGTTACACCAATAAACGTTGTTAAAACAATTAAAAAAATATTGAATTTATCAAGATAAAACCATTGATTACCTAGAGAGATTGAACCTTGTTTCAGCACAGATAAGCCTAATATGCTAGCAAAAAACAGCGTTATACTACTTATCGCCACATTGACATAACCGGCAATTCGCAGATTACAAAACAGCAACAATAAAGCGCCCATGATAGGTGTGAGAAGTAATCCCAGCAATAACATAAACTATTCTTCCTTCAAATTTTCCAAATGTTTGAGATCAAAGCTGTCGAAGTTTTCTCGGATTTGGAAAAAGAAAATGCCAAAAATAAATAGGCCTACTAACACATCAAATGCAATTCCTAACTCAACCACCAAAGGCATGCCATAAGGCGTGCTATTTGCGGCAAAAAACAAGCTATTCTCAAGTGCCAACAAACCTATTACCTGAGAAACAGCTTTGCGCTTTACTATCATCATCAATGAGGATAAAAAAACACTGGCTAAAGCTAGCGCTAAAACATGAGGATACGCAGCTGTTGTAAATGAAGGAATCGAGAAACTGACATCAAAAGCAAAAATGACTAAGGCAAAACCTACTAATAAGGTTGTGGGGATGTTGACTAACAGCTCTATTTTTCCGTGAATATTAAATCGAATTAATAAACGAAGCAAAATATAAGGAATAAGCCACACTTTTAAAATCAGAGTTAATAATACGGATAAATAGAGTTCTTTTTGTTGCGTAGCGTAAGCAATAAATACTAGATTCAATGCTAAAACCAATCCCTGCAAAATTAAAAGCCGAATCAGTCCTAGCATGCGGCGTTGAACCAGCATACCAAAATTAAGTACTACTAACAGCGCGGCAAAAAAATACATGCATTGCTGAATATTGTTAGTCATAGCGCTATTTCCACATCAACGTTTGAGTAAAAACACCTACGATAGCTAACAAAAAAGCTACGGTTAGAAACTCAGGTGCACGAAAGAGTCGTAATTTTGCACTTAATATTTCAAAGAGCGCCAAACCACTGCCCAACAGGAGTAACTTAATAAGCAAAAACCAGAAAGCGAGAAACAAGCTTAGAATAGAAATATGAGTGGTGATACCCCAAGGAAAAAACAGCACAATTCCTAGGACAAAATAAGTCAACAGCTTCAAACTACTACCCCATTCAATTAAAGCCAAATGCCGGCCAGAATATTCTAAAATCATGGCTTCGTGGATCATGGTCAGTTCTAAATGGGTGGTGGGATTATCAATCGGGATACGCGCATTTTCAGCTAATAGCACCATCACAAAAGCAACACCGGAAAAAACTAAACTGGCATGCACTGGCATCGGTTGTGTTAATACTGTTTGCGCAACAACGGCTAGCGAAGTGGATTGACTCATTAACGCAACATTAAAAAATATCAACAGCAAAGCTGGCTCCGTAAGAAATGCCACAAACATTTCTCGACGAGCACCCAAACTACCAAAAGCTGTGCCAATATCCATTGCTGCCAATGCTAATCCTATACGAGCAAAAGCAAATAAACCCACTAAAGCAATCGCATCGGCAACTGGGGCAAACAATAGTTGCGTAGACAGTAAAGGAATAATTGCTGTCACTAAAATAAAAATACTAAAATAAAAATATGGCATGGCGCGAAATAACCAAGAGGCGTTCTCTGCTAATAGCGGTCGTTTTATAAATAATTTACGTAATTCTCGATAAGGTTGCAAAACGCCAGCACCACTTTTGTTATTTAACCAAGCTCTATTTTGTCGCACCCAACCAACAAAAATAGGTGCAATCACAACCATTAGTAACGATTGCATTATTTGATAAAGAATTAATATGATTAACGCCATAGCGTCCAACCTAATAAAAGAAGCAAGGTCAAGAAACTGTAGAGGAGGTAGATACTGATCCGACCTTGCTGTAAACAACTGACTTTTTTAGCACATTGAGCAATGCCACGAACAATGGGAAAATATAAAATCTGCCAAAAGCGATCCTCTGCTACGACGCGATAATGCGGTGTTTGATCAAATGGATTCGGTAATTCTTTTCGGATATGTAAAAACGAAGCAAAAATTTGTTTGATCGGCTGGCCAAACCCTTCCGCAGTATCTTGCATACGCGCAGTTTGTGCTGGAAAACCACAATCCCAAGCCGCGCCGCGGATGATTTTACCGTGATAAAAAATACGAATGACGCCATAAAGAAAACCCGACAGAAAAACAATCGCTAGCAAAAATATAACTGGACTATAGCTCGCATGCGCTACACTCATTGGCACCAAGAACAAACAGCTCTTTGGCATAGGAAACAGAGCAGGTGAATTACCCATAGCTGTTATAGCGGTAGGTATCGCAAATTTTAATAACTGGAAGGGAAATAATCCCAAAAAAATACACATACTGATGAGCCACAGCATCCCAGCTTTTTCAACGAATGACGCATCGTGTGCTTGAACTAAAGAAGTCTCACGAGGTTTTCCTAAGAAGATAATCCCGTAGAATTTTACCATGACATAAGCTGCTAGTCCGAGCACCAATACAAAAACCGCTGCCGCTACCGGCATGAGTAAGGCAATATAGGGATCAGGAATATGCAGTGAATAGAGAAAAGCCTGGATTAATAACCATTCTGAAACAAAGCCATTTAAGGGAGGAATCCCGGCAATTGCCAATACACCCACTAAAGTAAGTACGGCTACCCAAGGCATAGAGCGAATCAAACCACCAAGTTTTCCTAAATTGCGTTCACCGGTTGCATGCAAAACACTGCCCGTACTCAAAAATAACAAACCTTTAAAAAGAGCATGACTAACACAATGAAATAAAGCCGCTGAAAGCGTGAGAATTGCTAATGCATTTTGGCTAAATTCATGAAAAATTTGGGCCAACCCTAAGGCAGCGACAATAATCCCAATATTCTCAATCGATGAATAAGCCAGCAATCGCTTCATATCAGATTGCATAGCTGCCAAAATTACGCCAAAAAATGCCGTGATTAAGCCCAGGATTAACAACCAAATGCCTGACCATACAAAGTGCGTGCCCAACAAGCCAAATCCAACTCTAATCAAACCATAAATTGCCGTTTTAAGCATCACGCCACTCATCAACGCTGAAATTGGTGACGGTGCTGCAGGATGGGCTTCAGGCAACCAAATATGCAAAGGCACAACTCCAGCTTTAGCGCCAAAACCTAGCACCATTAAAATCAACGCCATGCTGGCATCAATCAATGGAATATGAGTTTGTTGAATGACGGCAAACGTCCATTGACTTTGGCCATGCAGCATGAAAGCAAAACTCGATAAAATAGCTAACGCACTGACATGAGCCAGCAGCAAATAAAGAAAACCTGCATGGCGTGTTTCCGGCTCCGATTTAAAACCTACAATTAAGAAATACGACGACAGCGCCATCAATTCCCAAGCCAACAAAAAACTAAACACATCAGCAGCTAAAAATACCCAAACCATGCTAGCTAAAAATGCATGATAGTGAAAACACAAAAGACTTTTTGATCGTTGTTCAACATGACGAAAATAATGGCTGGAAAAAATGCTGATGCCAAACGAAGATAAACTCAATAACAATAAAAAAAAAGCCGCTAAATGATCCCAATGCAGAATAAAAGGGTGTTCGGGGATACCCAAGGGAATATTTATTGTTGCAGTAAGATTAAATGAAAAAATACTCGTTGCTAACAGGAACAGACTGCCCAGACTTCCTAAGCAAAAAAATACTGAAATAACTTGAGTTTTGTCACGAAAAAAAATCCCGCCCAGGGCGCCTAATGTAAGCCAATAGCTAACAACACCGAGAACAATAAATAAGGGATTTTCCATGATAATGACCGATGCGATTCCACTGATAATAAATCATATCAGTCATTATATCCCATATCGATATAGCCTGTATATAAAAAATAAAGACACATTACTAAGTCATTATTCTTTTTTATTTGCCTTTTTAACAGAGGGCAAAGCTTTTGCTGAGCTATGCATTTGTCTTGCGCGCCATAAATCCCAATCACGTTGTAAGTCAAGCCAAAACTCTGGCTCCATCTTAAAAGCTTCAGCAAAAGCTAAGGCAGAATCAGCAGTGACGCCACGATGCATATTAATGATTTCGTTCAGTCTGGCATAAGTCCAACCCAGGTGTTCGGCAAATTGTTTTTGTGATAACCCTCGTGGTTCAAGAAAATCCTTAAGTAAAATCTCACCTGGATGGGCAGGTGCTTTCGATCGATAAGACATGCATGAAACTCCGTGCTTGTTGGTTGAATAGGTTGTGAGAGTATACGACACTAAACAAAAAGTGAATGTGGCCCATTCAGGCGCTAAGACGTACGGGTAGCGCCGTAAGCGGGACCCGCGCATTAACACTGTTTTATAAAACGTAGGTTGGGTTGTTCTTTTCAATCCTACATAACAGCCTTTCAAAAGTTTTAAAATAATGAAATGTTAGGTTTGTTGGGTTCAAAAAGCAGAACCCAACCTACATTTACTACTTCACCCGCAAAAAACAAAGAGCGCGGGCTTCGCAATGTCGACTCTTTTTCTTAGCTTGACGCATATGCTCAGACGTCCCCGATGGTCTTTATCAAGTAGGAGTATCTAGAGTTTTGAACAAACAGTACTTCGATTTGAACAGAGTTATAGATTTCCCCTTGCACGCTTTGCGTCCTTACTAAGACTGTGCTGGCGGGGATGACACCTACTTTAGGTAGTAGTAATTAAGTTACAATCGACTTATGATAAACTTGCAAAAAGTTTCCTCTGCACCCAAAATATCAAAACTAATGTTCTTTAATGAATGCGCTATCACAAAATCCGGAATAAACCTTATATATGATAAAAACTATGCAAAAAATTTTACCATCAAAACTACTTATTAGTCTCTGTAGCTTAATTTTATTACAATTGCCTTTGACGGCCAGTGCCACTACTCCAGCGCAAATTAGTCAAACCATTAATAAAATAGTTGCCAGCAGTCATGAAAATTTAAATGCCGGCATAATAGTCGCTAATCTTTCCACGGGTAAAATAGTTTATGAAAAAAATCCAACCCGTTTATTCTTGCCTGCTAGTAATTTAAAACTCTTTACTGCCTACGCTGCCTTAAAAAAATTAGGGCCTGCATTTACTTTTCAAACCGCTGTTTATGCCGATACCAGCCATTTGCAAAATGGCATATTAAATGGCAATGTTTATTTCAAATTTAGTGGTGATCCACAATTAACCTTGCCGCAATTAAATAATCTTGTCAGCGCTTTAACCAGAGCAGGTATTCAAAAAATTAATGGTGCAGTCATTGTTGATAATAGTGCTTACGATTCTGCAGGATTAGGCCCAGGCTGGATGTGGGACGATCAAAATTATTGTTATAGCGCGCCGATCAATGCTTTAAATATCAATCACAATTGCTTTAGTATAAATTTGCTCCCAGCTGATCATCCAAGTGCTTTGAGTTTATTAGAGCCAGTTCAACCACCTTTATTGGTCAACATCAATAATCAAATACGTACAACTAGCCCTAATTCCGTCTGCCAAATTAATATCGAGAGTAATGAATCCAATAACTATACTTTGAATGGCTGCATAAGTTCGGTAAAACCAGGCATTAAGAAAACAGCAACGACACTAGAAATTGCCACCATTAATGCCCCGCTCTATGCCAGTAAATTACTCGATCAGTTGCTGCAAAATAATCACATTACGGTTACTCAAGGAGTTCAATTCGGGCGGCTAAATTCGGGCAATAATTTAATTGCCGTAATTAACTCAAAGCCTTTAAGCAAAATTATTGCTGATATGTTGAAACCTTCAGATAATTTGATTGCTAACTCGCTTTTCAAAAAATTAGGCGAAGTGACTTCACAACGCATTGGTAGCTGGGAAACTGGTAAAGAAGCGATGCAGACAATAATGCGGGTGCAACTGCTTATCGAACCCCGTAGTCAAATTATTGTTGATGGTTCAGGCGATTCTCGTTATGACCTGGTCACGCCACAGCAAATTTTAATGATCTTACTCTCCGTTTATCGTAATCCAACGTTAGCCGATATTTATATACCCGCATTACCCATCGCAGGAATAGACGGTACCTTACATTCTCGCATGACCTCCCCTGGCATAAAAGGAAAAGTGCTCGCAAAAACTGGTTCTATGGAAGGAGTTTCATCATTATCCGGATTTATCAAAACCTCACATAAGCAAACATTAGCTTTTGTCATTGTATTTAATAATTTTACTGGCTCAGAAAATAAATATCGTGCAATACAAGATAGAATTTGTGAATACTTAGTTAAGATATGATTGTTGGCATTGACTACCCAGAAATTTTGGGTTTGGTGGATTACGACGCAAAAACCGCGTCTAATCCATCCTACATGAAAAATTTTTTAGTAGGTTGGGCTCTGAGTGTTTCCCAACTAAAAACATGCTGGGACAAGTTTTACGAAGCCCAACTTTTTTTCAGTAGATCTATCTAGGCAATAATCGTCGTCGGCAATTGCCATCCATTGATTAATATTTCTCGTAGTAGATTATTACCATCCATTTTAAATAATATCCTGATGGGATAATGTTTACCTTGAATTGAGAGTAACCACTCGGCAGAAACAATACCGTCTGCTTCGACAATCAAATTAGCTTGAGTTAGAAGACGCCATAATGCCCAAGTGCCTTGTTGAGTAATATTACTTTCTCCCGTTTGATGCGCAGCAATTACCATAAGTGCTGCATCAGAATTCGTACGAGCCTGCCAAGGCAAAATAGACCATTCCTGCGGCCCATTCCGATAATTTAAACGCACTCCATTACTCTCTAAGGTAATTTGACTCAAACCAGGCGTGGGGATTGGATAAACTTGTACATTAAATGCAGGCATTTCACTGCCTTGTTGAAATAATCCTTCAGTAATTTCTTTTCCTGCTATTAACGACTGTAAAAAACGAACATTAAAATTTACACCCAAACCTATCCAAGTTCGTGATTCCCAACTACTGTTATTAGGTATTAAATAAGCGAAGAGATCGGTGTTAACAAAATGCCATAAGTCTCCTGTTTGTGGTCGGAAAAAATTCGCAACCTCGGTATAAGAAGCATCATTTTGATTGTGCACGAATGGGAAGCGATTAACTAATGTCTGCTGATAATGCAACAAAATTTTTTGTTGCCATTGTCTTTGTAAGTCTTGACTTGCAGCTTGTAAAATAACCTGCCAGGCATTGCGTATAGGTGTTAATAATAACTTTTGTAAAGAATTTTTCAAATCCAAGTCGGTGATAGTAGATAATACACCATCAATGGCAAGTGTAGCTTGTAATAAATTATTCATATTATCTGTACCATTTAATAACTGAGAAGCAATGAGATTTGCATCACGCAGACTATCGGAACTCGCAGTCAAACGTTGGTTATCTTTTTTTATGTTATTTAATAAATGTAAATAATTTTGCAACGGTTTAGCAATAGAATTTTTTTCTTCAGCAGAAAGAAATATTTTAGTTTCTGTTGCTGTCAATGACTGATTAATAGGTGGCAATTGTTGATTATTTTCAAAGCTTTGCTTAACTAATTTAGTAACCGTATTGAAATGCGTGATGCTGCTATTATCAGCCACTATAAACAGTATTTGAGTTAATGGACTTTCCTGTTGGCTAAGAATATCAAGTTTTCGTGCTGTATCATCAAACGAAGTAAATGGTTTAATTTGGATAGACTGAATTAATTTGCTCCAGGCTTGTAAATAATTTTGCAAATACATCTGTTTGAGAATTTGTTTAAACTTGGCTATTTCAGTATTAGATACAGATGGACTTATGGGTAATTTTTCCAAAAGGTATAAACCTGATAACGGTGATTGAATTACCCAATCTCCATTAGCTATTTCATTAGGAAGTTGTTCTATCGCCGGTGAAATATAATCTTGCCATCCCTGGCGCGTGTAAATATTAGGTAATTGAAAATTACTGAACAATAAATCTGCTTGATGGTTAGGTATTAATTCTGACAGAGTTGTATAACCTAATTGATTTAAACCACGCATTATCATAAAAGCATATAGATTTTCTATACCAGTAGCTGTTCTTAATTGTTCTCTTGCCTTAACAACAAGAGGTAGCTTAACGTGCCAAGCCATATCCTTATTTTCATAGTTTCCGGTTTTTTTTAATTGTGAAAGATAATATACGCTTAGTGCTTGAGCTTGATTAACGTCAACATCACCTGTCTTTGCCTTCATATTGGCTAACAAAAATTGTAATAATTCATGACTTGCAAAATTAAAATCCATGTACTTTGGATAACAAAGCATTAAATACCAACGCAACTGTGCGTAATAATTTCCTCGGATAGATTCACGTAATGCTGAATTATTTTGCCAAAGATAAATCAATTTTTCTAATTTTGTTTCTAATTCAGCTTGCATAGGAACTTGCAGTATACGTATCAATAATTGATTCAACAATTTTTGATAAATAGGAATTTCTGCATCACCTCGATAAAGACCTAAGCGCAAATACCAAGGTAACATTTTATGATTACTAACAAGTTGTGTATAAAAATCAAAAGCCGTACGTAATGAATAATAAATATGACCAGGCATCTCTGTTTGATCAGACAAATCACTTCTGACTTGTTCGGCAATTATTTTACCTCGATGAAGCAAGATAGTGTTGGCTGTAAACGATGTAATATAAATAAATCCGGCAATTATAATAATGCCTATACTAGATATCAGTGCCGCTGATTTAAGCCATCGAAATAAAAGTAATTGTTCAAGGGGACGAGTTAATGGTATGCAATTATTGAAGACAACATGGCGCAATAAATCTGTAATAAAAAAGCCATTTACTTTATCTTCTTTGGCAATGTTCGATGAAACCGTTATAACCTGCGTCAAACTTTCTGTGCTAGGCTTAACCACTAAGTCTTTTTGGGTGCTGCTGGTAAAGTAAACCCCATAAACATCAGGGGCCTCTTGATAAGGAGTTTTTCTTAAAAAAGAATTTAGAAATAAATTGATATGGCCGTGTGTAGCAATGAATTGATCTGGGAAATTATACAATAAAAACTTACGTTTTTGACTTCGCTCTACTGCTAATTTATGCATTCGCAAATAAGTTAATATAGTATAAAGCTCTGAAATTTTTTGTGAAAAAAAATTAAATTTCTCATATTTTTGATAAGTCTCTTGGAGTGTCACACCCAAAATTTGGCCTCGTTCATCCTCATTTAAATCAGAAAAAAACTCACCAAACCCCGGCAGCAAATCAACCTTGTTAAAAATAATATACACTGGGATTATAAATTTAAATTCTTGATAAATTTCTACAATGCGCTCTCGAATATTTTTACAAAAATTTAGAATATCTAGCTCAGTACCCAAAAGTATATCGGCAAAACTTAAAACCAGCAAAATGCCATTAATCGGCAAACGCGGCCGTTTCTGTTTTAATATTTTAAGAAAAACCAACCATTCTTCATGAGCATCAGAGCTAGATGTATAACGACCTGCCGTATCAATTAATACTGCTTCCTCTGAAAACCACCAATCACAATTATCTGTGCCATCTAAAATGTGATTATGCTTATCCACTTGATTCATTAATGAGAAATGCAGATTGGAGTTTTGCAGTAAAGTACTTTTTCCTGTTGTCTCAGTACCTATAACCACATACCATGGCAAAGCATATAAAACTTTTGATCCTCGATAATTTTTTCCTAGTGTCGATGTCTTTAATGTTGCGATTCCTTTTTGCATTTTTTCTTTTAATGCTAATATTCTCACTTGCTTTTCAGTTGACTCTATTTGTGGTATTGCCTCTTGTTTTAGTACTTTTTTTCTTTCATGTAATCTCCAAAGCCAATAAATTAAAATAATGACTAGGTAAATACTTATGATGGATACAATGATTGTAATCTTGGTAGTTAGTAGGGTTATCCCCAAGCTTGGACTAACAAACCAAATCAATATTACAAAAGCTAGTAGTCCTATTAAAGAAGTCAGCCGATGCAAATATAAAAACTCTTTGAAATAATCGATGATGCTGTCCATAGCACACTCCGCTTCTGCTCTTGTTGTCACTTTAAAACATAGTTAAACGTAGGGTCTATTGACAATTCTACTATGCAGGCCATAACTCATTGATTTTCTGTGCTCCGCTGCTCATTTACTCATATGTAAACCTTGTCCCAGTACGTTTCTAACTGGGATGCGCTACGGTGCTTTAAAGCCTGTTCCTGCATGTTTAAGCAGGGATAAATAAGTTCTGTCTCAGCCTAGCGTGTGTCAACAGACCGTGGGACTTGTTGATTAATAGCAATAGTAAATCCGCCATACATCAACAATATTATTACTAGCGTAACGCACCCTATCACCCAAAACGGCAAGTGCAATTTGTTCTTCTTAATGGTATTTTCTGGCAAAAATGAATCTGGAGACAGTTTATGATCACTAAAACCACGAATAGTTTTAATTTGCGCCCACAAATCAACCTGTAATGCACCTAAGTTTTCTAATCCTTGCATGCGATACATACCTTCAAAGCCAAATTGCAAACACACATAGAATAGCTCTAACAACTCAATATTGGCTAAAGGATCTTGCCGCAATTGATTTAATCGCTTAAAAAATCCCTCACCTGCCAAATGCTCACCAAAAAATTCCATTTGTAATGGCTGCATCATCCACTGTGTTCGATAAAGCCAATTTGAGCTTAGTACAAGTTCATCAAAAAACGCTGCCAAGGCATATTTCATATGCTGTAGCGTTACATTGCTAATATGTTTTTTGAGCGCTGTTTCTTCCAATAATAAAAACTGCGCGCAGATCTGATCGCGAAATTCAGTTTCTATTTGATTATTTTTATCTGGCTGTTGAAATAGCATCATTGATGCCAATAGATCTTTGCATAATTGTAAAAGCAAATTTTTTTGATATTTTTCTTTCATCATAGGATTATTTAGCAATGACTAACACTAACTCAGTTCACTTTGTTTTTAAGGTAATTATTTCTACTTTAGCTAATTCAAATATTTTTGGTAAAAATAAGACTAAGGTTCTTTCTGCCATTATTTGTTGCCAAAATTCACCAATCGGTTCTAAATAAAAATACTCGCACCCACTTTTGATGGGTAATTTTTGTGGTGGTCTTTGCGAGTGAACTAGTTTGATTCCCGGTAAAGCGCTGGTAATGATGGTCTCTATATTTGAGCGTGCAGCTACCTTTGTTTGTCGAATAAAATGAGTTATCCAAGACATTTCTTCTGAGGAAAAATTAACTGCTAAATAAAAATCGGCAATGGTAAACCATTGACTATCAATACTATCAACAACATATAAAGTGTCAGACTCTCGCTGCAATTTTAGGGTTTGAATCTGTATAGGAATAACTTGCTCCAGTAAATCTTGCAAAATTGCTTCTAGTCCATAAAATGTTGCACCTTGCTCTTCATGTTGGTAGCTTGGAAGCGTCTCGATTTTGTTATTTCGCGTAAATGCTTGTAATGATGCAAGCAATTGCACTAACATCGCATAAACTTGTTGAGGTGCAATATAGGATTGCTCCAAAGCATGTTTCAATTGAACAATTGCTACATTGAATGTTTTTAACAATAGAAAATGAGTTATATCATTTTGATAAAAATCAGTAATATCGCCATGAAACTGTTGCCGTCTTTCCGTTATTACATAAGCTTTTGCGCTAATTAATTCTAAAATTCGTCGAACTAAATCAGTTAATACTCTGCTTGAGCGGATATGTATTATGGGAGGAATATATTTTTCATCAAGACTATTTTTTTTATTACCTTGACTAACAACCTCAGCAATTTTTAAGCTGTTAATTTTTTCATGATCATCACCATCCTGCAAAAGCATTATATTTAATCGACCAAATAAAATTTCTCTTTCACGTTGAGAGTCATACTCATCGGCTACTTGGCGGTAATTAGCATAATACGATGATAAAGGCGTTGTTGCTGGATATCCGCTAATTGCATTGACTTGATTATTAGTAGGGACACATAAATAAATACTAATTTTTTGGTTCTGCGATTCTTTTAACTTACAGCTTAACTCCTCCGCTTGAGTTTCCTGAAAATCAACTATTTGGCCGTTAGGAAATATAGCTTGACAATGTTGCACCCGAAAATTGCCTCTCAATAGGGCACTGTGATCGATGGTCATTTCTATGATCCCCCAACTGAGTGGCGCTATGCTGCGTACTAAAATATGTTGTCTTTGCTCTATATAACGATCCCATTGTTGAAAATGTTGTGGTCCTAGAAGAATGCCTTCAGCCCAAATTACCTTATTAAGAGACATGGTTTCTTATTCATCCTTGAATTGTGTGCCAGTGATTTAAATACGCAGTCAACAGCATTGACCTATCACTTTATGTTTTTATATCTATCCTATGTCCGTGTATTTTAATAATTATCTTTCGCCATAAAGAGCTAGCGCCGGTGGGAATTTTTATTATGGCACGCCATTT
>Ga0351890_10054_pt1 | contig 44571 bp, 29 predicted proteins | sample TotcelFGM3001M15_FD_206743 | JGI IMG/M metagenome (GOLD analysis project Ga0351890, IMG submission 206743) | Enriched cells from coal bed in the Powder River Basin, Montana, United States - Total cells FGM rep3 HSBNCT.FGM.300.1.M15 ...
AGTGGTTGGTCTAAAAGCACAAACTTACTGATGAATACTTGCAATATGCGTCTCAAGCCAAATATTTCATCATTTTTATCTGCCACCATCACTTCCAAATACGCTAGTTTATCTTTCAACGTTTCCCTTTCTTCCTTTAATTCTTCTATATACTCGTTCAAATCATTTCTCATCTCTTCTATCTCTTCGATATAACTTGCGACAATAAAACGATGAAAAAATTTTAGAAAAAGATTTTTAATGACGTTCATGGTGCATCCTCTTAAAAAAAAGGGCACACCTCACCCGTGAGGGTGAGCTTGTGCCCTCACGGGTGAAAATAAGATACCAATGGGTTATCTCAATCGGTCTCCGCTTAAACTACATTGTATTTAGCAAAATAAAGCCTCTTAAAAAGCAATTAATGCATTTTATGTGGTTTCACTTTTGCTTTACGTCGCTCAGCATCAAATACCATAAAACACCCGAAACCGACTACCACAGTAACGAGAATCAATGGTGCTAATGTTAAAAGAGTAATCATATTCTACTTCTCCTAAATAGTCCTGTTGTTAAACATACAAGACCACCGGCTGTAATCCATAAAGAAGCCCAAAACATTAAAGACAGTGTCGAGCCGACAAAATGGTTAATAAATACCCCAACAACACCAGCGGTTATAAAATTGACGCCAAGTTTTCGCAGTTCTTCCTTTAACTGCCTAAGCTCAACATGTCGCTCCAAGCGTTCTAGCATTTGCGTTACCTCACGAAAAGTGAGAGTAAACGACCCACCCTTGAGGGTAGGTTATCTACCCTCAAGGATGAAAATTTGTTAGTCAACAATACTCATGTAGTGCTGGCCAACCACCTCTACCATTCATTCGGCGATATGCCCAGTGAATGATTCTGAATACCACTAACTGACACTTACACTGCTGTCGGACTTCGTTTCTAAGTCCAGTTGCTCTAAAGTATCTGACCGCTACGGGGAATAGCGAACTCCTGTTAAAGACTGAAGTGTGTCTATTTCATCTTCCACAATGAATTGTGGCATCTATAAGTTCATTTTAACTCAACATACTCTCTACTTACAAAATAAATACACAGGAATAGCACGCCCCAATTCCGATTGACATAACCGTTTTTCGGATAAAAAATTGATGGCTGTAAATTGACTAGTTTGTATAGACAGATTAGGTGGATTAGCCCAATCTATCATTGCCCTACAGCAAGTCGCATTTCTCGTGAGTTTGTCCTCCTTTGGATGATCACATGTGAGATAAGTTGTGTTATTGATAGGTTCTATCGTTTATTTCATTCCGTGAACAATTTTCAATAGTCTAAGAGACATTTAGGTTGATCCAAATGGACAGCAACCAATGCTCCCCTCCTAAGCATGATAACTTTTTGTCGTGTAATTCTCTGCCCTGTAAACCAGCTCACTTTGCTAATTATTCGTATCCGGCTGATGCGCAACTTTTAAAGAAATCATTGCCAACAAGTGAACCCTAGTCAGGTTAACCCTTCTACCAAGACAGTATAATAACTAACCTTATTTAAACTTGGTTACTCTTTCGCATTCTATTTAATACCAAGTGAATGCCAAACAAGATGATTTGCGCTACCAGATAATGAAGCACAAAGTACAGCGTAAAGTATTGCTGATGAGGGGTAGGTAGAATGTACCTACTCTCTTGAGCTGAATATGCTTTACTGATGTGGGTTTATTTTAGGTTGTTGCAAGAGTTACTTTTCCCTCTTTCGATTCTTTATCGTTCTCTAGCACATGGGATGTCATTTTTTTAAAAAATAACTCAGGGGACATAACACTTATCATTGACAGTAGGCATGTATTTCGTTGATCAATTCTTTTGCCATTTTTGTGGGTTATGTTTCGGCAATGGATAGGGCTTCAGGTTAAGCGATTAATCCCATGCCAGACTTCTGTTTTCATGACATAACATTGACCCGTTATTAACCTAAAATAACGTTACCAATCTGAATCAGAAAATAGTCACGTTAGGTTGTCTGCTCATGGCTCGATGAATTGCAGTCTTTTATTGCCTAGCACATTTGGGCTAATAGGAAAAATTTTTACCGTCGCTCTTTCACCCCTTACATTGGCTGTTAAAGAGTGTAAAATGCTCATGTCATTACCAAAACGGAAAGGTTAATGTAAGGAGATAGGCCGACGGGATTGACCCGTAAATAGCTACACACACCTGACGCAACTAAAGTTGCAGAAAATTTCAGAGTCACTTAGATAATATAATCAGGATGTTAATCCACATTTCACTGCATTATCGCACAAATTTAATACAATTGCGTGTAGCATAATCGTGGCATAAACGTAGCATAATTGTGGCCTCTTAAGTAACATTATGATAAATAATGAATTTTATAAATGAACAATTTTACGTCAAAATTAACATCAACGTTTACTTGGAACTCATAAGCAATGAAAAATATACATTTCCGGCTGGAAGACAATATTTATGCTGAAATTGAAGAAATGGCAGTCCCCCGTGGCACGACTCCTAGTCAAATTCTACGCGAATTAATTGAATTGGGCTTGCGTGTTAAAAAGCATATGGACGGTAAAAAAGAAGAAAAAAAGGAAGAATTACCCATCAATAAACACTTGGAAATTGGTGCATCTTCCTCTATTGAAGGGCTGTTATTGTTGCGAAAAATGGCGGATCATATTAACGAGCAATGGGTAAAAGAGGCTCATGAAGAAGCGGGTGAACGAGTAAAAAAAATGAAAGAACAATAACAAAAAATGGTTATTTTTATCAGCTGTTTGATGGCTGATTTTCTCCGCAGAGGTAATTGTGAAACCTGCGTCTTTGCACTACTTTTTTCTGGTCAATGCTTTACTTCTCGCATGAAATTTGATTGGTAAATAAACCAAAAATTTAGGCTGGAAACTGGTATATTGGTCCAGAATTCTGGCAGTTTATAACAGATTTTTTAAAAAAATAACCCTAAATTGAGACCGCTTTTTCGGCTCAACTAATTTAAAATATCAAGAGGTTTTAAAGTGACAAATAGCGAAATTCAACTTTCGAGATTTAAAGTGGGAAAGTCCGTTTTACTCTTATTTTTGTTTCAATTATTGGTTGGTATTGCTGTGGTTTTTGTTCTATATGTATTGACTAATCTTCTCAAACTACTGCCACTATCAATGGGCGATAATCATGTAGGAATAGTCGGAACCATAGTCGGCAGCCTGTATTTCGGTCAATGGATGGAGAAAAGATTTCCTGGAATACTTGACAAGAAAAGAATAAAAAAAATATCACTGTGGTGCACTTTACTTAATTTTATACTGGCTATTCTTATTTTTTCTGCGTTATTATTTTCTGATTCCACCATCGGAAAACCGATGAGTTTGGGTGGGCTGAGTATTGCTTTAGTTGTCATGCTATTTGTCATGATGTTGATATATTTTGTCACAAAATATTCTATTGGGCTGGGTGTTAAAAGTTGGCAACGGAGGAAAGCGAAGCTTCAGTAAGTGTGTTTTTTCGATAAATAAATTAATCAATTAAATTATTTGGGAGCTAATATGTTAAAGTTTCAATCTAACAGCGGTAGAAAATCATTAGATATAGTTTTTAATGTCATGTGGACTGAATTTATAGGAATGTCTCGCCAAATTGAAAATAAAGCTAAAGAAATAAAAAATTTAGGAATTACTCCCAATCTCTCATCAAAATCAGTTTCTATAACTGGGTTTGATAAAGTTAATCGCGATGAGGTTGAAAAGTTTGTTAAAAGTCTACTTACCCTAGGATGCTCTTATAATGAACTGGAACTTGAAGCCGCGCTCAGTGAACATTATTCCGTACTTCCTACTATGCCGAGACTAGGATAAAAATAGTGTCAAAAGGAAACAAATAGCATGATGAAACAAGTTAAATGTGACGATTTAGAGAAGAATACTGGCGATATAGCCTATTGCTACAAAGGAGAGGCATTAATTGCAGGCAATGGTTGCAAGTCTTTATAACTGATAGTGTCGCCACTTGTATCACTGTGATTGTTTATCACCACCTCACTCAATTTGTGATTTTTGCACATACGCGTTGCATCAGAATAAATGCTTACTTTAGTATAAGGTTATTACCCCATTTCATTCCTCGCAGACAAGTAATTACCACTGTGCGGAATGAACGGTTGGAACATTCTTCGAGTCTTCCTTTAATTCCTTGTCTTTTCCTTTCTCGCCATCATCACCAAGGCCCACATCCAATGAAATAGGCTCGGGTAAAGCAGGCTCAGCGACATGTTGAAAGAAAGCAAAAATCTGGGGTTGTTTTTCTTCTAGTTCCTGTATGGCTATGTTAATGCTAGGACGGTCTTCAGCGCGTTGCTGCCAACATTGCCCTATTAATTCAGCGATGGGGGGAGGCGTATTTTCTGGAATAGCTGGTCGTCCTCCACCACAAACAAATTGGGCTAACTCGACAATGCTGATACCTTGGTAGGGTTGTTGACGCGCCCACAAGGCCAATATTAACACCGCAAGGCTATACATATCCGAAGCTTTAGTCGTGGGTTCCAAGTCAAGAATTTCAGGGGCCATGTAGGCATAGGTACCCCCATGTTCAGGTCCAATATCTTCCAGGGCTGATTGATGGGTGGTAACCTTCATCATTTTGGCACAACCAAAATCAGCGAGTTTAGCGCGTTTATTCCTATCTAATACCACGTTGTCGGGTTTTAAATCGGCGTGGACAACACCGTCTTGGACCTTCTCGCTTTTGTAGTTATGCAAAAAAGCCAGGCCATAACTAATATCCATCAAGATACGCACACGCATCGCTTCAGTCAGTTGGGGATCATTTAAATGCCCCGTCAAAGCGCCGTTTTCAGCATAGGCCATTACTAGACAATACTCAGGCCCAAAACAAGCGCCAAAGAAAGGCACCAGAAAAAAAGACCGCAAGTGCGCCATCAAACTCACTTCACGCTTAAACTCCTCTAACGACAACGCACTCCTATTTTTAAGCCTTTTAATGGCGACAGGTCACGTTGATAAGTGCCTAAATAAACGTCACCAAAAGCGCCACCTCCTAAACGCTCGCCCCAGGTTAATTCGCCATAAGGAATACTCAGTGATATGCACAGCTTGCCATCATCTGTGACTATCACAGAATTCCTCTGGGTACTTTCTGCCGCTGTCGGATGAGCAATGGGCTGTGCTGCTAATCCTTGGTAGAGTTGTAACAACTTAAATTCCGACTGGACTTCAGACGTTTGCGGTTCTTGCTCCAACTCATTTTGTTCGACTTGTATTTTCTGGGGCATAAGCGCGCTTAATGCTACTTTTAAGGCATGCTGATAGTCTTTTTGCGTGACCTCCACATGCTGTTGCAAGTCCATGGCAGGGGTCGGGGTGTATTGACGCGACGCGGGATATTTTTCTAACTCGGCTTGTTTGGCGCGAGTGGCTAAAGCGCCGAGCGTGTTTAAGGTCATTGCTGCGGGTTGGTCATGGATACCAATGAGGTAGTGTAAACCACTCGCGCTCAATAAATCATAAGCCAAGCCAGAACAACTCTGGTCAGTAGCTAAGAATTTATGCCGTCCTTTTAAAGCCCAGTGTAACGAGCTGTTCTGAAAGAGCTGATATTCTTCTGCGAATTTTTCCATGTCTAGGCTATACAACACGATTTCACCTTCGGATGGCTTCTGTTCCGACTCGAGTGCAAAATCAGGCCAGAGGGTCAAAAGCAATGTCGGGGTTTCCAGGCACATATGGTCAGGGGTGATAAGAATTTTTATCCAGCGCTCTTTCTCATGTTGGGGGCAAGCCTGCTGTTTAACTGGAGAGGATAAGTTGACGGGCAAGGATAAACTCGCATTCTCCAAATAGCTAATCAATGTGGGATAGCCACTGCGATAGGCCATCGCCATCGGCGTGTCCCCGTGTTTATCTTTGAGCTCGAGCGCGGCCCCGTGCGCGACTAATAATCGGGTGCACGTTTCACTGCGGTCACGAATAGCATAATGGAGTGGGGTTTGCCCATTTTGGTCCTGCTTATCCACTAAGATCGTCTTACGGATAGTTGGATCAGTGAGCAAATAGTTAAGAATCACTTCATTTTCACAGGCAACGGCATGATGTAACACAGTACATCCGCTCGCATCTGCTGCATTGACATTGGTCCCTTGTGACAATAAGTAATTGGCAATGCGCCATTGACCGTTAGCGCAAGCGACGTAAAAAGCGGTCATACCGAAGCGATTCTGTATATCCACCGGGCAGCGACTATTTTCTATGAGATATTGCACTGCTTCCAAATGACCCAGCAGCACTGCAAAATGTAATGGACATTGCCCTTCTTTATCCATAGTCGTTAATAAAGCCCCGGCGTTTAAAGCCTTTTCAATATTATCCAGCTGATGAACTTCAATAGCGTTTAACAATCGCTGGCCTGCTTGTGCCCATGTCTGATTACGTTTTAACAATAACTGTAAATTTTCTAAAGTGGCGACTGGTAAAGAGAGATTGACACTAAGATGGACTACACAGAGCGTTTTATTGATAAGGGGTCTCGTCGGTGTTTTGGTAGTAATAGAGCCAAACCAAGAGGAGTCCTGCACTTGCCCATCCAGTAGACGGATAAAGGCTTGCACACCTTGTTTACTGATAGGGTTTTGTAACAGGTTCAACTCCGTGAGTGACTCATGTGCTTGTAATGCATCCGCAATAAGGCATGCGCTAGCATCGGTCAAAGCATTTTGACTTAAATCTAACGAGATGAGTATTCGATGTTGTTGCAAAAAAGGAGTCAAATATTTTTTGACTTGGGCATCCGTTAAGCCACAGGCCTTCAGGGATAAAAAGGTTTCTTGTGCTTTGCTTACCTGCCTTAATCGCTCTTGCAGGGCTTCAGCAACCAATACGGATAAGCGCATAACAGGGGGTAAGCCTTGTTCTTGGGCCTTTTCATGACAAGCTTCTTTGAGTTGTTTGGCAAGGATTTCGCCATTTTTAGCAGGCAATCCGAAGGGCTGGGTTTTGCCGTCATAGATTTGGATATTATGCCTTGTTATCACAAGGGCATGACCTTCGGCTAACACGCGTTGTGCAATGATGCTGGTTAGCTGTTTTTGCATCGACTGCTCGGGTGTGCTGAGATAGGCGCGGATTAAAAGGGATACGTCAGTGCGGACAAGCACCCTTGTTGCAGTCTTTTTGACATATTTGTTTTCATCTTGGCTTGCCCGTTCGCAGAGGAATGAAATTACCTCGAAAGTTGGATGGGCGAGCTCGCCCAGGGCATAGATGGCATCCTCTCTGACACTAGGGCTTTTACCTTGGCTTGCCCGTTTGCAGAGGAAGGAAATTACCTCGAAAGTTGGATGAGGTAGCTTGCCCAGCGCCTGGATGAAGGCCCATCTAACATATTTGCTTTTATCTTGGCTTGCCCGTTCGCAGAGGATGGAAATCACCTCGGGGGTTGGATGAGCAAGGTTGCCCAGGGCTTCGATGGCAGCATCTCTGACATCTCTGTTTTTTTCTTGGCTCACCCGCTCGCAGAAGAGGGAAATCATTTCAACACTTGGGTTAGGAAGTTTGCTTAGGGCTTTGATGGCAGCCATTCTGACCCTATCGTCTTTATCTTGGCTCGCCCGCTCGCAGAAGAGGGAAATCATTTCAACACTTGGGTTAGGAAGTTTGCTTAGGGCTTTGATGGCAGCCATTCTGACCCTATCGTCTTTATCTTGGCTCGCCCGCTCGCAGAAGAAGGAAATCACTTCAGCACTTGGGTTAGGAAGTTTGCTCAGAGCTTCGATGGCAGCTCGCCTGATCCAAGGTTCTTCATCCTGGCTTGCCCGTTCGCAGAAGAGGGAAATCACTTCAGCACTTGGGTTAGGAAATTTGCCCAGGACTTGGATGGTAGCATACCTGACATCTTTGTCTTTATCTTGGCTTGCCCGTTCGCAGAGGATGGAAATCACCTCGGGGGTTGGATGAGCAAGATTTTAATTGTCTGCGATGGCAGCTCGGCTGTTATATGGTTCTTCATCTTGGCTTGCCCGTTCGCAGAATAGGGAAATCACTTCAGCGCTTGGGTTAGGAAGTTTGCCCAGGGCTTGGATGGCAGCCATTCTGACCCTATAGTCTTTATCTTGGCTTGCCCGTTCGTAGAAAAGGGAAATCACTTCAGCGCTTGGGTTAGGAAGTTTGCCCAGGACATGGATGGCAACATACCTGACACTTCTGAGACTATAGTCTTCATCCTGGCTTGCCCATTCGTAGAAAAGGGAGATCACTTCAGCACTTGGGTTAGAAAGATTGCCCAGGGCTTGGATGGCAGCATCTCTGACACTCCTGAGACTATAGTCTTTATCTTGGTTTGCCCATTCGCAGAGGCGGAAAATCACCTCGGGGGTTGGATGAGCTAGATTACACAGGGCTTTGAAGGCAGCCTCTCTGACACTAAGGTTTGCATCTTGGCTTGTCTTCTCGGAAAGAAATCCTACGACTTCGACAGTTAGGTTAGAAAGGTTACCCAGAGCTCTGATAGCAGCCTCTCTGACACTAGGGTTTGCATCTTGGCTTGCCCCGTTCGTAGAATACGCTAATGATGCCTGGCTTGAGGTTAAGTATTTGGCCAAGAACTTCAATGCTTCGTTGCCGACTTTCAGCATCCTTATCTTGGTGAGCCATCCTAATCAGGGGTTCTAAAACCCCAGGTTGCTGCCAAACATGAGGACATTGTTGTAGAAGGGGTAGCAAAGATTCGAAAACCTTATTGTTTTTAACCTTCCAATCCCACCCCATTCCAAAAATTCCAGTATATTCCCATGTACTAGCTGCTCCGACCACAACCCCCAAGGTTTGTCCTATGTGTTCTAAGAGCAAATCACGTTGCGGAATACGCGCATCACAGTACGCTTCATCCAAACAACGCAGGAGTAGGCGCAGGTGCGCAATGCCCACACAGTCCATAGGTTCTGAAAGCAAAGTATTCCAGAAAATGATTAAGGGTCGGGTTTCCTGGCCGGCACTCAATAACCCGGCCATAAACCAAAAAACGATTTGATAGCGGGGAGTATATTTATGCTCGCGAATAAACTGGATCGCGGCTTGGTGTTCAGCACTGTCAGTGGGCTGGTGTAAGCCTCTAACTTGATAACGCGCTGCAAAAAATTCTTGGAAAGTGAGATGGATAAAATAATGCGGGGTGTCAATGACGTCACCCTTGGCGTGGCCGACGGTCTGTAATATCCCTAATGATACCGCCTCTTCAAAGTGCTGATTGCTATCGTCTTGCTGCAATTGTTCCAATATCTCATGTTGCAATTGGGGCGTTAGAATTAATTGATGGGCCTCTAATCCTCGCATTGCCAAAGCTTCTAAAAGATGGGTCGCGTTTTGGCATTGCTCTTCAATCCAGCGCGGATTTTGACCGTAGGTGGGTTCGCCACGTCGTTCCAGCGAACGCTTTAATAAATCGCGCACTAAAGTTTGGTATAAACCGGTCATCTGTAAGCGCGCGTTTAAAGACTTTCCTTCAGCCAATGCCTGCTCCCAGGCATTGCAAATAAGCGCCACATTGATAGGCACATGCGCTGTGCCCCAAATATTCGGATTCGCTTTGAGAAATTGCAGCAACTGAGTGGCTTGTTCAGGTCGCAGTACTTCGGGGTGATTAAAATACTGGGTAACATAGGCCTCAATATTCTCATTGGTAAAACCCATGTTTTCTAAGCGCCGGTCAAATGGGATGTCGGTGGGCGCTGGATAAGGCCGTGAGGTCAACAAGATATTCACGAAGGCTAAGGCCTCACGTAATATTTCGCCTACGCGCGTTTTAGCATTCACTAGATGAGCCACCTCATCATAACCATCTAAGAGTAACAAGACCTGTTCTGCATCATGCGTTAACAGATATGCAATGTACTGTGCTGTAAAGGGCGTTGCTTCAGGGAAGCATTCACGCAAAATGAATTCTGCTAGGGTGAGTTGGTCATCGTCTTGATACTGCGGTTGGTCTAGGTTACGCAGCGATAACCGGAACACCGCTTTAAACAATTGCAACAAGTTTCCTCTACCCCAGTCGTTAGCAATGCGCAGGCTGAAGATCGTTTTGCCGATACCCGCGCGGCCTACAACCAATAACCGTCGTGGCGAGGATGCTGTCTTATCCTTGGGGGTAAAAATATCTTCCAGCGCAATGGGTTTAGTCACAGCATGCAAGTCTTCATAGCTAGCTAAGCGCTCATCGCGGCTATGAGGTTCTGCTTTGTCACGAGTCTCGCGCTCTTTTTCAGGTGCGTCCGAATCACTTTTGTTGTCATCCAGCCCTTGTTCTTTTTGTTTTTGTTTCTCAACTTCGATAATGCTCAAGTTAATATAACTTTGCGTAATCGATTGTTTGCGATGGGAGAGTCCTTGTAAAAAGGTATTTTGGCTACAGTAATAGGCACGCAATGCGGCTAATAACTCAGCATCTTCAAAATCCCCAATCAGTGGGGGTAGTGCGTCAAGGGGTTCTGGTTCCACTGCTTCGGATATTTCTGAATTAGAAATGACATTGCGTTTGCTTAAAACCGCTGATGTCGTAGTGACAATATCCCATCCTTCAAGTAATTTGGATGATTTTGTTGTTAAGGGAGATCTCTGGATTTGATGTGATCCTTGCACGCAGCGCGCTTGCGCTTGCCTTAAAGCCGCCATATCTTTAGGGCTGTACGGAGTATCTCGGTCTAAAGCGGCGCCATGCAGCCTTTTTATCAACTCATCGGCCACAATCACTCCACACGAAACGCCATCATCTGGTGCCTGCCGATGTGTGGTATAGGGACTGGTTTGCACATGAAAGGTAATTGCTTGCGCTACTTTATCTTCTTCACGAATGCGTTTTGCAATCGCATGACGCAGACAGAGTTCATTGTGTTCGAGGAATTGGCCTCCACCATACGGATCATGGGCAACTAAGGTGATGCAATAATTATCCTCATTTTTATCGATATGAATTTCACCGGTTAGCCAGTGGTTTTGCGTTTGATTATAGGGAAATAAAATCTTAACGCGCCCTTGTCGTGACGATATTAACAATGGCATGATTTCATCAAACACATCGCGTCGCAGCGTGCGCTGCTTTAACTCCTCAATACGTTCTTCCAGTAGCGCGGCATTAAAGTCTGCTGCGCGCAAATCATGAATAACAAAGGCAATGGTTTTTGCATCGTCAGTGTGGTGCGCTAGGTAGTTCACTAGCTGTCGTTCCAGTACCTCATTTTCTAAGGTCGAAAGCCGAGTCAAATACGGCAGTAATTCCTCCAGAATCGTTGCGAGCATCGAAACCGGCTGGTGGCTTTTATCTAAAAAATAATCAAGCGGCAAGGCCAATTGGCAGGTATCAACGGCAGAAGTAATCGCTACCCAATACGATTGCTTATCCTGAATATCCACAAAGCAACCGCTGTGGTTGCCTTGTAACAGATATTCCGAACCCTCGCGATAACCGCCTAATTCCGCAATCACTGCGGCGACATAATTCAAGATATGATTATCATCATACCAAGAGAAGTCAGGATTTTGGCCTTTAAGCATTCACGCGCCCTCGTTGTGATAAATTTTTAAACAATTAATTAAAAAAGAGAAAAACTATAGCGCTGTTAGTGGGTTAAAGGCAAATGAGATTGGTTTGATAACTGAACCGCATTAACTCTTAATACATTAGAGCTTTTACCAAGACTTCATCTTGATAGCGAGGCTTTGCTCCTCGCTTTTTAGGCAGTTGTTTCTTAATCCTAACGGGTTTTTTAAGCAGGGCAATAGCATATTTGCGATGATAACCACAAACAGCGCAAAATTCATCCAAAATTCTCTTTTTAATTGGTTTCTTTGCGCGTTGAAAACGCGGCTGAATTAAACGTCTGTATTCCTCTTTTGCTTGGTAATTCATAGCGTTGCTCTCATTAAATCTGGGTAAGATTTAATTTGAGGCAACGATAGATATTTGCTAACTATTTCGGTAAGAAATAATTTGATTCAATCCGAAGCTTTGATTTAATCTATAAAAATAAATTAAATTTTTAACTTGTGGATTGTTGTGTAGATTTTTTAATTTAGTATTAAAGCAAAGCAGCAAGACAAAAATTATCCTTCTCTACACGAGAAATTAACAACATTGAAAATAATCAGCGTATTAATGTATTAAAAAATATAATATAATAATCACCGATAATTAATTTCTGAACAATCCTATATTTTTATATTTTCTGAGAGGGATCCTCGCATGTTAAATTTAACTCCAAATGGCTTTAATTCATCAGGGTGCTGGGTTCGAATTATTTCGCCTGATAGGGAAATCAAAGATCTCGCTAAACGAGAAAATTGTAATTGGCAAGAATTATTAGGTCATGATAATCAGGAACAAATTGTTTATACATCCTACAGTTCTTGCACTTATATTAGAGAAGGATTTGGGATTTCATTGTTTTGTGGTGGAGCGAAAAATGATTTTGGTCTATTTCTTCGTCCTTTTAATCGACGCATTGACTGGTGGTATAATGGTAGAAAGGAAATTGTAACCGATGACATAAAACCTATGCCCGGACAAAAGTATCATAATGGCGCACCAGACACTGATCAACTTTGGAATTGCACGCTACAAGAGATTACTGAAGCTGTTACAGCTCTTCGAGATGAATACGCTGATGATTTTTATTATAAAAATAATCCTGATGAAATGGTTTTTTTAGCTTGGAATGAAGGTTTTTTACGCTATCAAAAGAATGATATTACTGGGTTACTTGTTAACAAAAACTCTAAAGAAAGCGTTTATTTTGCTTTAGCATTCAGAAGCGCTCTAGAAATTCAAGGCCATCTTTATTCCTATGATAGCGATAATGGTACCTGTGAATATTTAAATTCACAGAATTTATGTGAAAAACTTGGAATCAATACACAAACTCATGAATTTAAAAATTTAGTGTTTCATTATCGAAATCTTTATAAAAACACTTTTCAAGAAATTATAGCTGCAAAAGAACATCAGCAAAAATCTCAATATACGTGTTTGTCAAAATAAAAATAGTATCCCCCAGTAGACGATTTTGGCTTTAGGTTTTCCCACAAATTTTCCGCTGTTTTTTTTGAAAAATATTACCTTTACGTACGTTGCTGTAGAAAAATTAAGGAGTAATGATATTTTTGATTTAGTTTATTCTTGTTTTTTACTTCTGTATCTCCCAACCACTGCATTCGTATCAAAGAAAATGTGGGAGTTTGCTCTGCTTCACAAGAAGTAGACATCTCATAATATATTATTAAAAGAGAGGAGATGTACAATGAACAAAAGAAAGAAACTTATTTGTAGTTCTGAATTCAAATCTGACGCAATCACTTTAGCATTAAAGCAAGGTTATATAATAGCAAAAGCAACTACTAATTTAGAGATGGGTGAGAATGTGCCCTCTAGAAGAGATTCTGCCAATTTGTGGAGATTGTTAACTTTAATGATGCTCTGATTTATTTTATTTTTTTAGCAAGCAGCAAGTATTTTTTCTAAGGAGTAAAATTTAGAAGAAATGATCATATGCTTATTAGTGCTAATTATTTTTCTTGGTGGTGTATTAGATAATTGAAAGAAGTTACGAACTTCTTAAAAATATAGCAAAACTTTAAGACGCGGAAAAAATCTTTAAATTAGTCCCCCAGTTTTTCTGCCACGAATGCATTTTTTACGACGTGTTGCTGTAATTGCTTCAACTGGCCTGCTAAGTGCGATTTTTCTTGAGAAGCAAAATGATAATCCTGCCGCAAGGAGAGAATTTTATCTTCGGCTTTGGATAAAGCACTTTCTAATACGACTATTTTTTCATTATTCGTTTTTAACTGGATTTGTAATTCAATAGCAGTTTGATTTTTCGCATCAACATGCTCACTTAATTTTTGATGCTGTTGCTCTAAACGTTCTTGTTCTTGCAGTAAGGAGTGGTAGGCGATAAGAACAGCTTGGTGTTATTTTTGCAAATCCTGATGCAGTTGATTGAAGGATTGATAATCGGTCTGCAATGTTTCATGCGTACTTGTAAGCTGTTCCTTTTGTGTCTGGAGATAAAATTTTTCTGTCGTTACGGAGGCGACTTGCTGCTGAAGATGTGAGATTTTTGGCACCGTTGCAAAAAAAGCAACATCTGTTAGCCTACGCCTTTAATTATATTTGAGCTGAATATTCATGGCTAATAAAAAACACAAAGATGAAGCTAAGCCATTCAAATGGAAGCATGCAGTTGGAGAAATCATATTATGGTTGGTTACATGGTATTCACGATACGCTTTATCCTATCGTGACTTAAAGGAAATAGCTGCAGAACGTGGTTTTAAATTAGATCATTCTACAATTTACCGCTGGGTTCAAGAATACGCATCAGAAATTAATAAACGTATAAAACCCTATTTAAAATTAACCTGCGACTCATGGAAAGTCGATGAAACTTATGTAAAAATAAAAGGTGTGTGGCATTATTTATATCGAGCTATTGATAAGCAAGGTAGTACTTTAGATTGGATGTTGAGTAGAAATCGCAATAAACAATCCACCAAAAGATTTTTCAAAAAATTACTTGTCAGTAACCATACGATTGATCCAAGAGTGATAAATGTTGATAAAAGTCCAACCTTTCCACCGGCATTAAGTGAGCTTCAATCAGAAATTGTAATGCCTAAGAAAACAAAATTACGTGCAATAAAATATTTGAATAACAGCATGGAAAATGACCATAAGTTTACAAAATCTAAATCACGCTATCGACAATGGTATCAATCATTTTCAACTGCAAGAAACACGTTAAATGGCATTGAAACTATGCGCATGATTCAGAAAGGACAGATTCGTAACATCGGTAAAGATGTCGTCAAGCAAAATCAATTTGTCCGCAGTTTATTTGGAATAGCGGCATGATCAATAATAAATGTTTCAAGCATTTTAATTGCTAAAAAAAATATTTTTGCAACAGTGCCATAAAACTTAATGTCCAAACATAATTCTTTGTTCTTCTTTTAATGTGTCCACCACTGTCTCAATAAGTGGGCGATTTTCTGGTCTTTTCTGCCAACATTGCCCAATGAGTTTTGCCATCGATGGTGGAGTATCTTCCGTAATCGTCTCGCGTTTATCTTGGCGATATACATGGTCAATGAGTTGTGTGACAGATTTACCTGCAAAAGGTCGGTTGCAAGCACCTAGAGCCCAGAGTATTAAGCTAAAGCTATAGATATCAGAGGCTTTGGTCGTTGGTTTGTCTTCAAGTACCTCAGGCGCCATCCAACAATAGGTTCCTGCATGTTCAGGACCTAATGTTTTGACTGAAGCGCTTATTTTTATTTTAGAGCAACCAAAATCGGTAATTTTTGCTTGAAAATATTTATCTAACACCACGTTGTCTGTTTTCAAATCGGCGTGCACAATACCTTGCTCATGTAGATAATGAATACCCAAACTAATATGCGCGGCTATTTGATAACGCGTTTCCCAAGATAATTCGTCTTGACTGCGTAATACTTTATCTAAAGAACCTCGTGGGGCATATTCCATCACCAAACAATAACGTCCAGGCTCAAAGCAGGCACCTTTTAAAGAAATTACATAGGAAGACCGCAAACGTGCCATCATCCCAACTTCTAGCTTAAACTCCTCTAATGCAGCAGGGTTAATGTTAATTAATCTCTTTATGGCTACGGTGTCTTTCCCGTATTTACCCTTATAGACTTGACCAAAACTACCGTGACCTAATAATTTATCAGGTGTTAGAGGGCTTAACTTGTCAAAAGGGATATTGAGGGAGTATGTCACAATACCTTTATTATCAACGAGTGGGTGTGGTTGATTGTTTTGTGTTTGAGTAGAGGAATTAGAACGATTAACGCTTGTGTTGTTGGATTGGATTTGTGAATTTTCTTCAGAATAACTTTCTTCAACCAAGAGATTAAAATGCGTAAATCCACCGGTAGATAGCATATGGAGGTAGTGCCCACTATCCCCCTTAGCGTGATTTTGCAAAATAAGTGCTTTGGAATCCTCTTCCGATTTGGCCCAAATATATAAACTCATCTCTTTGGCTTTCGCGTATAATAAAGCGCTCTTATAACCTAACCATACCTGTTGTTTAAGCGCTTTCACATAAGCACCAAAAGCCTCTGGGGTTTTACAATAGCGCAATAACTCATCTTCTGCTTGGAAGGTTTGTAAATTCAGCGCCTGCAGTTGTTCAGCTTGTGCCTCACCTCCGTCCTCATGAAGCCAATGGATGGTTTGAGTCAAGGTATTGGTTGCAAAGTGGGGTAGCGCAGAGAATTGTTCGCGTACCTTACGAAGCTCATGACTTTCTTTTTCTTGTTGTGCATAAAGCACTTGTAAATACCGATTGCCTTTTTCAGTGACAAATTCTTTAGTCATCAGGGCTTCTTGGATTTCATCACTCAAAAATTCACGTGCTTCTTGATTGTTTTGCAAAGCCAACAATGTTTGAACTACTTGCTCACGGCTAGCACCTAAAGCAGTAAAGCCACAATCCCCATCACTACGGAGAATTTCTTCTGTAAAATAGACCACTTCACTACTCTCCGGAAGTTGTCCCTGAAGCACTATAGGTGCAGCAGCGCTTTGATTTTTACTGCTGCCCGGTTCATCGGAGGGCTGGCTTGGATGATAGGGCAATAATTTTTCGTTCAAGCGCTTGATGCTTTCTTCTAAGGCAAATAACTCCATTCTCAACGCATGATTTTCAACGGCTAATTGATTATTTTCTTTTTCAATTTGCACGATTTCTTCTTTCTCTTGTACTTTCTTGTCTGCTAATTTTTCCTTCTCTTTATTTTCTTGGATTTTATCATCCAATTCTTTTTTCAGTTTGGGCACTGCTTTCTGGACTTGGTGTACTTCCTCTTGATGTTTTTGTAACTTTGCATTCAAAGCCTGATGCTTCTCTTTTAATTCATCCAGCACTTTCTTGCGTTCAGTCAATGCTTTTTCTTTTTGATTGAGTTGTGCTTCTTTGGCCTCAAGTAACGCTAATTTTTTTTCTATTTCATTATCAAGCATTTTCTTTTTTTTCTTTTCTTCTGCTAATGCTTTTTTTTGCTTTTCATAAAGGGTTCTCTCTTCTTCTAAGTCTTGTTCATCTCCAGCCAACTGCTCATATGCTTCCTCTAACGCTTGTTCTTGTTGTCGTAAGCTTTGCTGCTCTTGCTCTAGAGATTTGCTAACGATATCCGATGTGTTTTGCCACTCTTTTGACATCTGGTCCAAGCGTTGTTTTTCTTCTTCAAATTGCAAATGGATTGCCATTAACTGGTTTTTTTGCGCTTGCTGCTTTTCTGCTAATTGTTGCTTTAATTTTGCATTTTCACTTTCTGCTGCTAACAACCGTTTATTTTTTTCTTTTAATTTCTCTTCAAATTGGTCCACCCAGCCTTGCTGGTTTTTATTTAATTCCTGCTGCATTGCAATGGCTTTTTCCAATGCTTCGATTTTTGCTCTTAACATTAGTCTTATCCTCGTTCTTTTATATAAGGCTGATATAACGCTTCATTCAGCCATTGACTTCAGCCTTTTTCTAACAGAAGACCTAAAAATTATATGATAGAGATGTATTCCTTTTCTCTGACCCATTAACCTATTACGCAATCACCTTTTCTGTTTGTCATAGTCGGCACTGGCGCTGGCCTTTCAGGCTCCTTAGATTCAGGATTAGCCGTCTGATTATTTTCGACCGGGGGCATTTCAGCAATTTCAGCAAGACCACGAATCCTTTGCATCGCTTCATGCCAACGCTCCGCTTTGACAAGCTGAGCCATTTGTGCGAGTTCCTCATAACGGCTTTCTTCCACACATTGCTTCATATGCGTTTGCACAACCTTTCGTCTTTCTTCGCTTAATTTGCTCAACGGCTGTTCTTTACGTACCCAAAATCCTCGCCAGCTCGCTTGTATCTTAATAGCCGCTTCTTCTCGCTGCTGGGCCGTTAATGCTTCTTCTAAGTTCTTGACTCTTTCTTGCGATACCTGAATATTCTTTTTTAATTGCTCATTTTCTCGCATGAGCATTTTATGCCTTCGTTTTAATTGCGCCATTTGTTCTGGCGTTGCTTGTGTGGCATCCTCAGTCGCTGTTGTTTTATTTTCTAATGCAAACGCTTCTAATTGCTTCTTGACTTCAGCGAAGCTTGCTTGGGCTTGTTCAAGTGCTAATTTGCGTTCGCTGATAACTTCTTTGAGTGATGCATTTTTACCTTTTAATTCAGTTAAGGATTTTTCACGTGCAATCAGCGTTTTTTCTCGCTTGGCTAATGCTTCTTCTTGCTCTTGTAAAGCTTCAAGTTTATTTCGCAACTCTTTATCCATATCCCCTTTCTTAGCCGGCTCTTCAGTTAATCGTTGCTTTTCTTTTTGCAGAGCTGCTTTTTCAAGTTGCAAGTGTTCTTGCTCTTCTGCTAATTGCGCCATCTCCTCTTGGAGCATTGCTTCACGTTCTTGCAAATTTCGTTGTTCTTGTTGCAGGGATTGATTCACCATCTCCAACATCTTTTGCCATTGTACCCAAACGTCCTGATACTGCTGCTTCATAGCCTCTAATTCATGCTGAGCTTGTTCCAGCTCCGCATGATAGGATTTATCGTCCTTTTTTAAAGCTGACTCTAATTGCCGGGTTTTCTTAATTAAATCATGAGTACGAGTTTCTTTTTCTTCTGAAGCCTTGCGTATGGCTTCCATCCGTTGTCGTTGTGCTTCCGCTATTTCTTGCTCTTTTCGCAAGGTTTCTTCGAGTTCTACTAGTTTCGCTTTGAGAATCGCATCTTCATCGGCGGGAGAAGTGTTATTTTCTTCAGTTTCAGCGGGAAACGCTTGCTCTTCTTTCTTTATATCCAAGTTCCAAAATCTGATTTTACCGTCAATACCGCCCGTAACATATTTATTATCCTCTAACAATGGAGCACACTGCATCTGAACGCCCCTCATATGCGGGGCATCATGAGGTGCGCCGTCTACTATAATTTGCGTGCACTTCTCATTATCAATATCCCATCTCATGATGATGTCATTACCTAAGGTGCTGATAAGCGTACCGTCGCGATGAAGTTGAAAACTAGTGACGCCTGGGCAAGGGAGTAAGTAAGCTCCGACATAAAAATTCGTTTCAGACACTAATGTCATACCTACATCCATAGTATGCAAGCATTTTTCACTGTCTAGCTCATAAATTCTAATCCTATTGCAATGGTGGGCAATAAGAAGATTCTTTTCAGGGACACATAATAGTTGGTCACTATAAATAATTTTCAAGGTTTTGAGACATTTTCCTGTCTGCACATCCCAAATTTTAACTGCGCCACCATGCCCAGCAAGAATTCTGTGTTCATCCAGCGGGTACAAATGTCTATTAAAGCTGTGAGTATCGTCTCGCATAACTTGGATACATTGCGCGTGAGCGATATCCCATACTTTGATGACACCATCAACCCCCCCGCTGACAAATATATTCTGGGATAATGATGTCAAAGAGCAAACCCTATAGCCATAAAAGCCGCCTCTTCGCACGACTTTTTCCGGAAGATCGCTAGAAGGACGTTGAGAGTGCCCTTCTAAAACCGCAGTACACTGACCACTTTGCACCTCCAAAAGCCTAATATTACCATCGGAACAACCTGCGGCAAGTCTGCCATCACTCACTAATTGCAAACAGTGGACCCCATCCGTATTATCACCATTATATTGTGCAAATTCACTAGACCATAATGTCCAACTTTGAAGGCACCGCTTACTATTAATATCCCATATTTGAACGATATCCTCATAATTTCGCCCCCCTTTCCACTCTGTTGTTTTTTTACCACCGATTGCTAATATCCCATCAGGAAGCATTTGCAAACAATAAATAGCGATACGGGCATTAATCTCTTTTTTTTCATCGTCATGTTTCAACATGTATTTATTCCCAAAGTGGTTTCTTGATCTCAATAATAGGCTTGGTTCAAATCTGGGTAACAGCATCTGAATAAAAAACCCCGGATTTTAGGCCAAGGATTAATCAATTGACTGCTAACTTACCATGTGCATATACGCATGAAAACGATCAGAGATTTGCATTTGACGTGATCACGATTTCGCATTGAAAACGATCGTAGATTCGCATGAAAATGATCAATACGCTAAGATCAATTTCTCACAATGGATGATCATTGGTAATTTACTCTGATGTTGTCAATAATTCTGTTAAGTCCTCCTGTTTATTTTCTTGGGTTTGTTGAGTTTTCTTTTTACGTAAAGATTCTCCTTTGAGAAGAATTGCTGAGCGCCATGGACTAAACGGTCAAGAATAGCATCGGCCAACGTGGGTTCATCGATATAGGCGTGCCAATGCATAACAGGCAGCTGACTGGCGATCATGGTGGTTTTATGATGATAACGATCATCTAACAACTCCAGTAAATAACGACGTTGTTTATCAGTTAAGGGCGTGAGGGCAAAATCATCTAAGACTAATAACAATATCATGTCACCTTGATCCAGTTATCATTCTAATCAACTCTTAATTCTTATAAGGTGTAAAAAAGTCTTCCACCCCTTCTTGCTATCTTAGTTTATTTTCTGTACCGTGATTGCTTGTTTTTCGCCCTACAGAGAATGTTTATGTTTAATCCTGCTATTTCTGAGGCAGAGAATTCTCTGTCCTTCTCGTCCTCTACTGTTCCATTCACACTAGGCAATAACATTGCCCAGTTAGCGCGCCTTGTGCCTGGAAAATCTATTCCTCTCCCCTTCTATAGCTATAAAGTTCCCGCTGGATTTCGGTCTCCCGCTGAGGATCATATCGAGTTAAGTTTGGATGTAAACGAGCATTGTATTCAACATCCGGCTGCTACCTTTATGGTACGGGTGTCGGGTCACTGCATGACGGGGCTGGGTATTTACGATAATGATATGTTGATCGTTGACCGAAGTGTGGAAGCCGTACCGGGCAAAGTGGTGATTGCGGTAGTGGATGGTGAATTGACGGTCAAACAATTGCTGCAAGATAAAACAGGCAAAATGATGCTGTGTCCTGCTAATCCTGACTATGCGCCGATTGCACTCAGTCCTGACAGCGAAGTCACCATCTTGGGTGTGGTTGCTCATGTCATTCGCTCGCTATAAAGAGTAATTATTATGGCGACTTTTTCTCTGGTTGATGGCAATAATTTCTACGTTTCTTGCGAGCGCGTGTTTAACCCATCCCTTGAAAACCGTCCGGTTATTGTGCTTTCGAACAATGATGGCTGTGTGGTGGCACGCTCAAACGAAATAAAAAAATTAGTGCCCATAGGTGCGCCCTATTATCAATACCGAAAGGTATGTGAGCAACATAACGTCAAAGTGCTTTCTGCTAATTATGCGTTATACGGCAGCTTATCCGATAAAATGATGGATTGCTTTCAGTATTTTTGCCCTAATAGAGAATTGTATTCCATTGACGAGGCGTTCCTGCGTTGGGAAGATAAAGCCGACCAAGACCGTGTAGAGCAAGCGCTCTTGCTGCGCAACACTGTTAAACGTTGGACAGGATTACCCGTTTCCGTGGGCTTAGCGCCCACCAAAACCTTAGCCAAAGTTGCCAATCACATTGCCAAAAAGAAAACCAAGGAAGGTGTGTTTGATATTCGCGATAAGGACGTGCAAGAGAAAATCTTAGCGGATTTTCCTATTGAAGACATTTGGGGTATTGGACGGCAGTTAACGCAACATTTGCAAAAGCGCGGCATTTACACTGCCAAAGCATTACGTGACAGTGATGCTTCACTTCTACGACGAACTTTTAGTGTGGTAGTTGAGCGCATCATTTATGAATTGCGGGGCATTGCTTGTTTGGACTTAGAAACTGCCCAGCCCAGAAAAAGCATTTTATCGTCTCGGTCGTTTGGGACACCGGTCACTGCGTTAGGAGATTTAGAAGAAGCTCTCAGTCATTATGCAGCCAATGCTTGTGTGAAATTGCGCGACCAAAAAAGTCGTGCGCAACGTCTGTCTGTTTTCTTGCGCACCAGTCCTTTTAATCACAGCGAACCGTTTTATCAAAAAAGTCACAGTTGTTCTTTTAGCACGCCAACCCATGATACACGTCTCATTATTCAAGCAGCGAAGCGTTGTTTGAAACGACTTTATAAACCCGGTCTCCGTTACCAAAAAACCGGCATTCTGCTCATGGATATCACAGAGGAGTCCGTCACGCAGACGGATTTATTTGCTGCTACCGAAAATAAAAAATCTGACCGACTCATGCAAAGGGTTGATACGATTAATAACCTCTTTGGTCGAGATACCGTCCATTTTGCAGCGCAAGGTATTCAGCGCCCTTGGCACATGCGTTCAGACCATCGCTCCCCTCGCTATACAACCTGTTGGGATGAATTACCTCGAGTCAAAGCTATTTGATGTTGCTGCCTTCATTTATAATTAACAAGAACATTGGGTGTAACAATCGATTAATTTAATATAACCGCGGCGCTAAGTGGTGTAAGACTAAAGATGTGCAATTAAGTCACGAGGGAACTTAAATTGCATTTTGCGTCAAAGAGTTGCACGCTGCAAAAATATTACTTACGTACGAATCATTATAAAAATAATGGTCGATGAAAAATATGCCCATGAGGCCAAATTATTGATATAGATTATACTTACTAGAACAGCAATCGAATAAGTGTGTTTGTGAAATTTGCGCTATGGCAAAAAAAACATCCGTCAAAATATTTCTTAAAGAAAATAATAACCTACTAGATTTCATGTGGGCAGATGTCATCAAAGATGGCTCTGTCTTAATGGGTATCTCTGGTGAAGTTGTGCCATCTATAGAAAAAATATTTGATCCAAAAGGTGAATTGCTACCAGGAAAACACTTCGAAATTCCAAATGAAAAAGAAAGCGTATCTTCCACAAAAAAAAAAATATCATTTCATACGTCGGGTCGATATAAACTAATGCAAAAAATAAAAAAATTAACAACTGATAGAGTGACAGTTGCTGGTTTACCTTTAAAAGATATTGTAAAGCTTACAAGAATGTTAGACATATTAATTCCGAGCCACCTTACAAAATCTATCTGTGAGCCGGTGCCTAATAAAGATATGATCATTGATATATCAAACTTTCCAAAAAAGCCTCTCAGATGCACGATTTCCTGTATGCCTATTAAAGAACTCAATAATATCAACAGTAGGAGTTTTGTTGACACATCTTTAGTAGAATCCACTTTTATATATGGATATGACAATCTAGCGTGGATCTGGACTATTAGAGTATCAAGAAATGATGAAGATGAAACTGCACATCCCACAAAATTTTATGTTTTACTGCACGGTAAAGTTATATGGCCATCGTTGTTTAAAAAATTGGCTAATAAATTTAATAAATTAAAAATTTTTTTTCGAAAACTTCTTTTAAATTAACGCCCTCTTTAATTATATTCTTATCCCCCTCCTCACATCACACCGATTGTTTATCTCTGAATCCACAGAAAAAATTTGGAAATTAATAGCCGATTTCTTACAAGCGCTTGCGATATGTGCTCTTATTTAAACCAGATGATGTGTGTAAGATAGAACCAATAGAAGAAAGGACGCCAAAAATAAATAGAGGGAAGCAGCAGGACGTTGCAACACACTAGGACGGTGTTTTAAAACCCGAATGATGGGCGTCATTCGGGTTTTCTTTATTGCGAAGGTGTGTTTTTAAGAACTCTCGTTTGCCTCTTCTTCCACAGTGAGACAACTATTTATTCGCCAATTGCTATCTTTAGAATAAGACAGCAAAAAAGCGAGCATGCCATGTGTGGTCGTTTCAGTTTGGTAGAACTACAGCTTATTCACAAAACCTTTCAGGTAGCCAATCGGCAGTTAGAACTATTGCCTCACTATAATATTGCTCCGAGCCAATCCATTCTGGCAGTACGCAATGATGAAGAAAACCATCGCGAATTAACCTATCTCCGCTGGGGTTTTATTCCCCGTTGGCAAAAAAAAGAAGAGATAGGCACACGGTGGATTAATGTGCGTGCCGAAACTGCCAGCCAAAAGCCGCTTTTTCGTAATGCGTTTCGTCGCCATTGGTGTTTGATTGTCGGTAAGCGTTTGGTTAAATACATTATTAGTTTAAAACTGAATAAATTGCGGCAATAAATTTTTATAATCTTCATCGGTTTTACAGTGGCGCAGGCGATGTAGCATGGTGCAGAAATATTGATACGGTTCCACCTGATTGGCTTTGCAAGTTTCAATCAGAGAATAAAGAATCGAACCTGCTTTTGCACCTCTGGGACTGCCCATCAGTACCCAATTTTTTCGACCCAGTGCAAAGGGTCGTATGGCATTCTCAATCAGATTATTATCGATTTCAATGCGTCCATCTTTCAGATAATTGGTTAGCTCAATCCAGTTTTTTAAACAATAGCGAATGGCCTTGCCAATTTTGCTTTGTTCAGGTGTTTTGGTTAATTGTAAATCTAGCCATTTTTTAAAAGCCAAAAGTATCGGCAGTGCTTCACTGTTTCGCAATTCATACCTTGCTGTCGCACTCACATTATTTTCTCTGGCCTTTTTCTCAATCGCATATAATTTTTTATAAAATTTCAATGCCTCGTGCGCTAACCCTGGTGTTTTACATAACTTAACTAATTCAGCAAAGGGGCGACGCGCATGAGCATGACAGCCTACAGAAATAATGTTGCCATCACTATCAGCCCAGTGGTAACCGGCATAGGCATCCGTTTGCAAAAAACCTTTAAATCCAGCCAAAAAGGTTTGTGCATGATAACCTCCTCGGGTTTCTTGATAGTCAAAGACAATGCTGAGATGAGGATCTCCACCTCGATAGCACCACATAAAAGAATTGGCTGTGTTACTTCTTCCTACCTCAGCCAGGACTTGCACCGTTGTCTCATCGGCTTGAGCATAATCATGGTTAATAATTTCAGCGCGTAATAAGGTGATGAAGGGCTCGCAAAGCTCTGCTGTTTTTATTACCCAACCACACAAGCTGCTTCGTGGCATATCAATGTCAAGACGCTGCCATATCGCTTCTTGTCGGTAGAGAGGGACATGGTCACAGTATTTGGAGATAATCGTGTGGGCGACTAACTCAGGGGTGGCAATGCTCTTAGGCAGTAATAAAACTGGCATGGGAGCTATTTTAACGGTTCCACCAATTTTGAGGTAGCAAAGAGGTAAATCATGCTTTCAATTGGTATATTAGGAGTAAAATAATAAACCACCGGAGAAAGCCAATGAATTGCCCGCATTGCCAATCCAAAAATACTTATTGCCGCACAGGTACTACCGTCTTAGGATATAAACGTTATCAATGCCGTGATTGTCAAAAGCGCTTTAATGAACGCACAGGTACGCCTTATAATTTTCTCCAGTATCCAACGGATATTGTTTTCCTTATTCTCTTTCATTACTTACGCTACCCGGTTAGTTATGAACATGTAACTGAAATGTTTTGGCTGCGAGGGTTTCGAATTTGCGCAGAAACAATTCGTCAGTGGGTATTATCTTTTGGTACTTTCCTTGCAAAAAAACTGCGAAAAAAGCGTCGTGGCAAAGCGAGCAACAGTTGGTATTTTGATGAGACCTACGTAAAAGTTAATGGAGTTCACTGTTACCTTTATCGTGCTCGAGATAAACAGGGTGAACTGATTGATGTGTACTTAAGCCCTACACGAGATAAAGCATCCGCCATCAAGTTTTTCGAATCTGCTATTAAAGTTGTTGGGCACAAACCAGACCGCATCACGACAGATAAAAATCCTTCTTAACCGGATGCTATCATACAAGTTCTGGGTAACGAAGTGAAGCACCGAACGAATAAATACTTGAATAATAGAATAGAACAAGATCACCGTTATTTTAAATCCAAATACAACCCGATGAAGACCTTTAAAGACTTTTTCTGTGCTTTAAAGTTTTGTTATAGCTTTGAAGAAGTACGCAATTTTATGCGATTAGGCAATACGCCACAAAACAAGATAAATAGCACCGACAAACACGGGATGATTCTATCTCAATTTCACTCTTTAGAAAAAATATTTACTGTTTGCTAAAAAACAAAATAAATTCGATCATCTTAAAAATTAATAAGCCCTGAAAATTGGTGGAACCTTTTACTTTTATAGTGTTGTAGTATTTATTTTTTATAAATAACTCCGAAACTGCTTTGCGCTTCTACTATGTTTTCTGAAGTAACTTTGGATGAGAAAAAGGAAGCCGCACCAGTTAAAAGTCCTCTATTTAAGGGAGTTACCAGCCCTCTATCTAAAGGGAAAAAAGGGTACGGATAATAGATAGCTCTCAAAACCTTCGACCCTATATTATGAGTCCAAAAATCAGGCCAGCTTTTTACAACAGCACCATTTTTAAACCCTAACCCCATCACATTTTGAGGATTACCTGTACGAGGATTGAAGCAATCAACAATATTGCACATATCATGTTGATTTAATAGCCAAGTACCATTAAAAAGAAACAAACGTAATATGGAATGCCCTATGCCCGCACACAAACTATAAAAGACTCCCATACTTCCAAGTTCAAATAAATTTAATGATTCTCCTTTTTTTGCGATCTCATCATCTCGTATCCATTTAAGAAAAATACCTACACCTATTCCACATGCAATATCATAAATCCAAAACATTCTATTCATAAACTTTAAATAGTCACTTTTAAGATGAGGAATATAAAGCCGCCTGATTTGTCCTGCATGACTATGCAATGTATTAACAATATTAGGGGCACTTAAATACGAGACTACATTTTTTTCACCGTTTAAATTTTCATTATCAGCCCAAACCTTATCTTCATCATTCAACATGGGATATGTCCCTGGGCTATCAAATACTACAGCTCTAACAATTGCTCCTCCTTTATAGGGTTCTGTCCTCTGTTCAGAGCATGCTCTGATAACAGCCATACTTGCTCCCAGTGAATGTCCAGTAAATGTTTTAGCAAATACTCTCCTCTCAATAACACATCCTTGCTTAATATAATTAAGTAACTGTGACTTGTATTGATTTGGGAATTCTTTTGTAATCTCACCCTCCGCGACAGGATGAATGACAAGCTCGCTCTCTTCCTCTTCCAATTCATGATATAAACGATTTATGATGATTTCTTTTAGAGAACTTGTTTCAGAAGGCATTTCAACATAAGAAAATGGAGGTATTTGCCCCCAAAATAATCCAAAATTGGTGATCCAATTCCAAAGAGAGCTGGGCACTGTGCCTCTGAAGGCAATTACCCATTCTACACTAAGTAGTACCACTTTCCGTTCATATTGGCGGTCTTGGCGCTCATGACTCCAGGGCCTAGTTAAAGGGATTCCACATTTTCCTTGTTCTTCAGGATGAGCTGGAGAAGCATCAATATTAATAATGCGTTCATAAATAATGAGGCCGTGATCCCAAAGATTATTTGGAAAGAATTTATGAATAATGTACCAATCATCAGGTGTTTTAGGATATATATCCGACTCTGCTTCATACACACCGTTTGCCATTACCGCTAATTCATAGTCCGTTGGGCCAAAACCATTAATACCTTCATCTTCAGACTCTTTTTCGTTATCTGAGCTTTCTTCATCATATGCCAACATAATTTGATTTCCTCTAATAATTAAGATCACTTTAAGCGTTAATAACCCCTGAAAATTGGTGAGTCCTTGCCTCACGTGTAGAAGAACAGCTTTTGTTATGTAAAAAAGAAACACTATTTTTTTACAGGCAAAATTTACATTAATTTTTGTTTTCACCAATTTTCAGGGCGGATTAATTATTATGATGATCCGATTTTATTTTTTAGTAAGCAACAAATATTTTTTCTAGAGCGTGAAATTAAGATAAAATCACCCCATGTTTATCTGTGCTATTTATTTTGTTTTGCGGTGTATTGCGTAATCGAATAAAATTATGTACTTCTTCAAAGCTATAACAAAACTTTAAAGCACAAAAAAATTTTTACATGTTTTCATCGGTTTGTATTTTCCGATGATTTATTATTTTATTCTTAATATATCTCAATATCTTAGTTTATACGTGTTACTTCAAAATTGGGGAAACCTTAAGTGGTTGCGCCACGACTGAACTTAAAGCCCCGTGCGATCAGCATGCCACTTTTTGTGGTGCGAAAACTAAGATTAATTATTGATAAAAATAGTTTATGTAGTGCACCACATGAAAAAAAATAAATTAATAGATTAAAAGTGCTTTCACGGAATGCAGTCAAACATAATATTCCACAATAAATTTTTTTAAGCAAAAATAATGAAACCATATGTATTTTTTAACAATGTGTATTGAGAATTATGAGGCGTTGTTAAAATTATTTACAATAAAAAGTCATCATCTCGTGGTTTTTGCTAAAATTCTTTACCATTGAAGTTCACATAACTATAATGCGTTTTATTAATTATGGCTATTTAATTATCCTATGTTTGATAGTAACACATGGAGAGTAAAGTGTTTAAAAAATACAAGCGTCATAAAAAAGAGGATACGAGAACCCCTTTTTTAAAACTATCAGATGAAGTCTTGCTTCTAATTTTTAGTTATTTAGCACCTAAATCGCTCAATGATGTAGGATGCGTTAATAAACACTTCAGAGCAATTTGTACAGATGATACCTCAAAAATACAAGCGAATTCACTTTTTTATTTGCTAAAAAATAAGGCACCAAACCACCTTAATGAAATTGAAAAGTTGGCATTGGTCTTTATAAAAAGCGAAAATACAATTACTGAGCAAGGTAAAGTAATTGAATATATCCATGAGCATCTAGAAGATTTCAAAATATTCTTTTTAGATTTAAGAATAGCGTTAAGAAATCCTTCCTATGAAATAATAGCTGTTCCTCAAAACAACCATCAAAAACACAACATAAGATGTGAAGATAATTATGACTTAATGTGCTTTTATATGTGCTTGCCTCCTATTTTTACAACGTTCGCATTTATAGGAGCGATGGCTGCTTTGCTAGCTAATCATTGGTCACTTTTTTATGTGCTTTTACCTCTTAGTATAGTTTCCGTTTTCTGCTGGCCTTGCTCTTTTCCTCTTGGCTTATTACTTCTAAAAGCAACTGAACTGTTACTGAATGGCCTAAGACAATGTTGTACGCCAAAAGTAATTTATGAAAAAAAAATTGTAAACAAAGAAAGTGTTTGGAGAAAATTTGTTTGGGAGCTTCAGAGTAAATCTTTTTCAGAAAAGGAAGCTAATTTAGGCACTCATCGTAACAATTTTTATAATGAATATAGTACTGGGGATATTGAAGCTAACTTAGAAGAAGATACCCCCTTAATACCCATTTCTGCTTCGCATAAACACTATTATAGTCTTACAAAATAGAATAAATATTTGTAAGATAAATAGAGTATTCTAAAAATATCTATTATGTCGATAATTTTCTCATCCCTTTGTATTTGGGCGTCGTCAGGATGCAACCTTTTTAAGATTAAAAAAATTATTAAACCCTTTTAATATTCAACATTATTATACAGATCACTATATTGCCTATCAGCGATATCTTGAACCTAAAAAAAATTTTCCAGGTAAACGAAACACACAAAAGATTGAGCAAAAGCATATTCATTTTAGAACTCGGTTAAAACGATTAACTAGAAAGACGCTCTGTTTTTCCAAAACTGACTTTATGCACGATAGTGTATCCTGACATATTTAGAGAGACAAACACTATAATTTATTTTTCATTATAATCAAACAGATAGAAATTTGAATGAAACTTCTCTCTAAATATGTCAGGACACCCATTATTGGACAACACAACCACAGGCTTTGCTTCAAGCTTAGGATTAAAAACTGGCTCCGTTGCAAAAATATTTTTTATAGCAGTAAAGTGCAACAATGAATTTCTCAGAAATTTTAAGCTGCTAGACCAAATAAACCGCGGACGAATTGATTCTGTTTAATGATATCCTTCCCAATGTAGCGAACCTGTCCTTTTTGGATCATGCGTAGGGTCTCAATGCCATCGAGCGTATTTTTTGCAGTTGCAAATGACTGATACCATTGTCGATATCGTGATTTAGATTTGGTGAACTTGTGATCATTTTCTATTTTATTATTTAAATATTGCACGTAATTTTGTTTTCTTTGGTGCTTTACCTTCTGTTTGAAGTTCACTTAACGCAGGTGGAAAAGTTGGGCTCTTATCAACGTTTATTACTCTTGGATTAATGGTATGTATATTACTAAGCAGTTTTTTAAAAAACCGTTTTGCTGATTTTTTATTGCGATTTCTGCTGAGCATCCAATCTAAAGTGTTACCTTGTTTATCGATAGCGCGATATAGATAATGCCAAATTCCTTTAATTTTCACATAGGTCTCATCAACTTTCCACGAGTCAGAAGTGATTTTCAAATAGGGCTTTATGCGTTTATTAATTTCGGGAGCATATTCTTGAACCCAACGATATATAGTAGAATGATTTAATGTCAATCCACGTTCGGCTGCTATTTCTTTTAAATCACGATAGGATAAAGCGTATCGAGAATACCAGGTTACTAACCACAAGATGATTTCACCAACTGCGTGCTTCCATTTAAAGGGGTTAGTCTCATCTTTGTACTTTTTATTGGCCATGGGTTTTGAGCTTATTTATAATTATGGGTTATAGATTAACAGGAGTCGGTGTATTTGCAACGGAGCCACAATTGGAGTTCTCAAGCGAAAAACGAGCAACATCGGTCAAAATAGTTGCAAATTTTCGTCAAATATTCTGGATATTCTCCTCAAATTTGCAACTATTTTGCCTCAATGTCCTCGTTTTTCGCTTGAGAACTCCAATTGTCAACAGACCCTAGATAAACTAAAAAAATATAATAGAAATTTGCTATACACTAAAACATTACATGCAATTGCAAAAATTATATAACAAAACCATTTCTTAGTTCGTTATCATATTGTCATTTCGAATAGGTAATAAACCAAACATATTCCATTTATATCCATTTTGAATGCCATATATCGTAAAAATTGCACAGTTAGTTCGCTCAATTTTTATACTGATAATTTATCTGTAAAAAAAATATATAAGTGTTGAAAAAATTTTTTGAAGTTATAAAATCAGCCATAAATTTTAACGACCGTATCATCTTAGTGAGTTAAAGTGGAAAAAAATAACTAGCATTTTTAGCAATTTAAACTTCGTAAGGAAAAACTATGTTTAAAAAGGAAAAAAACAAAAGTTCATCTTTCCAAGCTTTTAAGGCAGAAAATATTTCCAATATAGATTCAGATTTTATATCGCATGTAATTAATTATCTTAAAGAACTTAGACTAGAATTAGCTGACTTAGAAAGTAGATTTTCAGAATCATTTGCTAAACAAGGTGGCATCACTAATATATTAAATAATATTGATGAAACCATAGCAAATTTGTCTAGAAGACAATTAAAAAAAATGCCTGTATTACGATTGCTAAAGCAAATAGTCAAAAATTTAGAAGTTCTTATAAATCGTTTGGATACGTCTCTTGGTGGTGGTACGGCACAAAATCCAAGCACTGAAATTGAATTGTTATTGGTGGAAGGAAAAAGGCTTTGTGGATATGACGACAATAAGAGTTCACCCGATAAATCAATGAAACAAACGCCTGAAAAAGAAATATCATTAACCATTTCGCAAAGGGAGTTTGCTAAAAATGCAAACAGTAGCGAATTTCTTGCAGAAATTCTTGATTATTGCCAAAGGAAAGAGTTTTTGCCCAAAACACTCTTTTTTAGCTATGCCTGGCCGAAAAAAAATAAGTTTGGTGAACAATGGACTGAAAATTTTATAAAAACTTTAGCAATCCAACTGCGGGCGTCAGGATTAGAAGTTATTATTGATAAACAGCAAAGTGGTCTTGGCATTGAGTTAGAAGACTTTATGAGAAATGGAATCTATCAAGCTGATCATGTATTGGTTTTTCCTACGAGGACTATGGCTGATAAAATAAAGAATGATGGTTTATCAGGCGTTTGTTTTGAAAAAGCTATTTATCTTGAACGTTATCGTAAGAATCGAAAAAAGCTTTCGCGTTTTATTATGCCTATCCTTTTAAACAAAGAAAATAATTGTGATGGTTTTCTTAAAATATTTGCTGAGGTATCCTTTTATAGGAATGGCTATATAACTGCATTTTTAGAGATAATCACTAAAGTTTACGATTTAGGAGAAGAAGCGCAAACGTATCTGCGTGATCTCGCTATAAAACTTGGTTTAATTGACCATTCTACGGAAGAACAAGATAGACATGTGAGTCATGACTCTGAAGGCTCAATGTCTCAGAGGATAAGTAAATCCATAGAAAGTTCACAAGAAGAAAATTCTTTTCCTCTTATTTGGAATATTTCCAGACCTAATTCACATTTTACTGGTAGAGAAAGAAAACTTCATAAACTTTCGAAACGCTTTGAAGCAACATCAGGTTTTGCAACCAAACAAATTCAAATAGTTGGTCCTGGAGGTATTGGTAAAACACAAACGGTCAAAAAATTTGCTATTGAAAATAAGCATCTTTATCATATCATTTATCGATTTGATGCTAAAGGCGATATGTATTTACAGTATAAACAGTTCGCTGAAATCATAAATAATCATTTAAACTTAAAGGTCAAAATTTCTACAGAAAATGTTAAATTTGATACCTTATTGTATGAAGCTAATGAAGCATTGCGTACTTGTCAGTATAATTGGTTACTAATTTTTGAAAATGTTACTCCCACGCAACAATTCGATAATAATATTCCGCAACAACACAGCGCGTCGCGAGGACATATTCTTGTCACATCGCGTAAAACACGCTGGAATAATTCTTCATTGCTAAAACTTAAGCCATTTACGCTTGAAGAAGGAATGACATATATAAAGAAAGTTTTTCTCCAAGTTGATGAAGAAAATGCTAGAAAATTGGCGCAATTACTTAACTCTCCCTTAGCACTTACACAAGCTCTCGCTTTTCTCAAAAAATACCCTGATACAACTATTCCAGAATATTGTGAACTATTTCGAAAACGAAAAAGTGATTTATGGAAGTTAGAAGAACGCTTACATGAAGGAAAAAAAGCAGGTGAAAAAGAACAATTGCCACCTTATGATGAGTATCACTTAACATTAAAAGTTACATTAAATCTATCGATTAATGAAATTAAGAATAACAAGCTTGCTTTAGAATTATTATATTTGTGGTCGTTACTTCACTTTGAAAGAGTACCAATCTTTTTTCTTAAAGCATTTAGCAGCCATCGGAAGTATGATGATTTGTTCGATTTCAAGCCTGCATTTAGTGAATTAACTGAAAATTCATTCGTAGAAACAATGCAAAAGGAAACAGAAGAAAATCTTTTTTCAATGCATGAATCTGTGCAAGAAGTAGTTGGAGTGATTACTAGAGAATTGATCGAAAATCATGCCATATTATTCTCTGAGATATTAATCGTTTTAAACGAACAATTTAATTATAATAAATATCGAAGAGAATCGTTTGAAAATAGTCATACATTATTTTCTCATGCTGAAAAAATTTCTGCTTATGCGCGAGATTTTTGTAAGGAAAAACATGATCTAATTCAAGCCGCACATTTATACGGTAAAATACGAGATTATTATTTATATTATTTAGGGAATTATTCTTCGGCTTTAGAAAAAGCTGATGAAGCTATTTCAATTTTAAGTAAAATTTATGAAAATAAGAAAGAAAATAATGAAGTTAAGTTGCTTCTAGCTAATGCTATACATGGAAAAGGTTGTGTTTTACGGCGCCTTGAAAAATTTTCAGAAGCAAGAGAATTATTTAAATCAGCTTTAAATATTAAAGTTGAGTGTTATGGCACGAAAGAGAATATTGACGCAGCAAAGACACTCCATTCGGTCGCTGATATGGACGATTCTCTACAAAATTATGCCGAAGCATTAGAGGGCTTTAAAGAATGTTTGGGCATTCAAAAAAAATATTATCCTCCTGGACATAAAAATTATCAGCTAAATGGAGTAACTTTACATGGTATTGGCAATGTTTATTTTAATACCAAGAGGTATGACAAAGCAAAACGTGCCTATAAAAAAGCAGTTAAAATCAAAAGAGTAGCATACAAAGATAAACCCAATCACCCTGATTTAGCGGTGATACTTCGTGCCCATGCAGTCTCATTAATCTATCTTGGGAAAGAAAAGCAGGGATTAGGACAATCAAAGATCGCGTTAAAGTTATTTAGTAAAGCCTTTGATCTGCTAAAAGAAACATTACAGATACAAGAAAATAATTATACAAATAAGCGGCATCCACAAATTGCAGATACACATTGTCGATTTGCAGAACTGTGCATCGAACAAGGCGATCTTGAAGAGGCGAAACAACATTATGAAGAAGCTACTGCTATCTATCAAATTGCACTTGAGAAAAATCATCCGGAACGAAAGCGTTGTGAATTAGCATTGCAACAATTGGAAGGCCAAATTTCTTCCATCAAAAAAATGTCGCCAATGCATTGTCTATGGAATCCATTCGATGAACCTCAAAGTCCAGGATATTCTAGCAGGGCTAAAAACCCAAATTTAACACAAAGACAAAGTGATAACAGGGCTAATTTTTTTTCTAATAGCTCTTCGTCTACATCTTTTCCGACTACTAATCAAGAAGAGACTCATTCTCAAACTGATTCTCAAAAAATGCCAAAAGTGTCAATCAAGAAATCTACTGCAGGAACTGATATTACAGTTATAAGTCTTGGTGGATCTGTGAAAGTAAAAAGTACCCAAGCTCAGAAGGGAAATATTAACGTCCTTAGCGCGGAATCTAATGTTTCTAAGGAGAAAATCGATGCAGCCAAAGATTGTTTTCCCGTACCCCAGCTAAAAAAAGCTGGGGAGGACAGTAAAATTTCTCATGCTATGACCGTAGCCAAGGAATTTGGTTCTAAAGCAGAGAGCACAGCAGTACCAGATTTCCCGACCGATTCAGCAGCTATTGTAATTAAAAATAATTATAGCAGGAACGGCATTAACGTCACGATCATCAATATCATTGATGGGCTTCATGTAATTAAAGCAGTTTCGATGAATACTGAGCGTCGAGAATATGAAATTAATTGGTGGAATGTTCCTATAAGAAATTCAAATTATATTGATAGAAGTATTTACTTGATTCAACTTCATGAATATTTTTTTTCACCACAAAGAAAATCCTCTTTCTCTATGGCTGTTTGTTATGGTCTAGGTGGTACAGGCAAAACATACATAGTTCTGGAATATTTGTATCAACATCTTGATACATACAAAAATATTTTTTGGTTTTGTGCAAAAGATGAAAAAACGCTAAAAGAGTCATATTTAAGGCTAGCCAGGGCTTTGGGAATTGCAGAAACAGATAATTATAAGCAAACGATTGCTATGCTTAAGGGATGGATAAACAATCATCCACGGTGTTTATTAATTTTTGATGAAGTACTTCAATACGATGATATCGTCAATTATCTTCCTAACCTTGAAGTTGATGTTATATGCATTTCACGTTGTAGCAAATGGCAACAGGGCGCTGTATTTAGTATTGAAATCTCTCCTTTTTATCCTGAACAATGCAAAGAATATATTAGCAAAGTTCTTGAAAATCGAGTGATTGATACGGATGAACAAATAAACTTATTAGCAAAGAAGTTAGATTATTTTCCTTTAGCCTGTGCACAAGCTTGCGCTTTCATACATAAAAATAAAATCAGTATTCGCCGCTATCTTTTTTTATATGAACATTATCCCATTGTTATGCTTTCGGATAGTAATTTGCCTGTTGATTATCACGGTCAATCGGCTTTTTCACTCTGGGATGATACGCTTGCCACGATAGCTCACCAATCACCTTTAGCTTTAAAATTGCTTTATCTCTGCAGTTATTTACATGAAACAAATATTCCTTGCCTATTTTTAAAGACATTTGCTGAATTGTTAGGCAATCAGAATCTAGAATGGATAGAAGCTCAAGGTTTATTATCTTGTTATTGTTTTATCGAAATTGATATTGAACAGAATACAATATCAGTTTCTCCATTCGTACAACACGTAATAGGGTTTAAATTATCAGATGATATTGTTGATTATTGTCAATTAGTTATTGAAGTATTATCAGAAATTTTACAATCAGGAAGCACTCTATTTGAATTTTATAAAATTTCTCGACCGATGGTACTTCAGCATCTAGAAGCTTGCGCGCTAAGAATAGTCGTGCAAAAAGAAACTATGAAATTACCTTTAGAAAAAGAGATTAATCTCGAGAAATGTTTGAAAGTTGTAAAAAAAATATTAACTGATTTCTCAGAAGAATTAGAAGCTTTACAAAGAAGAAAAATAGTTCAACCAGAGCCAGGTGTCCTTAATACGAATCAAGAAAAAGGGAAAGAAAAGGAAGAAAAAGGAAAAGAAAAAGAGAAGGACGATGAAAAAAGGCATGAGAAGTCATTTTTAGCAGAAACTCCATTATTAACTCATCCTGCCATACAGCCGGAGCAAAAATCTCGTTTTGAAGCTATGTCAAATTTTCCAATGACGCCGGATGTTTTGCGATTCACGCCAGAAATTATGATAGCAAACAATCATGCGGGTGGTGACATTAATACCTTAGTTATCAATAGAACCAACAAGCTATATGTTCATAAGCCAGAATCCGTGATTGCCGATGAGAAGAAAACTTACCTAACAAAATTTTGGAACGTTCCTCCACGCAACCCACATTTTACCGGTCGAGAAAAATTATTGGAATTACTTGCTGAGCGCTTACATCCCTCTACCTCTGATAAAGAAAAAGCGATGGTTATGGCATCTTGTTATGGGATGGGTGGTGCAGGGAAAACGCAGTTAGGCATTGAATATATCTATCTTTATTATCACAAGTATGAAATGGTTTGTTTCATACCTGCTACAACGGTAGAGCAAATTAAACATGCTTATGTAGAATTAGCACGCGATTTAGATATTATTTCCGAAGCTGCAACTTTGGAAGAAACAATCCATGCGCTCAAAACATGGTTTTTAAATCATCCCCGTTGTTTGCTCTTCTTTGATGATGTATCTCATTATTCTGCAGTCGAATGGGCTTTACCACAGACAGGAAATTTCATATTAACGACATCGCGTTTTACTGAATGGCCAGACAATGGCATAGAGGTGGGTGTTTTTAGTTTAGAAGAAGCTCGAGAATACCTTCAAAAAATATTAATTAATAGAATAGATTCTGAAGAGCTTTTAAACAAATTAGCAAATACCGTTGGTTGCTTACCACTTGCTTTAGCGCAAGCGGCGGCTTACATAAAGTATAATAGCCTAGCTATTTCGACTTATTTGGCGCTCTATGAAGAAAGAAAAGCTTATCTTTTATCTAAAATGGAATTGCCATCAAGCGATCATCATTCCGCTGTCTACGTAACTTGGGATATTACTCTAGAGGCAATTCAAAAGGAATCGGCATTATCACCTCATTTATTAACATTATGCTCTTACTTAAACAGTGAAGGAATCCCAAAATCTTTGTTAGAAGATTTCTCAAATATAGAAGGTAATAATCCACAACATGAACTTTTTGATAATGCAATGGGAATATTAAACAGTTATTCCTTGATTAGTATTAATGAATTGACCAATGCTGTTTCTATGCATTTGATGATACAAACAATTTTTTTAGAAAAACAAACTGCAAAAGATCAAAAAGAATGGCTAGAAGATATTGCAAACTTATATACCCAAGGACGTTCAGAAGTATTAAAAACGAAAGATGTTAATTTAAACTTGCTATCTCACATTGCAAAACTATTAGCTCTAGCTGATCAATTAGGTTTTGTCACTGTGCCAATTATCAGACTTTGCCTAATGAGAGATAGTGCTTTATTTGGTGGCGGTGAAGAATTGACGCAAGAAGAACTGCAACTTGCTTCAAAAATAGAGAATGAAAGAGAACGGTGGCGTTACCAAGCGATTGCTTACGAAAGATTGGGTGCGTATTTACAATTAACAGATCCTGTAAGGTCTTTGCAGTCATTAATGTCAGCTTTGAAATTACGCCAACAATTGTATGGAACTGCTATAACTTATGAAATCGTAGCGTCGCATTGTTCTTTAGGCGTTACCTATTATATGCAAAATGAAATGGAACAGGCTATTAGTTATTTTGGAAACACATTGCAAATGATAGATCAAGCGGATGAGAATATTGTTATTTATCTCTCTCGCTATTTAGAGATATGTTCGCTGGGATTGTTTGAGGGTTTAAAAATCATAGGTGATCAAGAAGGATATAATAAATGGTTTCAGTTTTGTTTAGAACTGAACGCTAAAATACAATCGATAATATCAAATGAATTCTCGAAAGATATTAATTTTGGAAATAATAATCATCCGTGGATTGCGGCATTACAAGGCAGTGAATTAGAACATGCTAATTCGATACAGCTTTATAAAAGATGTTACTTTCTCGTGTTAAAGCGTGCTCAATCAGTGGGATATCCTGCTAGACGAACATCAACCAAACTCATCCCTCCTCGTGGTGAGGACGTTAACCATAAGCTGCGTACCATTTTCGATACAAATATTGCTTTGGTTCCTAACTTATTTAATGTGTTAGGTGGTTTTTTAAGACCACAAATTGCCACGTTACAGGAATCTGACGATTCCGAAGAAAGTGAATTTTGGCAAACCTATATAAAGATGATTGAAACAGCCCTTCCTTTCTTTAAAGATCTTCAATTTCCCACTGAACATACTTCTAATCAAAATCGTACCCAGCTTTTAGAATTTATGCAGAAATTTATGCAAAGTGGTGTAGAGTTTTCTCAAGCATTTCAACAACGGCTAGGAACACATGCAAGACAGATAGCTCCTCAAGAGCCTAATGAAACTCCTAATTTTTTGGATATGTTATTAGGAAGAGTAAATGATTCGATGCATAGAGTGGCAGACTCTGTAAGAGAATTACCGGAAAAAGTGAAAGAAAATAAATCTGAATTTAAAGATACTTCAGAACTCGGTTACGACAATGAGATTGTGAGACGATATGAAGAGGCAGTGAAAAAAATATTCGTGGCTAAAGATGAGTTTAAACAAAGCCTAAAAGAACTAGCTGCATTTGAAGGGAAAAATGATCATTTCGCTATCCTGGTAGAAATTTTTGATAGAGGTTTTGGACCTCTTCAGCAGTCAATTTTCATGTCTCCTTTAACAGATACATCTTTATTGATGCTTCAAAAAGCCAAGGAATTAGATCCCGATGATTTTCAAATACAAATGGCAGATTGTCGAGCAGCTTATGGCGAGTTTTTCCGGATTGTCACTGAACTTAAAGAACAAAGAGAAATTCGCGTCAGAGAAATTATAAGAATATGTGCGGAGTGTAAAAATAGTTTAAGCACGCAATCAATAGGAAAGGAAGAAGCCAATTTAAAATTTTCTTCAGCAATAGCTCTTTTTTCTCAGCAATTGCAACCGCTTGATAGAGTTATTGTCTCTTTGGAAAAAATGCTGCAAGGGATGCAAGTATGGTCTTATATTATAGAACATATTCCTAACTTATCTCGAATAGATCTAGAAAATTTCTGTGAACGGTATGCTGTGGATAACGAACCAAAATCTTTTGTATTAGATAATGAAGTGTCAATGCATTGTGGATTGACTTTAAAAAAGATTCTTTATTCTATGGATATGCTCTTAGAGCATTTGGATAATGTGAAACAGCATGTGGTTTTAGGTAAAAAGGTAGTACTGGGAAGTGATGATATTATAAACTTACTCAAATTTTATAAAAATATGTTTATTGAGTTTGATATCGAACATCCTGAATTTTTAGGTTTGTCTTTTAAGTTATTACTACATTCTCATGAAGATTCTTTGGATGTTGAGGCACGCGAAGTGGTGCAAAGCATGGAGCAATTTAATGTTTTCTTAGAAGAGAAAATTAATCTTATAAAGATATATAGAAAAAGAATAGTTTGGCTATTTCTGCCAGAAGCATTGCATTTAATGGAGCAGTATAAATCGCAAAAAGAATCTCCTAGTTATCAGCAAGCTAAAAAAATTCATCAAACAGTGCAACTCTTTGATGCATTACTCTTTCATTTTAAAGAAATGAGAAAATATTTTAATATTCTTTTTTATATATTGCTGCATGCTCCTTCTATTCAATCATTAAATGATTATTTGCCTCAAAATGAGCCCTCCAAAAATAAAGAAAATAGACTAAAAATAGAATTAACTCGGCTTTATGATAAACAAGGAATATTTTCGGAACATGATAAAGAACTTTTAAGTAAAGCAGAGCAGACAAAAGAAAGAGCATTAGAAATATGTCATTGCATCGATCTTGCTCGAGAACAGCAAGATATTGTAGAAATAATTAAAAACTTGCAAATATTGCATGAAATCAATCCTGATCATTATGTATATAGCTCCTTAGGATTTTACTATTATCTACAGGCGAAAAAGGATCTACAAGAGAATCCAGAAGAAATGGCGAAGCAGCTAAAGAAAGCAGAAACAATGCATCAAAAATCTTTAAAGATAATGCCTTGCTTGGGTAATACAGTAAGTTATGCTGAATTTCTTTGCCTTCAAGGCCGTCATAATGAAGCAATATATTATTTATTAATGATATTTACATTTAGAGGAAATGGTGAAAGTGAAAAACTTCGAATTGATACCATGAGCCGCTGGCTATTAGATACAGAGCTACAAAAAATGGTAGAAGGAAGAAAGGAGCTAATTTTTGAAGCAATTATTTTTGGCTATTATCTTTTTATAAAGTGTTGCCATCTTTTAGGATATTCTGAAATAGAAATGTTTGTGTTGGATTTTGTTGCAGAAGCCACGCGCGCAGATGATTATGTTTCTTATTTTATGTTAGCACAAAGTTGTTATCTAATTAATAATCGAGAGATGGCAATTCTCTATGACGCAAAAGCAGATGAAAAGTTGGGAGATCTTCTGGCTGGGGAAAATAACCTTGAATTAGCTCTTGTTCATTATGAAAAGAGTGTTAGTTTAATCCCTGATTTTGTCGTTTATACGAAGCTTGCTCGTTTGCATCATCATTTTCGCAAAGATTATTTATTGGCGGAACAATATTTTCAAAAAGCATTTGCTATCAATCAGACAGCCGTACTTTCTTGTAATTACGCGCTATTATTATTAAATCAAAATAAAGTAGCCGATGCCATGGCGGTGCTAATGGCTGTTATTTCCATGGAGGAAGATAGCAGTGTTACTTATGGCAGTTTAGAAAAAGAACATCTAGATAACTATTTACAACAGGAAGTTACCAATAATGTAAATAATTCACTGAATGTAAAAACAGTAGTTATCGCCTATTATTGGCTTATTAATTGCTATCATCAATGGGGAAATCTGGCCGAGCAAGAAGATACTCTTAATGCTTTTAGAGCATGGGTCGAGGCGAATCAAAAACCTCTTTATTATCGCATTTTAAGTTACGCATGTATAAGTATAGGAGAAGAAGAGGAAGCAGAAATTTATTCAGGTTTGGCATTATCATTAGAATTAGCCGCTACACCGCAACAAAAAAATTCTGACGGAGATAAACCATCACGGCTCAGTGATCATGAACGAATAGAAGTAGCATTGAATCAGTATTTATTTTTTTGTAATAAGAAAATGGACCCTGATATTTCAATACAGAATAGAATTATGACCTACTATTATAGAAATAAATAATTAGCTGGAATATTTTACCTTATTAATCTATCGATCTTTCTACGAACACAAAAAATTCACATTATTTGGCTATGTTTCCTAACTAATCAAACATTGATCAACTTACTATTTTTAAAATTTTTGACGGATTTCTCCTAAGGTGATGCACATCATTGAATACTAGATTACCTACAGTGGATAAGACATCCTGCATTTGTTCATGACGGTATTGCCTGTCTTGGATTTCTTTATAAGTTTTCAGTTGTTCCTGATAATCATATATATCAAATTTTTCTCTTTGAATAAAACGCCATCGGAAAGCACAATTTTGCACGTATTTTGAGAAATTTTCAACCAATCATTGGAGTTCTGATATCCTGTTAGTTGCAATTAGAAGTTGTTGTGGACAAAAAAAGCTCTTGAGAATAAAGTATTTCTTTTCTTCTTCCATTTTTTTTCTAAGAAAAATTTATTATGCGATATTCTCTTTTATTTTTTATTATTTTCATAAGCGCTTTTATTTTAGTTAACACCGCTTCTGCCTTTAGTTTTACAGGCCATGTGGTGATTGCGCAAATTGCTTATGATCATTTGTCGCCACCTGTAAGGAAAAGGGCAGATGCACTGGCTTCTCTTCTTTAATTAGTTTAATTATTGAGCATTAATTGGGAAGTGACGACAAAACGCACGTTCCGTACCCTAGGGCCGCGCGACACGAAGTCGCTTAATAAACTGCTTTTCTAGTAAGCCATTCTAGCAAAAGCCTGCTGTTCCGCCAGCAGTTTCCTACTTGAACATGCGATTGCAGTAATGCGATGGTGTGAAGCTTCAAGGACAATGCAGCCGCGGGTAACCGTAGAGGAGTTCGTGAGAACAAATCGAATCTGCTAGCACAAAGCGGAGAGGAGATAGGAATGAATGGTATGGTTAATGTAATGTGAACTCTCATGTAAACACCGTGAGGTACAAGGAGCCAAATGTGCTGATAGGCTCTCACCAAAATGGTAACGCGGTCAAGATATTGGGGTGGCGCTTCCTGATATCGCGGATGTCGAATCGCCGGTGGAAAGAGAGAACCTAACCCATTCTGTTTATTAAGCGGAACGTGGGAATCCCATATGATCCCTGTTTAACGGGAAAGTGAATCGCAAGAAACACCCATGATCATGTGGCGAAGGGAAGCTGGAAGAAGCAAATGTAGCACTGTAACGGTGCGAATACAGATTGTAAATATCATCTGGCATGAAAATGCGCCGACATCCAGCAAGTCTTCAACGCAAGAGAATTTGGAGAATCGATAGCGTGAGGAAAAGCAAATGACAACAATGGCATTCCCATTGATTGGTGCAGCCTCATCTAAAGCGCAATGGGATTCTATGCATTGGAATGTTGTTGAGGCTGAAGTATATCGACTGCAAATGCGTATTGCGAAAGCTATTCGAGAAGGCCGTCATGGTAAAGTGAAAGCGCTACAATGGCTGCTGACTCACTCGTTTTATGCGAAGCTATTAGCGGTTAAACGAGTTACTCAAAATCCAGGAAGTAAAACGCCTGGTATTGATAATGTAACTTGGAAAACACCACAACAAAAACTCAAAGCAGCTCAATCATTAAAACGGCGAGGTTATCAACCTCAGCTGTTAAGACGGGTTTATATTTCTAAGAAAGACGGACGAAAGAGACCACTTTCTATTCCAACAATGCTTTGCCGCGCAATGCAAGCTTTATATTTGCTTGCATTAGAACCCGTTGCAGAACATCTGGCCGACAAGAACAGTTATGGATTTCGTCCTAAACGTTCTTGTGCCGATGCAATGGAGATGTGTTGCCTTTTACTTTCAAAGAAATACTCTTCTCAATTTATATTTGAGGGAGATATTAAATCCTGTTTTGATAAAATTTCGCATCAATGGCTCCGTGATAATATCACGATGGATAAAGAGATTTTAAATAAATGGTTAGCGGCTGGATTTATAGAGGAAGGTGCATTCTATCCAACAAGCGAAGGCACACCCCAAGGAGGCATCGCTTCACCCACACTTTTAAATTTAACACTCAGTGGTTTGGAGGAAACTGTCAAACGCGTCACATCTAAGCGAAAAGATAAAGTGCATGTTGTCACCTATGCAGACGACTTTATCATTACAGCTTCTTCAAAAGAAGTGTTAGAGCAAAAAGTAAAACCTGTGGTGGAATTATTCTTACGTGAGCGAGGTCTTGAGCTATCAAGAGAGAAAACCAAGATCACGCATATTGATGAGGGATTTGATTTTCTCGGTATTACCGTACGAAAGTACGGAGGAAAATATATTAGTACTCCTTCTAAGAAAAGCGTTAAGCATTTTCTAAATAATATCCGCGAACTCATTAAATCTCATCCAACAGCAAAGACGGAGAATTTAATTCATCTGCTGAATTCAAAAATTCGCGGATGGGCTTATTACTTTCGTAATTGCTGCGCGAAGAAAACGTTTGGATATGTTGATCACCAAATCTTTATAGCGTTGTGGCAATGGGTACATCGCAGACATCCAAGAAAGAGCGCGGCGTGGAGGAGAAGGAAATATTTTCGTTCACACCATCTCAGGAATTGGGTATTTTCTGCGAAGATATCCCAAGGCAATAGCAAGACAGCTTATCTTGATTTATTTGAAGCAAGCTCAGTGCCTATTAAAAGACATATTAAGATTCGATCGGATTCAAATCCATTTGATCCTCAGTTTAAAGAGTATTTTGAGCAAAGAGAAAATATTGCGAAAGGTTCTCAACGAGTATCAAAGCAACGGACCTATCCTAGTATGTGCCAAGTATAACAGAATAGCTGGGTTAACCGAGGTTAGCCTTCAGAAGG
>Ga0351890_10055_pt1 | contig 44270 bp, 42 predicted proteins | sample TotcelFGM3001M15_FD_206743 | JGI IMG/M metagenome (GOLD analysis project Ga0351890, IMG submission 206743) | Enriched cells from coal bed in the Powder River Basin, Montana, United States - Total cells FGM rep3 HSBNCT.FGM.300.1.M15 ...
GCAGAATACGTGCTGGATATGCTGGAGACGGCAATAAATCGACAAGGCCAGCGAATACTGTCGATCAAGGATGATACATTCACGGCAGACAGGCCTCGGGCACTGGCGATCTGCGATGGGATCCGAAAAAGGCACCTGGAGTTCATCTGGAGCTGCGATACCCGGGCAGACTATCTGGATGAAGCGCTACTGTTTGAGATGCGACAATCCGGGTGCATCCGGATCAGTATGGGCGTGGAGTCCGCTTCAACCGACATTTTAAGAAATATCAATAAACAGCTATCACTGGAGCGGCTCTTTGATGTCACCCAGGCAGCCAGGCGATATGGCATTCAAATCCGATACTACATGATGGCCGGAAACCGGGGAGAAACCCTGGAAACCTTCAAGCAAAGCCTGGATTTTATCAGCAGAGCCAAACCCAACCAGTTTGTTTTTTCACAACTTCACCTGTATCCGGGCACAAAGGAATTCGACATCTTTATGCGACACGGACTGGTATCCCCAGCCATATTTTTCACACAGAATTTTTTCTGCCTCACCTGCTTTGCCGGCAACCGGTCCGATGAAAAATGTATCCGGAAAATACTCAGCACCATATCCGGTGTTCAGAACTGCTGGGAATACGGTGTGGCGGATTACCAGAAGGCCCTGACCCGAATGCCGAACATGCATTCACTTCATGTGGACGTGTGTCGGGCTTACCTGCGGGAAGGAAATCCGGATGCTGCCGAGCGACACCTGCACCGTGCGGTCGCGCTGGATTTTTTTCTGCCCGGACTGATTCATAATTTATATGCATGCATTGCTGCAGCACGAACCGATATCGACAGGTGCAAATTTCATCTGGATGAGGCATTCGCCATTCACCCCTACCAGGTCGTCATCGAAAATATGGAGCGATTGGAGTCCTGGCTGAACAACCGGAACACGCAGGCCGGGGCACCGTTGACACTGTCACCAGGGGATGGGTTCGAAAGCACGTTTATCTGCAGACAGCCGGAATGCCCGGACCCTGTTTGGCGGAATTGATGTCGAGGAATCCAGGATGTCATTATTTTCATATCCTTCACCATTAGATCGTTTTGGGGAATTCTGAATCAGGCGCCTAAAGAAGGAACGCCATTACGGTAAAAATCCAGAATACCGATACACCCACTGCCGCCACTGCAATTTCTTTCAATATTTCGACCATGCCCCCTCCCGTTTTCATACCTCCTCAGGCCCGGACTCTGCCCTGGAAGCTGACCGACTGATAAGATTTACCTCACGAATGCCTGGAAAAATTCTGCCCTGCACGCGATTTTTATTTTAATTTCATATTTTTTGAGTTAAAATATTAACCAATGGCAAACATATGGTCAATATAATTTTTTCTATTGGTTAAAAAATATTATGGCTATTGATTTTAATCAGGAGTTAAAAGAAGCTATGCCGACAGAATCGCCTGAATATCTTTATAATTGTTTTATAAAGGCTTTAGAATTTGAAGCCTCCAGGAAAGGGTATGGCTTTAAGTCATTTTTAGCTGTTGCAGCAGCCACTTCGAATGCATACATCACGCAAATTTTTAAGAGAGAAAAAAACGCATCTTTTGGAAAACAAATTCAGATTTCCCAATCACTGGGTTATTCATTTGAAGAATTTTTGCGTTTGGGCCGTTCCCTTCTTGAAACTGGCAGTCCACCAGTCCCTGTGCCGCCCCCTGAACATTCCCTGATCGTTCAGGTTAACTCCCGGACCGAAAAAGACCGTCTGATCGGTATCAGCGATAATTACCGGGGTATCCCCCTCTATGAATCCGGAAAGCTGGCCGCCGGGGTTAATGGCATCGAATTCGATCCGTATGAAGAACCCATCTCAACCGTCGTGATCTACATACCCGAACTGAAAGGATGTTCCAAACACAACCTCGCCGCACTCAGGGTTGGGGGTAATTCGATGGAGCCGGCCATCTCCAAGGGATCAATCGTGGTGGTGGATCTCGATGACAGGGCCTTTGCAAACCGGAAAGTGTTCTGTGTGAATTACGCTCAGGGGGGGGACAATATTGCGGCGATAAAGCGGATTCAGCAGTGGGATAGCGGTTTTATTCTGGTGAGTGATAACGTAACGGATTTTCCACCGGAGATCACGGAATTGGACTGGAATAATCTTTGCGTGGGGCGGGTTGTCTGGATGTGGCGGGATATCCGGAATATTTAGCGCCTGATCGGATATGCCATGGCATGGCATATACGGGGTCACCCCAAAATTGGGTTTGGCACATGCTGATTATAACAAATTTGGGGGTTATATCAATTTGATGCCAAAAAGGTGGTCAAGATCCATAGGAGCGGCATGTTAGGTTCTGAAGATTTTGGAATCCGCCGGTGCTCATTTACCCCTGGTTTTTTTCATGACGGAATGGACAAACTGTCCGAACGCCCGGTCTTTCTTGCGCTTTTCAACATAAGATAATTCGTGAAAGTCCGATTCCTTCTTGAGCTTCAGGTAATTCTGATAATGCGCCGCATTGAGCTCGTGCTGCTCGATGGCATTCCGGACGGCGCAACCCGGTTCGTTGGTGTGACTGCAATTGGTGAAACGGCAGCTTTGCGAAAGCTCTCGAACATCAGCAAAGCTATCGTCTATTCCTTCGCTGACGCCCAGCATCCCGAGTTCGCGCATACCCGGCATATCGATCAACAGACCCCCATCCTTAAGCATGATGAGCTGGCGACGCGTGGTCGTATGCCTGCCCTCCCCGGTGTCGCTGACGTCTCTTGTTTCCAATCCGGAATCACCCATGAGATGATTGATAAGCGTTGTCTTTCCAACGCCGGATGAGCCAAGCAAGCAGTACGTCTTCCCGGAAACCATGATTTCCCGGATCTGATCAATACCCTCTCCGGTTACATTGCTCAGGGTGATAATTCCGGCACCTATTCCCGAATAACGGATCTTTTTTATCAATTGATCGAGCGCCGCCGGACTGATCAGATCGGTTTTGGTCAGAAGTAACAACGGTTCTATATGGCCTTCATTCACCATCACCAGATACCGCTCAAGTCTTCGCACATTGAAATCAACGTGGCAGGACTGAACAATGAAGGCCACATCAATATTTGCGGCAATCATCTGAAACGCGATATTTTTCCCGGGTGTTTTTCGTCTCAGGAACGACTTCCTCGGCAGGATGTGATGAATGCTCGCGTGGGTTCCATTATCGCGATAGTGCACACAGACCCAATCACCGACACAGGGCAAATCGGTTGAAGATTGGGCGGTGAAGAGAAATTTCCCCGTGAGTTCGGCAGGTATCTCCCCATGTTCATTTCTGATGACATATCGGTCCCGATCAACCGCTGTCACCCGAGCAACGGCTCCGTCGGAACCACACAGCTCTCTGGCCTGATCCTTTAACCCATTGTCTAAACCGACTTCGCTAAGCGCCACTGCAGCAAACCTCTCTCATTATAAAACTTTCAAGATAAAAATTTGGGGTGCGTTATCGGTCGGGGATGGCCGACAATTTTTCAGGGCGTCAGCCGCAAAAGGCCTATCCCCTTCCCGCTGCCTTCCCAAAATCATTATCTTGAAAGCTATCGTATTTTTCGCACGGCACGGAGACTACCGATCTTTTGGTATAGAATCACGCTGCTCCACAGCATTTCTTGTATTTCTTTCCACTTCCGCAAGGGCATGGATCGTTCCTCCCTACTTTCGTTGAGACAAGCGGTTTCAGTGGATTCAACGCTTTTTCCAAATCAGAAATATCCTCTGGTTTGTCCATCTCGAATCCGATGATGTAATGCCATCCGTGAGCCTTGCATGTTTCCGCAACATACTGAGCGCGTTCTTCCGTGTGAACGCGAGCCATGATGGGTCTCTTTTTTGATCCTATATTCGACATTTTTTACCTCATTTTTTTGATCTTCATCAGGGCTAAAGTGTATTGACTGACTCTTCTTGCCCGTGAGCCATCTATAAGACGATCCATACGAGTCAATCCGCAGGAATACTGCCCCCTGGAAGCTCAATTATGGGATTCGTGCAGTTCACTACTGTAACCATTGGGCATGAACAATATCACCGATCGCTGAATTGGGCTTGGCTTTAAATTGGTCCACTTGTATTAATGTCTTGTTCTCGGCGTCGGTGTCGGTATCGGGGTCGATCTGTTTGAAAAATTTTCGATACCGATACCGATACCGACCCCGACGCCGAGATTCTGGTCTGTAGTGGGCGAAGTTAGAACCAAGTCCGCTGAATTTAATCCGACGGGTATTCCTGTATGTTATTTCAAGAACATTTGTCAATTTTTTTAATGGAATAGAAACAGCAGGAATCGTTTTCAGAACCCATCCGATAGAGAGAGTGGACAGCTTTCAGACGAGAATATGCAAGATGGAAAATGTAGCAGCTAAATCATCGTAATATGTTCTGGCCCATCTGTCACCTCTCCGATGATCGCGGCATGGGAAATGCCGTTATCCTTCAGATTTTACAGAAGCGCATCCGCCTGCGCGCCGGAAATGCTGATCAACAGACCTCCGGAGGTCTGTTGATCAAAAGAAATATCCTGGAGAACCCGGTCCACGTTCGGGCCAAAGGTCACCATGTTTTCCCGGAATTCCCGATTTTTGTATGCGCCCGCCGTCACCAGTCCCATGGCGGCATATTCCCTTGCCACCATCGTACTGGGTGGAACCGCCATGAACGGGGGAAAAGGAACCGTGTTGGGAACTGCACTGGCCAGCCTGCTTCTCGGCATACTCCGAAACGGTCTGGTCATTCTGAGCATTCCTTCGTATTACCAGCAACTTCTGATCGGGCTGATCATCCTTGTGGCCGTGGTGGTGTCGGAGCTGAAGCCCAACCCATGAGGACAATCGGCCCGAAAGACAACCCTGAACCGTAACCCAACATTTTCGGTGTGGATTTCATTCCCGAAGCCAAAGAAGCCATCCAAACCGGAAAAATCGACGGCAGCATTGCCTACAGCATGCGGGCCTACGGCAAGGCCGCCATCGTTCTGGCGCTGAAAACCATTCAGAAGCATCCAATTCCGAAGGCCGTGTATTCGCCGCTGGCAGTGGTGACCCGGGAGAACATCGATTCGTACATGGATTTCAAATGAAAACGACCGATCACGCCCTTTTTTCGGCAAACATGCTCCAAGCGCCAGGATTTCTATCACCGATTTCATTGATTTATTTTGGACCGTCTGGCAAAAGTGCATATCTATGGATGTGAAGCCGACTCGCCAAAAATGATAGGCATATTGGCCTGACCGATCCGTAAAACGGGTGTAATCCCGATACGGTTCTCGGACCGATCATCTTCTTGCCCTTCTGGAAGATGAGGTCTCCGACAAACTGCCTGGGGAATTGTCGGTTACCCGATCACCTGAATGAAAATGAAAGGAAAATGTTTTGACATGAAGCCTTCGGGACTCCAATATTTTGAAAACTTCAACGAACGGTGTCTGGCGGAACTGGAAACGGCACACGACGCCGGTTCTTCCGTCGCCGGAATTTACTGCATTTTTGCACCGGCCGAGCTGATTCGGGCCGCAGGCGCAATTCCGGTCGGACTGTGCGGGAAAAAGCAGGCCCCCATTCCCCGGGCAGAAGAAGAGCTGCCGGCCAATCTCTGCCCCCTGATCAAATCCAGTTATGGGTATGCGGTCAGCGATACCTGCCCCTACTTTGCCGCATCCGATTTCATCGTCGGGGAAACGACCTGCGATGGAAAGAAAAAGATGTTCGAGTTGCTGGGTAAAATCAAACCGCTGCACCTGCTTCATCTTCCCTATCTGACAGATGATTCCCATGCGCTGGATTTCTGGCAGTCGGAGATGGTCCGGTTTCAGGGTTTTCTGGAATATCAAACCGGTATCCCGGTAACCGACGATAGCCTGCGGGACCAGATTCGGCTCGCCAATCGCATGCAGAAGGCGTTTATGATTCTGCTGGATCATTACCGCCGGAGACGACTGGATTTGACCGGAAGCGAACTGCTGGTACTGCTGGAGACCAAGGGATTTGTTGTCAACCTGGAAGCTTATATCCGGCAACTGGAAAACCTGAATGCGGAGCTGGACCGGATGCCTGTGCAGGACGGTACACAAAAGCCGCGAATTCTTCTGACCGGAACGCCGGTGGGAAAGGGATCGGACAAGGTCCTGAAAATTCTGGAATCCGCCGGTGCTCAGGTCCTGGTTCAGGAGAACTGTACAGGGATCAAAAGTCTGTATTATCCCTTCGATGAAACGCTTGCGGCAGACGACCCCATGAAGGCGATGGCCAGACGGTATCTGGCGTTGCCATGCGCCTGCATGAGCCCTAATCCCAATCGTTATCGGTTATTGGAACGCCTGATCCACGATTATGGAATTCAGGGTGTGGTGGATCTGACCTGGCAGTGCTGTCATACCTACGACATCGAATCATATCCCCTCCAACAATGGGTCGGCAGCCGTTTTGGAATTCCCGCGCTTCATCTGGAAACCGACTACAGTGAATCGGATATCGGCCAACTGCAAACCCGGATTGAAGCCTTTCTGAAATTAATCGAATGAGTTCAAGAAAGTTTTATTCAGTTGTTTTATTTACTTACTTTCCTTCATACGCTTTATGTAAGGCGGCAACATCAGACTTCTTCATCTTAAGAAATGCTTGGGCTACCCGCACCAATCTTTCAGATCTTTCGATTGCACCATTCCGTCCATAATTGCAGGAACGATCTGCCATGAAAGGCCATACTTATCTTTAAGCCAACCGCACTCATTTTGTTGCCCGCCTTCGCGGGTTAGCCGCTTTCATCGCAACGCGAAGCGGCCTTCTGGCATAAACGTGTTTATCCATCAGCGTCTACCCGCACCCGTTCCAGTTGTTCCAGATCCCATTGCAGGTTCATCTCCCGGAACAGGGTTCCGGCCTTGTTCAGGTATTCCGGTGCGCTGATGCCGTTGAGCTGCCTGTATCGGCTTTGTGGCGCCAGCATGCATTTGCCAATCGCCATGTAGGTACGGGACAGGTCAGGCCGCGCCCCGAGGCGTTCGCCTTCCCGAATGGATCTGTCAAACCATCCAAAAGCCTTTCGCTGCTTCCCGACGAGCCAAAAACACTCTCCCATCAAACGATAGTTCCAGGTGCGGTGGGAAGCATATTTGGCGGCGTTTTTAACGGCATGTTTTCCGCTTGTGAATGCGGCCTTTTCGGTTTTTAAAATGGCCGAGCGGTCGTTGCTGCGAATCGCATCTTCCAGCCGGCCGATATCGTACATGAACCGGGCAACCAGAATGCTTGCCAGGTTCCAGGGAGGCCAAAAATCACGCATTTTCAGAATGCTGTCTGCGCATGTCAGGGAATCTTCAGCCGCAGCAAGATCTTTCATCAATACTTCACTGGTCGTTTTCCACCCAAAACCCATCAACGCAAATGGATATGACCCCATCTCTTCGGCCACGGCGATGGCTTGCATCGCCTCGTTTTTGGCCTGAACCAACCTGCGGCTGACAACCATCAACTCAATGGACAGTACCCCATGGCGTCGATATCCCAGCTCGGTCCACAATGCCATGATATCCTGGCAACGCTCTTCCGCTTCATCAAAATTTCCCTGATGCGTCTTCAAGAGCCCTTGAAAATAGAAATACGTCTGGATATCCCAAAAAAATCCGTTTTTCAATGCAAGGGCGGAAATCGACGGATCGTATTTCGGAATTAACGTCCATTTTCCCTTGAGAAAGTTGCATACGGACAGCACATTGTTGTACACGACAACATCCTTGACTTTTTGCGCATCAACCAATTTTCCGGCATTCACCAGGATCAATTCACCGATTCGAAAAAACCCTATCACACATAGCACACCCCCTGTCGACAAATGCAATCCGGCAGCATTGTCCAATTTTTTCAAATCGTAATTCAAACTCTCCCGGCATTCTACAATCGATTCCATGAACATTCTCTTCGGATTTATGTACATCAGACTTCTTGCTTTTTTTTGAGACAAATCGAAAAACACATTTACCCGCTGATCCGGCATTTTCTTTTTCCACCAGCCAGGAAATCTTTGTCTGAACCATATCACGACGCAAATATAGACCATGTTGATCATAACGGTTAACATTCTTTTCGGAGAATGTTTCCCCCAACGCTGGAAGACTTTGTCAAAATATAAAAGGGCATTGTCATGTTGGCCCCGGTTAAAATAAGCGATGGCAATTTTCTTTTCAAAATCTGCCAGCTTTTCCGTTTCCACCGATTTGCCGGATTTCGCCAGATAGAGTCGCAATGCCTCCTGGAAATAGTGCAATGCCTCAACAGAAGCAGAGGAACGAAGCGCTTCTTCGCCGGCTTTGGTCATCCATTCTCCCGCTTTTTCCAGGTCATCGCCCTGGCTATAGTGATAGGCAAGCAAGCCATAAAACTCATGGAGCCTTTCCGAAAATATCCTCTCGATGGATTCGGCCACCTTCAAATGCAGTTGTTTCCGTTGCAGCAGCAGGGTGGATTCATAGGCAGCTTCCTGTGCCAGAGCGTGCTTGAAGAAATATTCAACTTCTTCCATCCGCACCCGTTCCCGGATGAGCTGACTCTGCTTTAAATTTTCCAATCTGTCGTTCAGGTCATCGACATCGCTGACGATATCCGCCAGAATACGGTAAAAAAAACTGCGCCCGATCACGGATGCCACTTTGATAACATTTCGGCTTTCCTCATCGAGCCGGTCGATTCTGGCCATGAGAACGTCGTTGATTGTCTGGGGAATAATCACCGACTGGATTCTATCGGTTATCTCGAATCCCGTGTCTTTTACGACAAATGCGCCTTCGTCGATGAGTGTGCGCACCACTTCTTCGATAAAAAAAGGATTTCCCCCGGCTCGTTCGATGATCTGCGTTTTTACCCCATGATGCAGACCCTTGATATGGAGCATATTGTTGATCAGGGCCTCGCTGTGTTGAAAATCAAGCGGCTGAAGGACAATCTCCACCGGAAGCAGATCGGCCACCCGGTCTTTCAGGTTGGCGGGAGTTTTTTCTTCATCGTCCCAGTAGCCGGGACGAAATACATGGATGAACACAATCTTTCGGGTCAGCGTCAACCGATTGAGTTCATCGATCAGCAACAGTGAACTGGTGTCTGCCCAGTGCAGATCCTCGATCACGATCACAATCGGAATGATCCCCGTCGAGAGGATCAAAAGCTCCCGCACGTACTTGAAGATCAGCTTTTCCAGAGATTCCCCTTCAATGCCCTTGATCCGCTCCGCATGTTTTCCGGAAAGCTTCATGCCCATCAGGGTAGCCACAAATGGAAATATCTCATCCCCCTCGCCCACGGACACCTGCCGAATGGCGTTCTGCAGTTTGGCCGTGGCGGCGGCTTCGCCGTCATCTTCCCGGATGCGCGCCCAGTTCTTAATCAAATCGATGACCGGATAATAACTCAGTTTCCTGCCCATGGAAATGGCCCGGCCTTCCAGCAGGATCACCTGTTTGACCACATCGCTTTTTCTCAGTTCAGCCAGAAGCCGCGATTTACCGATGCCGGCCTCGCCCACCACGTTCACAACCGACCCTTCGCCATCGATCCCTTTCTGAATCTGAAGTTCCAACCTCGCCAGTTCATGATCCCGGCCCACCATTTCCGAATGGACTTTCCTCTCGGATCGGGCTCTGGCCTTGAATTCTTTGTCTTTTAACCGGAACACCGCCACGGGCTTTTCCTTACCCTTTACCTGGATTTTCCCCAAGGACTCAAATTCAAAGGCGCTTCCCACCAGTTTGCACGTCGGTTCAGCCACCAGAACGGTCCCGGGCCGAGCCGTACTCTCCATCCTTGCGGCAAGATTGGCCGTATCTCCCTGAGCCGTGTAGTCCATACGCAGCTCATCGCCGATGGCCCCCACCACGACCGAACCCGAATTCAGCCCGATCCGCATTTTAAAATCGATGCCGTAATCCAGTTTCAGTTTCCGGCTGTAGGGTATCAGGGCATGCTGAATGGACAGCGCCGCGTAACAGGCCTGCTGCGCATGATCCTCAAGGGCGAGGGGCGCGCCGAAAAGAGCCATCACCCCGTCTCCCCGGAATTCATTGACCGTGCCACCGCATGCGTGAACCTGATCCAGAAGAATCTGAAAGCAGCCGTCCATGACCTCGTGGACATCTTCCGGATCGAGCTTTTCGGACAGTTTGCAGGATTCCGCAACGTCGGCAAACATCACGGTCACGACCTTGCGTTCACCTTCCATCGCACTTCGGGTGGTGAGGACTTTTTCGGTCAGGTGTTTCGGGGTGTAAGACAGGGGATGCTGGAAATCGGTTTTCGGGGACTCTTGGGGCCTTCTCGGATCATGACCGCATTGGATGCAGAATTTGCTGTCCGGGGAAACGATTCCGCCGCATTGAGGGCAGATAAGATCAATCTTTCGGCCACATTCCTTGCAGAACCGGGAATCTTCTGGAATTTCTGTCTGACATTCCGGACATATCATGGTTTTCCACCGATCCAAGAAGGGTTTTATGGCGTTGGACACGCCGGCTTTGGAACGCGTAAACAATATGCCTGATGGAGCGGATGAGAAAATGCTTTGGCTGAAGGTTCAGATATTGCAAAAAGGAATGTATGTGTCAACAACTTCGTTATGGTGAGATTGAGTCCGAAGACCGTTTTTATGGGTTCGATGAAAATCTGGATGAGGGTAGCGGGATCCTCGACGATTCATCAATCGGAAACATTGAAAATCGCCGCTTTCGGACGCGTGCTGATGGCGACAATAAAACCGCCCCCCCGCATGCCGGATACATGCTGGATGGCCATGGATATGCCGCACAAAACGGCAGACCGCATGAGCAATTCGCCCTGTTCAAAGATTGCCGTTTCGTTCGGTACGCCCGGACCCGACATTCCATTTTCCGCATATAGCGGTTTAGAAACCAATGGCTGGTTCGATGATGCCACTGTTGAAACTGGTTGCGTATCCCATCCGTAACGGGCCAGGACGGTCGCAATCGGGAAGCTACCGGTTTTAAACAACAAATGAACCATGAAGTTGGGTTGACATTACTGATCTAAGCTGAAAAAGAAATAATTATTTTATCGTTTTGTCTGCGAAGCGGATATGATGGTAAGGTTTTTAAATTCATGGTATCCGTCGACTTTCCTTCCAATGAAAACTCAGCCCTATTATAACTCACACATTTAAATATTTTCTGATCGTGTTTATATTCAATCTCGGCGCCATTGTGAGTGCAAGCAATTGACAATGCAATCAGCTTGTTATTTCCAGGATTCGCTATAATTACCCGGTCTTTTATTTTAGGGTCAAAGATTTTGATAGCGCGGCCCTCATTCAACATATCGGGAATTTTAGCGGTATCGATTATTATTTCGACTTTCCCATCTAACTCTGTAATTTCATAGGCCGGCGGATGAATCTGCGGAGTATCTCCGGTATAAGGCAAGAAGAAGTTGCAACCGTTAAGCCCACACATGCACGCTCCGACGGCAGCCGTAGCTGCAATAAATTCTCTACGTGAAAAATTTTCCTTCATATTATCCTCCTTAATGAGAAAATAATGGGGCGTTGACCCGTAGCACGCAGCTTGGGGGCCGCAAGGCCCATGCATGCAAGTGACGTCGGATCCAATGGCATGGGCGGCGATTCGCGGCGAAGATACAAATTTTTTACGCTCCAAACGAGCCCGTCCTCACCTCCCCGGCCCGCTTGTAATTGGCGATGATGACGCCACTTGGCGTTGCTTCGGAGTGTGTGAGCTGGAATGCAACCGGCATGGTACCTTCGCCGAAAAGACGCTTGCCCGTGCCGAGGGTAACCGGAAATATCTTGAGCCACAGCTCATCTACCAGGTCGTGCTTAAAGAGCGTCTGGATAAGCCGGCTGCTGCCATACACCTGTAGATCAGGGCCGTCTTGCTGCGTCAATCTGCGTATTTCTTTCACGACATCATCTTTGATAAAGACCGTGTTGTCCCAAAGCGGATCGGTACGAGTGTGCGAAACAACATATTTTGTCGCAGAATGGATGCCCGGCCATGCGCTTTCGTGTGTCGGCCAATAGGAGGCGAATATTTCGTAGGTCTTTCTTCCGAGCAAAAGAGCGCGCGTTCTGGCCATCTGTTCGTGCATGATGGCGCCACCCCGCTCGTCGAAATGCGGCACAATCCAGCCGCCATACTGGAAGCCGCCTTCGGTATCCTCCTGCGGCCCGCCCGGCGCCTGCAAGACCCCATCAAGGGTAACAAATGTGAGGACGATGATTTTTCGCATGGTCATTCTCCTTCGGGTGCAGTGCTTTTTTCATTCTGCAATGCCGCCTTACGTATTTCTCAGGCGCGAGGGTACCGAGTCGGCTGAAAGAAATGGGTTATCCCGCATTTCGTGAGGGCGAGAATATGTTCTCCTCTCGCTTGAAAAAGCCGCAGGTTCCGGATTAAGCGGGTTCGGTTTCGCCCGTCATGTTCCCCTTGCGATGCCGAGAGACCCACCTTCCGACGATATAACCTCACCCGCGGCGCGCAGCCTCGATTGCAGCGATGTCGATTTTATTCATCTGCATCATCGCATCGAACGCGCGCTTGGCGGCAACGGGATCGGGATCGGTGATCGCTTTCGTCAGGGAGATCGGCGTAATCTGCCAGGACAATCCCCATTTGTCCTTGCACCAGCCGCACGCGCTCTCCTGGCCGCCGTTGCCGACGATCGCATTCCAGTAGCGATCCGTTTCGGCTTGGTCAGTGGTTGCGACCTGAAACGAGAACGCTTCGTTGTGCTTGAACGCGGGTCCGCCATTGAGCCCGAGGCAGGGAATGCCCATCACGGTAAACTCGACCGTCAATACATCCCCTTTCTTCCCGGCCGGGAAGTCTCCCGGGGCTCGGTACACCGCGCCGACGAATGAATCGGGAAATGTCTTGGCGTAAAACCGCGCCGCGTGCTCGGCGTCACCATTGTACCAAAGGCAAATCGTGTTCTTTGCTGGCTCCATTATTCTAATCCTCCATTGTTATGAGCCACCATCGTTCTTCCGGCCGCAGGACCAGCCATTTTTGCGCGGTGATCCGGGTCAACAGGGTTTTCATGCCCCAGGCGATATGGGTTTGGAAAAAAATTCGCTTTCATCCCGTTTGGCAGATCTGCTGCCAATACGCCTTCATAATCGATACGGACCGTCACAGTGTCCCCAGTCGATTCAAAATCGGTGATCCTTTGGCACCGGGCCGAGAATAATGTTCTGGAATGCTCTGCCATTTCCCTGAACTCATTGATTCCCGTGGCAGTCGCATTCACCTCATTGCCTGCAACGTTCTTGAAAAGAACATCCGGGTGGACAAACCGGAGCATTGCCTCGACATCAAAAGAGTTGTACGCCGCGATATAGCAATCGATAATCTCCTTCTGCCGGCTTGATACCATGTCTGTCCTCCTACAATCATTCTCCCATATCGATTCGCTGCACCCGGTTTCGGGCCGATTTTTTGCCCGAACCGGATGCAGCAACTTGTTGGCATTGTTCATTTCTTATTTCCATGATCTTCCTCGCCGCTTCGTCCAGGTCCATATCGTATAGTTCCACTGCATCGTCATCGGAAATGGAGATAGAGAATGTGTCCTCGATGTCGTCGAAGGGGGATGTGCCTTCGATAATATCAGGTGGGTCATTTGTGGACCACATGCAGCTCATTTGTTTTGAATCGCCATTTTCTGGATATTTGCGGCGGTGCTTTTCGTATATCCGATGCAACTTCTCATACACGGATTGATATTTGTCTTTCATCGTTTCTCTTTCCTTACGCCTCACCTCATTTACCCTGAATTGGACGATTTTTTTATCAGACTCAGAGGCATTGGTTTGTCGATGGGGAACTGGACCGACCCTTTGGCAAACTTGTACTCGGCCAGATCGGATTTGAATTCCTCGATACCGGATGTGGTCGGATAGAACCCGATGTGCTTTTGGAGAGCTGCGAAATACACCAAATTCTCGTTCAAAACAAACGTGGGGATTCTGTATTTGATTGTCTCTTCTGCATCAGGTGCGACTTTTTGAATCGTGGCTCGCACTTTCTTCAGAATATTCTGCACACCGGGCGGAAAAGCAGCTATGTACTCGTCAATAGTTGCAGGTGATCTCTTATCAGGCTTCATTCACAGTATTCTCCTTAGTCGATGTCGATCCGCATAACGGGTTTTTATGCCGCGCAACAAATGAATTTACTGATTTCAACGTCAAAAATGGATGCCAGTTTTCGGGCTGTTTGCAAACTGATCGGCCGGACTCCCCTTTCCATGTTTGAAACATGCTGCCTGGGGATGCCGCCCAGCATCATTCCCAACTCTGTTTGGGTCCATCCTTTTTTCTCCTGGCATATTCTGACATAATCGCCCGGCTTCATATTTGCCTTGACCATTCTGTACCATTCGGTTTCAAACACATTGACGGCCTTGCCGTCTTCCATGATTTTCAGGTCGTTGCCGTATTCCTGCTGAAGCGCTTCCAGAATCCCGTTGGAGACAATCCCGTTGATAATGATTTCAGTATGGGGCGTTTTCACGACTGCCTGCAAAATATACCTCTATTTCTATTGTGTTTTTCTCACATTTCCAGCAAGCGACCCATTTATGGGACAAATGGCAGTGATACCGGTCATGCCCGATTTTGCTGAAGTTGGGCCAGTCTGCCCGTACCGGGTCACGGTCTCTCAAGTCTTCCACTAAAAACGCAAATTTTTGCTGAATGCGCGCAGGATTGTAGTGTCTGGTATTGTAATTTTTACCGTCTGCGGCAGTTATTCGAAAATTTCGAATAACTGCCTTCTCTTCCAATTCACTATCGGCAAACACCTTCTTCAGGTGATAGTTAATGGTATTCGTCTCGATATCATAGAGAACGCCCATCATTTTTTGGGTCAGCCAGATATTTTCATCCGCATAAACCGCTTCAACGCCTCCCTTACCACTTGCCGCGACAAATGTCAGATATTCAGCAGCCGAGGACCTGACAATGGATGTCTCTTTTTTCCGGGGCTTCTGTATATTTTTGTCTTTATCCGTTTTCATTCTACCCCTCTCCAGTTTTGATATCTGTCTCGGGACCAGCGGAGATATCTTATCAGATCCCCGATCCGGTTATGCGGTTGTTCAAGCAAGCCACTTGGCGGCAATTGCCGTACTCCAAAGTCGGTGCTTTTCCCTTCGTACGTTCGTTTATAAGTTTCCAAGCGTGTATTTTTTTTGGATTACCACATTACGCCCTCTTTCTACGGAGTGGCTCACTGCCGATTGCGAGATCCTGAATTTTTTGCTCAGACATGCCTGAGTGCTCCCCAGCTTGCTGGTCGCCCAGTAGCAGATGAGATCACGGGCGCGCACCTGTTTGGGCTGTTTTCCCGACAGCCAAACATCGGAAGCAGGCATGCCAACAATTTCGGCAACCCGTTCGCCAACCTGTTCTATTTTTATTCCTTTGGCCTTTAGGCAGTATTTCTCCTCATAAGCCTCCCTGGCCTGAGATAGGGCGTTTTCGACAAATTCACCTTCACCAAGAATACGCTCGTCTCCTTTCTGCAATGCCCCCTCTTTCCGCATGGACTTGACGGCAGACCATCCCCCCAGGCTTCGAATTAATCCACCACCGGTCAGTTCCGGTTTTCTTCCTTCATCCAGACCTGTTATCACAAAATCGCGGTAACGTCTCCGGCTCTTGGCCAAATGGTCATCAAACAGCTTCAGGACATAGGACGTGTCCTGCCAGTCCGCCAACATTTTGCCCATGAGTATGCTGTGTCCGCAGTACGGGTAATTATCCAGCGCCGCCATATCCTTGACAATTCCTGCACGCACCGGATTCAAATGGATATACCGGACAAGTTCCATCAGGTATTTGTCTTCCTGACATAAAATTGATTTGTATCGGTTTTGAAACAGATGTCCGGAACGACGATGGGTCCGGTTGTAGTACATGGCATATCCGGTCAGCAGGCGTTTCATAACTGTTGGAATTGGCGTTGATCCGGTTTTCAACAGCAGGTGAAAATGGTTGGGGATAAGGGCCCATGCGAAACATTTCGTTTTGGTTTCAGATATTATGGTCCCCAGCCGTTCTGTAAAAAAATTCCGGTCGGCATCATCATGGAAGATGTTGCCGCGCGCTATCCCCCTGACAATGATGTGATTGAGCGCCCCGGGCGCATCTATACGTGCTTTTCGTGGCATGTTTCTTTATACAAAAAATCACCTTGAAAAGAAACTTATATTTTAACGTACGTCCCTTATGTTGTGAGTTTCTCTATCTAATTGATATCATAAAACAATCTAATCAATTCAATCTTTTCATCAAATTTGCTATATTCTCAGCAGCTTAAGTCCAATCATACCGTTTTGGGAATATGACTGACAACATAATTATGGCCGGTTGGCAGACCTTTCCGGCGCCGGTTCGAAGGCCCGCAGTTCACTACAGGCTGTCAAGCCAAGTTAAAATTTTATCTTTGTTTTCCCAGTCTATCAAGTCATTGATTTTCGGATCGGATTTTATATGGGACTGGGTGTACTCGATAAAGCTTTTTTGGACTTCTGTTTTTTTGGACAGACTCAGATTCAGATACGTCATGGTTGAGTTGAGATTTTCATGACCCAGATGGTTTTTGATGTCTGTGAGCGATGATCCTGACTGGAGCATGTTGACAGCACAGGAATGCCTGAAGCTATGAGCCGGATTAATCCATTTGAGGCGTTTTTCCGGAAGTGATTTTTCAAGATATTTGCTGCAGATGAAATAGATGCCATGCCGGGTCAGGGGTTGTTTTCTCTGGTTGATAAACAGATAATCGGCATAGCAGTTTTGTGTTTTGGGCCGATGGTCTTTGATGTAGCAGGTCATGAGATCGGTTGTTATGGTCCAGAGCTGAACGATCCGGTAGCGGTTGCCTTTTCCGAGGATGGCCAGTGTTTTTTGCTGGGGGTTGAAGTCATCGAGCTTGAGGGATGCGACTTCACTGGCTCTGGCGCCGGAGTCAAACAGAAGATGCAGGAGGGTGTAGTCCCTGAAGCCGTCGTGTTTTTTCAGATCGACGGACTTGAAAACCGTTTGCATTTCCTCCGGGTTCAAGAAGCCGATCAGGTGTTTTTGACAGCGTTTTTGAGGAATACCCAGTATCATCTCAGCGGTTTTCCGATGTTCGGGATACATGAGACGGATCATTTTGGCCAAAGACTTCAGACAGGCCAGACGGGTATTTCTGGTTCTTGCCGAGTTGCTTCGCCGGGTTTGAAGATGATCCAGAAAATCAATGATCAACTGGAAGGACAGGTCTTTGGCCTCAATCTCTTTTACGGGCACGTTGAGATAATCTGCTGAAAATTTCAAAAACAGGGTCAGTGCCTGCTGATAGGAGTCGATGGTGGTCGGGCTGGCGCCACGGATTTGAGGCAGATACTGTTCGAAGTATTTGTGGATGCATTCGGCAAAATTCACAATTCCTCCTGTCTGGCAATGGCAAAATCAACCAGTGACTGGCGATGTTCGGCATCCAGGACTTTGAGATAGACTGCGGTGTAGCGATATTTGCAGTGTCCCATATAAATGGACAGGACAGGCAGGGCGTTTTGTGGAGACTGGCCCTTTTCCCGGATGGACTTGAGGGTATTGATGGCAAAGGAATGCCTGAGACTGTGGGGAGTTGGACCGGCGAATGTGGTGTTGGCAATGATTTGTTTGGGCTGATGAATACCGATGTGTGAGACTGCCGAATCAAAGACCTTGTAAACGGCCTTTTTTGACAACGCGCGCTCATTTTGACCGGGGAGCAGATAAGGATTTTCTGTGGTGACAAGGGATTTTCTTGCAGCCAGGTAATTATCGATTTCCTGTTTTACGGCAACGGGAACCGGGATGAGGCGGTCTTTGCTGAACTTGGTTTTTTCGATATAAAGTGTACCCCGGGGATTGTAATGCGACAGCGTAAGCCGCAGGGGTTCAGAAATGCGCATCCCGCATCGGGCTAAAAGCAGGATGGCGACATAGATGGAATAACCGGCCAAAAAATGGTCCGGGTCTCTGGGTATGGTATTTTGGATATGAATCATCATTTGGTTGATCTGTTCCGGACTGAAGACAAAGGGGATAAAGGCATTTTGGGGATATGCGGTTATATCGGTCAGGGGATTGTAACAGATGACCTGACATCTTGTAAGGTAATTCAAAAATCCGCGCATTCCCAGAAGCATGGCATTGAAGGTATCGGGCCTGTCCTTGTAAGACAATCGGATATCCAGGAAAAACGATGGTGTTAAATCCTGTAGGCCGATATCTTGGTATGCGATGATCCGATCGAGTACAAGGAGCTGACCCGGAAGAGCCTTGTCCCGATACCCCAGAGACTTGCGATAATCGATATACTGACGGATCAGATCGGCCAAAGGGCTTTTAAAGGGTATCATCAAAAAGAGTCCTTAGCATGAGTTGGGTGTGGATATGCAGGTATCGACTGCTGGACTGGATGTTGTCATGGCCCAGCATTTCCTTGATTTCAAAAACAGAGGCGCCATTTTCCAGAAGATTCTGGGCATAGGTATGCCGGAGCGCGTAAGCAGAAGCCGCTGGATTGACCCGGTGTATTTGGGAACCGATATCCTTGCAGACAGTGGCTGCCGTGATGGGACGAAACGGCGCGGTAAATGTCAGAAAAAGCTCTCTGTGATGGCTTTTGGGGCGGGCGCCGATGATATAGGCGGCAATGGCCTTGATGGTGATCTCAGGCAACGGGATATGAACCGGATTGTCACATTTTCGCTGATGGATGTTGATCAGACCTTTGGAAAAAGAAATATCATCCAGAGCAATTTGTGCGATCTCTTTGGGTCTGAGGCCCAGGGTGTATCCGATATGGACCATGGCAGATGTCCGGAGCCCATGCGGGGTATCCGAATCCAGGCTTGAGAAAAGCCGGGTGATTTCATCCGGCTGTAAGAATCTGGGTGGTTTGGCCAGACCGTAAATCGGAGCCCCCACGATCAGTGGCGCCAGATTTCTTTTGATGGCCTGCATCTGGTAAAGATATCGCAGGAACCCGCGTAACGCCGACCGGTTATGCCGTCTGGTGGCGGACTGAAAACGGGTGTTATATTGTGTCAGAAACGCATCTGTCTGTGCGATGGTCAGATGGCACAGATCGATATGTTCCTGTTCCAGATACCGGCTGAGGCCCGAAAGAATCCTTCTGGCATATCGAACGGCAGAATAGTGAAGCGCCCGGCTTTTTTCATAATACGCCAGATAAGTTTCATAGATATCCGGTAACCGGACGACCGGCTTTGTGATGGGTGCGGGAATGAGCTGTTTCTGGCAGAGATAGCGGCCCAGTCCCCTGACCGCAGGAAAATGGTGGGGGCTTTTGCCAAAAGCACATAAGGTGTCATAGGTGAACACGCTGTCCCTGCTGATGGCATGTTTTCTGACAAACCGTTCAAACTGGTTCAGGGCGCCCCGGTACGTTGTGACCACACTGTTTTGGTAGCCGTTTTCCTGCATCCACATCAGATAGTCCCGGATATAGGATTGCAAATCGTTCAAGATCAGATTCCTTTGGCAATTTGTTGAATCAGCCGGTTAATGGCGCAGGGTTTTGTAGAGGCAACCGGTTTTCCCGGCAGATCCAGAACCTGAAACACGGTTCCGTCAAAGTCGATGAGATCCTTTCGGATCAACCCGTCCCGGGCCTCGATATACTGGTCCAGATGAAGATGGATAAACGAGCAGATGGCATCATAGCTGTAGTAGGAAAGCCCGTAACGGTCCGATGCCAGTATGAGGAACATATACAGAAGAATTTCTTCCCGGGTTAAAATGGACAAAAATCCGTCCGAGAGAAAGCGGTGGGGGATAAAGCTGAAACCGCCACTGATTTTACGAACCCTGCCTGGATTGATGATTTTTTTGGTGATCATATGGCTCCTCCATGAGTGTTTTGGACATAGCCGGTTGATCGCAGAAAAACAAACACCTCTTAAAACCAGGATTCGAGTAGTCTGTTAGAATATGATTGTATTTCAAATAGTTGACACTATATCACCTCTTAAAATGAAAAATGGAGTAGTCTGTCCAGATATATCATGATATTAACAGGTTAACCCATGATCACCGCTTAAACTGATCAGGCGATTAGTTCCAAAATTAGACATATTCGAATGTATTATAAATAATATTAATATGTTAAACTATTATCACCGCTTGACAGCAGGAGATGCCGGATCAGATAAATTGAGGATAATGCTGTAAATATAGTTAGTTAACAATCAATCGTTTCTTAAGGGGGCTTGGCCGGTATGGACAGACGGACAGACTGTGCCCGCCTGAGAACATACCCGGCCAGATAGTCGATAATGATGAACTGTTTCAGGCCAATCCAATCGATAATAAACCGGACTGGAATATCTGGCATAAACGCTTCGGGAGTTGAATCATTAGCGGAATTGAGCTTTTGCTGAAGATAATTTTCACGAAAGGATATGACATTTTTACGGTTCCACTGGGCGCATTTCTTTTTGTGCCACTCTTGTTTACATTCGGGGCTGCCGCAGGTTTTCTGACGACCTGATAGTCTGGGATCTTGAAGAAACCACTTTCGGCAAATCCGGCAGGGGTGTTTTCTGGATTTTGCTCGTGGCATATCGTTTTCTCCTTGGTTAAGAATCAGAGAAAACGATAGGATGAAAAATTGAAAAGGAAAAGTGAGGAAGGAAAACAGAAGGAATAAAATCCGGAACAGAACTTTCACCCGTAACATGATAATGAACCGGGTGAAAGGAATCAGATGAAGAAAATGGAAATATAAGCTAAAATTGGAATTAAATGGACCGAATCAGAGGCTCCCGATCCCTGCAAACTGCCAACATAATTAAACTCACAACATAACGTCCCCTTTAGTCCTAACTGTTGGAATTGGCGTTGATCCGGTTTTCAACAGCAGGTGAAAATGGTTGGGAATAAGTGCCCATGCGAAACATTTCGTTTTGGTTTCAGATATTATGATCCCCAGCCGTTCTGTAAAAAAATTCCGGTCGGCGTCATCATGGAAGATGCTGCCGCGCGCTATCCCCCTGACAATGATGTGATTGAGCGCTCCGGGCGCATCTATACGTGCTTTTCGTGGCATGGTTCTTTATACAAAAAATCACCTTGAAATGAAACTTATATTTTAACGTACGTCCCTTATGTTGTGAGTTTCTCGTAAGTATCTGAAATTATAACTCGAAATTGCCATTTTTTGGACAAGCATATTTTCCTTTAAAATCAGTTGGTTGCTAATTCATGCCAAAATGACACAACATAATATATTTTTTTCAACAGGCTGTGGTTTGAGTGGATTGGACCTCTTCAAATACGTCGGCTAACGCTCCAGAAACTCAACAGAACGATCAATATCAGCGGCAACCCACCTGATTAAAGAATTAGAGGAATCAGAAGGAATATTTATTATTAACTGACAACATAACCAAACTCACAACATAACGTCCCCTTTAGTCCCGTCCCCTTTAGTCCCGTCCCCTTTAGTCCCGTCCCCTTTAGTCCCTGATTGACTTTATCAACATTCAAGTCGCTTTCATTATTAGAATAATTCTTGTCGTTATCATTCATCTTTCAAGCCTAACGATTGAACTCACTGGTTTTTGCGGAGCGAAGCGTAGTAAAAATCCAGTGCAGTGATTCGTTATGTGTTTGCAGCCAGCCTATTCCTCATCATCATAAGCCTCCTTATTATCTTCATCTGAGTGATAATCGGGAGGATATTCTTCTGTCATCCATCTCATTACAGTTTTAAATTCACTACTTTGATACTCATCTTTTAAATAATATCTACTTTCAAATTTATTTATTGCAGTTTCATATTGACTGATAATCAAAACAACATCACTATTTGTAGGCAACTCTTCCTCATTAAGGGTATCTAAGAATTTATTGGATTCTTCGTATTTTAAAAGTTCTTTTAAAGGTTCCAAAACTCTATTTGCCATTTTTATTTTCATTGGATTTAATTGCCCATCGGCCTTTTTTTTCGACAAAAGATCAAACTCTTTTTTTTGAGCATAAAGCATGCTCTTGAGTAATTTATAATCCTCAATAATTTTTTCTGTTGGCATCCAAGAAATTTCTTCAGTCATGATATTTTATCACCTTAGTAAATGTGAAATTATTTGATTGTTGGCCTATCAGTTTCCTGATTAGAAATTTTTTCATCTATTATCCAAAACCAATTGCGTGGAAATTTGTCTTCCTTTTCTATATTATCGCATCTTAATTTTTCAAAAGCTGTTAAGTAATGAGAAAGAATAAAAACGACATCGCTGTTATTCGGCATGTCATCCTCATTAAACAAAGTGAAATCTTCTGGAAATGGTTTATATTTATCTTCTAATATCTCATTTGCTCTTGAAAGGATGCTATTTATAAATTTCAGCTTAAATGTGTTTAAAGAGTCTGTTGGTTTTTTCTTCGACAAAAGAGATATTTCGTCATAAGCACTTTTTAATTGCGGCTGTAATTTTAGAAATGTTTCTACTTGTTCTTTATTCATAATATTTTCCTTTAATCAGGATGGACAAGCCCTAATAAATTCCACATATTTCCTATTAATTACATCAATGACTTTTCTCTGTTTGTTTTCGTAAACTTGGCACATTAAATTTAAATCTTCATCATTCATTATTAATATGCATTTCCTTTGTCCTGCCCATAAATCGATAGTATTTTTGAAGACATTCATAGGTGGTTTGTTTCTTGTAAAAATGATACCAAAACTACCTAATTCATCATTAAGATAACGGTTTAGTTGATTTATATGGGTTGTAGAAACCTCTTTCGTATTTTTTAATTCAATTACAATTTGTTTACTTTTGTATTTCTCATAGATTTCTTTAAGGAGATTGTGTGACGTGTTGTTATAAAAAATAAGATCTCTTATTAAAACACCTTCGACTGTTCTTGACTGAGGTTGAGCAAAATCGAGTTCAGGGTAAAGCATAGATGCTAATAATGGGCAAAGATATTTTTCATATTCTTGATCTGCGTTATCCGTTTTGCCAGTGGGTAGATTTTTAATGCTTTCAAATTTTCTTTTCGATGACAATATCGGGATTTGAGTAAATAAAGGATCATTCTTACAGTCCTTCTGCTCAAGCTGTTTTCTCTGTACATATGTTTGCAACTGGTCATAATTTTTTCTGTTAAATTCTAATATCTCAGCTCTTGGAACCATTTCCCCTTTGGATATTTTATCTGATATAACTATATAATTATTGTAGAAATCTTCAAAGTTTATCCAGGGTATGAAGCGAAGCCACCTTTTAGGTATTAGTAAAATTGGCTCCTTGGTATTTGGATTAATTGGCAAATTTACTATTTCTTTTACAAACTTGAGTTTTCTATTATCAAAGATCCGCATTTCGGTGTTATCGGTTGGTATTGAAAATTTGATGCTTTGCTGGATTGTGTAGTCAATTAGGAATGATTTTATTAAATTGCATGAAATGTCACTTACACGATCTTTCGAAAAATCTTCTATTAAAAGCTGTAGTAGCTCGAAATGCATAAAGCCATTTTCTTGGATTTGGGGAATATCTAGGAAGGTGGATAATATGGCTATGGCCATTTTATCTCCAATTTTTTTTCCTCTTTTCGACTTTGAATTTCCTAATCCAACCTCATCGCATTCGGATATTTCTCTTAAGGTAGCAATGGCCTCATTCTCATTTTTAGTAAAGAGTTTACCAAGATAATTAAATGAGTTGGTTATTGAACCATGAAGTGCGTTGTCCTGCTGTGAAGGGCTTTTCCATAATAGAAATGGGTCCATGTACAGAGGTATGTCTTCATCTAAAAAGGGAATAGCAAAATCTACTTTTTCCTGCCTAAAAGGAAGGCCATGATAATCATTTAATCGTGGTCTTATGATCATATTTTGCCTATTGGATTCAAGCTGCTATACATAATATGTTGAACAGTTGTGTTCAATATGATGGATTTTCCTGATTGTCAACAGATCAAAAAAAGATTATTGACGCAAGTATTTTGTATTATGAGTTAAAGTCAGTTGTTCAATATCTATAATCGACTTTTAGGCGGTTTTCTGTTCAATTGCTCTTGGTCCCGATCCCGATATTGGCGAGCTTTGAAGCGGTTCTTGGAAAACGATCCATTTCACCCATTCACCGTGAAAATATAACAAATGGCTCAGGTTTTTTTTGGATTGCTCGGGGTGGAACGGCTGTGTTCAGATTGATTTCTGTAAAAAAAGATGGTAGAAGTCGTTACACCAATTCGAGTGGGTGATCAAGAAAAATATCACCAAAAATAACGCGATTTTTCAGGTACTTATGAAAAATAGGTGTTTTTTGATCGGCCTGGCTTGACACCTTTTTTGTATTCCGGAACCACCCTGCACCTGCCAATCATCTTGTCCGTCCTGGCATGCCGCCGTATGGGTTGGATCAGATGCAGAATTTTCCAGAGCGTCATCATTTCTTCAGGCTCCGTGACCGGATCTCGGAAATTCTGGCGCAGAAAAAAACAATCGGCCGTTTTGTCGATGGGGGCCTGAATATCTTTCCCAACCGGGCTGATTGGCCCGCAAACCCGCCACCCATTCTCAGTTTTCAAAAATAATCGGATCCATTTGTCGATCCAGACGATCACCACCTGTTTGTCAGCCCTGGCCGTACCGCTTTTTCAACCATTCCGACAGATTCATCACCCAGGTTCCGTCAGAGAGTTTGTAGGAAACCGGGGTGCGGCAGATCAGAAATTTTTCTTTGATTCGGCCTTTTTCCGTTTCTTCCAAAGCCCGCAGGCCGGCAGCATCCGAAAGGTCGGGATGCTCTTTCCAGTTACACTCGATGGCTGTTGCCGTTCCACCCGCCATTTCCATGACCAGATCGACTTCCGCACCATTGGCTGTCCGCCAGTGATGCAGTGGCGTGACCATTCCCCGGGATGCATCCTGTCTCATGATCTGGCCGCAAACATGGGATTCCCAGAATGCACCTGCAAACGAGGACCCAAACAAATCCGTTTCGGAACGAAATCCGGCCAGAAACGCCGCCAGACCGGTGTCCAGAAAAATCAGTTTGGGAGCCTTGATGATCCGTTTGGTCCGATTGCCAAAATAGGGTTCGATCAGTGCGACAACAGTAGATGTCTGCAACAGGCCAAGCCATTTTCGGGCGGTATTGGGTGCGATTCCGGTATCCCGGGCAAGATCGGAATAATTGAGAACCTGTGATGATCGCAGGGCACAGACCCGAAGAAACCGGTTAAAATCCCGAAGGTCCACGACCCGTAGAATGTTTCGAACATCCCGTTCCAGATAGGTGGCCACATATGCCGGGAACCACAAATCCGCTTCCGCCCATACATGCAGCTCCGGATATCCCCCCAGGAATATATAGGATGTTTCCGAAATTTGCCGATCCGTATCCAGCAGTTCGAATCGGGATAGTGTGTGCAGGTTCAACACCGCACATCTTCCGGCAAGACTTTCAGAAAAACCCTGCATCAGGGGAAAAACCTGCGACCCGGTTAAAAAATATCTTCCGGGAGAACGGTCTGTGTCTATCCGGTTTTTCAGATTTCTGAGTAAAGAAGGCGCATACTGAATTTCATCGATGATCAGTGGTTCCGGATATTGATCCAGCAGTTGCGCCGGTGCGGTCTCTGCAGCTTCGGCATTTGCCGGAAGAGCCAGGCTGAGATAGGATGTGTGGGGATACAGGTGCCGCAGGATGGATGTTTTTCCTGCCTGTCTGGCGCCAGTGACCAGTACGGCCGGGAATTGGTCGGCCATGCGGCGGAGTAAATTTTCACACTGTCTATTTATCCACATGCAGATAATATGCATTGATAATGCAAATTATGCACATGAAATCTGAAGCGCTGGCATCCTTGCAGCCGTTCTGAAGATAGCCGCCACCGCCCCAGCAATAGTTGCAGACTTTGCGGGGATCTGAACTACAAACCGGAAACCTTCCGGAAAAGTCCCTGTGACACGGCAACTGTCGCTTATCCCGGGCCGATTGATTTTTCAAGGCCGATCAATTCGGAATGTTTGCCGACCAGCCCGCTGAAAACCATTCGAAGATATTTTTCCTCGATAGGCTGAAATGGCTCTTCTTCGTTTTTCAACAGGGGTTTCTTTTCGAATTCGGATGGATCCGATGAATCGGTTCCATCCATTTCAACCGGAATCGTGGTGGACCGGCTTTTCAGGAAAACGCTCTGAAACCGCCGCTGTTTTTCCAGCCACCGGTCACATTCATCATGCGTGCCGACAAAGGAAATGTGCAGGATGTCTTGGTCCCGTATGGTGATCATGCGATACCCGTGGCCCAGGTCATATTTGACGCAGTTTTTCATCCGGCATTCCCCATTCTTGGTGGCATCGTTTCGGGAAATGTACATCAGTCGCTCATGGAGCAGCCGGGTGATGACGGATTCGGCTTCCCTGGCCGCCATGCGGGCTTTCTTTCCACTTTTTTGCAGGTATTCCAACCTTTTTTCAAAACGGGGATCCCGATGTACATACTGAATCATGAATAAACCTTTACAGTGATCAGTGCCCAGTGGTCTGTGTCAGTAGTGATGCCCGGATGCCGACATCCCGGCATCCCGGCATTGTCACTGGCCACTGTCTTCTGATCCCCGACCGATAACGCACCCAAAATCTTGATCTGGAAGCTATAAAACAGGAAGAAAAGATTGAAAAGATTGAAAAGCGCTCAGGAAAGACGAAAGGAATGGTAAAGACAGATTACAGCGGATATTGGATACAGTCTTCCGATCCTGTCCTGAGCCCACCAACCCGGGTGGCGCTTTTCAAGCTATCTCAGGTAAAACCGAAAAACAGATACATGGCATCATCCTTGTAACGATAGTATGGGCGAATACAGTCCGGCTTGGTCCGAAAATTTTTTGCGCTTGTACGCGATGAAAAACGCGGTCCCTGATTAATGCTGGTTCCGGAATTGACGGTTACTCGATATATTACGTCATGAAATTTGTCAAGCGGTTCATAACTATATAATTATTAATAATAATTGATTCAAGCTTATAACTATTATGAATTTGACATATTTATTAATATCGAATAATTCGCATCGTATTCGTGGATCATCAAAAGTTGAATTATGGGAAGATATCATTCTGTTCAATCAATCAATAAGCGATACCAATGAAACAAGATTTACGGCCTATCGAAATGCTGTTTTATCGGGGGGTGAGATATTGTCTTGCCGCTGTGTTTCTATGGTCAGGCATCACCAAACTTCTGGATCCGGTTTCTTTCGGAGTTCTGATCGATGCGTATGGCCTGATACCCAAAACCTGGGTAATGCCGGTGGCCATACTGATTTCATCTCTTGAAGTCATTGCCGGCGCAGGCCTTATTCTGGATATTCATGGAAGCCTGGCCATCCTGACCGGCATGATGATCCTGTTCATTGCCATTCTGTCCTACGGCATTCACATGGGTCTGGACATCGACTGTGGCTGCTTTGGACCCCAGGATCCCGAAGCCAAAGCATTTCACGGTCTTCGCACGGCACTCTACAGAGACATTGTGCTGATGGCTGGCGTGCTTTACCTGTATACCTGGCGTTATTACCGATCCGTTCGACCGGACCGGTTCAGAAAATACTTCACCCGTTTCACCATACAAAAGGAGAGCTTCAAATGAAAAAAATGTTTGGAAATGTGATGATCGGAATCCTGATTCTGGGAGTGGCCTCATTCGCCCATGCCTTTGGAAAAGACAAGTTCGAGGAGGAACTGGAAAAAGAACAGGGTGCGGTCAATCTGGTTCGGGAAATCCAGCGTGGTGGTTATGAAATTATCACTACCCTGGAATTGAAAAAAATGCTGGATGAAAAAAAGGACATCCTTGTCATCGACACCATGCCCTTTGAAGACAGCTATAAGAAAGAGCACGTTCCCGGCGCCAAACAATTTCTGTTTCCAATTCCGGACATGACCACCTGGGACACCAAGGAAACCGGCGGAAAAACCATTGAGGATTACAAGACCCTCCTGGGGCCCGACACCGAGAAAACCATCGTGATTTACTGCGGTTTTGTCAAATGCACACGCAGTCATAACGGCGCGGTCTGGGCCAAGAAACTGGGATACAAAAACGTGAGTCGATATTCCGGTGGCATTTTTGCCTGGAAAGGGGCCAAGTATCCGATCGAGGACGTGAAATAGATCAGAGGACAGAAGTCAGAGGTCAGAGGTCAGATAAAAATGCCTCTTTCCTCTGATAATGAAAACGATGTTCAATGGTTAAAAGATGCCAGAATGATTCCTGTCCAGTCCATCCCGATCGATAGAAGTATCATGAAACCCGTCAACATCCTCGAGTCGTCCTGTCAACCGGATTCACAGTACCGTTTGAAGTCGGCTACTGTAACCAATCGGAATTTTATATAATATGTATTTCAAGATATATGACTCGCTGCATTTCGGGTTACGGGGATTGATATGACATACGGCACGCAAACTGAAATTACCCAAAAGGCAGTTTGGTCGCAAGGTGATCTGACTCAACAGATTCGAACAGTTTCCAAAACCTGCATTGATTGCCCGCTTTGCCGGAATGAATGCGCATTCCTGCAAAAATACGGATCACCCAAATTCATAGCAGATGGCTATGTCAGGATGGATCCGGTACATCGTCATGAAATCGCCTTTGAATGCAGTCTGTGCGGACTTTGCAACGCGGTCTGCCCGGTGGGGGTTCATCCGGAAAAATTGTTCCTTTTGATGCGCCAGGCTGCTTACAAACAAGGGGCGGGTGTTTTTTCAAAACATGCCAGAATTCTGAACTATGAAAAACGCGGATTCTCCCGTCGATATACCTGGTATGCGATCCCCAATCACTGCGACACGATATTTTTTCCGGGATGCACCCTTCCCGGTACCCGCCCGAAAATGGTGAAACAACTCTATTCCCAATTGAAAGAAATTGTTCCCAATTTGGGCCTTGTGCTGGACTGCTGTACCAATCCATCTCATGATCTGGGACGGGAACATTTTTTTCAGGCCATGTTCGGTGAACTGAAGACCTTTCTGATGGACAGCGGCGTTCGTACTGTTCTGGTAGCCTGTCCCAGTTGCTACAAGATGTTCCATCAATACGGCCAAAATCTTTCTGTCAGAACGGTTTATGAGGTTCTGTCTGATGAGCCCCTGCCTGCAGCCGTGTCTGTTTCAGGCTCTGTCCTGATCCACGATCCCTGCGCGATTCGTTTCGAATTCGATGTGCAACAGGCGACCAGAAAACTGATTCGATCCATGGGTCTGACTATTGTAGAAATGCCCCATTCCGGGGAAAAAACCGTGTGTTGCGGTGAAGGCGGTTCGGTGGGCATGCTGAGTCCCGATCTGGCTGATCACTGGCGCGACATTCGAAAAAAAGAAGCGGGAGGACAACGCCTCATCACCATCTGTGCAGGATGCGCCGGTTCGTTGGATGCGGTAACACCGATAAGCCATATTCTGGATCTGATTTTTGAACCGGACAAGGCACTTTCCGGAAAATCAAGGGTGTCGTGCGCGCCGATTACCTACTGGAATCGGCTATGGCTCAAACGGTGGGCAAAACAGAATATCGGTTCCTTCATTACGCGGGAACGAATGTTTCGTGCTGAATTTTCAGGCGAAGAGAACCGTTATCAATGAAACGATCATGTTCAATATTTGGATCAACCATCAACAGATTATCCCTACACAATCACGGTCAACTGGTTCAGGAAATGGAACGGTCGATTCTGAATTCTGACTCCTGAATTCTGAATACCTGAGTAGGTCATGACCCAATTTCTTACAAAATATTTTCAAATCCCTTCGATATCCGTCCCGGTTATCAAAGGGCTTTTTTTGATTGGCTCCAGCTCACATTCAGGCTGACACCCCATTCCCCCTGTGCGATTTTCGAATCGCATCATTATATTTGTTTTTAGCATTCATTCATGGTAACAGAAAGCAACATTGCCTCTTTGGATTGAAGGGAGAAATGCGCCATGAACCATGTCATTATCGGCAATGGCATTGCCGGTATTCAGGCTGCTGAAACCATCAGAAATCTCGATCCATCCGCTTCCATCACCCTTGTTGCAGCCGAATCCCATCCACCGTACTGTCGCCCCATGATCAGCCTGATGCTTGAAGGTCAGATGTCTTCAAAAATGCTTGCCATTCGAAATCCCCATTTTTATGAAGACCTGCACCTGCAGGCCGTCTCCGGTAAACGGGTAACAGACATCGATGTGGATTCACGAACCGTCAAAATCAATGACGACCGGTTGATTTCATTCGACCGGCTCCTGATCGCCAGTGGTGCTGATCCGCGACCCTTAAAAATTCCCGGGCATTCGTTAAACAATATTTTTTATATGAGAACCATCTCCCATGTCGAGCAAATGTTAATGGAGATTGCTTCGGCTCGCCATGCGCTGGTTCTGGGGGGGGGGGCTGGTGGGATTCAAGGCGGCGTACAGCATGATGCGCCGAAACATACCCGTTACCATGCTGATCAGCTCCGAATATCCGCTATCCATGCAGGTGGATGATGTCGCCGGCAGGATGATTCTTGACAAACTGAAATCAAACGGACTGACGGTCCGGACCGGAATCGATGCCGTTGCGTTTGAAGGCGATGGGAACGTGCGCGAGGCGCATCTGTCAGATGGTTCCATTCTGCCCTGTGACCGGGTAATTGTGGGAAAAGGGGTTCGACCCGCAGTCGGGTTCATTCCAACAGACCGGATACCCGTGGATCTTGGGGTGCTGGTCAACACCAATCTGCAAACCGGCATTCCCGGAATCTATGCCGCAGGAGATGTGGCGGAATGCACGGATCGGGTGCGGCAACGTCCCTGGATCAATGCCATATGGCCCGAGGCGGTCATGCAGGGCCGGATCGCCGGCATGAACATGGCCGGTCGTCCGGTTTCCTATCCGGGGAGCCTTGGCAGAAATGTGATTCGCATCTTTGATCTGAATGTCATGACCGCTGGAATTGTGAATCCGGAAAATGACGGGCCATATCAGACGTTCAGCCGGATTCAACCCCGCATTCCGGTTTACCGCAAATTTGTCTTAAAAGACAACCGGCTGGTTGGATTCATTCTGATCAACCGGATTGAAACCGGCGGGAATCTGGTGTCCCTGATTCAGCGTCAGCTTCCGCTTACGGATTCGGATATGGGGTTGTTGAAAACCATTTAAAAGCGAGAGAGCACGAACCCAGGATGATTTCGATGAAGGGATGAAAAATTATGATTGAAGAACTGAGATCGCTGATTCAGGAGATGATTCTGCCCGAATTTGAGCAGATGAAAATATCTCATGCCAGAATGGATGAGCGGATTAGCGGCGCTGTAAAGCGCCTGGATGACATCAACCTTCATCTGGTTGATCAAAGCCGGAGGATTGATGAAATCAATAAGCGGATTGACGAAACCAATAAGCGGATTGATGAAACCAATAAACGGATTGATCATGCCCGGGATGAACTGATCAGAATGATCGCTGAAACCAACAAACGCATTGATAATCTGCATCTGGCTGTGGTTCGACGGGAAGATCATGATCAGGTTGTCAAAAAGCTGGATCAGCTTGATATGCGGGTCTCACAGCTTGAGATGCGGCTTGCCGCCTGAGTCAGGCATGATGATTGATTGGCATTGCTTTTATTTTTTAACGGAATATAGGAGGATACCGTCATGAAACAGGTTGTCATACATCCTGAAAAATGTGTCGGGTGCATGCAGTGCATGACCGCATGCGCCACGGCCCATTCCGTATCACTTTCACTTTTTTCCGCAACGCTGGAAAAACCGCTTCCCAAACCCCGGATCCATATCGGCGCCAGCCTGTATGGACGCGGATTTCCCAACCGATGCAGGCATTGTGATCCGGCCCCCTGTCTTCTGGCCTGCCTTCCCGGCGCAATCTATCGGGAACCATCCACCGCCACGGTGTTAATCAACCCGGATTTATGTATCAACTGCGCCTCCTGTGCCATGGCCTGTCCATTCGGTGTCATCCGGTATCATGAGGACAACTGGGCCCCACCGGGAAAAATCGTTGCCGTCAAATGTGATAACTGCGTTTCCAGGCAGGCCAGAGGATTGATTCCCGCCTGTGTTGAAATGTGCAAGAGCGGCGCCCTGACGTTTGAACCCGTCACGGATGCCCAGAAACGGAAAACTCAGGAGATCACGCAAACCATCTGGCCGAAATCCACGGATGTGGCAGCCGGAAAATTTGACGGATTCAATCTGTTACATGCCATCAAAAAAAGTCAGTATGAGCTGGCAGCAGCCCGATGAGACCGGATTATAAGCAAGGAGGATTTCCATGAATTCATTAAAGAATTACAGTGAACTCAGTATTGCGCAGGATACGCGTCTGATGCTCAAAAAGGCCGAGCAGGAGATGATCGAAACCGTATGGGACCGCCATGAGGCCCAGTCACCGCATTGCGGATATTGTGAAATGGGGCTTAGCTGTCGAATCTGCGTCATGGGGCCATGCCGGATTGACCCCTTTGGCGAAGGCCCGCAACGGGGCGTGTGCGGTGCCGATGCCGATATCATTGTGGCCCGGAATCTGGGCCGCATGATCGCAGCCGGAGCCGCAGCCCATTCGGATCATGGCCGGGATCTGGTCGAGGTTCTGGAGAAAGTTGCCGCAGGCAAGGCGCCGGGATATTCAATCAAGGATGAATCCAAGCTGCGAGCGGTTGCACAGGAATATGGTATTGTCATGGAAGGAAAGGAGGCACTGAACATCGCGATGGAGCTGGCCCATGCGATGCAGGAGGACTACGGAACCCGAAAAGCCTGTTTGCAGCTCGTTAACCGTGCACCGGAAAAGCGGAGAAACCTGTGGGCAAAAATCGGCATCACGCCACGGGGCATTGACCGCGAAACATCGGAAATGATGCACCGCACCCATATGGGCGTTGACAACGACTGGGTCAGCCTCCTGCTGCACGCCCTTCGCAACGCGCTGTCAGATGGGTGGGGCGGTTCCATGATTGCTACAGATGTGTCGGATATTCTCTATGGTACACCCATGCCGTCCCAATCTTCCGTGAACATGGGCGTATTAAAGGCGGATCAGGTCAATATTCTGGTCCATGGCCACAATCCGGTTGTGTCAGAAACCATTCTTCAGGCATGTCAGTCACCGGACATGATCGCCCTTGCAAAAGAAAAAGGCGCCACGGGCATCAATCTGGCCGGTCTTTGCTGCACCGGAAATGAGCTTCAAATGCGGCATGGCATTCCCATGGCCGGAAATCATTTGTGTACCGAGCTTGCCATCGTCACCGGTGCGGTCGAAATGATGATTGTGGACTATCAGTGCATCATGCCGGCCATTTCTCAGGTCGCGGCCTGCTACCACACCAAAATGATCAGCACCAGCGACAAGGCAAAGTTCCCCGGGATGACCCATTGTGAATTTCATCCGGAAAATGCTCTGGAACTGTCGCAAAAACTGGTCAAAGAAGCCATCGACAATTACAGCCTGAGAAACAAGGATCGGGTCTACATTCCAGTGGAACCCGTCAACATGATGGCCGGCTTTTCCATCGAGGCCATTGTCAAGGCCCTTGGTGGCAGCGTGACGCCGTTGATTGATGCCATCAAATCCGGCGCCATCCGGGGGGCTGCCGGCATCGTGGGGTGCAACAATCCCAAAATCAAACAGGACTACGGGCATGTCACTCTGGCCAAGCGCCTGATTGAAAACGATATCCTGGTGGTTGACACCGGATGCGCCGCTGTCGCCAGCGGAAAGGCCGGACTCAAAACACCGGAGGCCGCGGCCCTGGCCGGACCGGGACTGAAAGCGGTGTGTCAGTCCTTGGGCATTCCACCGGTGTTGCATTTTGGCAGTTGTGTGGACAATGTCCGGATTCTGAATCTGGCTGCGGCATTGGCCAATACATTGGGTGTGGATATCAGTGATCTGCCGCTTGCCGGCGCAGCACCGGAGTGGTATTCGGAAAAAGCCGTGTCCATTGGCGCCTATTTTGTGGCCTCCGGCGTGTTTACGGTTCTGGGGCCCATGCCGCCCATTACCGGCAGCATGAATGTGGTCAATCTGCTGACCGAAGGGTTGAACGATGTGGTTGGCGCCACATTTGCGGTTGAGCCTGATCCGGAGAAAGCCGCGGTACTGATTTGCCGCCATATCGAACAGAAGCGGGCCGCATTGGGTTTGTGCGCCAGAAAAGATTGATTTGATCGTGAGAGCGTGAGAGCGTAAAGGCGTGAGCGCCCGCGAGCGGAACCATTTCACGATTTCCCGCTCTCACGATTTGTTTTCCATCACACGAGAGTATTCATGTCAAACCGGCTGCTCGATCCGTTAACCCTTCAGGGCTGGCTGAACCGCATGTTGAGTCGGCCATATCCCGTCATCGCGGTCATCGGTGTTATCACCCTGTTTTTTTCATTTCAGTTGTTCAGACTGTCCTTCAATACATCCGTTTACGACCTGGTCATCGAAAACATTCCGGAAACCATTCAGTATCAGGACTACAAAGCCGTCTTTGGATCGGATGAGATCATTCGAATCGTGGTCCGGGGTGACAACATTTTCAGCCCCGGGGTGTTTGCCACCATTCAGCAACTTTCAGACGAGGTGTCCCGGATTAAAGGCGTAAAACGGATCATCAGTCTCCCGGATGTCAAAAAAACCGTGGATATCGGCAATAAATGGGCTATCGATCAATTTGCAGAACGATTGATGCCGATCCGCATGTTTCAAAAAAATCTGATATCCATGGATCATAAAACCACTGCCATTACCGCGATTCTGTCTGATGATGCAAATCGCAAATTGGTGATTCAGGATATCGAAGCCCTTATAGACCGGATTCCGAAACCGGCATCCGGCTATCAGATTGGCATTCCGCTGGTATCGGAGGCCCTGGCGTCCCTTACCCGGCGGGATTTTCTCAGCCTTCCGCCCATCTGCATGATCCTTTTTGCCAGCATGCTCTGGCTTATTTACCGCAACATCAACTGCGTCCTGCTGCCAATTGCCTGTGTGATGACTGCCCTGATCTGGACGTTTGGGCTGATGGCCCTGTGCGGGATTGCCATGTCCATGCTGACCATGATGGTTCCCGTCTTTCTGATGGCCATTGGAATCGCATACTGTCTGCATATCTGCTCGGAATACATGCACCACTGTCAATCCGGGGACACCCCCCTGCAGGTTGTTTTTCAGACGTTCAGCCATACCGCATTCCCGACATTTCTGACGATTTTGACCACGGTGATCGGATTTGCATCACTTTTAATAAATAAAATAAATGTGATACGGGAATTTGCCATTTTTTCATGTTTTGGCATGGCAAGCCTTCTGATCATTCTCTACACCCTGTTTCCGGCCAGCCTGTCGATTTTGCCCATCCCCAAAAAAACAAAACCTGTCTTTACCGATTATCTGTTTGACCGGTTGATCCGGCGAATCATTGATATCAATCGCCATCATCAACGGATTGTATTCCCGATCGCCGCCGGAATTTCAATATTCTGCATGATCGGCATATTCCGGATTCAGGCCGAAACCAATCCCATGGAATACCTGAAAAAAAGTGATCCGGTCAGCCAACATTTTCATGATATCTATCGGGACCTTTCCGGAAGCTTTCCCCTGAATGTGGTGGTCAGATCGGCTGCATCGGATTTTTTTGAAAATCCGGCCCATGTCGCGCATTTGTCCACCATTCAACAATTCCTGGAAACCCTGCCCGGAGTAGATAAAAGCCTGTCTTTTGCGGATTATCTGAAGCTGGTCAACTATGCCTCAAACCGGTTTGAACCCCAATATTATGCCCTTCCCGAAGAATCTTTTGAAGTTCGCATGCTGATCAACACCTACCGGATGATGCTGGGCAACGACATGCTGAAACCATTCATGAATTCCGAATTTTCAACCGCCAGCATTCTGTTGTTCACCCATATTTCCAGCGCAAACGGTTTTATGGAGACCCGGGACCGGATTCTTGAATTTGAAAAACAGAATGTATTGTCAGAAGGCGTTCAACTGGAGGTGACCGGCCTTGGAATGGCCATTGCCGCCAGCAGTCATCTGGTGACCATGGGTCAGGTGAAAAGCCTGTCTCTCACCATGATCATCATTTTTGGGTTGATGTTTTTGCTGTTTTTATCCTGGAAGGTGGGCACCATTGCCATTATTCCCAACCTGTTTCCGGTCATCGTCAATTTTGGAATGATGGGATGGTTGAATATCGAGCTATCCATGGTCACCAGCCTGATTGCGAGCATTGCCATCGGCCTGTCCGTGGATGATACCGTTCACTACCTGGTTTGGTATAACCGGGATTTCCGAAAAGACCTGAACCGCAGCCGGACCATGCACGACACCCTTCTGACCGTTGGAAGGCCCATGATATACACCACCCTCACCATCTGTATCGGTTTTTCAATTCTGATGCTCTCCAGTTTCAAACCCACGGCCACTCTGGGCGGTATGATGGTGATCATCATGATTTCCGCGCTGGCCGGTGATATCCTGCTGCTTCCCAGCCTGATGCAGCACGTGGAGCTGGTAACCCTATGGGATCTGATTCGACTGAAGTTGGGAAAGGACCCCCATCGGGGCATTCCCCTGTTCAAAGGCCTTTCCCGCGCCCAGGTTCATTCCATTCTGCTGGCAAGCAACATCAAACCGCTTTCCGCCAATCAGATTCTGTTTGAAAAAGGGGATACCAGCGACTCCATGTATGCCATCATTTCCGGAAAACTGGATGTCATCGACCCGGTTCTGGTGGAAAACAGTGATTGCTGTTATTATCTTCACAAACACATCGCCCGGCTGGACGTCGGAGATGTGGTCGGCGAAATGGGCCTGTTCCGGCAATCGCCAAGATCCGCCACCGTTGTTGCGACAGAAGACAGCGAGCTGCTGAATATCAGTTGGAAAATGATCAGCCGGCTTCAGTGGCTTTATCCCACCATCAGCCATCGCTTTTTGCTGAATCTGATGCACACGGTGTGCGACCGGTTGGAGAGATCCACCCATTGCCTGTCGAATACCAGTGTTCAGGACGATCTGACCGGCATTGGCAATCGGAAAGAATTTGAACGGATACTGGATATCGAGGTTTTTCGGGCCAACCTCTATGGTGAGGATCTGTGTATCTGTTTCATTGGATTCAGTATTGATCCATCCGAATTATCCCGGAATCTGAATGACTGGTACCGGTTTCTTCAATCTGCCAGCCAGGGGATTCTTCAGAGTCTGCGTCCCATCGATACGGTGTGCCGGTTTGATGAGCATGTTTTTTCGATAATCCTGCCACATACGGACCTGTCCGGTGCGAAAACTATTTGCAAGCGGGTGGAGAATATCGTAAATGATACGGGACGTCAGTTGTCGTTTCCATCTTTCAGAACGGATGTCGCCGTCTCTGCTCTGTCCGGGACAGACTGCACGACAAGGACGGATTTGATTCTTCATGCATTGAAACAAATACAGAATTCTCAGGAAACCGGTTTATCATGACAGGCCCAACCAGTGAAAAATCCACTGTCAGACTGAAAGGCGTTCGGGAAGGGCTATGGGTCACGCTGGATCCGAATCAGCCCATAGCTGTCCTGAAAGCGGATCTGACCAAACTGTTCACTCAGGCAAAACACCTGGCGCTCAGCGCCCATGTGATCCTTGACACGGGACATTTCGACGTACCCAAAGGCCTGACTGACGAATTGACCCGATTTCTTCAGGCTGAATTTCATGTGGAATCAGTCAGTCCGCCGCGACATGAGACGAATGAACCGCCATCACAAAACGTTCAAAAATATGATATGAGCAGTTCCTGGCGCCGTCAACAGAGTGATGCCCTGATCATTGCAGGCAGGGTTCGTTCCGGCCAGAAGATCGAAGCCAAAAAACATCTGATCGTGCTGGGAGATGTCAATCCCGGTGCGGAAATCATTGCCGGAGGCGATATTCTGGTTCTGGGCAGTCTGCTCGGTACGGCATCGGCCGGTCAATCGGACAGTGAAGACGCCATTGTACTGGCCTTGCGGTTTCGGCCGATTCAGGTCCAGATCGGATGTGTAATTGCGGCAGGTTTGCCGGAATCCGGCAGCAAAACGGCTGAATATGCACATGTTGAAAACGGCTGTATCATTGTCGAGGAGTATTTAACCGCCAACCCATTCAACCGGTTTACATGGCCGGAGATACGATAGACTTAAAAACAACCCAAACGAGGTGTTCATTGGACGGAAAAGTCATTGTCATAACCTCCGGAAAGGGAGGCGTGGGTAAAACAACAACCACCGCATCCATTGGTGCGGCGCTTGCTCTTGAGGGGAAACAGGTTGCAGTTGTGGATATGGATATCGGCCTCAGAAATCTGGATGTGGTGATGGGGCTGGAAAACCGGATTGTGTTCAATGTGGTGGATGCAGCCAAGGGAAAATGCAAAATCAAACAGGCCGCGATCAAGGATCGTCGGATTGAGGGACTGTTTCTGTTTCCGGCGTCCCAAAGCGATAACAAGGATGTTCTGACGCCGGATGCCATGGTCCGGTTCTGCAAAACGCTGCGGAAAGAATTTGATTATATTCTGTTGGACTGTCCGGCCGGTATCGAACGCGGATTTGAAAATTCCGTGGCTCCGGCGGATGAGGCGATTATCGTCTGTACGCCAGACATCTCATCGGTTCGGGATGCGGATCGGGTCATCGGGCTGTTATATGCAAAATCCATCACCCCCAAACTGATACTGAACCGCATTGTTCCGGATATGGTTGAACGGGGGGACATGCTCAGCCACCAGGATGTTGTGGATGTATTGTCCATCGAGCTGATCGGTCTGGTTCAAATGGATGATCAGGTGGTGGTGGCGACCAATACCGGGCTTCCGCTGGTGCTTCAAAAGGACTCGGCGGCAGGAGAGGCATTTCGACGGATTGCACAACGCCTGAACGGCGAGAAAAATATTCCCATACAGGTTCCCCAGGCCAATAAATCCATCTGGAAGAAACTCAGCCAGAAACTTGGTCTTGGAAAATAGGGAGGCCCCATGTTCAATGGTTTCCTGAAAAAGATTTTTGGCAGGGAAGGAAGCGGTAATCAGGCAAAACAGCGACTTCAGTTTGCATTGATCTACGACAAGCTGGAAATCTCCGATGATATCCTGACGCGACTTCAGCAGGACATTATCGAGGTCATTTCCAGATATTTCGAGATCGATAAAAATTCGCTTCAACTCGATATCAAAAAATCCGAAGGCCGATCCGCCCTGGTCGTTAACACCCCCATCCTGTCAGCCAAGCGTCTGCAACCCATCATCGCCACGGAAAACAGGAAAGAAAGCAAATTTCACATCAAAAAAAAGAAAAAATTCTAAAAAACGCACGTGATGTCATGTGAGGCCACCCTCTATTGCCGATAAAGAGGTCTGTCATGCTTGAATCCACTGAGTGGACAATCGTGTTGATCGATGACGAGGCTGATATTCGGGAGGTCATGACAATGAGCCTTCAGGATGCGGGGTATCGTGTTCTGGGCGCATCAACCGGCGAATCCGGCATTCAACTCTGCGAGCGGGAAAAGCCGGAAATTGTCATCACGGATATTCGTATGCCCGGCATGGACGGCATTCAGGTCCTGGAAACCATCAAGACCCGTCTGCCCGATACCGAAGTGATCGTGGCCACGGCATTCGGCGACATCGATCTGGCCATTCGGGCCCTTCAATTGGACGCATCGGATTTCATCACCAAACCCATCAGTGACGATGCCCTGTTTCTGGCCCTGCGCCGTGCCCAGCAGCGATATACATCCCGTAAAAAACTTCTGGATTACACGGCCCTCCTGGAACAGCGGGTTGTCAATCAGGCCCGTATTCTGCACCAGGACAAACTGATGTCCATGGGCCGTCTGGCCGCCAGTGTGGTCCATGAAATCAACAACCCCCTTTCCGGTATTTTGAATTACATCCGATTGATGATCCGCATGTTGGGCAAGGGCCAGCCACTTGAATACCATAAAGATAAATTTCTGCAGTATCTGGATGTGGTGGAACGGGAAACTGCCCGATGCTCCGGAATTGTGTCCAATCTGCTGACATTTTCCCGCCGGACAGAACCGGTTGTTCATCCGGTGAACATCCCGGATCTGATCAACCGGTCGGTCATGCTGATCCAACATAAACTGGATCTCTGTCATATCGATCTGACTGTTTCCGTGACACCCGGCCTTCCAGTTGTTAACGGGGATATGAATCAACTGCAGCAGTGTGTCATCAATCTGATGTTGAATGCCATCGACGCCATGCCGGACGGCGGCAAGCTGATGATTCGGGTTGAAATGGAAACCGAAAGCAACCGGATCATCATTCAGGTTCAGGATACCGGAACCGGCATTTCCGAAACCGATCTGCCCCATATTTTTGAGCCTTTTTTTTCCACCAAGGAAGCCGGATACGGCGTTGGACTCGGACTTTCCACCGTATATGGCATCATGGAGCGGCATGGCGGCGACGTGGCGGTGGTCAGCCAACCGGGTCAGGGCGCCACGTTTACACTGTGGCTGCCGGTAGTGACGGGATAACGCCATGCCCATGTTACCATGCGATACCACGGTTCAGTGCAGACAACTGCTCAATGTCATGGATGAGCTCAATATTGGCGCATTCATGGTGGACAGCCGGCGGAAGCTGTCTGCCATGAACTGCACAGCCCAGGCGTTCATGGGATTGAAGGAAGCCGAAACAATGGGCAAGGATTGCCGGGAGGTATTTGTCGGCATCCCCTGTATGATAAAATGTCTGTTCAGCAATGGCGGAGAATGGGATTCCGATCATGTGGAAGCGGCGACTTCCCGATCCGCGGATTCGCAGCGCCTGGTAACCCGTATCGCAACGCCGGTATATGACAAACACCATCGAATTGCCGGCTGCCTGACCATTCTCCAGGACCATTCCCCCATCACCGATCTGATCAACCGCGTGTACTACGAAGAGCGCAGTCTGAAAATGATTCTGGAAAATCTGGATATCGGTATTTTTACGGTCAACCGGGGCGGACACATCACCTTTTTTAATGCCAGGGCGGAAAAAATAACGGGTTACAACCGGCTTCAGATTCTGGGCAACCCCTGCGCAACGCTGATGGGCACTGAAACCGGGTGCCAGGATATTGATCTGCTGAAAGAATCCATTCGGGATGGTCGTACCCGCATCAGTCCTGAAGGACAAATGAAGGTAGCAGGCGGAGAAACCATTCCGATACGCTCCAGCATCATTGCGCTTCGAAATGAAAAGGGGACCATCGTGGGTGGACTGGTCACCTTTCATGATCTGAGCATGGTTCAGCAGCTCAGCAAGGCGGTCAGCGGACAGTATGTGTTTCACGACATGATCGGCCGTGATCCGGCCATGCAAAAGGTTTTTCATCTGGCCCGTGTTGTGGCGTCAAGCGATTCGACGGTTCTGATCGAGGGTCCGACCGGAACCGGAAAGGATCTGCTGGCCAAAATCATTCATGCGGAAAGCCGTCGGGCCAGTCGACCATTTGTCAAGGTCAACTGTGCCGCGATGCCGGATACGCTTCTGGAATCCGAAATGTTTGGCTATGTCAAGGGGGCATTCACCGGTGCGGACCGCAACAAGCCCGGGCGGTTTCAGGAGGCTGACGGCGGAGCCATATTCCTGGATGAAATCGGCGATCTCCCGCTATCCCTTCAGGCCAAGCTGCTTCGGGTTCTGGAAGACCGGGACTTTTATCCGCTGGGAAGCCATCATCCGGTAAAGGTCGATATTCGCATCATTTCGGCGACCAATCGGGGACTGGAGGATCTGGTCTCCCGGCGACTCTTTCGCGAAGATCTCTTTTATCGACTGAATGTGCTTCGAATCGATATCCCACCGTTGAAAAACCGTCCGTCTGACATCCCCTTGTTAATCCGCCGGTGTTTAAGACGGCTGTGTACGGAAAATGAAAAACCGCTATTGACCATCTCCAGTTCCGCCATGGACATTCTTCTCAATTATCCCTATCCCGGTAATATCCGGGAGCTGGAAAATATTCTTGAACATGGCGTCATCATCAGTCAATCCGACACAATCCGGCCGGAAGATCTGCCGGACTATGTGCAATCCTTTCGCCGGAAGCCGTTGACCGGTCAAACCGACAGCTCCAAAAATCAGAATACCGAACGCGACCGCATCCATGCGGTTCTTCAGAACCTTAACTGGAACTGCACGCGGGCCGCAGCCGAACTGAACATGGATCGCACCACACTGTGGCGAAAAATGAAACGGCTGAACCTGAGCAAACCCCGCGTAACGTAGTTTTTGAAAAAAGATCGGGACAGTTTGTTGCAGAATGGGTTGCAACATGTTGTGCAACATTCCTGCCGGTCTATTTTCCATCATCCGTTCATCCCGACCCATACGCCATTCGCGTAACCCGTCCATTCACACGCAATCAGCCTTCCCTCCCCTATGTTCCCTGAGCATGGTGACCTGGCACCATAATGCTGCATGGATCTGTCTTTCCGCTGCCACACCAGATGATTGCCAAAAAGTCATAACAGTTTGTATTGGTTTATTATCCAAACAGATTGTCTGGTTTGGCACACTTCCTGCTTAATATTTGCTCAAGTTCCCATTTTCAGATGATGTTTCTCCTGATGATCCTTGCCGGAAATCTCAAATAACTCCTAACCGATGGGAGCGATTTGTGAGTGCAATTCCCGCCATTCCAAAGATTCTGATCGTAAACGATGACGCCAGCATGCGGATTTTTCTGGTCAATCTGCTGACATCATCGGGTTATGATGCCATTGGTATCGGAAACCGGATAGACGGGTTGAACATGGCACGCAATCTATCCCCTGCCATCATCGTTCTGGATGTCATGATGCCCGATGACGATGGCATTCACCTGTATCGGAACCTCAAGCTGGACCATCGGTTGAAACATATTCCGGTCATCATGCTCTCCGGACTCGACCGGGATTTGTTTTTTCATTATCAGACATTTCAATGCCATCAGGCCGGTCAGGGGCTCCCCCAGCCCGAAGCCTATCTGGAAAAACCGCCAGAGGCCGGAATCCTGGTCGATTTAATTCGGGATCTGTTGGCCGGTCATCCGGTGAGTGAGCTCGTGGCGACATCAAAAAGAGAAAGGAACACACCATGACCATCCGAATCGGATGTTATATCTGTCATTGCGGTATCAATATCGCCTACCGGGTTCGGGTTGCCGAGGTGGCGGCGTTTGCCGGAAAACTGGATCATGTGGTCGTGTCCCGGGATTACCGGTTCATGTGTTCGGATCCGGGCCAGGAAATGATTGAAAAAGACATTCAGGAATACGGCCTGACCCGCGTGGTGGTGGCCTCCTGCTCGCCCCGGCTGCATGAAAAAACCTTTCAGGGCGCCTGCAAACGGGCCGGCATCAACCCCTATATGCTTCAAATGGCCTCGGTGCGGGAGCAGGTTTCCTGGGTGACTCCGGATGAGGATGAGGCAACATCCAAGGCCAAAACCCTGGTGGCTGCGGCCATCAACCGGGTGGTCTATCACCAGTCCCTGGAAACCCGTGAGGTGGCGGTTCATCCCGATGTTCTGATTGTGGGTGGCGGTATTGCCGGCATGCAGGCGGCTCTGGATATCGGCAATTCCGGACACCGGGTCTATCTGGTGGAAAAATCCACCACGATCGGCGGGCACATGCTTCAGTTTGACAAAACCTTTCCTACCCTGGACTGTGCGGCCTGCATTGGCACCCCCAAAATGGTGGATGTGGCCCAGCATCCGGATATCCATCTCTTTTCCTTCAGTCAGGTTGTGGACCTTTCCGGCTATATCGGCAATTACACGGTCACCATCCGCCGCAATCCCCGGTATATCAAAGAAGGCATCTGCACCGGATGCGGTGAATGCACCAAGGTCTGTCAGGTGTCCATGCCCAGTGAATGGGACGTAAAACTGATTGATCGAAAAGCCGTTTACCGGGCCTTTCCCCAGGCCGTTCCCATCACCTTCTGCATCGACAAGAACGACCGGGCGCCCTGCGTGCAGACCTGTCCGGCCCATGTCAATGTCCAGGGATACATCCAACTGATCCGCCAGAAAAAATATGAGGCCGCGGTTCGCCTGATCATGGAACGAATCCCGCTTCCCGGCGTTC
>Ga0351890_10057_pt1 | contig 42039 bp, 36 predicted proteins | sample TotcelFGM3001M15_FD_206743 | JGI IMG/M metagenome (GOLD analysis project Ga0351890, IMG submission 206743) | Enriched cells from coal bed in the Powder River Basin, Montana, United States - Total cells FGM rep3 HSBNCT.FGM.300.1.M15 ...
CAACTTGAAGCCCAGGGCCAGGAGAATGTTGCCGCCCTCCTGGATCCCCATGGCCGCGGGGATGAAAAACCCCAGGGCCGTGAAGAGCATGGCCAGGGCATCCAGGCAGACGGCCATGCCCCAGCTGATGGGGTGGCCCAGGAGCCAGAACATCAGATAGACCTCCACCGCATGGAGCATCCAGCTGAAGAAAAACAGGGTAAAGGCCAGCAGGGCCCGGTACGGATATTGCCGGTAAAACTGGGACATGGCCGTGTCCAGATCCCCTAGAAAGCCCTCATGATCCCTTAGAAAGTGGGGCAGCCAGCCGCGCCGGGAGAGGAAGCGGAAGCTGTTTCCGAAGGGTTCCCGCCCCTGCACGATGACGAAAATAATGCCGGCAGCCGCCAGACCCAGGGCCGCCAGGCATAAGAGCAGCATATGCTTGGCCGCCTCCGGCAAATAGATGGGGGCCAGGGCCAGCCCGACAAAGATATACAAGACCAGGCTGAGGACCAGGATGCCCTTCATGATCACCACCGAGGCGCTGGCCACCTCCAGAGGCACGCCGTCGGTGCGGAGGCGGGAGGCCTTGAAGGGCTCGCCCCCCAGGCTGGCGGTGGGAGTAAGCTGGTTCAGAGCCTCCCCCCCGAGACGCAGCCAGAAGAGCCGGGCCACCGTGGTCTTGGCCGGCGTGTCCACCAGGATATACTTCCAGGACCAGGCCTCCAGCCAGTTGACCACCCCATAAGGCAGCAGGAGCAGCGGCCAGTACCATCCCACCTGCCGGAGATATTGTCCCAGGGTATCCCACCCCACCTCGTTGAGAATCCAGACGAAGAAAACCGAGGCGATGAGCAGCAGAATGAGATTGACGAGGCGCAACAGTATATCCTTATCGCTCTGGGGCGTGGGAGATCATCAGCCGGACAAATGCCCCTTATCCGATGCATGATAACAGAATGCGGCGGATCAAGGAAGGGTTTCCGGGCTCGGCTATTCTTCCGGCGCCACGGCAGGCTTGGGAGTGTGGCGCATGAGAAAGACCAGGGGCAGCAGGCAGAGAAAAACGATGGTAAAGAACCAGTAATCGTCACAGAAGGCCAGCATTCTGGCCTGGCGCAGCACTTCCTGATAGAGCCCGGCCATGGCCTCGGGGCTATTCCACCACTGCCAGTTGGTCCCCAAATCCGGCAGGGCCTGCGACAGGCGTTGCTGCCATTCGTTGAACGGCTGGGACAAGGGGGTGAGATGTTCCACCAGGCGGCCCTGATGGAACTGGCTCCGCCGGGCCAGGAGGGTGGTGGCCGTGGCGATGCCGAAGGACCCCCCCAGGTTGCGCATCAGGTTGAAGATGCCGGTGGCGTTGCCCATTTTCTCCTGGGAGATGCGGGACATGGTGAGGGTGGTGAGGGAGACGAAGGTGGCCCCCAGGCCGAACCCCTGGATGAACCGGGGCCACCAGGCGTGATAATAATCGATGGTGGTGGTGTAGCCGCTCATGAGATACACCGCATAGGCGTTGATCAACAGGCCCACGAAGACGATTTTGCGGCTGTCCATTACCATAGTGAGCCGGCCCACGATCGGCATGATTAGCAGGGAGCCGATGCCGCCGAAGGCCAGGGCCCAGCCCGACAGGGTGGCGTCATAGCCCATGAGGGTCTGGAGGAACAAGGGCAGGAGCATGATGCTGCCGTAGAGGACAAACCCGAAAAAAAAACATGATGGTCACCCCGGCGGCGTAGTTCCGCTCCTTGAACAGCCGGAGTTCCACCACCGGGTGCCGGGTTTTGAGCTCATGATAGATCAGGACGCCCAGGGCCACCACCGCGATGATGGCCAGGCGGGTGATGAAGTCGGAAGAGAACCAATCGTCCCGCTCCCCTTTGTCCAGCACCACCTGAAGGGCTCCCAGGCCAACCACCAGGAGCCCCAGCCCCCAGTAGTCGATGCTGCCGGCCCGCTGGCGCCGGATGTAATCCGGGTCAAAAATGAACAGATAGGTGAGAATCAACGACAACAGACCGATGGGCAGGTTGATGTAGAAGGCCCAGCGCCAGGTGAGGTTGTCGGTAACCCAGCCCCCCATGACCGGCCCCACAATGGGGGCGATGATTACCCCGATGCCCCAGATGGCCATGGCCATGCCCCGCTCGGCCACCGGGAAGGTTTCCAGCAAAATGGCCTGGGAGATGGGCTGAAGCGCCCCGCCGCCGACGCCCTGGATGATGCGGAAGACGATGAGCATCCCCAGGCTGGTAGCCATGCCGCACAACATGGAACTGACGGTGAACAGGGCGATGCAGAGAATCAGAAAACGTTTGCGGCCGAACAGGGCCGACAGCCAGCCGGTGATGGGCAGGATTATGGCGTTTGAGACCAGGTAGGCTGTGAGAATCCAGGTGGTTTCGTCTTCGGAGGAGGCCAGGCTACCGGCGATATGGGGCAGGGCTACGTTGACCACCGTGGTGTCGACGATCTCCATGAAGGTGCCGGCCATCACCGCGAAGGTGACCAGCCATTTGTTGACCGCCACCGGGGAGCCGTTATTAGAAGTGGTCATTTTGGGCCAACCATCTGATCAATCCGAGCAATAGAGCGTTTGCCAAAAATTCCTTCCGTTTGAAGGTCCTTAAATCTCCCTAAAGTCCCCTTTGTTCAAAGGGGGACTTTAACAGCATTCTTTTGTAGTTCCCCACTCTTATAAAGGGGGACAGGGGGGATTATAAGGCTTCCCATAACGGAAAAAATTTTAAGCCTGTTGCAAAAGTGTCTTTCCACCGAGATTCCATCAACCTATCCCAAAGAATCTGGTGGCACAGGCTTTCCAGCCTGTGCTGATAAAGGATTAAATCTGAGGGATCATCTTGATTTTCTTTAAAAAGAGCATCTTGAAAAATTGAGGGTCTTTAATGCTGCACCGTCCTTCAACACACATTTGCACAGGCTGGAAAGCCTGTGCCACCAGCCCAAAATGAATTTTGCCAGTGCTTATTGAGAAGATACATGCCCCTCCGGCCCCGACAGCCGTTTGCCGGTGCGTTCCCGGGTGTCGACGGTAACCTCGGTGGACATCCCCAGGCGCAGGGGGCGGTTGGCGGGGAAGGGCGGAGTCAGAACGATTTTGACCGGGACGCGTTGAACCACCTTCACCCAGTTGCCGGTGGCGTTCTCCGGGGGCAAGAGCGAAAAGGCCGAGCCGGTGCCGGCCATGATGGAATCCACCCGGCCGGTAAATTCGACCCCGGGGTAGGTGTCCACCCGGACCCTGGCAGGCTGGCCGATATACAGGTGAGTGAGTTCCGTCTCTTTGTAGTTGGCCTGGACCCAGAGCTGGGACGGGCCCAGAGGCACGAGCATCATCAAGGCCTGTCCCGGCTGGACCCAGTTGCCCACCTCAACCTGCCGCCTGGTGATGTAACCTTCGATCTGGGCGGTGATCTTGGTATAGCCCAGGTTGAGACGGGCCTGCTCCAGTCTGGCCTTGGCCTCCTTGATGGCCGGCTGCTCGTCAATGGGAATGTCGGTGGAGCCGCCGATGGCGGCCAGGGCCTCTTTGAGTTCCCGCTGGGTTTTATTCACCTCCGCCTGGTTGATCCGGTAGCGGGTCTCCACCTGGTCCAGGGTCTGTTTGGGGATGGTGCGGCGTTCAAACAGGCTGGTATAGCGGCTCTTATCGAGGCCGGCCATCTTGAAATTGGCCTCCGCCTGGGGCACCCGGGTTTTTGCGGTGGAAACCCGGACGTAGGCCTGGGCCAGCTCCTGGCGCAGGCGGCCCAGGTTCCCCTCTTCCCGGGCCACCGCGGTGTCATAGTCCTGGGGCTCCAGGGCCACCAGGACCTGGCCGGGGGTGACGTGCTGGTTGTTGTCCACCAGAATTTTGGCCACCCTTCCTGACACCCGGGCCGAAATGACCCCCACATAACCGGTCACATAGGCGTCGTCGGTGCTGACGAATATTTTGATGTGCCTCCAGTAGGCGACCCCGGCTCCGATCATGAGCAGGACCAAAAGGCCGATGCCGATGCGGGCCAGGAGTCTACGGGACATGGCGGGGCTGGTTCTCCTGGGGCAGGAGTTCATTAATGGCGCCGATGGCCCAAAGCATCTGGGCCTTGGCCATCTGATGGTCGTACACCGCGGTCCAGTAATTGACCCGGGTCCGGGTCAGGAGGGTATCGGCGTCGATGACATCGGTGGCGGTCCCGACGCTTTCTTTATAGCGCTCTTCGTTGAGACGCAGATTTTCCTCGCCCTGGGTCACCGCAGTCTCCGTGGTCCTGATCCGGTCCACGGTCTCTTTGATCTTCAGGTAAGCGGTCTGGACATCCAGTTGGACTTGCTCATTCATATCCTTATGCTGTTCCTCAAGTTGCTGCACCTTGAGCTTGGCCTGGGAGACCGCGGCCTTGGTGTCCAACCCGGAAAAGATATTCCAGTTCATGGCAAAGATGACGGACCACTGGGTATCGTGCAGCGTGCTATTGTTGACTTGATAGAAATGGCCTGCCTGGACGCCAAACTGGGGGAAGAACTGGGCCCGGGTCTCCACCACCGTCTTTTCTTGTTGCCGGATGCGCTCCTGGGAGGCCTTGAGGTCGGCCCGGTGCTTCAAGGCGACATCCGTAGCCTCTCCCAGGGCCCAAGGCTTGAGGTCGACTTTCTCATCCTTCAAGACCGTGGGGGCGGTCACCGGCAGCATCAAGGCCTTGTTCAGCTCCGACCGGATGTTGATGTAATCGGTTTCGGCCACGATCAGGTTCTGTTCGGCGTCGGCCAGGGAGACCTTGGCCTGGAGCACATCGTTAAAGGTCACGACGCCGAATTGATACTGGTCCTCGGCGATTTTCAGATGCGCTTTGAGGTCAAAGACATTCTGCTTGGCCACTTCCACCAGTTTCTTGGCCCGGAGGGTTTTAAAGTAGCCCTGGGCCACGGTGAGAAAGACGTTGTCCCGGGTCTGGGTGCTGTCCAGGAGACTGGCCTGATGGCCCTTGATAGCCGCCATATACTTGGACGGGGTGCCCCAGAAGTCGAAGACCAACTGGTTCACGGAGGTCTGACTGCCCCAGAAGTTCCGGTTGGTCTGGGGAAAGGTAGATCCGCCCGCAAAACTAAACTTCATCGGATTGTCGTAAATGGTCTGGCTTACCTGGGTTTTGACCTGGGGCAGCAGCCCTGACCGGGCGCGCACCACCTGCTCGCCGGCGATGAGGGCCTGGAGGCGGCTGATCTGCAAATTGGGGTTGGCCTTCCAGGCCAGGCGCAGGGCTTCTTTCAAATCCAGATGGGTTGCCGGGGGTTCGGCGGCCCCGCCTGGGAAGACCGTTGCGCCCCACAGTATGAGTAAAAGTCCGAGACCGAGCCCTAGGTTTCTGGCCGTCATAGCGCCGCTTCCTCTGCTAAAGATTGCTTTTCCCGGATCAAACCGGAAGAGATAAGGGTGAGAATAACCGGTAAGGCCTCCTGGGCCGCATCCGCCTGTCCTTCGGCCTTCTGATAGTAGCCGGTGGCCCGGACCAAGCCCCGGATCAAGAAGGTGAGGAGGCGGGGATTGGCGGGAATAAAATAACCCGCGGCAATGCCTTCGGCAAACAGGCGGGTCAACAGGGCGACAAATTGCTCTTCCAATTCCTGGAAGCGGAGCCGGAATCCTTCCTGAGATGGCCCATCTCCCCGGACCAGTTCCCGGGCATATATGGGAAATAACAGCCGCTCCCGGTTGAGATACTCCAGAAGGACGCCTACGATCCGCATCAACTTCTCAGGAGGGGTCCCGGGGGCCATCAGGGAGGCTTCCAAATCCCGGAGGATGTTTTCTCCCACCCGGGTGATGAGGGCCTGGATCAGATCGTCTTTACTCTGGAAATAGAGGTACACCGTGCCCTTGGCCACTCCGGCGGCCGCGGCGATTTCCTCCATGGTCATGGCTTCCGGGCTGCGCTGCTCCAACAGCTTCCGGGCCGCGGCCAGAATCTCCCGGGTGCGGAAGGCGGTGACAATTTCCTTCTTCGTGGCTTTAGGGGGCTGGTTCATTTCTCAGACTTGGCCGCTCCGGGGTTACCCGCGAGCCAGGCTTGAAAATTATTATCATCTTAAACTTCCAAATTTGTTACAATGACTTACGGGTCATAAAAATGACTGTATGGTCAATAGTAGGTTTTCGGGGCCATGTCAAGAAAAACTTGCAAACTCACAGGGCTCTGTTTAGACTAGAAAATATCTAGAGGGCTGAAGGAGGCCATAATGCACCGTCGTGACTTTATCAAGTATATGACGGCCTTGGGACTGGTGAGCGGGGCCGGGCGGCTGGTGTTGCCGGAAGAAGTTTGGGCCATGGCCCCCCAGGAAACGCCTCAACCTCTGGTAGCCAAAGCCCAGGGGGCCAATTACGCCCAACTGGTGGGAGATACCATCCAGGCCCTGGGCGGCATGAAAAAATTCGTCAATCCCGGCGAAGTGGTGGTAGTCAAGCCCAACATGGCCTGGGACCGGACCCCGGAGATGGCGGCCAACGCCAATCCGGCGGTGGTGCGCCAGGTGGTGGAATTGTGCCTGGAAGCCGGGGCCAAGAAGGTTAAGGTGCTGGACAACACCTGCCACGACGCCCGCAAGGCCTACGCCAACTCGGGCATCAAGGCGGCGGTGGAAGCCATCAAGGACCCCAGGGCGGTGGTGGAGTTCGTGGATGAACGCGGCTTCGTGGAACTCAAGATCGAGAAGGGCAAGGCCCTGAAGAAATGGTATTTCTATAAAGAGATTTTGGAAGCCGACCGCTTCATCAACATTCCCATCGCCAAGAATCACTCCGAAGCCCGCCTGACCATGTGCCTGAAGAACATGATGGGGGCTATCGGCGGCTGGCGGGGCCGTATCCATGTGGGCCTGCATCAGAACATCGCTGACATGAACCTGGTGCTGCGCCCCGATCTCCACGTCCTGGACGCCACCCGGATCATGCTGAAAAACGGCCCTTCCGGCGGCAGCCTCGAGGATGTGGCGGTAAAAAACCTGGTGTTCGCCGGCACCGATCCCGTGGCCATGGACGCCCTGGGCACCGAACTGTTCGGCCTGAAACCCGCCGATATCGGCTATATCACCAAGGCCCACCAGGCCGGCCGGGGCGAAATGGACCTGACAAAGATCAAAGTGATTTAGATCGGATAGAGGTCAAGGATCTTTCTGACCGGATTTTATATACTGAGGTAATGATATAGGGGCGGTGCCCTCACCGCCCCTGCCGGATTTTTAGGATAACTAAAGCAATTACCCAAAGAGCCTCTCGCAAAAGTGTCTTTCCACCGGGATTCCATCAATTTATCCCAAGGAATCTGGTGGCACAGGCTTCCAGCCTGTGCTGATAAAGGCCTAAATTTGAGGGATATCATCTTGTTGACATTCTTTGAAAGAGGTTCTTGGAAAACTGAGGGTCTTTAATGGCTGGACCGACTTTCTTTCTTTCAACACGCATTTGCACAGGCTGGGAAGCCTGTGCCACCAGACTAAGATGAATTTTGCCGGTGTCTCAAAAGATTTTCCGTTCTTGAACATGCGGCAAGAACCTAAATCCCCCCGACCCCCCCTTTTCCAAAGGGGGGAGCTTGGCGGAATGACTTTGAAAGTCCCCCTTTGAAAAAGGGGGATTTAGGCAGCAGTGTCCGGTTAGAAAATTGCATACACGCGTTCGGCCCCCCTCACCCCAACCCTCTCCCCCCGAAGCGGGGGGAGAGGGAGTAAGAGGTGTCGCCGGGTTTAGTGACCATAGGACGATAAATCTGTTATACATTTTCCCCTCTCCCCCAATGGGGGAGAGGGTTAGGGTGAGGGGGAAGTAATCTTCTCGGAACAGGAAGTGCGTTAGCGAATTTTTAAACTGTTGGACTACGCATAACGAGCAGCCTCATCTGCAAAAACCTAACCGGACACTGCAGGGATTTAGGGGGATTTAAAAATCCTTAATGAGAAGGAATTTTTGGCAAGCGCTTACAATCTCTACATCTGACAAAACACTCATCCTGGAATAATCAATGGATAACCGCAAGTTCTCTTTAACCGGCCGCGGCTACGCCCGCCTTCGCCGGGTCATTCAGATTTTATTTCTGGCCCTGTTTTTCTGGCTGTTTCTGAAAGCCCAATTCGGGGGGCAGGAAAACCTGGCCTGGCCGGTGGACCTGTTCTTTCGCTTCGACCCCCTGATCCTGGCGGCCCAGGTCCTGACCTTCAGCCCCATAGTGGCCGGGCTGTTCTGGTCCCTGATCCTGGTGGCCCTGACCTTCATCCTGGGCCGGTTTTTCTGCGGCTGGGTCTGTCCCCTGGGGACCACCCTGGACGGGACCCGCCGGTTGCTCTTTACCCCGCGCCCGGATCGCGGCGTGGCGGCCCGGTGGCGCCGGGCTAAGTACTACCTGCTCATCGGACTGTTGGTGAGCAGCCTCTTTTCCCTGAACCTGGTGGGGCTCTTCGACCCCCTGTCCCTGCTCTACCGCACCCTGGCCATCGTCTTTTACCCCGCCTTCGGCTACGGGGTGGAAAAGGCCGGGCTGACCATGTACCGCCTGGGGCCGCCCCTCACCTACTTGAGCGAACCCATCTATCAATTCTTCAAGGCCACGCTCCTGCCCTTCCGGCCCCTGGTCTACCTGCTGCCGTTTTTCACCCTGGCGCTCTTCGCCCTGGTGGTGGCGGCGGAGCGGGTGGACCGGCGCTTCTGGTGCCGGGCCCTCTGTCCCCTGGGGGCCTTATACGGCTTGATCGCCCGCTTCTCCCGGCTCAGGCGGCGGCCGGCGGCCCTCTGCCCCGACTGCGGCGACTGCACTGATATCTGCAAGATGGCCGCCTTCGCCCCGGGCAAACCGGCCCGCCATCTGACTTCCGAGTGCCAGCTCTGCCTCCGGTGCCTGGAGGCCTGCGATAAAGAGGACCGGGTGAGCTTTACCTGGACCTCCAAGGCGCCCCGGGCGCCCCTGGACTTGGGCCGGCGCCAGGTCATCACCGCGGTGGCTGCGGGGGTCGTGGCCGTGCCCTTCCTCCGCCTGGGCTCCCTGGCCCGGCGGCCCGACGAATTTCTCGTCCGCCCCCCCGGGGCCCAGACCGAGGCGGAGGTGCTCTCCCGCTGCATCCGCTGCGGCCAGTGCATGAAGGTTTGCCTCACTAACGGCATTCAGCCGGTGCTGTGGGAGGCGGGCCTGGAAGGGCTCTATACCCCCCGGCTCATCCCACGGATGGGATACTGTGCTTATAGCTGCAATCTGTGCGGCCAGGTGTGCCCCACCGGGGCCATTCCCCAGCTCGAACTAAAGGTCAAGCAGGCCACCGTCCTGGGGACCGCCGCCATCAACCGCACCCGGTGCATCCCCTACACCGAAGGCGCCGATTGCCTGGTGTGCGAAGAGCATTGCCCCGTCTCCCCCAAGGCCATCACCTATGTCGAGCAGGAGGTGGTCAACGTCCAGGGGGAACGGGTGAAGGTGAAGCTGCCTATGGTGATCCCGGATCGCTGCATCGGCTGCGGCCACTGCGAACACGTCTGCCCCGTGGGCGGCGACGCCGCCATTCGGGTGAAGCGGTCGTTGCGGGTGGAGATGTGAGGCCACAAAGAGGGGCCGGGAGAATCAATTCTCACTCATGATATGGGGAAACCCCGGACAAGGAGATTTTGATGAAAACTTTTTCAAGAGTATTCTGGCTGATTGGCATGATGACTCTGGGGTTTTCTCTTGTGGCGGGTGGGGCCGCAGCTGAGGGCAAGCTGGTCAAAGGCCAAACCCTTTATATCCCATCGCCTACCAGTTTTATGGCTGGGACCCATTCTGTTAATGTCAGGGCTACGGTTTTCATCCACAACACCGATCCAACTAATGCCATAACTATAACCGGCATAGATTTCTATAATTCTGGCGGCAAGTTGGTGGAAAAGTATGTAACCGAACCCGTGAAGCTCAATGCCCTGGCAGCGACTCGGGTCAACGTCAAGCAGCCCCTGGAGGGCGAAGACGGGATGGCAGCTCACTTTGTCATCCAATGGCAATCAGAACATAAGGTCGTCGAACCGTTAATTGACGGTTGGTTCACCGGTGTTTCAGGCACGCGCGGTTTCTCCTTTACCTCGTACCCGAGAATAATGCGGGAGGATGCCAATTGAGGCATGACCGGAATAAGCCGCCCGGTTCCACAGTTCATCCTGGTAAGCGCCCCTGGGGATTTCAGAATTGATTAAGATGCCTGATGCAGAAAACTCCGGCATCAAACGCCACTACCCGGCCCAACCCCTGGTGGGCGTTGGTGCCGTCGTCTTCCGGGGCGGCGAGGTGCTGTTGGTGCTCCGGGGGCAGGAGCCGGCCCGGGGCTCCTGGAGCCTGCCCGGCGGCCTGGTGGAGCTGGGGGAGACTCTGTCGGCTGCTATCCAGCGGGAACTGGCGGAAGAGACCGGGCTGACCGTGACCCTCCTGGGCATCGCTGCGGTGCTCGAACGCATCTTCCCCGACCCCGACGGTGCCATCGCCTATCACTATGTCCTGGTAGATTACCTCTGCGACTACTTGGAAGGAGAATTGAGCCCCGGCTCTGACATCACTGCGGCCCTGTTCGTTTCTCTGAGGGAGCTTGCCGCCTTCGATCTGCCGCAATTCACCGCCGACGTCATCCATAGGGCCTGGGAGCAGAGGCTTCAGGGGGCCTGTTTGCCCTTAACGGCAATTTGAGGGCGGCGAATCCTCCCTTTATTTAAGCTGGGCCACCGCGGTTAAAACCTCGTCGTAGTTCGGTTCGTTCGCCAGCTCTTTTACCACCTGGACGTAGCGCAAGGCGCCGGCCTTATCCACCACGAACACGGCCCGGGCCAGGAGCCGCAATTCCTTGATCAAAACCCCGTAAGCCTGGCCAAAGGCTGCGTCCCGGTGGTCCGAGTAAGTCGTGACCCGCTCCACCCCGGCGGCGCCGCACCAGCGCTTCTGGGCGAAGGGCAGGTCCATGCTGATGGTCAGAACCAGCACGTCGGGCCCCAGCTTAGCCGCCTCTTCGTTAAACCAGCGGGTTTCAATGTCGCAGGTGGGGGTGTCCAGGGACGGCACCGAGCAGATAATGACCACCTTGTCCTTGAGGGAGGACAGCTTGAACGGGCTCAAGTCGTTGGCGATGACCTCAAAATCCGGGGCCGGGTCCCCGACCCTCGCTTCCTGGCCCACCAGGGTCAAGGGGTGGCCTTTCATGGTGATTATTCCAGGGCGTTCCGCCATGTGGATCTCCTTTAAGACGTAATTGATCTATCCTTAAACCTAAGGTGAGAGGTGAAGGAAATCAATTGTCGGGGGCACGATTTAATGCGATCCAGGGCGTGATGTCTATCGCCTCGATAAAAAAAGGGCAGCCCCAGCAATCGGCCTGCCCTCTTTTTCTGGCATCGGTGCAAGGTTATGGTTTTATTTTGGGCAAATTTGCCAGGGCCTTTTTGATATTCTCGTCCGGGTTGAGTTCGATATCCTTCAGCTCGCCCTCCAGGAAGGCGTCGTAGGCCGCCAGATCGAAGTGGCCGTGGCCCGATAAATTAAACACGATGCACTTGGCCTGGCCGGTTTCCTTGCACACCAAGGCCTCGTCCACCGCGGCCCTGATGGCGTGAGCGGTCTCCGGGGCCGGAATGATTCCCTCGGTCACCGCGAAAAGGCGGGCGGCCTCAAACACCGGGTTCTGGGGGTAGGCCCGGGCCTCGATGACCTTTTCATGCACCAGTTGGCAGAGAAGCGGGGCGTCGCCGTGGTAGCGCAGGCCGCCAGCATGGATGCCCGACGGCACGAACGAGTGCCCCAGGGTGTACATCAGGATCAGGGGGGTGAGGCCGGCGGTGTCCCCGAAGTCATAGGTGTAGGCTCCCTTGGTCAGGGTGGGGCAGGCAGTGGGTTCCACCGCCACGAAGCGCAGGTCGGCGCCCTTGAGCTTGTCCGGCACGAACGGAAAGCAGAACCCGGCGAAGTTGCTGCCGCCGCCGACACAGCCGATAAGCACGTCCGGCGACTCCCCGGCCAGGGCCAACTGCTTTTTGGTCTCCAGCCCCACAATGGTCTGGTGCAGCATGACGTGGTTGAGGACGCTTCCCAGGGCATAGTTAGTGTCCTCGTGGGTGGCGGCGTCCTCCACCGCCTCGGAGATGGCCATGCCCAGGCTGCCCGAGGTCTCGGGGTCCGCCGCCAAAATATTCCGGCCCGCCTGGGTGCGATCCGTGGGGGAGGGGTAGACGCTGGCCCCCCAGATGTGCATGAGCGACCGGCGGTAGGGCTTCTGGTGGTAGCTCACCTTAACCATGTATACGGTGCATTCCATGGCGAAAAAGTTACAGGCCAGGGACAGGGCGCAGCCCCATTGGCCCGCCCCGGTCTCGGTGGCCAGCCTTTTGATGCCCGCCGCCTTGTTGTAATAGGCTTGGGGTATTGCGGTATTGGGCTTGTGGCTCCCCGCCGGGCTGACGGATTCGTTCTTATAGTAGATGCGGGCCGGGGTTTTCAGAGCCGCTTCCAGATTGCGGGCCCGGTGCAGGGGGCTTGGCCGCCACAACTGATAGATGCGCAATACCTCGTCGGGAATAGGGATCCAACGCTCCGGGCTCACTTCCTGCTCAATCAGGGCCGGGGGAAAGATAGCAGCCAGGTCGGCCGGGGTGATGATTTGTCCGGTGGCCGGGTGGAGATAAGGCGGCATCGGGGAGGGCAGGTCCGGAATGACATTGTACCACTCCTGGGGCATCTCGGCTTCGCTCAGGTGTATCTTGTAGGAATCCATCAGGGGAGCAGCTCCTTTGCGGTAGTTATTTGCGGGAGCTTGAATCTTATAAGAGTATCCCGCAATATAGTTTTTCGTCTAAATCAAGCCAGCTTGTTATTTACTGCAATTATAATCCCATTCTTTTAAACACTCTTTCTGGAATCATCTTAATTACCGCCATTATCAATTTCCAATACCATTTCGAATAAATGATATCTTTGCCTTTTTTAAAACCGTTATAAATATCTTGAGCAACCTCTTCCGGGTCCGCCAACAATTTATCCGGGAGATCGAGTCCGTCGGTCATTTTTGTCCGGATCATTCCCGGTAATACCGAAATTACCCGGACACTCTTTTTGTGGAGCCTATTACGCAGTCCACTGAGGTATATAGTCAAAGCCCCCTTTGCGGCTCCATAAATATAATTACTCTGACGCCCCCTCTCCCCGGCCACAGAACTTAACGCAATGATAAACCCATGATTGCGCCGGGCAAAATCACCCGCAATAATTTCTAAAATACTGACTGCTCCCATGAAATTAGTTTCAATGATTTTTCGGGCCTCTTGAAAATCTTGTTGGGCTAATTGTTGATCTCCTAAGTAACCAAAAGCCAGAACAATTCCATCCGGTTTTGGATCAAGTTTTTCATAGAAGCCAATGTGAGACTCATAGTCGGTAGCGTCAAAGGGGAAATATTCAGCCTCAACTTTATAGCGAATCTTAATATCCGTGCAACTTTTCTCTAGTAAATCTAATTGCCTTGACCCCATATAAATGTTGGCATGTTCATTCTGAGCAAATATTTTAGCAAGTTCCTGTCCCACATCCGAATTGGCGCCTAAGATAAGGAGATTCATATTTATAACCCCAGCCTTCTTGATTGAAATGAGTTAAATTTAGACTTCATATTCAGCCTGTGCCTCAGGCTAACGAATTTCTCCCACCCCGGGTAGCTCTTCCGAAAAATTTCCTGGCGCATCCTCACGTCTTTAGCCAAATACAACCTTCCTCCATGCTCAATCACGATCAAATCGAGCTCATCGAGGAGTGGAAATAACTTGGGTTGGATTTTAAAATCCAGTGCAACCGTATAGCCTTCCATGGGAAATGATAAATAATTCCGGTTTTCTTTTCCAAACAATTTTATGACCGCCAAAAAAGAGCCCATCCCGGTTTCGGCGATTTTCTGCAAAATACGTTTCAATCCAGCATAGCTCCCGGCCTTGGGTAAGACAAACTGGTACTGAGTAAATCCTCTGCGTCCGTACATCCGGTTCCATGAATTTATCGTATCCAGAGGAAAAAAGAATTGGTCCAGCGGCACCAGCCGGCCCTCGGTGAAACTGGGCTGGATTTCATAATAGACTTTGTTAAAGAGGGCGATGGAATATCTATTGAGGAAAAACTCGGGCAAATTTATGGGGATAGACAAGGCCTGGGATATTTCTCTCCGTAACGGGCCGGAGTTTGCATGTTCACCCAACATCAGGACTGACCGGCCCAGTTGTCTTCCCCGGGCTAAACAATCGATCCATCCCACCGAATACGTGGCATCCTGCTTTGCATCGAATAATCCGAGAATTTCATCCAGGTCCTGACAGCGAATTACGGTCTCTCTGATATAGGCGCTTTTAATCGGCTGAAGTAAAAAAGTAACGGTTAATATAATTCCCGTTAATCCCATCCCGCCGCAGGTGGCATAAAAAAGCTCCTGATTCTGTCGGCGGTCGCAGGAGACAATCTCGCCCCCGGGCAGCATCAATTCAAATGAAACCACAAATTCACTGAAACACCCGACTTTATGGTGGTTCTTGCCGTGAACATCAGAGGCGATGGCACCCCCCACGGTTATTTGCTTGGTCCCCGGCACCACAGGCAAAAACCAGCCTCGGGGCAAAAAAATATCAATTATTTCAGATAACGTAACCCCGCTTTCACAAACAACAATTCCTCTATCCTCGTCAAAATGAAGGATTTTGTTAAAGCGGCGAGACAATAAAATGTTCTCATTTAAAGCGCTATCCCCATAACTCCGCCCCATGCCATAAGCGATATAATCCTGGGGTAACTGGAGGTATTCACGTAATTGACCGGGGGATTGCAGATAAAACCCCCTTGCCTCAATCCCGGCACACCTCCCCCAACCCGTAAGATACATTGATTTACTCCAATATGGTTCTACGTTGTTACCAAAAACATATGATGTTAAATCTCAAACCTAATATATAATCAAGTAAGCGCTCAATAGCCACAATATAATAACTATTTGCATAAAATGATCTTTCAATATTATACTCGTAGGAGACCCGCTTTGTTGTTCCACAAATGTTATCTGCAAATATCTGAGCAGGCCGATAATCACTAAAAATGTAGTGAGATATAAATTGGTTGTTTTATGCACCATTATCACTTCAGGTGATACTGTGTAGAGAATATAAGAAACAATAATAACCGCAGCCATAATAACCATACTATGAGATACAAATTCCAAGCTATAACCATCAATATTTTGACGTACCTTGTGGCCGTTAGACAACAAAAGAAGATCATCCCGCCTCTTTGCCAGGGCTAAAAATAGAGCCAGAAGAAAAGTCATAATAATTAACCAATGGCTTATGGAAACTTCAGACGATAGTCCACCGAAAAAAACCCTTATTACGAATCCTACCGCAATCACTGAAATATCAATAATAGCAAACTTCTTTAAGCAGCAAGAATAAAGATAGTTTAATATTAAATAAGAACCCAATACAATAAGTAATATCCACTCCAGCTTATAAACAGTTAATGATATAGAGAATATAAGTAAGAGTGCTGCAAATATAAATGCTTCTCTTTTCTGTAATATTCCAGCCGCTAACGGCCGATGCTTCTTTATGGGATGGATCCGGTCAATTTTAACATCGAATATATCATTAACGACATAGACGCTACTGGCACCCAGACAGAACACCACAAAAGCCCAGCAAGTTTGTATCAGGGCATGGGAGTCAAAAAGCTTATGGGCAAAGAAAATGGGGAGAAATATAAAGACGTTTTTGATGTATTGGTGCGGTCTTGCCAGAGTTATGAGAGCTCTGATTTTTGACATTACTATTGATGGACCGCCATAAGCCGGCATTGACACCAGACCCTGGGTGGACGGCGCCCCCAGCGGGCATCATCCACCCAGGCAATCACGAAGGCCGGGATCAGTTTTTGCGGACGTTTTCCCGGATAAAGCCGACGATGTCACTGGTATCGGTGCCGGGGCCGAAGATGGCGGCGATGCCCGCGGTCTTCAAGGACGGGATGTCCTCGTCGGGAATGATGCCGCCCCCCATCACCAGGACATCGGTGATGCCTTTTTCCTTCACCAGTTCCATGACCCGGGGGAACAGGTAGTTGTGGGCTCCCGAGAGCACGCTCATGGCGATGACGTCCGCATCTTCCTGGACCGCGGCCGCAACGATCTGCTCCGGGGTCTGCCTGAGGCCGGTGTATATCACTTCCATGCCGGCATCCCGCAAGGCGGCGCAGATGACTTTGATGCCCCGATCGTGCCCGTCCAAACCGGGCTTGGCGGTCAACACCCTGATCTTTCTCTCTTCCGGCATTTTCTTATCTCCTGTTACGAAAAGTCTTCCGTCGGGTGCGTTTTACGCACCAATTAATCCAAGGTATCGGCGGGCAATGCCCACCCTACACATCTTTTTCTTGGCTGAAAGCTGAAAGCTGACCGCTGACAGCTCCCCTATATCAGCGCCGGGGCTTCGTATTCGCCGAAGACGCCCCGGAGGGTGTCACAGATCTCGCCCAGGGTCGCCAGGGCCTTGACGGCCTTGAGGATGGGCGGCATCAGGTTATCGGTCCCTTCGGCCGCGGTCTTGAGTTCCGCCAGGGTTTTTTGTACGGCGGCGTTATCCCGGGTGTTCTTAAGTTCCTGTAAGCGGGCCACCTGTTTGGCGCCCACTTCCGGGTCAACCTTGAGCAGGCCCGTGAGCTTTTCCTCGTGCGTCTGAAAACGGTTCAGGCCCACGATAATGCGCTCGCCTTTTTCGATCTCCCGTTGGAACCGGTAGGCGCTGGCCCCGATCTCTTTCTGGATGAAGCCCTTTTCAATGGCAGCTACGGCGCCGCCCATGCGGTCGATCTGGTCGATGTACTCCTGGGCCCGGGCCTCCACTTCGTCGGTGAGCTTTTCAATATAGTAGGAACCCGCCAGGGGGTCGATGGTGTCGCAGACGTTGGTCTCATAGGCCACCACCTGCTGGGAGCGCAGCGCCACCTGGACCGCCAGTTCGGACGGCAGGGCCAGGGCCTCGTCATAGGAGTTGGTGTGCAGGGATTGGGTCCCGCCCAAGACGGCGCTCATGGCCTGGAAGGCCACCCGCATGATGTTGTTAAGGGGCTGCTGGGCCGTCAGCGAGCAGCCGGCGGTCTGGGTATGGAAGCGCAGCATCATGGACTTGGGGTCCTGGGCGTTGAAACGTTCCTTCATGATCTTGGCCCACAGACGCCGGGCCGCCCGGAACTTGGCCACTTCCTCCAGAAAATCGGAGTGGGAATTGAAGAAAAACGACAGCCGGGGGCCGAATTCATCCACCTTCATGCCCGCGGCGATAGCCGCCTCGACGTAGGCAATGCCGTTGGCCAGGGTGAAGGCGACTTCCTGCACCGCGGTGGAACCGGCTTCCCGGATGTGGTAGCCGCTGATGCTGATGGTGTTCCACTGGGGCACTTCCTTGGTGCAGTAGGCGAAGATGTCGGTGATCAGGCGCATGGAAGGCCGAGGCGCAAAGATATAGGTGCCCCGGGCCGGGTATTCCTTCAGGATGTCGTTTTGCACGGTGCCGCGCAGCTTATCGAAGGGCACCCCTTGCTTCTCGGCCACTGCCAGGTACATGGCCATGAGGATGGCGCAGGGCGAATTGATGGTCATGGAGGTGGACACCTGGTCCAAGGGAATGCCCTTAAACAGTCTTTCCATGTCCCACAAGGAGTCGATGCACACCCCGACCTTGCCCACTTCCCCCTGGGCCAGAGGGTGATCGGAATCGTAGCCGATCTGGGTGGGGAGGTCGAAGGCCACGGAGAGCCCCGTCTGGCCGGATTTCAGGAGAAAATGGTAGCGTTCATTGGTCTCGTCGGCGCTGGCGAAACCGGCATACTGCCGCATGGTCCAAAAGCGGCCGCGATAGGCGGTGGGCTGGACCGCTCGGGTATAGGGATACTGTCCCGGCAGACCCAATTGCTTCAGATAGTCGAACCCTTCCATATCCAGGGGAGTATAAACCCGATTGACTGGGATACCCGAGGTGTTGGCAAAATCCGCCTTGCGTTCCGGCATCTTGGTCAACACCTTGGCCACCCGCTCATCATACTTGGCCTTGGCCTCTTTTATCCGTTCCATCTGGTCTTTATCAGACATGCGCTCTCCTCCCTCTCCGTTTGATGCGCGGGGCGCTCATCGCAAAAATCACCTTATAGATTAGAGAAAAATCGAAAACGGCTGAACTTTACCTTATCGTGAAATATTACACAAGGAAAGTTTTTGTTTTGGTCAACGTCAACATCTATCCTTATACACCATACCAGGCGCACCCGCCGCTGCAAATCAGAGAATTTCCTAATTTCATGTCAAAAATTTTCTGACAACGCCTCTTGTTCGCCAATTCACAGTGAATATGACGATAATATTTGGATTTCCTCCCCCCTTTTTTAAAGGGGGGCAGGGGGGATTATAAGGCTTCCCGTAACAGGAGAAAACTTTGGGGTTCGCAATAGTCGCCGCCGCCAGAGGTAGCCGCAGGCTTCAGCCTGCGCCGCACAGGCTGGAAAGCCTGTGCCACCACCTTGCAGAAAACAAAGGGCGCCCACCCGGAGCGCCCCGATTCATGCGGCGAAGAACCTCATCGCCCCTTAAATCTCCCCGTCCTGCTCCATCTTGGCCAGGGCCTCGAACCGGATATCCATGCCCAGAATGCCCTGGATTTCGTCGTTGGTATTAAACACCGGGACGCTGACGGTGATGCACACGGCGCCGGTGAACCGGGAGGTATAAAAGTCCGAGACAAACACCTTGCCCGTCTTGATGGGCTCAATAAACCAGCTGCGGTTGGACAGGTCCTCATCCAGTTTCATGTCGGCGTACTTGGCCCGGTCCACGATGTGGGTGATGTTCCGGGTAATCTTGCGCCCGTCCAGGTTAACGACATACATGAACTGGGTAAAGGGAAAGTTGTCCAGGGCCTTCTGAAGAACCGGCTCCATACGCTCCGGGTCCATGGAGCGAACCTCTTCCGACAAGGCCAGGTCCGCGGCCAGGTGGGCTGCCAGCTTGTAGGCCTTCTGCTTAAGCTGGTCGAATTCCGAGACGAAAAGCTCGGAGAGGTACCGGCGGGCCATGTTTTCCATCTCTTCGTCGGAAATGGTGGTGCAGCGCCCGGACTCGTACATTTCCATGATACGCTTGAAAATCTTGGCCACCCCGGGGTGGTTCTTGTCCACGGCCCGTTCCCCCTCCAGTTGCAGCCGGGAATTGAGCCAATGGACGATGCCGGCCTTGCCGGATTTGTCGGTGATGGTGATCCGGATGGGCCGGTTCAGGATCTTGCCCGTATCGAAGGCGTTATAAATCTCCTCGTTCTTGAGGAGCCCGTCGGCGTGGATGCCGGCGCTGGTGTTGTTGAAGTTCTTCCCCACAAAGGGATAATTGGGCGGAATGTGGTAGCGCAGCTCCCGCTCGAAATACTCGCCAATCTCGCTGATCACCGTGGTGCCAATCCCGTCGGTGGTGCCCCGGAGCGAGATATACTCGATGAGCATGCCCTCGATAGGGGCGTTGCCGGTGCGCTCCCCGAAACCCAGGAGCGCCCCGTTCACCGCGCCGCACCCGTAGAGCCAGGCGGTGACGCTGTTGACCAGCACCTTGTGGAAGTCGTTGTGGCCGTGCCATTCCAGGAGATCGCCCGGCACCCCGGCATCGTCGATCATGGCCCGCACCAGCTTGGGCACGCTCCGGGGCAGGGCGGCGCCGGGATAAGGCACGCCGTAGCCCATAGTGTCGCACAGCCGCATCTTGATGTCGACGCCGCTGGCTTCCCGCAGCTTCATCAACTCGATGGCGAAGGGCACGCAAAAGCCGTAGATGTCGGCCCGGGTGACGTCCTCGAAGTGGCACCGGGGGATAATGCCCATGTCCAGGGCAGCCTTGACGATGCCAAGGTATTCCTCCATGGCCTTCTTCCGGCCCCAATTCAACTTCAGGAAGATATGGTAATCGGACACCGAAGTCAGGATGCCGGTCTCTTTGAGCCCCATCTCTTTAACCAGGGCCAGGTCTTTGGCGTGGGCCCGTATCCAGCCGGTGATTTGCGGAAATTCATAACCCCGCTCCCGGCATTGCGCCACGGCCTCTTTGTCCTTGTCGCTATAGAGGAAAAACTCGGTCTGCCGGACGATCCCCTTGGGACCCGACAGGCGATGGAGCAGGTCGAAGATATCCACGATCTGGCGCACCGTATAGGGCGGCCGGGCCTGCTGTCCATCCCGGAAGGTGGTGTCGGTGAGCAACATCTCCTCGGGGGGGTCGGGCATGACGAACTTGTAGTCGAAGTCGATACGGGCCACTTCCGTATAGGGGAAGATGGTCCGCATCAGGTTGGGCTCTTCCACCTCCTGCAACCGATGATTCCAGAAAGAGGAGTGCTCATGGTCCAATAACCGGCGTTCTTTATTCCAGCGTGACATTTTCTTATTTTCCTGTTTTCGGTTTTCTGTTTTCCGTAGGGGCGACCCGTTGGGTCGCCCATGCATTTCTGACTAGAGGCTATCAGTAATTCCGGCGGCCACAGGCCGCCCTATGACCTAACTGCTGACTGCTAATTGCTAACTGCTACTTCTCCAGCCTCAAGCCCAACTCCAGCAGTTGTTCCGGGTCCACCGGGGACGGGGCCTTGGTCATCAGGCAGGCGGCCTTCTGGGTCTTGGGAAAGGCGATTACCTCCCGGATGGATTTGGCTCCGCACAGGATGGCCACCAGGCGGTCAAACCCGAAGGCCACCCCTCCGTGGGGCGGCGCCCCGAATTCCAGGGCCTCCAGGAGAAAGCCGAATTTTTCTTCGGCTTCCGCCGGGGTAATTTTTAGGGCCTCAAAAACCGCTTGCTGGACATCCCGGCGGTTAATCCGGATGCTGCCCCCGCCGATCTCGGTGCCGTTGAGCACCAGGTCGTAAGCCCGGGCCCTGACCTTCCCCGGGTCCGCGGCCAGAAGAGGGATGTCCTCCTCCTTGGGGGCCGTAAACGGGTGGTGCATGGCTGCGAAGCGGCCCACCTCGTGGTCGTACTCCAGCAGGGGAAAATCGGTGACCCACGTCAGGCCGTAGGTGTCCTCGGGAATCAGCCCTTCCCGTTCGGCCAGATTCAGCCTGACCTGCCCCATGGCGGTGCAGGCGACGGTGGGAACATCGGCGACAAACAAGAGCAGGTCCCCTTCCTTGGCCATGAGACGCGCCTCGATGGCGGACTTGACCCCGGCGGGAAAGTACTTGGCCAGGGGCGACTGCCAGCCCTGGCTCTGGAGCTTTACCCAGGCCAGGCCCCGGGCCCCGTACACCCCGGCCAGGGCGATGAGTTCGTCCAGTTCTTTCCGGCTCAACTTTGCCAGGCCCGGGCCGTTGATGGCCTTGACGATCCCCCCCTGGTCCACCACGTCCCTAAACCGGGCGAATTCGGCCTCCCGCACCAGATCAGTAACGTCTTTAAGCTCCATCCCGAAGCGGGTGTCCGGACGGTCCAGCCCGAAGCGGTCCATACACTCCTGGTAGGTCAGCCGGGGGAAGGGCGAGGTCAATTCCACACCTTTCAATTCTTTAAACAGGGCCGTGATCATCCCCTCTACCACCCGGTAGATGTCTTCTTCGGTGATGAAGGCCATCTCCATGTCGATCTGGGTGAACTCGGGTTGGCGGTCGGCCCGCAAATCCTCATCCCGGAAGCACCGGCACAGTTGATAGTAGCGGTCCAGGCCGGCCATCATCAAGAGCTGCTTGAAAAGCTGGGGCGATTGGGGCAGGGCGAAGAACTGCCCCGGCTGCACCCGGCTGGGTACCAGGTAATCCCGGGCCCCCTCCGGCGTGCTCTTGGTGAGGATGGGGGTTTCCACCTCGATGAAGCCCTGGCGGTTGAGAAACTGGCGGACCACCTGGGCTGCCCGGTGCCGGAAGAGGAGGTTCTTCATGACGCTGGGGCGTCTGAGGTCCAGATAACGGTATTTCAACCGCAGGGCCTCGGAGATGTCCACTTTGTAGTCTTCCAACTCGAAAGGCGGGGTCTTGGCGGCGTTTAAAATGCGCAGCTCTTCCACCATGACCTCGATCTCCCCGGTATCCAGATTCGGGTTGACCATCTCCGGCGGCCGCAGATTTACCAGGCCCCGCACCGCGATGACGTACTCGTCCCGGAGCACCCCGGCCTTGATGTGCATGTCGGGGTTGGTTTCCGGGTTGAAGACCACCTGAGTCAGCCCCTCCCGGTCCCTGAGGTCCACAAAGATGAGGCCGCCATGGTCCCGCCGGCGCTGGACCCAGCCCATGAGCACCACCTCGGCGCCGTTAGCCGCAGCCCTGAGCTCATTACAGGAATGACTGCGGGTTAGCCCTTCAAGCGAATCAAACACGTTGTTTTTCCTTCTCCCACGGCATTTTACGTCGGGGTGGACCTGCGTGTCCGCCCTTAAAACTCCCCCCTTTGTAAAAGGGGGGCTGGGGGGGATTTTGTCAGCCTTGTAAATCCCCCTAAATCCCCCTTTTCTCCGGGGAACTTGAAGAACCATTTGCCCGTATTGGGTGTTTTCGGATGAACCCTAAAGAGTTTCTTCAGTCCGAGCTTTCCCGGTCAGATAATCCACCAAACCCTCAAACGGCACCTGCTCCTGCTCCACCAGGGTCCTCCCGGCTCCTACCTCCGTCAGGTTCACCTTCCCGCCGGTCTCTTGAGAAAATTTCTTCATGGGCCGCACCTGGGCCAGGCCCGTGGCTAATTCTTTTTCCCCCAGGATAACCGCGTAAGTGGCGCCCAACCGGTCCGCCATGGACATCTGGGCCTTGAGCGACCGGCCCTCAAAATCCATCTCGGCGGCCAAATCCTTGCGGCGCAGTTCCTGGACCACGGCGAAGGCCCGTTCCCGGGCCGGCTCTCCCAGGGCCGCGACAAAGACGCGGGGCCGGTCGTCCTGGCCGAAATCCTGGGGCAGCACCTCCAGGAGGCGATCCTCGCCGATGGCGAAGCCGATGGCGGGCAGATCCGGGCCGCCCAACTCCTTCGCCAGGCCGTTGTAGCGCCCGCCGCCCGCCACCGCGTCTTGGGCCCCGAGCCCCACGGCCGCGACCTCGAAGGCGGTGCGGGTGTAGTAATCCAGACCCCGGACTAGCCTGGGCTTGAGCTCGTAAGCGACATTAAACCGGTCCAACAGCTCCAGCACCCGGGCAAAGTGGGCGGCGCAATCGGGGCAGAGATAATCCCGGATCACCGGGGCGTTGTGCAAAATCCCCTGGCAATGGGCGCTCTTACAGTCCAGGACCCGGAGCGGGTTGGTGGTCCGGCGGCGCTGGCAGTCCTCGCACAGGCCCTCACGGTTGATCAGGAACAACCCCAGAGCCGCCTTGAACTTCACCTGGCAGCCGGGACAGCCCAGGGAATTGACCAGCAGGCGCAACTCCCCCGGCAGCAGCCGTTTGAGGATATGCATCAGGAGCAGGATGACTTCCACGTCCAACTCCGGCGCCTCCACCCCATAGGCCTCGCAGTTGATCTGGTAAAACTGGCGAAAACGTCCCTTCTGGGGCCGCTCGTAGCGGAACATGGGCCCCAGGGTGTAGAATTTCTTAACCCCGGCGCCCTTTTCCAGGCGGTTTTCCAGGACGGCCCGAAGCACCGAGGCGGTGGCCTCGGGCCGGAGCGTCAGGGAGTCGCCCTTGCGGTCGGGAAAGGTGTACATTTCCTTGGCCACGATGTCGGTCTCCTCGCCGATGGACCGGGCGAAGAGCTCGGTGCGCTCGAGCAGGGGCAGACGGATCTCATGGTAGCCGTAGAGGTCAAAAACCTCCCGGGCCACCGACTCCACCCACTGCCACCGGGAAGTCTCCGGCGGCAAAATGTCCCGCATACCGCGAATCGCTTTAATCATGGCCGCTTATCTCAACATCCTTCTAATTCAGTTGAAATAATAAAAATAACCTTTAAGGGGACGGCCTGTCAAGGTGATTTGCGGACTCGGTTGTGTCCCGAGATCAAGGGGCACTCCCAGGCCACCAAATACTACGCCTGGTCAGCACCCATTGAAGAAAGCACTAAGCGCAGATATTTTGCCGTTCTCTATATTCCGCCAATAGATTCCCCGGAGAAGGCGGTTAGGGCGGCGATTGTTCTCGATCATAAGATGGAGAAATTAAAATAATTGCCGTGGGGAGGATAGGCGAAAAAAGAAAAGCGGCCCGGGGGCCGCTTTCAGAAAACTTAATTACGTTCAACAACTACACGGTTTGTGTAGGCTTTCTGGGTCTACTCGACTAGCTTCCCTAAAATCATCGGAAGTTTTCGCTGCTTTTGAATATGCCTCTGTCAATTTTGTTTGAACTTCCGGTGATTTTAAAAGCGTAGATACTTTTTCAGCACAAGTGATAATCTTCTCTTTTTTAGCCATTGCCATCCCTCCTTTTTAAAGGATAAAGAAACGCAATCCCGTATTGAAAAATCGAGTTTATTATTGTATCATTGAAAACCACTTAAGTATTTTCCATATCGGTGAAGTTTTAGAAGCCGGGTTCTTTGAGATTGTTAATAACAAATTAAAAATATCATTGTTATACTTAATTGCTCTCGTCAGACATAATCCTTGCTCAATATCAGTTGCGTCGAATATTAGATCTATTTGAGGTGTATCTCCACAAAAAGCCGTTGCACGCCAAACAAACCTTGGCAGATTTTCTAATAATATTTTTCGCCTTTCATTTTTATCTAAAAATGGTGAGGCAAGGAGCTTTTCCTTAAGTTTGTTGGTTTCTGTTAAATATATATCCCATTCAAATTGCGTTGGTAAACAGAATACCCCTGAACTCCTCATGACTTCCAAAAAACTGTCAAATAATGAGACAACCTCTTTAATACTGGCAAAATTAATTCGAATCTTGTGATAGAGTGGTATCAAAAGCGTATCAGGTACTGCTTTTATATTCCCTCCCAGCATATTTGTAGAAATAGTATCCACTTTGTCAAAATTATCAATTTTAATATCAGCTATGCCTTGATTAAGGACCATCTTTGCAAAAGGACCCACTTGGTCGTCATGAGCATATATTTCGTTTATTTTAGTAGCTTTCATGAGAAAGTTATTTGGCCCTAGTGGAATTGGTGGCGAAGCATTGTCTAAACTGAATCCAGTAATAGCTACAGCATGACGGTCAACATATACAGGTTTAGGTCCAGAAAAATCATATAGATAAATACTCATTACAATAGGTACGCCGATGTTAATATAGGCATATATTGTAGCTCTTAATACATTTTGATCAATGGCTTTTACAATGAATGGTTCTAAAGTAACCTTGCGGATAGCAACTGCCATTTGATAATCTGTTAAACCTACATTTGGGAAAGTTCTAGTGACTAAAGGCAATGGTTCGCAGGCAGCTTTTGTAATATCAACGGGTGATAAGATTGGATGGTGGAATAATATACCAGTTCTATGAAAAACAGACCATAATGCGCTAGTTGCACAAGCTGCTACTACTCTATCTTGTTCCTGAAAAGCCAGTGAATCTATTATTAATTTTAAACCAAATAAATGTATTTCATATTTTCTCGTAGTAGGATAATTTCTTCGCCCACCATCGCTGTCGTAAGTTTTGAGGCATGTTCTGCCAAAAATAGTTCGCGGAAGCGGTTTAATTACAATAAACCCCAAATAATTTTTATTTAACTTTTCTTCATCAATATTAGAAATATCTTTATCTAATAATTTATTGAAATTACCTTTTGTAAAACGGTTTTTGAAAAAATGTAGTCTGGTACATTTTCTACCATAATCATGGAAACACCTGACATAAAATTCAGAAAAATCCTCAAAAAAATCTCGGTCAATATAGTCGTTTTCTACTAAAATTGTACGTGCGCCAAGATGGGCCAAATAATCATAAAAATATTGGCAATGAGATTTTGCTTCTATAATTTCAGGGGGTGCATCGGACTTATCGGCAAGAATCTTTTTTAACGTAATAATTGAAAAAGGATGAATTTCAAAAGATTTTTTTTTGGCTGGTGTCATTATATGTGAAATATCTCACAATGTGATTTACAAGCCCTGCTTTGAATTTAGGCTAATAATTTTGTTTGTCAAGCTAAAAATGGGAAGCCGCAATCAGATTAGGGCACTGCCTGCGGCGTCGGCGGTCTATCCTGAATCGGCAGTTCCCCCTGATGTCTATGTCTTGACAACGAATGAGCCACATGGTATTTATTCATTTAATAACCAACCCCCCAGGCAATCCGGAACCCGGTGCAAATCCGGGGCGGTCCCGCCGCTGTAATCGGGGACGGAGGAAGTTGAGGCGAATGCGGCCACTGCCGAAGGCTTATAAAGACCTTCGGTGGGAAGGCTGACCTCCTCCGGCTGATCCGAGAGCCAGAAGACCTGCCTGGCGGTGCATGAATCAGGATACTTCTGATGGTAAAGGGAGTTCCATCCATAGGGATGGGACTCTTTTTTTTTATGGTTTTCGGTTTTCAGTTTTCGGTTTTCGGTAAAAGCAAAAAGCTCTTACCACATCAACATAAAGGCCATAGAGAAAACCAACGAGTATATGTGGCGACAAGGTGCCGAGTACCGGTTTTTTTAACCGAAAACTGAAAACCGAAAACCGAAAACCGCTTTTCAGAGCTTTTACCCCGGCGGTCGCATTTTTCGGCTGACCCCGGTAAACCACCCGAGGAAGGAGGACATTTATATGAAGAAATCTGAGAGTAGTAAGGTGAAACCCATCAGCATCCGCTACACCTGCGCCCCCAACGGCGACCAGGTGGGCCTGTCCCATTACCTCATGGCCGACGCCAAGAAGGCTAAGTAGGCATGGGTCAGGAAGTTTCGCCTCTGTGGGGTCCGGCGGGAGTCCCGGTGAATGCCGGGGCCGGGCCCCATTTCGACGTTCTGGAGATCGGCCACGAAGACTTCGTGGCCCTGATCAGCGCGGACACCGCCTTCTGGGTGCTGGCCCCCCGGGACCAGGCCTTGGAATATCTTTTGGGGCCGGAGCTGCCCCGGATGTTTTTGGAAAAAGAAGCCCGGTTGGCCTCGGACCTCAACAACGTCCGTTTCGGCCTGCTGCCGTCGGCGGTCTATTTTAACCCCACGGAGCGCTGCAACCTAAATTGCGGCTACTGTTACCTGCCCGAGGAGGCTAGGCGCGCCGGCGACCACATGAATCCGGCCCGCCTCATGGAGTCCCTGCAGATCCTGCAGGATTTCTTCAAGAGCACCCTGCCGGAGGGCGCCCGGCCCCAGTTGGTGTTCCACGGCGCCGAACCCCTGCTGGCCAAGGACGCGGTCTTTGCCGGGATCGAAAAGTACGGCGACTACTTCCGCTTCGGGGTGCAGACCAACGCCACCCTGCTGGATCAAGAGGCCAAAGACTTTTTGGTGGCCCATGGAGTGGGCATCGGGCTATCCCTGGACGGCCCCATTGCCGCGGTGGCCGACCGCACCCGGCGCACCTGGGGCGGGACCGGGGTCTTCGCCGAGACCGTCAAGGCCCTGGAAGATCTGGTGGATTATCCGGGCCTCAACCTCATCACTACGGTAACCAAGGAAAACGTCCGGCATCTGCCGGAGCTGGTGGATTTCCTCCATGCCCGTGGGGTGGGGAACGCCCTGCTCAACCCGGTGCGGGGGACGCAAACCGGCGGCCGGAATCTGATGCCGGATCAGGCGGAGCTGGCCCACTTTTTCTTTGCCGCCCTGGACCGGACCTATGAACTGGCCCAGAAGACGGGCAAAAAGCTGGTCATCGGCAACTTCGCCAACCTGCTGTTGGGGCTGGTGGCGCCGGGGGCTCGGCGGCTCATGTGCGACATCTCGCCCTGTGGCGGCGGGCGCTGCTTCTTTGCGGTGGGGGCGCACGGCGAAGTGGCCCCATGCAGCGAATTCCTGGGCTTGCCGGAGTTTCACGGCGGCAACCTCTGGGAGCAATCGGTGCCGGAATTGCTGGCCACCCCGCAGTTCAAACAGATAACCACCCGGGTGACCGAGGGCTTCGCCCCCTGCAACCGCTGCGCGGTGCGCCACGTCTGCGGGGCGCCCTGCCCGGCGGAGGTCTATGCCATCAACGGGCATCTCAGCGCCCCGGCGCCGCTGTGCGATTTCTACACCGCCCAGGCGCAATACGCCTTCCGGGTCATCGCCCAGGGCCGCCTGGACGACTACCTCTGGGACGGGTGGAAAGACGGTCTGGAGGAGATTGTGGTGATGTAGTATTGATATGAAGTTGCAGTCAAAAGACTATGAATATTTATGTCATTCTGAACAGAGCGCAGCGGAGTGAAGAATCTCTGCGGCTCAAAAAGAGAGATTCTTCGGTCCCCTCAGAATGACAAATAATAGTCGTTTGATTGCTTTTTTATGAGCAAGAAAAATGGTAGGGGCGGGTTTCAGACCCGCCCCTACCGCGTTCGAGACTAATTTTCAGCAGTCAGCTTATCAGAATTGAATCTCAAACAGGGAACTGATGGAGTCTTCCTGGTGGATGCGCACGATGGCCTGGGCCAGGAGGGGCGCCACCGTCAGAGGTACGATCTTGGGGCATTTTTGGGCCGCTTCGCTCAAGGGAATGGTGTCGGTGACCACCAGGCGGTGCAGGGGGGATTTTGCCACCCGCTCCACCGCCGGCCCCGAGAGCACGGCGTGGGTGCAGCAGGCGTTGACGTTGCGGGCGCCTTGCTGGACGATGACCCCGGCCGCTTCGCTCAGGGTGCCGCCGGTGTCGATGATATCATCCAAAATGACCACATCTTTCCCCAGAACCTCGCCGATAAGATTCATGGCCTTGGCCTGGCCCGGGGCATCCCGGCGCTTGTCGATCAACCCGAGGGTGGCGGTAAGGCGCTTGGCGTAAGCCCGGGCCCGGGGCACCCCGCCGGCGTCCGGCGACACGATGGCCAGGTCATCCTGAAAATTCTCCCGGATATAGGGAATCATGACCGGGGAGGCGTAGAGATTGTCCACCGGGATATCGAAAAAGCCCTGAATCTGCCCCACGTGCAGGTCCATGGTGAGAACGCGCTGGGCCCCGGCGGTGGACAACAGATCGGCCACCAGCTTGGCGGTGATGGGCACCCGGGGCGCCACCTTGCGGTCCTGGCGGGCATAGCCGAAATAGGGGATGACCGCGGTGATCCGCCGGGCCGAGGCCCGCTTCACCGCGTCGATCATGAGCAAGAGTTCCATCAGGTTGTGGTTGGTAGGAGGGCAGATGGACTGGATCAGGAAAACGTCCCGGCCCCGAACATTGTCGGCGATTTCTACCCGGATCTCCCCGTCACTGAAGGTGCTGACCAGGGCCTGCCCCAGGGGTTGGGAGAGGTGGTCGCAGATTTTATGAGCCAGTTCTCGGTTGGAATTGCCCGTGAAGATACGGATATTATTGTTGAGCGCCGGATTCATAGGTTAAGGTCTCGTGAGCAGTCTATGTGAAATTTGTTGCAAGTAATTTATGTTAAATCAAATGGGAGCAAGGACGCAAGGGTAATTTCCGGTAGAGCGATTTTTTCCTGCAGCACCATGATGTTGACGCCGTGCGCCGCCGCGGTGGCCAGCTCCCGGGCATAGGCCGGATCGATGGCGGCGGCGGGCCGCAACACCCTGGCGTCATGCCGCTGCACCACAAAGACGTTCCAGGCCTGGTGCCCTTGCCCCGCCAGTGCCCTCAAATGTTCCAGGTGGCGGCGGCCCCGGCTCGTCACCCCATCAGGAAAAAGCGCCACCCCGTCTTCCACCCAGGTGACACTCTTGACCTCGATAAACAGGAGTTTTCCGTCTACCTCCAGGACAAAATCCAGCCGGCTGCCCTGGGGGATGGTAACTTCGGCCCGGACCCGGGAGGGCAGCGGCAGGCCCGGGAGAGTGCCGGCGGCCAGGGCCTCGGCCACCAGGCGGTTGGGGGCCAGGGTATCGATGCAAATCCAGCCGGCGGCGCCCCGGACAAACCGCCAGGTATAGGCGGTCTTGCGCCCGGGGCGCTCGTCATGCGTAAGAAGAATCTCTTGACCGGGGTCGAGACAGCCGGTCAGGGCGCCGGAATTTGGCACATGGACCCAAACGCGGCGTTGGTCCGGCAACTCCACCAGAGCCAGGAAACGTTTATAGCGCTCCAGGAAGCGGGCCGGAATCAGGGGCGCCGAAAAACGCAACGGTGCAGAAGGAATTTATGGGTATAGGCCGTTATTACCTTCATGGTAAACCGGGAAATTTTTTTTTATGTAGGCAGTTGATTGCGGCACAATCAACTAGAAGGCATACCAGACCCGAAACCAGTTTTGCAGGTCATTGCCCTGGTCCCGATTACCGGTCTCCAACTGGCTCTTCAAGAGGAAATTCCAACGTCCCAGGTCGTATTTGAGTTCCGGACCTACGCCCAAGAGCTGATTGCCCATGGGGCGTTGAAACGGGAAGCCTTCTTCGGCAGGGCGATACAGATAGCTGTTGAGCCCCACCCGCAGGTTGGGCACCAGGCGGTAGTCCACGGAGTACTTCATGTAAAGCGGTGATTTGCTGAGCGGTTGCGGTTCGGCGGGGCCTGGTTCCCGGTTATAGCGAATGGAGATATTGAGCTCGGTATTGAGAGGCAGTTTGACTCTGGCGTCTCCACCCTCACTATTGAGTTGCAGCGACGAGCCGGATTGAGGGCCCATGAGATTAGGACCGGCTGGAGGCAAGGGCTTCTCGCCCTGCATCTGCCCTTCCATGGAACTCTGAGCCTCAATGGGGAGAATGGGGAGCGATCTGAAGGCGGGGGTGGCAGCCAAACCAGGCGCCGGGGCGATCGTAAACCATAACAGCCAAAAAGCTGTTACCAGCCAGGCTATCCCCCTTCTCGCCTGCATTGCTGGACTCCCCCGATTCCATTAAAAAATAAGTTTAGTGAAAAAAATATATAGCAGAATTGCAAGAAAGTCAAGGGGATTGTTAAAGTTTTACGGGCCGGCCATACAATTCGGCCAGGATTTCCCGGCCGCCGGCTGCCAGCAGATTTTCGGCCATTCGAGTTCCCAATCCGGCCGCTTCAGCCGCGGGGGCGGACCTTTGATCCCTCAGACAGCGCCGGCCTTCCAGGTCGCTGATCAGGGCCTCCAAATGAAGAATGTCCCCATCCACCCGGCCCAGGGCCGCCACCGGCACCACGCAGCCGCCCTCCAGCCGGGCAAGGAAAGCCCGCTCGGCCGTCACCGCCACGCGGGTGGGCGGGTCATCCATAAACGCCAGGAGTTCCCGGAGGTCATGATCGGCAGTGCGCACCTCCAGGCCCAGGGCACCTTGCCCCACGGCCGGCAGCATGTCGGATTCAGGCACGCAGCCCCGGTAGATATGGCCTAACCCCAGCCGGTTGAGCCCCGCCGCGGCCAGGATCAGGGCATCCAGCCCCAGAGGCTCCATCTTTTTGAGACGGGTGTCCACATTGCCTCTCAAGGGCACCACTTCCAGGTCGGGCCGCCGGTGCAGTAACTGCACCCGACGCCTTAGACTGCCGGTGCCGACCCGGCCGCCGGCGGGAATCTCGGCAAGCTTGGCGTAACGGGAAGAGATGAAGGCATCCCGGCAATCTTCCCGGGGCGGCACCGCCCCCAATATCAGGCCTTCCGGCACCTCCGCCGGCATGTCCTTGAGACTGTGCACCGCCAGGTCCACCTGGCCCGTAAGCAGCGCCTCTTCGATCTCCTTGATAAACAGGCCCTTGCCACCGATCTGGGCCAGGGGGACATCTTGAATCTTATCCCCGGTGGTCTTGATGATGACCAGTTCCACCCGGCAGTCTGGGTGACGCCCGGAAATCTGCGCCGCCACCCAGCGGGCCTGGGCCAGGGCCAGGGCGCTGCCCCGGGTGCCGATTTTAAGATCCCTGGGCAATGTCGTTTTTACCCGCAGGTGCTGCAAGAAGTTGCGGCGCAGCCGGTGCAGGAACTACCGCCGCCACTGGAGGTAGAGGTTAACTTGCCCCCCACCTTGGCGGTACAGGCGCTCATCAACTTTTCCACCTTGGCCTGGCCGCAGTGGGGGCACTCTACCTCCGGGTCGGTCCCGAAGACCAATTTTTCGAAGTCCTGATTACAGTTACAGCAACGAAATTCAAAAATGGGCATTGACCTGTATTCTCCTTCGTGAATATGTTGTCGGGCTGAGAGACTTGAGTCTCCCGGCCCGGCGCCTGGACTGTTCCTTACGTCGAGGCGGATTCCGGGCAGTTGCTCATGGGCCTTCGGCCCACCCATAAATCGTGGAAAAGTGGGTGGGGCGGGCCTCTGTGCCCGCCGCCTTGGTGGCACAGGCTTCCAGCCTGTGCGCCGCACCGGCAAGATGCCGGTGCCACCAATTTATTTTAACTTATTTTTTTTCGATGCGCACCGGGACGCCTTCCGGCACCAGTTTGAGGCAGCATGGGTCATCGGCGACTCGCCCTACCAAGTTCACGGCGCTGGCCGGGCGAATCTCCCCGGGGATGCTCCCCGGCGTCAGGCCGAAGAAGATGCAGAAGGCCCGGCCAGTGGGCCAGTAGCCCAGGTCGCCGACGTTCACCACCACCGCCGCGGTATCATCCAGTTCCGCCACTACCCGGTCCACCGGAAAATAAATCTCCTCGCCCCAGAGTTGGGCCCGGCCTTCGATGGGCAGGGCATCGGCCAACGCCTGCGCCGTAAGGGAATCGCCCAATAAACCGTTGAGCCGCAGATCTTCAATCATGATCACAATTTCCGTGGACATCACGCCTCCTCCATCTCTTCAATGACCAGGGCCGCAAGCATCGGGAACATCAGTTCGTGGTGGCCGGTCAACGCCAGCCCGCGCCCCGCCTCGGCCGTGGGACGCCGCACCACATTGGTGAGCGGCCGGTAGTGCTGCACAAAATCCAGGTTTACCGTGGTCAGGGGTGACGCCGGGTGCCCCAGGTTGCGGGCCAGGGTCAACGCCTTCAGGAAGACCTCCGGGATGATCACCGCGGAGCCCAGGTTGATAAAGACCCCGTGGTCGAGCTCGCTGACCAGGGCCGCGAAGCGGCGAAAATCTAAATGAGTCGCCGCGCCCAGGGCTTCCGGGGCAACCGACGGGTGGAGGTGGATGATGTCGGTGCCCACCGCCACGTGCACCGTCAGAGGAACCTCCAGGGCCGCGGCTGCGGCCAACAGGCTCAGGTCCTTATGGGGAAAATCGCTCTCCAGAAGACGCCGGCCCACCGCCTGGCCCAGGCCCAAACCCAACTGCGCCCCCCAGGCAATGGCGCCATTCAAAAATTCGGCGGTTTCCCGGGCCATGCCGAAGCAGCCGCAGCCCAGAACCTCATCCACATCCTCCGAGGTGCGGCCCACCATGGCCACCTCGGCGTCGTGGATGATGCCGGCGCCATTCATGGCCACGCCGGTGATCAGTCCCCGCTCCAGCAGATCGATGAGCACGGGGCTCAAACCCACCTTTATGGGGTGAGCCCCCATCCCCAGAAGCACCGGCCGTCCCTGCTTCCGGGCCCGCACCCAGGCTGTGGCCACTTCCCGCAAGGCCGCACCCGCCAGAATCCGGGGCAGGCGATCCACAAATTCCCGGAAGCTGCCCCCTGGCCGCCAGGGTCGGCCAAAATCCTGGCAGCTGACCTTGGAATGCCGCTCAGACAAACTATAAGTCTTGATGCCGTCCAGCGAAAGAGGTTCGAGCTTTTTCATGCAACCCCCTAAAAGATGGGTTCTGGGTTCTGGGTTTTAGGTTCTGGGAAAAAGCAACCTGAGGGTCGCGGTAAACTTCTCCAGAAAGGGCAGTTAGTTCGTGTAGGGTGCGTCCTACGCACCATTGAAGGCCGCCCTGGCGCCCGAGTCCCAAGCTCAGCCTGGAGTCACAAACGTTCCCAAGTGCAACTTGGGAACGAGAGGAAAAAAAGTTTTAAAACCGGGTTCTGGGTAATGGGAATTTTGCCCAGATTATGTGGGGCGGGCATTGTTGACATTTCCCTCTGATTAGTTGGTGCGTAGGACGCACCCTACACAGCAGCAAGCTACCCCTCGAACTTTTCCGGAAAGAGCAGATAATCAACCAGGTCGCAGAGCGCGTGCCCGATAGTGATCTGGACTTCCTGGACCCGGGGGGTGTTCCGGGAGGGCACAATAAGGGCTAAATCCGCCGCGGCCGCCACGGGCCCGCCGTCACGGCCGCTAAAGGCCAGGGTTTTCATACTCAGTTCCCGGGCCGCGTCGAGCCCGGCCACCACGTTGGCAGAATTGCCGCTGGTGCTGATGCCCCAGGCCAGGTCCCCGGGCTTTCCTAAGGCGCGGACCTGCTTGGCAAAAACCTGCTCGAAATCGTAGTCATTGGCCACCGCGGTGAGAATCGAGGTGTCGGTGGTCAGGGCCATGGCGGCCAGGGGCGGCCGCTCCAACTGGAACCGGTTGACGAACTCCGCAGCCAGGTGCTGGGCGTCGGCGGCGGACCCGCCGTTTCCGAAAATCAGGACCTTGCCCCCGGCCTGGAACACCTCCACCAACAATCGGGCTGCCTCCACAACCTTTTCTCCCTGTTCGCCAAAAAACCGGTCTATGAGGCGGATGGATTCTTCCACCATCATCTTAAGTCGCGTCAGCGGGCTCATTCTGCCTCCTATGTGAAAAGGTAACGCTTTCGATAAGCCCATAGGCTGGAAGCCTGTGCCAGTGGGACGATCAAACCAACAATTTCATATACCGCACCGGGCTGAAATGGACGGTTTCCATCAAGGCCACCATTTGTTTGGCCAGGCTCAAGGCTTTCGGGTCCTGGGTCGCCCGGGCCGCCACCGCCGGGAAACGGTCTTGCATCAGGGCGAAGAGGAAATTCTGGGCCGCGGTGAGTTCCAGGGTGAGAGGCATCCGGCTCACGAAACTCAGAAAGTCGTTGAGGCGGGTGACGGTTTCGGCCTGGAAGGCCGCGCTCAGATCCTGAAGGTGTTTGTGCAGGATACGCCCCAGAATCGCAGCCCCCTCGTGGGTCTCCAGCTTCAAACCCATGAGTTGGGCATCGGCGATTACCGCCATAATCTCCTCGGAAGCGGACAGAGAAGTCGGCTCCGGCTCCATCCGGCGCAGGAATTCCACCAGGCGGCGGTTCAGGGTGATCTCCCCCAGGGCCCGGTACAGGCGCGGCAGTGGTAGCCCCTCAACCGCCATGGCCTTGAGCAAGGGCCGGGTTTCGCTAAAACTATGCGAAATGGCCTCCACCGCCTCTTCCTGGTTGGGCCGCAACAGGTCATGGAAGACCTGGAGTTTCTCTTCCTGAAAAATATCATGGATGCTGTAGTAGGTCTCCCCCAGCCGCCGCACCATGAGGGGGATCAAATCCTCCGGGGTCTCCTCCAGGACTCGGAAGAACTCGTCCCGCAAGGTGAGAAACTCCTGGGGCAAGGGATTGGCCTGCACCTGGGTGCGATAGAGATAGCTTCCCAAGAAGGCGGTGAAAAACGCCAGGGTCCGGGTCTTGAGGGTAATGCCCGAGGTCAGGTGCAACCGGCCGGCGGCGAACTGCAACGAGCCCTGGGTCTTTGCCTCCAGGTCCATGGGTTCGGCCCGGTAGTGGTAAATATGGTGGGGGCACTGGCGCTCCCGGTCCTTGAGCCACGAAATCACCCACTGGTTGGCCACCTTGGGGTAATCCACCACCGCAGGCCTGATACGTTTCTGATAAATGGTGAGGCCGTTACCCTCTTTGGGGATATTGCTCACGGCCCGCTCCAGGATTTTCAGGAACGGACCCTCCAGAGGCTCGCTGGTAAAATTCTGGCCCAACTGCAGGGCCCGGGCGGCATACTTGATCACCTGCAAGGATTCCAGCCCCGAGATATCGGCAAAGAACCAGCCGCAGCTGGTGTACATGAGCAGGGCGTGGCGCTGCATCTCCAGGAGCCTCAGGGCCTCCACCCGTCCGTCCTGATTCAGGTTGGGCGCCCCCTGGGCCGCGAAGAAGTCATCCAGGACGCCGTCGCTGCGGTCCAAGATAACGTCCACGTAGGCGTTGCGGGCCTGCCAGGGGTCATGGAAGTATTTCTGCCCCTCGGCCTCGAAGATGGCTGCCAGTTTCTCATTCAAAAAATCGAAGGATTCCCGTAACGGGGTCCGCCAGCGCTGATTCCAGCCTGGCTGGCCGCCGGTTTCGCAGCCGCAGTTCTCCTTCCAGCGCCCCACCCCATGGGCGCAGCTCCAGGAACTGCCTTCGCCTCCGGGTCCCAGGGCGAGTTCCACCTCCATCTTCGGCGGTGCCAGCGCCAGAAACGCGGCGTAATTGGTGAGCTGGAACCCCTTGGAGGGCAGCACCTGGGTGAGGGCATGGGCCAGGGCCAGTTCGCCGAATTTCTTATGGTGGCCGTAATTCTCGCCATCAGTGGCTACATTCAGCAGCTGGGGACGCTGGCTGGCTGGAGAAAAGCCGTCTGCCAACCGGGTCGCCAACCGGTAGCTGTCGGTGAGGAGATCACCAAAACTGATATCTGCGGCCACCTGCCCGTTATAAAAAAAGACATCGATGTAGCGCCGCTTCCGAGCGTCCCCCGCGGTTCCGGGTAAGAAGCAACGAAAGGCCTGGGTAGTATCCAGGCCGGCCGCCGCCGTGGTCCACTCCCCCCCGGCCAGGGGGCGCACCCGTTTGGCCTGGTAAGGCGACAGGAGCACGAACTTCATGCCGTGGTCCACCAGGGTGGCCAGGGTGGGATAATTAACCGCGGTCTCCGGCAGCCACATGGCCGCGGCCGGCCGCCGGAACCGGTGCTCGAAGTCCTTGAGGCCCCAGACGACCTGCGTCTCCCGGTCCCGGGAGTTGGCCAGGGGCAGGATGGCATGGTTGTAAGCCTGGGCCAGGGCGTTGCCGTGTCCCAGGGCCGCCAGACTCTGGGCGTCGGCCTCCAGGATCCTGGCATAGGTGTCCGGCGCCTGCGCCTCTAGCCAGCTGATGAGGGTGGGCCCGAAATTGAAGCTGAGATGCTGATAATTGTTGACGATATCCAGAATCCGGCCCTGGCCGTCATAGACCCGGGCGACGCCGTTGGGGCGATAGCACTCGGTGGTGATGCGTGCATTCCAGTCGTGAAAGGGGGTGGCGCTGGGCTCCACTTCGATCTGTTCGATCCAGGGATTTTCCCGGGGCGGTTGATAAAAATGGCCGTGGATGACCACATATCCCTGGGGCGAGATTTTTACCGGTAACCCGTTCATATCTGCTCCGTTTCCCGAGAGGCCGTCCCCCCGCCATAGCCTCGCGGTTTCTGCCCGGGGGCGGACCGAAAGCTCGCGCTGGCAAAAAATTGAATCTAGGTCATAATAATGCGAGCGGGGAGTCGAGTCAATCGCAGGTTGCCAGAGTCGCCGGATAAAATGCCTGCATCGCCAAACCCGGTTAAAACCGGTCTTTTCTGTGATTTAACCCTGCAATTGGGTTGACAAGGTCAGAAATTCCGATAAACTTGAGTGTCTAAAGTCCGTATTTTTCTGGAGGCCACAGTGTACGCCATTATTAAAACCGGCGGGAAACAATACCGCATCTCCCCCGGGGACGTGCTCCGGGTGGAGCGCCTTCCGGGCGAGCGCGGCGATGAAGTAATTCTGGACCAGGTCTTGCTGGTGACCGACGGCGACGCCGTTCAGGTCGGCACACCCCTGGTTCCCAACGCCACCGTGCGCACCGCAATCCTGCGCCAGGGCAAAGGCAAGAAGGTCCTGATCTTCAAAAAGAAACGGCGGAAAAATTATCGCCGCAAACAGGGCCACCGGCAGATGTTCACCGCCTTGCAAATTCAGGAAATCATTGTATAATACGGTAGGGGTGACCCGGCGGGTCGCCCCTAGGAAACCTGCCCCTACGAGAAATTTGGGGCGAGATTGGGGAATATACCATGGCACACAAAAAAGCTGGCGGCAGCTCACGCAACGGCCGGGATAGCGCCGGTAAACGCCGCGGAGTAAAAAAGTTCGCCGGGCAGACTGTGAAGGCGGGCACCATTCTGGTGCGTCAGGTGGGCACCCGTATCCACCCGGGGACCAACGTAGGCATGGGCCGTGACTTCACCCTGTTTACCAAGATCGACGGGGTGGTGAAATACGAGGCCTTCGGCAAAGATCGTAAGCGGGTCAGCGTTCTTCCAACCATTTGAAGTCCTTTCCCGATGAGGTCGATATCACGGTCCGGGCCGGCAACGGCGGCCCGGGCTGTGTCAGTTTCCTCCGGGCCCGCTTCCAGCCCCGGGGCCGACCCGACGGCGGTAATGGCGGCGCCGGCGGCGATGTCATCTTCGAAGTCTCCTCTTCCCTTCGCACCTTAAGCCTTTTCAAGCGCCGGCGCGTCCTGGCGGCCGAAAACGGCCGCCGCGGCATGGGCAAGGACCGGCACGGCAAAAAGGGCGCCTCGGTGATCGTCCCGGTACCCTCGGGTACCCGGGTCTTTGACGCAGACAGCGGCAGGCTCATTAAAGACCTCATGATCCCCGGGGAACGCCTGGTCCTGGCCAAGGGCGGCCGGGGCGGCATGGGCAACGCCCACTTTACCTCCTCCCGGGTGCGCTCCCCCCGCTTCTGCCAACCCGGCGAGCCGGGCCGGGAACGCCGCATCCATCTGGAACTCCAGATCCTGGCCGACGTGGGCTTGATGGGCGCCCCCAATGCCGGCAAAACCACCCTGCTCAAGGCCCTCACCGCCTCCAAGGCCCGGGTCGGCGCCTTTCCCTTCACCACCCTGAGTCCCCAACTGGGGGTCATGGGGCCGGAGGCCGATCACGAGCCCCTGATCGTGGCCGAAATCCCCGGACTCATCGAAGGGGCCCACCTGGGCAAGGGTCTGGGACACCAATTCCTCCGGCACCTGCAGCGCACCCGGCTCCTGATCCAGGTCATCGACCTCAGCGCCATTGACCCGGCCGAGCCCCTGGCGCCGCTGGCCATGCTGGAAGAAGAAATGCGCAACTTTGACCCCTCTTTGCTGGACAAACCGCGCCTGGTGGCGTTAAATAAGATTGACGCTCTGACCCCGGACTTTCCCCGGGCCGAGATTGTCCTGGCTTATGAACAGGCCGGGTGGCGGGTCTTCCCCGTCTCCGCCCAGGCCGGCGCCGGGCTCTCCCCCTTGCGGCAGGCCATCTGGAATGAATTTTCGGACCCAGGCCATGGATCACTCACAACCATTACGACAGCAGTACCTGAGTAAAGCCAAACGGGTCGTCCTCAAGCTCGGGAGCGCGGTCCTGACCGCGGCCGACGGCCTCAACCAGCCCCTCATCCAACGCCTGGTGGGGGAGATCGGACGCCTCAGCTCCGGGGACCGGGAATTCATCCTGGTCTCATCCGGGGCCATCGCCGCCGGCTGCCGCAAGCTGGGGTTTGAATCCCGCCCCGCCGGCATCCCCCAGGCCCAGGCCGTGGCCGCGGCCGGCCAGAGCGTCATGATGCACACCTATGAGCTAGCCTTTGCCGAGGTCGGCCTCAAGGTGGCCCAGATCCTCCTCACCCACGACGACCTGGAATCCCGGCCCCGCTTCCTCAACGCCCGGAACACCCTGTTCACCCTGCTGGGCTGGCAGGTGGTGCCCATCATCAACGAAAACGACACCGTGGCTACCGACGAGCTCAAGTTCGGCGACAACGACAACCTGGCCGCCCTGATCTGCAACCTGGCGGGCGCCGACCTCCTGGTGCTCCTCACCGACATCGACGGCCTCTTCGATCAAGACCCCCGGGAACATGCCGACGCCCGGCTGCTGCACCAGGTGGAGTCCATCACCGCCGGCATCGAGCGCGCCGCGGGTAAACGCCCCGGCGTCCTGGGGAGCGGCGGCATGGTGACCAAACTCCAGGCCGCCAAAAAGGCCGGGGCCGCCGGCCTCCCCACCCTCATCGCCAACGGCCTGACCCCCGGTATCCTGGAGAAAATTTTTACCGGCCAAGAGGTGGGCACCCTGTTCTTGCCCCAGGACCAGAAACTCACCAGCCGCCAGTACTGGCTGGCCTACAACGTCACCCCCAAGGGGGCCCTGCTGGTGGACCCCGGGGCCCGGAAGGCCCTGGTGCAGGGCCACAAGAGCCTGCTGCCCGCCGGCATCCTGGAGGTCTTCGGAGGTTTTCGCAAGGGCGACGCGGTCCACCTCATGGGCTCCGAAGGCAAACCCTTCGCGGTGGGCCTCACCAACTACTCGGCCCGGGAGATCGGCCAGATCAAGGGCCGCCAATCCCAAGAAATCGCCCAATCCCTGGGCCACAAGGCCTACGACGAGGTTATTCATCGGGATAATTTGGTGATTTTCCCGGAGGTGTGAGAAGCAGAGAAGAAGGTATGAAACGTAAGGCGAGGACCGTTAGCCCTGGTCAAACCTCAAAAAATTGGTGGCACAGGCGTCCCGCCTGTGCATGATGGTAAGTGTTATCGTGGGAGGATAATTTTGGATTCGCTTGTCTTAGAATTACAAAAGGAAGCTTTAAACCCATCCGTAGGTATCACAGATTTGTTAAGGAAATCTCTGGTTGTCTCGAGAAAACTTGGTATCAGAGAATTTCAAAATTGGATTGAATTTGAGCTAAATGGCTATTCTGATCAATCCAAAATTCCAGTATATAGAAATGTTACAGGACAGATTAAGGCCTGGAACCCCATCCATGGATGGATACCATATATGATAGATGATGTTGATATGGTCAATAAAATATCAAAAAGGAAAATTAATCAGCCAATCGGAGAAATTGAGACTATATTAAAAGCAGATCGCAATAATTCATCTTTTGAAATACCGTTTCCTAATAGTCTTGAACTAAGTCTTATGAAATTATGTAATTTACCATTAAGGCCATCACTTTTGATTGATAGGGCTAAATGTTATGGAATATTGGAAGCGGTTAGAAATATTATAGTTGAATGGACTCTAAAATTAGAAGAAAATAACATCCTTGGAGAAGGAATGGCGTTTTCTATAAAAGAAAAAGAAGTAGCATCTGCAATAACATACAATATTAAGAATTTTATATCGCAAGGATCTCATTCTCAGATTCAGCAAGATACGGCTAATTCTTCCCAATCTTTGTCAAATTATAATATTGATATAGATAAATTAAGATATTTTGTACAAATAATAAAAGAATCAATCGGGAATTTAGACACTTCTGAACAAAATAAATCTGAACTTGGAGCGGATATTGATACTATTCAAACACAAATCCTCTCTCCTAAGCCAAAGACTTCTATTATTCACGAATGTTTACGTTCTATAAGAAATATTTTAGAAGGTATAGCAGGTAATGTCTTAGCGGCTAGGCTTTTAGAATTTATCGGGCCATTATTGAAATAGCCTGTTAATTTTATATATTTTTGGTTTTTCAATTAAAGTTATCGAATTAAGTAATAAGGGGCTTAATTGAACCTCGACGACGCTATCGTTCTGGAAACCTTCTCCAACCGCATTGAGGCCGAGATGGCTGCAGGGCTGTTGGAGTCCGAGGGCATCGAGGCCATGGTTATGGCCGACGACGCCGGCGGGACTTACCCCATGCTCCAGTTCGTCCGGGGGGTGCGCCTCATGGTGTTCAAAGAAGACGAGGCCCGGGCCAAAGAAATCCTGGCGGCCATGGCCGAGGCGGGGGACCTCATCGTCGAACCTTGACCCTGTCTGCCGAGTCCGTTTCGGGCGGGTTTTAAACCCGCCCCTACAAGTGATATCAATAGGTTATTCGGTTAATTGGTTTAATTCCAAAGCGAACTTGATTTTATGGTGATTGCCAAAACTTTTTTCCGATCCTGGATATCCACAAATCCCCCCTATCCCCCCTTTTCCAAAGGGGGGGAACTATAAGAAATTGCTGCTAAAGTCCCCCTTTGAAAAAGGGGGACTTTAGGGGGATTTAAGAATCTCCAGCGAGTACGAAATTTATGGCAAACGCTATAGGCCATCTCCCCCAAATCTGCCGCGCCATCCCATCACCTCGCCCTGCCTGCCGTAGGGGCGGACCTGTGTGTCCGCCCTTGAGCCTGGGCCGACACGCAGGCCGGCTACGAAAGGTGAACCATGACCGGGGAAAAACAACCTGG